>Ga0210019_1000805_pt1 | contig 37128 bp, 34 predicted proteins | sample CryGeyCG2114_020_2_FD_183969 | JGI IMG/M metagenome (GOLD analysis project Ga0210019, IMG submission 183969) | Groundwater microbial communities from aquifer - Crystal Geyser CG11_big_fil_rev_8/21/14_0.20 (SPAdes) (version 2) | ecosystem: Environmental > Aquatic > Deep subsurface > Groundwater ...
CCGCCGCTGCAATCAAAGGCACACTCTCGGATATCCGTGAATTTCTTTAAAAAAAGCCTTGCATGAAATGTATAATTTCATTAATTAATCTCTGGAATTAATTAACAATATTAAATTTATGCATATGCCACAAAGTATAGATTATGGCTTTGACCATGCCTTGGTTCAAGAAGCCATAAAAGTAGTTAGAGCTATTTCTAAAATTGGCGATTGTGCCAAGGTTAGAGTGCAGAATATGCCTATTTATGAAAAGCATGCTGCTAGGCTTGGTGTTCAGAACTGGCAGCTAGTACCAAAGGCGGGTACTAACTACAAAGATGTTGTCCCTAAGGATGTATTGCAGCGGCTGAATGAAATTTTAACGCCACCTGAAAATGTTTTGTCAAATTATGACAGCAGGGTACTTGCAAATTTAATAGGTAAGAAAGCGGTAGATAATGGAGACGGAAGCTTCACATTTCGTGAGCAGACAATTCTTGGTTTGAGAGATGTAGTTGCCAAGCTGGAAAAAATCTTCTCAAATGAGATTGATTATAATGAAGGCGCTAAAGAGTTCTATCTTGATGCGGAGCAGTTAGGCTTTGCTAAATTTCTTTTGGGAAAGCATCTTGTGAATGAAAAAACCAAGATGGTTTGGGTGCGAGAGTTTGTTGAAAAAGCGCGAGAGCAAGCTGAGGATGCGGTTGAAGCTCCTAAGTCGGAGATTCAGGCAGTTGTAACCGATAAAGCTTTATACAAGCCCGATATGGCAGCATATAAAAGGCGGGAAGCGGCAAGAGCCTTATTTAAGGTGGTTGGTTCTGAGGGGGTTGTTGTGCTAAGTAATCACGATATTGATTGGAATCAGTGCATGGAGGATATTGGCTATTCTGGTGATGCTAAAGAAGAATATCTGGGACTCTCTTCTTGTTCTTCCGATGCTTTTGATTCTCGTTCTGATATTAGCAAAGAGGCGTTATTGTTGATAATCAATAATCTATTGCCACCACTGGAACTGCATGCTGCGTTGGGGGATGTTCTCTCTGAAGAATCGGGTTTTTTTGTAGAAAGGGCGGTGCCTAATTTTAGATGTGTGACTTTCTTTGATAGGGGCTCAGAGGATTCTTCGGTAAGGATTTCTTTTATAAAAGATGATGACTCGGTGGGTGCAATAAAAAGTAGTTTAGAGAAAATCGGCTTAAGTCATGTAGTCGAGAAAGCCACTAAAGGCAAAAGTTGCAAAGCAACAAAAAGACTTGAGGTTACAGACCCGCAAGAAATATCTTTTTTACGGTTTGGGTTGTTGAGGCTGGGGCGTGAGCCACTTCCTAAGCTTGCATCCCTCATTGAGGAATTCAATATCACCAAGGATGATGTGCCGAATTTGGATGTGTTGGAGCAAGCGCAAACGCAAACGCAAACGCAAACGCGGTCAAATGTTAAGGGGTAATTATAAAGCTTGTTCTGGAGTTTTTTCACGCTCGGCATAGCCTAGAATAAGCGCTTCCCGCGCTGTTTCGCCCTGATATCCTTCGTCATAAAAGCCTTGTGCGAATTTTGCCTGCACATTTGCATATGATTCGGTCTGAGGCTGAGGCTCTGTATTTTCTTCATCTTGCATTATGATTATACGCTTCGGATTGCGTTTAAAAGAGCATTTGGATCTCTGATTGGTTCTTCCGAGGCAACCTCAACTCGTATGTCATCCATACGTGCCTTAAATTGCGTTGCTCCTTTCGGTTCATTTTCAGGCGGGTTTGCGCGCATCTCTTGGGTTACATATGCTTTGCCCTCCTGAGTAACTAAGACGTTCACTTCACTGCCGATGTCGAGTCCTATTGAATGCAAGCTTGTGGCGTCAACGCTAACTTCCCGCTCATCTTCCAGCAAAATAGTAGCTGTTCTATCGTTTATATGGCTGACCGTTCCACTAAATATATTCTTTGGATTAGTTGTCATTACACCTCGCAAAATTAAATAATTATTAATTATTTACAATCCGATGGGGTTTTTGTCAATTGTTAATTATTGCTTATTAATCGGGCAGGGGTGTGGGCTTATTTTTTGCGGAAGCTATCAATCGAGATGACTTTTGAGCCTTCGTCATTTTTACTATCTTTGCCGGATTTTTTCTTCGGCTTTTCTGTCGGAGCGGGTGAATCAAAGAAATCTTCTTCCTCGTCCAATTGCAGCAGGCTTTCCAGCAATTCATCGTCAATTTCTTCGTCATCTTCCGGCACAATCAAATCTTCATCATCGTGGAATTGCAGCCCAAAACGTGCGGAAGGGTCGGCAAAGGATATCAATGCCTCATATGGAATTACAATTTTTTCGCGGACATTATTGAAGCTCAGAGTGACGGTGAATTTATCTTCGCCAACTCCTAAATCCCAAAATTGGTGCTGCATGATAATCGTCATTTGGTCTTCATGCATTTTACGCAGCCTATCCGATATCTCAACATCCGGATGCTCAAGGCTAAAGGTGATATAAAAATGGTGATTGCCGGGGAGTTTTCCGCCGCGCTTTTCCACAAAAAGCATGCATTTTTTGACAATGCCGCGCATCGCCTGATCGATAACCTTGTTATAGTCTATGAATTTTGCCATTTATTAAGTTTCTAGGCTCGCCGAGCAGAAGTCAATATATAAATATATTTCTTTGCCAATATTCCAGCTTTTTCAGATATTCCTGTGGGTTTTTCTTACTCACCAGCGCATTTGCAGGCGTATTAAACCAATCATAAATTCGGGTGAGGAGGAAGCGCATCGCCGCGCCGCGCAATAAAGTCTGCATATTATCTATCTCTGATTGTTCCAGTTTTCTGATAGATTGATACGCATCAAAAAATTCTTTTATCAGTGCGTTATTTTCTTCAATGCCCCAAGCATTTATGCAAATTGCTAAGTCATATGCATAAAAATCTGTGCAGGAAAAATAGAAATCAATAACACCGGAAAGCTGCTCGCCTTTGAAAAACACATTATCGGGGAATAAATCGGCATGAATAATCCCGCCCGGAAGGTTGAACGGCCACGCATCAGCCAGATAATATAGCTCATCGGCAATAAGTTTGGTCAATTCCGGTTGGATTTCGTCCGCTTTCTCGCCGATTTTTTCAAACAGAGAAACCCATGCGCGCAGGGAAAGCGGGTTTTTGCGATATTCCTTAAAGTCGCTAACTGCCAAGTGCATTTTTGCAACGGTTTTGCCAAGCTGGCTTATATGCTCTTTGCTGATTTCTTTCGCTTCAGCGCCTTCTAAAAATGAAATAATTGCCGCTTTTTTTTGCTTTATATCCTGCAACCTGCTGCCATCAGAGGCGGTTAGCATCACTGGGCAATTTAGGCCTTTATCCTTTAAATGGTCGGTCAAATTCACGAAAAATGGCAGTTCCACATTTTCTACCCGATTCTCGAATATGGTGAGGATATATTTGCTATCACTTTGATTATACGCGGTGGTGAGCAGGTAATTAGTATTTTCTATGCCAGACTCAATCGGCTGTGCGGAAACGAATTCACCAATATCATATAAATTGATAAGCGCGATTATTTCAGAATCAGTTAATGTGGTATATACTGCCATGGGGAAAGCTTTTAGCAAATCCACCGGAAAGTGCAAATATTTCTGATTTGATACCGTAGATTATGTGACGGAACGCATCCGAAAATTATAAATAATTATTATATGAAGCTTTGAGTGATTTTTTTCTTTACATGTTTGCAGAAATTAACATAAGCCTAATTTTAACGAATGCATTATATGAAGTGCAACGAATATTATAAGACAACTTTTGAGGAATAAAAATGGGAATAGGACAAAAAAGAACATGCCTTGCTTGCGGCGTAAAATTTTATGATTTGGAAAAAGATCCGGTCACTTGTCCAAAATGCAATAGCACCTATAACCCTGACTCTGAAGGTAAGCCGCGCCGTGGACGCAAACGCGCTGCCGATAAAATTGATGAAAGCAAGCTGAGTGATATCGAAATTGACTTGGACGAAATTGATGTCGATGATGATTCTGATGATGATATTGCCGATGAGCTTGATGAAGATATTCGTGATGAAATGGAAATTGAAGATGATGAAGAGGTGGTGCGTGGCAAGGCTGCGAACGGCAAATTCATTGATTTGGAAGGCACGAATGATGATATCATCGATAGCGGTGATGATGAGTCGGAATAGGGCTTTTATATAATTAATTGAAAAAATTCTTATATGGGTATAAAAACACAGGGTGAGCAATGAAACCCGCCATATCAGAATACTCCCACAAACATTAATCAACCGTATTGCTGCCGGTGAGGTGCTGGAAAGGCCTGCCTCTGCGGTAAAAGAAATTGTCGAGAATGCGCTTGATGCAGGCGCACATAATATATCGGTGAAACTTGAAGCAGGTGGAAAAAACCTAATCTCCATCAGTGATGATGGTAGCGGCATGGAAAAGACGGATTTGGAACTTTCCGTGCAGCGCCACGCAACTTCAAAACTGCCGGACGAGGATTTGCTCAATATCAATTCATTCGGATTTCGCGGCGAGGCATTAGCTTCAATCGGCTCGGTGGCAAAATTGACGATTAGCAGCAAAATTGAAAATTCCGATGCGTGGAAAATTTGTGTGGATGGCGGGGATTTTGGAGAGGCTGAGCCAGCTTCAATAGCATTTGAGCATGGCACAAAAGTGGAAGTACGCGATTTGTTTTTTGCCACTCCGGCACGTCTGAAATTTATGAAGGCGGAAAATACCGAGAAGAATCAATGCGTTGATGTGATAAAGAAAATTGCCATGGCAAACCCGCAAGTTTCCTTCAAGTTGGAAATTGACGGCAAGCCAAAGCTGGATTTGATGTCTTCAAATCAACTGGGCAGGATTTCGGAAATTATCGGCAAGAACTTTCAGGAGAATGCGCTGGAAGTCAAAGCTGAGCGTGAAGGAGCAAGCCTTTATGGTTATTGCGCCGTGCCGACATATAATCGCGGAACGGGCGAGGAGCAATATATTTATGTCAATGGCAGGCCGATAAAGGATAAAGTTTTGCTTGGTGCAATCAAGGCGGCATATAAGGATTTTCTGGGAGGCGGGCGTTTTCCGGTGCTGGTATTATTCATAAATATTCCAAGTTGCGATGTTGATGTGAATGTGCATCCGGCAAAATCAGAAGTGCGCTTTCGCGATTCACGCGCGGTGACGGGAATGCTGGTTTCGGCAATTCGTGCTGCGATAAATTCCGCCGGACATCAAGCATCAACAACGGTGGCAGATTTTGCGCTGCATGCGATTCAGCGTAATCCGGCAGGCTCATCCTCACGGAATTCATATTCACAGAATTCATATTCGCAGAATTATTATCAGCCAAGCTCGGCAGCCCCGCCATCAACCGGATTTTTGCCGCTAAAGCAACCGGAAACGGAATATGATTTTCAGGAAACTGGGCAAGCTCAGCAAGAAGTTGCGCCGGAAGAGAAGTTTCTGGAATTCCCTTTGGGCGAGGCAAAGGCGCAATTGCATAATACTTATATAATCGCTGAAAAAGAGGATGGAATTATCATTGTTGACCAGCACGCCGCGCATGAGCGTTTGGTTTATGAGGGGTATAAAGCGCAGATTGATGCGGATAAGATTGCCCGCCAGCCGCTCTTAGTGCCGGAAATTGTGGCGCTGGATGAAAAGCGCTTGGAGATGATTCTCGGAATGCAGGAAAAATTCAACCGCTTCGGGTTTGAAATTGAGCAATTCGGGGTGAATGAAATCAAAATTTCGCAAGTGCCGAGCTTGCTTTTAAACGTCAGTTTAAAACAATTGTTTAATGATATTGCCGATGATTTGCTGGAACATGGGACGGATATCAGCCTGCAAGAGGCTTTTGAGCATATTCTGGAAACTTCTGCCTGCCATAATTCCATCCGCGCCGGACGCAAGCTCAGCCGCGATGAGATGAATCAGCTTTTGCGGCAGATGGAATCTACGCCGCATTCGGGGCAGTGCAATCATGGTCGCCCAACTTATGTTGAGTTGAAACGTGCCGATATTGAAAAACTCTTCGGACGCAGGTAGAATTAGCAAATGTCATTGCAAGACGGAATTGCAGCAATAAAAAAACACCTCAAAAACATGCCGCCGAAGCCGGGTGTTTATCGCATGCTGGATGAAAGCGGGCAGGTGCTTTATGTCGGTAAGGCGAAGAATCTTGCCAAGCGCGTGGCGAGCTATACTAGGCCGGAAATTCTGACTTATCGTATTCAGAAAATGATTTCTGAGACTCGTGCGATGGAAATTGTGATTAGCAAGAATGAGGCAGAGGCACTTTTGTTAGAAGCTAATATAATCAAAGAGTTGCAGCCAAGATTTAATATTTTACTTAAAGACGATAAATCCTTCCCGTATATCCTTCTGACTGCCGATAAAGAATATAATATGATGACAAAATATCGCGGGGCAAGAAAACGTGACGGGCAATATTTCGGGCCATTTCCTTCGGCAGGCGCGGTGAACCGAACGCTCAATATTTTGCAGCGTGCATTTCCTTTGCGCTCATGCTCGGATTCGGTGCTGAATTCGCGCACGCGCCCATGTCTGGAATATCAAATAAAGCGCTGTACTGCGCCATGTGTTGGCAAAATCTCGGCGGCGGAATATGGACAAATTGTTGAGGATGCGCGGGATTTTCTGCAAGGAAAAACCAAATTTGTGCAGGAAAAATTGGTTAAAAACATGCAGGCTGCCAGTGATGCAACCGAGTTTGAAAAAGCTGCGCAATATCGCGATAGGATTCAGGTATTAAACCGCATCCAGAGTGAGCAGAAAATGACGATGCAGAATGTTTCCGATGCGGATGTGATTGGCTTGTACCGTGAAGGACAAGCGGTTTGCGTGCAGGTGTTCTTTATTCGTGGCGGTAATAATTATGGCAATCGTGCCTATTTTCCATCCAACTCGGCAGGGATGGAGGAGGGGGAAATTATAGCAGGGTTTCTCGGGCAATTTTATCAATCAAACCATCCGGCGCGGGAAATTTATGTCAGTCATAAAATTGAAGATAACACCGTGATTGAAGATGCGCTTGAAAATAATGCGAAGTATAAGGTGAGGATTTCTGTGCCAATGCGCGGCGACAAGGCGGCTTTTATGAAAAATGTCGTGATGAATGCAAAAGATGCGATGCACAGAAAAATGGCAGAAAATGTGGCGCATACCAAGCTGCTCAAGCAATTTGCCGAGCGCTTTAAGCTGCCGGAAATGCCGGAAAGAATCGAGGTTTATGATAATAGTCACATACAGGGCAGCAATGCAGTGGGTGCAATGATTGTGGTTAGCGATGAAGGGTTCGACAAAAAATCATATAGAAAATTCACTATAAAAAACAGTAATTTATCTGATGATTATGATATGATGCGTGAAGTATTGGCGCGGCGTTTTAAACGTGCAAAACAGGAAAATTCAGCCTTGCCTGACGTGGCTTTGATTGATGGCGGGGCAGGGCATTTATCCACTGCTGCAAAAGTTATGGAGGAGTTGGGAATCAATGAGGTGAAGCTGATAGCAATCGCCAAAGGGGCGGAGCGCAATGCCGGAAAAGAGGAATATCACATGCTGGGCGAAAAGCCGTTCAATCTGGAGTTTGGTTCGCAATTAGCCTACTTCATGCAGCGCATTCGTGATGAGGCGCACCGTTTTGCGATAACTACGCATCGAGATAAACGCAGCAGTGATATCAAAAAATCTGAGTTGGACGGCATCAGGGGGGTTGGTGCTGCGCGCAAAAAAGCTTTGCTCACTCATTTTGGTTCAGTGAAGGGAATAAAGCAGGCCGAGATTGAGAGCCTGCAAGAGGTTGAGGGAATTAGCCGTAATATCGCCGAAATGGTTTACAACTATTTTCACTAGGTTATATTGTGGTTTCTGTTGAGCGCGCATAAAAATATGAAATCATTACCTAATATTCTGACAATCCTTCGCATAGTGGCAATCCCGCTGATTATCGCTGCATTTTATATACCTTCGCTGAAAATGGCGGCTTTGGTGGCACTGGGGCTTTTTATATTCGCAAGTATCACTGATTTTCTGGATGGTTATTTGGCGCGGAAATATGAGGTGGAATCCAAATTCGGGCAAATGTTAGACCCGATTGCCGATAAATTGCTGGTAGCGGCAGTTTTGTTGATGCTTGTGGTTAGTGATAGCGCAGATTTAATTCCGGTGGTGATTATTATTTTACGGGAATTGTTGGTTTCCGGTTTGCGTGAATTTGTTGCGGATAATAATGGGGTGATGACGGTGACGAAGCTCGCAAAATGGAAAACTACAGCGCAATTTCTGGCGATAATAACGCTGATTTTTGTGCCGCTTGCGCAAGCTGAATTCGCCGCCGAAGTTTTTCAGGTCGGAACAATATTATTATGGATTGCTGCCGCGCTAACCTTTGTAACCGGAGTGGAGTATACTAGCGCAGCGATGAAATTCATCAAGCATTTGAAAGAAAAGGAAAATGAGAAATGAAGGGAAGTGATTTAATCCAAATCGGAACGGCGGTCTATGGGCTGAAATGGTTTGATTCCCTGTGTCAGGAGTTGGGAATTGAGGATAAGGAGCTGAGCAAATTGACTGAGGCGGATTCTTTGCCCGGCCCGATTGCCTATGCGATGCGCGATATTGCAACGAAATATATGGCGCGGGTGGAAAGCATGCAGATAAATAATAAATTTCAGGATGAGATTATGGCCGGAAAGGTGGAAAGCACCGAGCATGCCGCGTTTATGAGTGGTGTTATAAAAGGGATGGCGCTGGTTTTAGCAGCAATTCACGGTGAGCCGGATGAGCTGAATGCGCTGGCCAAAACTGAAGATATCGCGGCAATGGTGGATAGCTATTTGCGGGTGACGAATTAGTATTTAGTATTTAGTATTTAGGAATTAGGAGCATTGAGCATGGAATCGGCAGCTCGTTTTCACCTCCTCCCTTATAGGCACCCCCTCCATTTTCCCCCTATTAGGCCCCCCCTCCATTCCCCCCCTATTAGGGGGGACGCAAGGGGGGTGTGAATTCTAGGGGAATCCTCCATAGCGCATTTTAGATTGCCCTAGAATGCTTATGCATTCAGGCAATGACGATTACTAGAAGCGAGAAGCTATATATTTGAAATCAGAAACCACACAACCCCGTCATTCTGGCGAAGGCCAGAATCCAGTGCGGCATTCCACAAGCCCTAGATTACAGCTTACGCTGGAATGACAGCTGAGTGAGGAAGGAATGTCTCAAAGTCGCCTCAAGCCTCAAGCCTCAAGCCTCAAGCCTCAAGCCTCAAGCTTTTTCAAAGGTGACGAGTTCCTGATTGGCGGCAACGCTTTCTCCGGCGGCAATCTTCACTTTGGCGATTTTTACATCATGTGTGGCGCGGATTAAATTTTCCATTTTCATTGCTTCAATAACAATCAGCTCTTCGCCTTTTTTAATGGTTTGGCCTTCTTTGGCGGCAACGCGGACGATTTTGCCTGCCATTGGCGCGATTAGATGCTTGGATTGCGAGCCGTCATCTGTAGATTTCGGCATAAAGCGTGCAAGCTCTGCCATGCGCGGGCTACGGACGATGGTATTTACACGTGAGCCGCCGTGAGTTAGGCGATAGCCCTCATCGAGATAGCGAATACGGAAAGTGACGGGCTCATTATTAACTGTGCCTTGGAACAAATTCCCACCCAAATCATAGGTGCTGTAAACCGTGAACAGTCTGCCTTCGCACTCAATTTCATAGCCGCCATCGCGGTCATTTACATAAACTGAATAGTCATTATCTTCGATAGTGATAACCCAGCGCGGGCCAATCTGGCGTTGCCTGCCGGGGAGTTGGCCGGAAATCATACTGGCGCGTTTCGCATCATCAAGGAAAATGAAGGTCGCCACGGAAATGAATTTATAGGTCATTTCGCGGGTTAATTCGGTTGCGTTGAAGCCTTCCGGATATTCTTCGCCGATAAAATTGGTGGAAACATCGCCTTTGAGGAATTTGTCATGACGGATGATTGATTCCAAAAAGCTGATATTTGCCGAAACGCCCTCAATGAAATATTCGCCAAGCCCTTTTTGCATGGTTTTGATGGCAGATTCGCGGGTTTTTCCGTAAGAGCATAATTTGGCAATCATCGGATCGTAATACATGCTAACTTCGCCGCCTTCATAGACACCGCTATCGAGAAGCAGATTTTTATTCAGCGATGGCTCTTCGTATCGGGTCAAGCGTCCAACAGAAGGCAGGAAGCCGTGAGAAGGGTCTTCGGCATAAATCCGTGCTTCAATAGCGTGGCCGTTAATCTCAACATCTTTTTGTTTGATTTTGAGCTTTTCTCCGGCGGCAACCAATATCATTTGTTCAACCAAATCAACGCCTGTTACCAGTTCGGTTACGCGATGTTCAACCTGCAACCTTGTGTTCATTTCGAGGAAATAGAAGTTCTTATTGCCGTCAACCACAAATTCCACAGTTCCGGCTGAGCTATATTTCACCGCTTTTGCCAGTGCTTTTGCCTGATCCGACATTTTATCACGGGTTTTAGCATCAATAAATGGGCTTGGTGCTTCCTCGATAATCTTTTGATGACGGCGCTGAATTGAGCATTCGCGCTCACCAAGGGCGATGACAGTGCCGTGCTGGTCAGCAAGAATCTGGATTTCAATATGGCGCGGATTTTCAATGAATTTTTCTATGAAAACACGTCCGTCACCAAAGCTGGAAATCGCTTCGCTCTTTGCAGCAGCAAAGCTACGCATGGTTTCTTTGTCGCTGCGTGCGATGCGCATCCCTTTACCACCACCGCCTGCGGAGGCTTTTATCATCACCGGATAACCGATTTTGCGGGCGATTTTTACGGCTTCTTTGGGTTCTTCAATCGTTTCCAAATGGCCGGGAACGGAACTAACACCGGCTTTTTTTGCGAGTTTTTTGGATTCAATCTTATCGCCCATAAACTTCATCGCTTCGGCAGATGGGCCGATGAAAGCTGCTCCGGCACGTTTTACGGCGCGTGCAAACTTAGGGTTTTCCGATAAAAATCCATAGCCGGGATGAACGGCTTCTGCGCCGGAGCGCGTGATAACATCAATAATTTTTTTGATATTGAGATAGCTTTCAGAAGCGGTTGATTTACCGATATAGAAAGCTTCGTCAGCTTCACGCACATGTAAGGCATTGGCATCAGCCTCAGAATAGATGGCAACGGTTTTGATGCCCATCTTGCGGCAGGTGCGCATTATGCGAACTGCGATTTCACCACGATTTGCGATAAGTATTTTTTTGAACATGTAATTATTTACCTTAAATTATTTTATTTTAGATTGTATTTAAATTAAAACAGCTATAGTGGCAGGTTATCGTGTTTTTTCCACGGGTTTTTTTCATCTTTATTTTCCAGAATCGTCAGGGCGCGGCAAATGCGCGAGCGCGTGTTTTGCGGGCGGATGACATCATCGAGATAACCGCGTGAAGCGGCGATAAATGGATTGGCGATTTTTTCCTTATATTCCTCGGCGCGGGCATCCATATCTTTCTCACCACGGAAAATGATTTCTACAGCGCCTTTGGGGCCCATCACGGCGATTTCTGCGTCCGGCCATGCGAGGTTGATATCGCTGCGCAAATGCTTGGAACTCATCACGATATAAGCGCCGCCATAGGCTTTGCGGGTGATGAGGGTGATTTTCGGCACGGTGGCTTCCGCATAGGCAGCAATAAGTTTTGCGCCATGTTTGATGATGCCGTTATGCTCTTGATTAATCCCCGGCAAAAATCCCGGAACATCAACCAGAGTTACAAGTGGGATGCTGAATGCATCACAAAAACGTACAAAGCGTGCGGCTTTGCGCGAGGCGGAGATATCCAAGCATCCCGCCATTTCCATCGGTTGATTTGCAACGATTCCGATGGTTTTGCCTTCCATGCGTCCGAATCCGACCATGATGTTTTTGGCATAATCGGGCTGGATTTCAAAAAAGTCATATTCATCACAAATGCGGATAATCAGCTCTTTCATGTCATATGGCTTATTCGGATCATCGGGGATGAGTGTGTTTAGCGAGGTTTCAACGCGATCTGCCGGATCATTGGTTGGGCGTGAAGGCGTTCCTTGGCGGTTATTTAGCGGCAGGAAGTTGAAAAGCCTGCGGGTTTGGCGCAAAGTAACGATATCATTGCTGAATGATAAATCTGCTACGCCCGAAATTGTGGTATGCACGCTTGCGCCCCCCAAATCTTCCTGAGTAACTTCTTCATGTGTAACGGTTTTTACAACATCAGGGCCGGTCACAAACATATATGAGCCTTGTGCCATGATGGTGAAATCGGTCAGGGCAGGGGAATATACTGCGCCGCCCGCACATGGCCCCATGATGAGGGAGATTTGCGGGATAACACCGCTAGCATTGACGTTGCGTTGAAAAATTTCGCCATATCCGGCAAGGGAATCAACCCCTTCCTGAATGCGTGCGCCACCGGAATCGTTCAAGCCAATGACGGGTGCGCCGGTTTTCATCGCCATATCCATAACTTTGCAGATCTTCTTTGCATTAGCCTCGGATAGCGAGCCGCCAAAAACCGTAAAATCTTGGCTGTAAACATAGACCAAACGCCCGTTGATTGTGCCTGTTCCGGTTACGCAGCCATCGCCGGGGGTGATGTTGTCATTCATCCCGAAATTGGTGGAGCGATGCTCAACAAACATGTCATATTCTTCAAACGAATCGGGGTCGAGCAGCACTTCCAGACGTTCACGCGCGGTGAGTTTTCCTTTACCGTGCTGGGCATCAACGCGTTTTTTACCGCCGCCTTCACGCGCTTGCTGGCGTTTATTTTCCAATTTCGTGAGAACTGCCTGTTGCTTCATATTTCGCCCTTATTTTTTACCAAACTTGTACAGGAATTATCCTATATTACCCTATCTGGCAAGTTTTTTGAGGGGTGTTATGGTGAAGATAATCTCTGTAACAATCCGTAATAATATGTGATTTGGCTTATAGCGAGAGGTGATATAATATATGACACTAGAATTAATATAAAAATTTATATCAGTTATAAGGCGTATATATAATAATGAGAATTGAACAACAAAGAACTATAGCTAAAGCGGTAACATGTAAGGGAATCGGGCTGCATACGGGCAAGCTCGTGACCCTTACGCTCAAACCCGCGCCGGAAAATTGCGGGGTGATTTTTATCCGCAAAGATGTAAAGGAATCTGAGTCGATTATCCATGGTAGCTATCTGAATGTGACAAAAACTATGCTCGGCACAACGCTCACCAACAGCTCGGATGTTGATATTTCAACCGTAGAGCATCTGATGGCTGGGCTATGGGGTGCTGGTGTTGATAATGTGATTGTTGAAGTGGATGCGCCGGAAATTCCGATTATGGATGGTAGCTCACAGCCATTTATTGCTATGGTGGAAAAAGCCGGACTAAAAACGCAGAAATCTTTCCGTAAAATATTGCGGATTAAGGATGAGGTGGAAGTTGGCGATAAAAAGCGCTCAGCCAAATTCCTTCCGGCAGATAATTTTACGGTGAAGTTCAAAATCAATTTCAATGATAATATCATCGGCAAGCAAAGAGCCAGATATGAATTTGCGGCAGATACATTCAAGCAGGAAATCGCCGCTGCCCGTACTTTTGGATTTAAACATGAAGTAGAGGCGATGCACGCAGCCGGATTGGCGCTGGGCGGCTCGCTGGATAACGCAATTGTAGTTGGCGAGGACGGCATCTTAAATGATGACGGCTTGCGCTTTGAAGATGAATTTGTACGCCACAAAATCCTGGATTCTATAGGCGATTTGTTCCTTTTTGGAATGAGGATTCAGGGTGAATTTATTGGCCACCGTTCCGGCCATAGCACGAATAACGAAATCCTGCATACGCTGATAGCAAATCCGCGTGCATGGGAAGTTATCGACCCAACAACTGAGCGTCCACTTGCTCCGGTTGCGGCAGGTAATTTCGTTTACGCATAATTTCTTGAATTCCTGATAGTTAAGCTATAGCATGGGCGTATGTATTATGCCCTTATAGCTTTTGTGTTTTTGATTCTTGGCGGATTAATCGGATATTTTTTCCAGAAATCGCGCGCAACGCAAGGTATGATTGAGGTGGAGTTGCTGCGTCAGGAAAATGAGCAATTGAAAAGCCGCGAAGGTGACTGGAATAAGGTCAAGGAGGAATCGCTGCAAGCAGCAAAAGCTGCGATGTTTGAGGCTTCTCAGCATATGTCATCAAAATTGCTGGAAGACCATAAGCGTGAAAATGAAGCCGCAAAAAAGCAATCACAGGAAATTACCGAAAAAACTACCGAGAATCTGAACAAGGAGTTTTCGCAAATTGTTGAAAAATTGGCATCCTTAAGCGGGCAGGTGAATAAGCAGGATTCAAAGATATCAACTGTTTGGCAGGCTTTGGCAAGTCCGGGCGGGGCAGGGAGTTATGCCGAGATTGGGCTGGAAAATACGCTCAAAAACTTTGGTTTGGAAAAAGGGCGGGATTTCAAAACGCAATATTCGGTGGCGGGTGAAAATGGCAGGCTGCGCCCCGATGCGGTGATATATTTGCCTGAAGGCAATGTGATGGTGATTGATTCAAAATCATCAAAATATTTCCTAGAAATCGCTGCCGCCGTGGAAAATGATGAAAAGCGCCTGCTTGAAGAGCTGAAAAAAACCATGAATAACCACCTAACTTCGCTCGCTTCAAAAGATTATAAAAATGCGGTGAAGCAGGATTTGAAGCTTTCCGGCGGTAAGGTCATAAATGTTATGTATTTGCCGAATGAATCGGCCATGCAAAAGGTGTTTCAGGCAGATAGCGAGTTTCGTAGCAAATGCTATAAACATGATATTATCCCCGCCGACCCTTCGGCTTTGCAGCTTTTGCTCAATATCGCCATCCATGAGATTTCACGCGCCAAGCAGGAGCATAATTATAAGGTGATATTGCAGGAAATGAGCAAGGTGATTTCATCGCTTGATGTATTCTTGCGCAATGCAGAATCAGTCGGGCGGGCAATCCGCAGCTCGGCGGAGAATTTCTCTAAGCTGAGCCGTTCGGTGAATTCACGGCTGTTGCCGCGTGTGCGGAGAATTATAGATTTGGGGGTTGAGCCGGAGAAAAATGCCAAAATTCCCGATTCTTTGCCAGATTTCAATGTCACCGAGCATGAGCATGTGCTTGTCGAGGCGGAAGAGCCTGCCGATGGCGCAAGCCTCAACCTGCTCGATAAAAAAGCGGGCTAGCTTCTAGCTTCTAGCTTCTAGCTTCTAGCTTCTAGCTTCTAGCTTTTAGTAATCGTCATTGCCTGAAGCCACCCCCCTTAAATCCCCCCTAATAGGGGGGAGATGGAGGCGAGTTGGCGATTCCATGTTCCTAAATTCTAAATCCTCCCCCCTTGCACTTTGCACCCAGCTTCCAACAACCTTGCCGCGTATTTACGTGTTATTAACTAATAGGGGGTAGAATGGTCTGGTGAACAAGATTTGAGGTCTTATGAGATTTGTAATTTTAATCGTGGTAGCACTGGCAATGGCGGGAGGTGTGGTCTTCTACATGCAAAATAAGGGGCATAAAAATGTCGCTACTATAGATGATAGTAATTATACATTGATAGCGGTAAAGGATATCCTCCCCGGCAGCTTTATTAAGACGGGTGAGCATTTTATATGGCAGGATATTCCGGAGGGCAAGTATCCGAAAGAAGTGAGTGCGAAATTTTTACGCAAGGGTTCTTTTGATATATCTGAGCTTGATGGAGCGGTTGCGCGGCGTTTTATTGCCGGAAATGAGCCTTTGGATAGGGATTTTGTTGTAACACCGGGAGAGGGCGGCTTTATGAGTGCGGTTTTATATCCGGGGATGCGGGCAATTTCAATCGGCGTGACGCTGGTTTCAGGCAATGCCGGATTTATATTCCCCGGTGATAAGGTAGATTTGCTCTTAACTCATCAGGTATCTTCGGTTGATGGTGATAGAAGCTATGTAACTGAAACATTCGTGCAGGATGTTCGGGTGCTGGCAATTGACCAAAATGTGAATAATCCTGATAAAAAAGCCCAAATTGCCAAAACTGTGACATTAGAAGTTAGCCCTAAACAGGCTGAAGAAGTGCTGGTTGCGGAAGAATTAGGCAAAATATCGTTGATTTTGCGCAGCATGGGCAATGTAACTTTCAATGAAGTGAACGAAATTGATACTAAGCACTATACAAGAGATAATGATGTCAGTAAGGTAATAGAAACGGTAAGGCCGACTATTGAGTCGACCAAAGTAACTATTACCCGTGGCAGAAATACTCTCAGCGTACCTGTTGAAAATTCTGCCGACTAAAGGTAGGATGAATAATATGTATAGATTTTTTGCCATCGCGGCTTTTATAGTGTCATTGTGTATTAATATTAGCTCTGCTCACGCGCTTGAGTTGGATATGAGAAAGGGGAGGATTATCAACCTTCCGCGTCCGGCAGCGCATGTATTTATAGCCGATCCGGAAATTGCCGATATTGATGTGCGCTCACCCAATTATATATATGTTTATGGGCTTTCAGTGGGTGAAACTACTATTCATGCATTAGATGCTAATCACAAGACTGTTTTTGAGGATACTATAGTTGTTGGAGCAGGAACTCAGGCTTTTGAAGATTCTATCAGAAAGATTTTACCTGATTCTAACATTACTTTCCAATCAATCGGAAGTGGTGTTGTGGTCAAGGGTAATGTTAATTCGCCAAAAGATGCAGATTTGGTGGTGCAGCTTGCCAGCTCATTGCTGGGGAGCGAGCAGAATCTAATAAATATGCTTGAGGTGAGAGGTTCTGACCAAGTGATGCTGCGCGTACGTGTGGCAGAAGTTGCGCGTTCGGAAATTAAGAATTTCGGGATAAATCTTTCCTCAATAATGACAAAAGGCACGTTCTCCTTTGGCTTGTTTACGGGCAGAGATTTTCTGGATGCTACTGCCGCATTAACCAGGCAGGGCAATAATATCAGGCTTCAAGGGCAGCCAGGTAGATTTACTATCGATTCGGTGATTGACGCGCTGGAATCAGAAGGCTTGGTAACAACGCTGGCAGAGCCTAACCTTACGGCAAAATCAGGTGAAGCGGCAAGCTTCCTTGCTGGTGGTGAGTTCCCGATTCCGATTCCGCAGGAAGGCGGAGTGACGGCGATTGAATATCGCGAATTTGGTGTGGGGCTGGATTTTACACCAACTGTTTTGGCTAATGATAAAATCAGCCTAGCGGTAGCGCCGCAAGTTAGCTCGCTTACGGCTTCGGCGGTAACGATTGCCGGTAACAATATACCGACCCTTTCTACCCGCCGTGCATCAACAACGGTTGAGTTGGGCAGTGGAGAAAGCTTTGCGATTGCCGGATTATTGCGTAATGATGTTACTAATGATATCAGCAAATTCCCGTGGCTGGGTGATATTCCGGTTTTGGGTACGCTTTTCCGCTCTAATAATTTCAGAAATGATGAAACCGAGCTGGTTATAATCGTCACGCCATATATCGTCAACGGTGTGGCGGAGGCAGATAAGCTATTAACGCCAACTGAAGGTTATGAAGTTCCGAGTGATTTTGAGCGTATCTTATTCGGGAAATTGTATATTGAGCAGCCATTAGGCCGTGAAGCAGGCGAATATGAAGGCAAAATTGCCGAATATAGATTGCACGGCGAGCCGGGCTTTATTTTGGAGGAATAATGAGAAAAAGTTTTTTAATATTATCATCAGCATTGGTTTTGACATCGGTTTTAGCATCATGTGCGAATCATGACCCAAAGCTGAATATCGTCACAAATGAAAGCGGCTATCAACAAGTTATACCGCCAAAATGCCCAAATTGGACAAAAACCAGTGGCCTCGGCAATTATTTCAACACGCCCAGTACGAATTATAAATGCGCGACATATAATAATTACGGCGCGATGATTGAAGACCCATCCGATATGATTCAAGGCAAGCAAGCGGATTCTTATAACGCGCAAAGAACCTCAAATAGCGTTGCTGCATATCGTAATAGCGGTACGGCGGAATGAGTAGTAAGTCAAAATTCAAAGCATTCGTAAAACACAAGGCAAGCCTTGAGGCGGCGATTGAGTTTGCTGCCAAAATCGGCTGTCCTGAAAATTCTGTCATTAAAGGTGATATTGAAGATGCCTGTAAGGCGCTGGAAGAGGATGCCTCAATTGATTATCTGTTGGTAGAAATTCCCGGCAAGGACTCGCAAAAAGTTTTCAAAGAGCTGGATAATCTGGCAAATTTTGTTGACCCTATAACCCGTGTTATTGTGTGCGGGCAGGTGGATGAGCTAAGCTTCTATAAAGAGCTTATCGGCATGGGGATTTATGAATATCTGCTAAATCCGGTGAAGGTTGAGCAATTGGAAAAAACCCTATCGCGCAAAACTGATTCTAGCGGTGACGAGCCAAAAGCCATTGCTCCGCGCGATGATTCGCAAGTGATTGCGGTTGTCGGAACAAGGGGCGGAGTGGGTGTTTCTACATTTGCGACTAATCTGGCAGGGCTTTTTGCAAAGCGTGATTACCCAACTGCTATTTTGGACTTAGACCCTGAATTCGGTACAATTCCGCTTTTGGTGGATGTTGAAGCTAGCCGTGGATTAGTCGATGCTCTGGAAAAACCGGAGCGTGTGGATTCGCTATTTCTTGACCGCGTAATGACAAAAGTGACTGATTCCTTGTTTGTTATGGGTGCGGAAAAGAGTCTGCTGGAAAGGGCTGATATAGATCCTGAAGCACCGCAGAAAATTATCGACCAATTGCGTGCAAAATTTGCCTATGTAATTGTTGATGTTGCCCGCGTTGAGCCATACACGCATTATGTTCTGCAAAATTATGAAACGATAATTATGACGGAATATTCCATCGCCGGATTGCGCGATACAATGCGGATTTATGACCTTGTAAAAGAGCAGCTTAAGAATGATAATGTGAAAATTGTTGCCAATCGCGTTGGTATCAGCAAAAAATTCCAGACCCAGAGAAAGGATTTTGAAAACGGGCTTGGTCAAAAAATTGATTTTGAAATCCCTTTTGACGCAGATTTTTATGGATTTAATAATAGCGGCAAAATTTTGACGATGGATGACAAGCAAAAATCCAAAATGGCGGATGGAATTGCCGCCGTTGCACAAGGATTTATGCCGGAATCGGTTACTGATGCGGGCGCTAAGGATAAAAAGAAGAAATCCGGCGGGTTATTTTCCGGCAAAAAGAAAAAATAACATTATTCCTTGTTTGATTAAGCCCTAATTAACCTTTTTTCCTTATAATTTCAGTATGTTCGGACGTAGGGGAATTGCGGATAATCCCGCAGATAAAACAGCCAAAGCAAAATCTGAAGCAAAGTCTTCAGCGCCAAAAAAGGCGGCAAACGCAAAGCAGAGCAAGGCTTCGGCAGCGCAGCAAAAAACCGATGCGGCAAATAATGCAAAGCAAGAGCAGGATAAACAGCTCTCCAAGTTGAATCCAACTAATGAAGCGGGAGCTAAAAAGGATAATCACGCAGCTGAAAAGTTGGCTAAGGAAAAAAATAAAATTAATAAGCTTCTTATGGAGCAAATTGATTTAACCACCGCCTCCAAACTGCCGGAAGAAAAGCTGCGTCCCAAAATCATGGAGCTTATCAGCGAAATTGTGATGACTGAAAAGCTTATGCTCAACCAAAAAGAGCAAATCTCGCTGGCGAAGGAGATTCTGGATGATATGCTTGGGCTTGGGCCGCTTGAGCCGCTTTTGGAAGATTCACTGGTGACTGATATTATGGTGAATGGCCCAAATCAGATTTATATTGAGCGCAAAGGCAAGCTGGTGCTGACTGATATCAATTTCCGCGATGAGCAGCATGTGAGTAATATCGCCCAGCGCATTGTGAATGCTGTGGGCAGGCGCGTTGATGAATCCAGCCCTATTTGTGATGCAAGATTGCTTGATGGCTCGCGTGTTAACGTGATTGCACCGCCGCTTTCGCTAAAAGGCACAACTATTTCAATTCGTAAATTCTCCGAGAAAAAAATCACTGTGGATAATATGGTGGAATGGGGGAATGTTTCCGAAAATCTGGCAAAAGTGCTGAAAATTGCCGGAGCAACGCGGATGAATATAATTATTTCCGGCGGTACCGGTTCGGGCAAGACGACTCTGCTAAACGCTATCACGCAGTTTATTGATAATGGTGAGCGCATTGTGACGATTGAAGATGCTGCGGAATTGCAATTGCAACAGCCACATGTTGTGCCACTCGAAACCCGCCCCGCCAACCTTGAGGGCAAGGGCGAAATTACTATGCGCGATTTGGTGAAGAACGCGCTGCGTATGCGTCCTGAGCGTATTATCCTTGGTGAGGTTCGTGGTGCGGAGGCGATTGATTTGCTGCAAGCGATGAATACCGGCCATGATGGCTCAATGGGAACATTGCACGCCAACACCCCGCGCGAGGCGCTCACGCGTTTGCAGAATATGGTATGTATGGCAGGGTTTGATTTGCCGCCAACTGCGATTAAGCAGCAAATTGCCGGAGCGGTGCAGATTATCGTCCAGATTTCCCGTATGCGGGACGGAAAGCGCCGCGTTACCCATCTCACGGAAGTTGTGGGGATGGAAGGCGATGTGATTGTTTTGCAGGATTTATTCAAGTTTGAATTTGAGGGTGAGGATGAAGATGGCAATCTGGTCGGCAGCCATAAAGGAACTGGCTTGCGTCCGCATTTCCTACCGAAAGCTGCATATTATGGCTTGGATAAAGCGCTACTCAGCGCGGTGGAATAAAGCTAGCTATCCATCAAGAGTCCACGGATTTTGGCGTCATTTGTCCAGCCGGATTGTTCAAACAGGCTCAAGAGCAGTTTTGGGTCGCCGATATGGTCAAGAATGCGCGATATGGATTGCACGATTTTGACAATTTCTTCCTGAGCTAAATTATTATGTGGCAGCGCCATCAGCCCCAATCTGGTTAGGGTAAAGCGGAAAATGATGATTTTGCATTTTTCCGGCAAATTATCGCCCAGTCCGGCAAACGGAAATGTCGCAAAGCTAAGTTGTGATTTGATATAATGGCGCAAAATCTCGTCATATTTTGATTTATGCATTTGCCAGTTTTCCAAGGTTTTGGCAATTGCCTTTGGGTCGGTTTGGGCTAGATTCAGTGTTTCCCAATCAATTTTAACGCCAAGCGCGCGCTCAATTCCGCCTAAAACTTCCATCAAACGTTCATTGCGATTTTTTCCGGTGGCGTGAATGATTCCGGAGAAAATCTGCAAGATCTTGTAGAGATTGCCGCTATCATCATTTTCGGGCGGGCGCAATTTGCCATCTGCCATTTTTATCATGAAGGCGGTTGCATCTTTCCACTCGTTTTTGTTGATGTATGAGAGTGATTGGCTGGCGGAATATATGCGGGCAACAAGGTGCTCGGCGGGGATATCCTCATCGCAAGCATCCAAAAAGCTTTGATGGATTTTGAGGGCAGCCGCCGCGTCAAATTCTTCAGAGATATAATTTTTGAGCGTTTGCGGGAATCTGTCGGTTTCGTTTTCCGTGATATGTGTCGCATCATTTTCAAACAGCATGAGCCGTGCAATTTCAGGGCAGGAGAGGGTGGCGGTCATAACATGCTCGTCACCTAATTTGCGGGTGACGCGCGGGTAGAAATTGCAGGCATCACCGAGCATTTCTGCGCCTTTTTCCTCATGTATTTTGCAAATTCCATCCGAGAATTTTACGCAATAATCAGTTTTTGGGTCGCGCTTCATTACGCGGATTTCCTGATTGCTGCCATCATAATCCACGGCGTTTTCCAGCTCTGTGCCCTTATATTTGGCGAAAGTGGTATCATCAAGCTGCATGCTCCAGCCTTTGCAGCACGTATCGGGGCAATCCCCCAGCAGGCATTTGAATTCAGAAACGGCTTTTGTCGCGAGGTATTTCATCAATATGATTTTAGTACAAAAAAAAGCCGTCCACAAGGAACGGCTTAATTTATTGAAAGAAAATCATCATTACCTGAATTTGTGTAACAAATTATAGGGTGATCTTTCTTTGCACTGGATTTCCCTAGAAGAATACACCCCCCTTGCGTCCCCCCTATGAGGGGGGAGATATTCCCGTATAACTCCCCTCCTTGCGTCCCCCCTATGAGGGGGGAGATATTCCCGTATAACTCCCCTCCTTGCAGGAGGGGATGGGGAGGTTAAGCAGGGTTATATTTAGGAATAACCGTTTTATTTTTTCTTCTTAGCAGGCGCTTTTGGTTTCGCTGCCGGAGATTTTTTCAATGAATCTCTGATTTCACGAAGTAGCAAAATATCTTCCGCAGGTTTTGCCGGAGCAGCAGGTGCTTCTTCCTCTTTTTTCTTTAAGCTATTCATTGCTTTTATCGCCATGAAAATTGCAAATGCAACAATCACAAAATCAAAAACGGTTTGGATAAATGCGCCATAGGCCAGCACAACTGCTTCCGCATCACCTTCCGCAGGTTTTAGGACATATGCCAAATCGGTGAAATCCACTCCGCCGATTAGCAAGCCCAGTGGCGGCATAACTATATTTGCAACAAATGATGCGACAATTTTGCCGAATGCAGCGCCGATAATGATACCCACAGCCATATCCACAACATTGCCTTTCATGGCAAATTCTTTAAATTCTTTTGCAATACTCATAATTATCTCCTTGTTTTTTGTTCAATATCGCCTTTCTACATTAAAAATTCCGAAATGCAATAAATTTACAAATCAAACACTTGCATCAAGATATAATCTCTGCTAAACAGGCGCTCCAAATCACATGCGAGGTGCTTTTTGGTGTTGCGGAAACGTAATTAAACCTCGCAGACGTAACAACTAAAAAGGAATATAAAATGAGTGCATTACCTGAATTTACTATGCGTGAGCTTTTAGAGGCTGGCGTTCACTTTGGACATAAAACACAGCGCTGGAATCCGAAAATGTCGGAATATATTTACGGCGATAAAAACGGTGTCCACATCATGGATTTACGCAAAACCGTGCCGATGCTGCATCAAGCTTTGGTGCAAATCAAAAGCACAATCGCGCGCAATGGTCGTGTGGTGTTTGTCGGCACAAAACCGCAAGCGCAAGATATCATTAAAGAAGAAGCGCAACGTTGCGGGCAGCATTATATCAATAAACGCTGGCTCGGCGGAACTCTAACAAACTGGAAAACGATTTCTGATTCTATTCGCCGTTTGCGTAAATATCAGGATTTGCTGGATAATGAAGGAACCGGCCTGAAAAAGAAAGAAAAGCTGGAGCTTTCCCGCAAGGTAGATAAGCTGGAAGCCTCAATTGGTGGTATTAAGGAAATTGGCGGCGTGCCTGATTTGCTGATAATTATTGATACGCGCAAAGAAAGCTTGGCGATTTTGGAAGCAAAGAAATTGGGTATTCCAATCATCGCGGTCGTAGATAGCAATTGCAACCCAACCGAGATTGATTTTCCAATACCGGGCAATGATGATTCAATTCGTTCTATCAAACTATATTGCAAATTATTTTCTGATGCGGTTTTGTCCGGAATTGAAGAATCTCTTGTTTCCACGCCAAAAGAATTAGTCGATATTGCGAATAAGGGCGGCAATAAAAAAGCTGAGAATAAAAACGACAATGCTCCAAAAGCTGCAAATGATGAAAATGTCGATGCGAAAAAAGCTGAAGAGCCAAAGCCTGCAGAAAAGGGCAAGGTTGAAACTGTGGTGAAAAAATCTCGCAGCGTCAAAAAGGATGAGCCTAAAAAAGAAGAAGATGTAGAGAAAAAAGCTGAAGAGCCGAAAGCGGTGGAAAAGAAAGAGGCTGAAGAAGTGGCCGCACCGAAGGCAAAACCTGCAGCAAAGAAAGCTGAAAAGAAACCGGCAGCTAAAAAAGATGAGAAAAAGCCTGCTGCGAAAAAAACTGCAGCAAAGAAAACTACTAAGAAAGAGGAGAAATAGTTATGTCAGTGACAGCACAAGCAGTTAAAGAACTGAGAGAAAAATCCGGAGCAGGGATGCTTGATTGTAAAAATGCGTTGGTGGAAACTAATGGCAATATCAGCGAGGCTATGGATTTGTTGCGTAAAAAAGGCATGGCAACGGCAGATAAAAAAGCCGGAAGAACTGCGGCGGAAGGTCTGATTGCCATCGCAACCGCAAGTGATAACAAATCTGCGGCGGCGATTGAGCTGAACTCAGAAACCGATTTCGTTGCAAAAAATGCGGAATTCCAAGCAGCAGCAGAGAATATTGCGAATATCGCCCTAGCAAAATCTGATGGTAACATTGAGAATGTAAAACCTGCCGAGTGCAATACGCAAAAAATTCCGGTTTCTGAAATTGTGACTAATCTGGTTGCAAAAATCGGTGAGAATATTCAGCTTCGCAGAACTGTGAAATTATCCTCTCCAAACGGAGTAGTGACTACTTATCTGCATAATAAAGCCACAGATAACACTGGGAAAATTGGCGTGCTAGTTGCGCTTGAAGGTGCTGATGAGGCTAAATTGCAGGAAGTTGGTAAGCAAATCGCTATGCATATCGCTGCGGCAAAACCAGAAGCTCTTACCCGTGCGGAAGTTCCAAACGAAAATCTTGATAAAGAGCGTGAGATTTTTACCGCGCAAGCAAAAGCCGAAGGCAAGCCCGATAATATCATCGAGAAAATGGTCGAAGGCCGCATCAACAAATATTACGGTGAAATCGTTTTGCCGGAGCAGGTATTTGTGATTGACGGCAAGGCAAAAGTGCAAGATTTCTTGAAAGCCAATGGTGACATCAAAATCACCGGATTCGAGCTATTCATCCTTGGTGATGGAATTGAGAAAAAACAAGAAGATTTCGCTGCCGAAGTTGCCGCTGTTGCAAAGGGCTAGTTCTTTTTAAATTTTTCTTGCAAACTTGGCTGGCTAATGACAGTTTAGGGCGAGGGAAATTATGCCAAAAAAATATAAAAGAGTATTGCTGAAAGTTTCTGGCGAGGCGCTGATGGGCGACCTGCAATATGGCCATTCTCCGGAAGCGCTGAGCAAGATTTGCGATGAAATTATCGCTGTTCAAAAAAAGAATGTGGAAATCTGTCTAGTCGTTGGTGCGGGCAATATATATCGCGGGATGGCAGGCGCTGCCGCCGGAATGGACAGGTCTAGCGCGGATTATATGGGGATGCTGGCCACGGTGATTAATGCGCTGGCGCTGCAAAATATTCTCGACCAAAAAGGCGCACAAACCCGTGTTTTATCCGCAATTCCGATGACAACCGTTTGTGAGCCGTATATCCGCCGCCGCGCAATGCGCCATATGGAAAAGGGCAGAATCGTAATTTTTGCCGCCGGAACGGGAAATCCGTTTTTCACAACCGATACGGCAGCCGCCCTACGTGCCGCAGAGATGAATTGCGATGCGCTGTTTAAAGGCACGCAAGTTGACGGAGTCTATTCCGCCGACCCGAAAAAAGACAAAAAAGCAAAAAGATATGACGAGCTGACATATAAAAAAGTTCTGGAAAATGATTTGAAGGTTTTGGATGCTTCGGCAATCTCACTTTCGCGTGAAAATAAAATCCCGATTCTGGTATTCAATATCCATGAAAAAGGTAGTTTCGCAAAAGTGATTGAGCAAAAAGGCAAATTCACTATTATTAAATAAGCAGATTATAACTAATTATCGGAGAGAAAAATGAGTTTCAATAAAGATGATATCGCAAAGCGTATGGCAGGGGCAGTTGAATCATTGAAGCATGATTTTTCCGGTTTGCGTACGGGTAGGGCAAATCCGGCTTTGCTGGACAATATCAAGGTAGATGTTTATGGCGCGCTGATGCCGGTAAGCCAAGTAGCCAGCGTAAGCACGCCGGAAGCGCGCATGCTTTCTGTTAGTGTGTGGGATAGGTCAAATGTCGGAGCGGTTGAAAAAGCGATTACAAATTCTGGGCTGGGCTTGAACCCGATTGCCGAAGGTCAGACCATCCGTATTTCATTGCCGGAACTCACCGAAGAGCGCCGTAAGGAACTTGCAAAAGTTGCCTCGCAGCAGTCAGAAAGTGCAAGAATCGCAGTGCGCAATGTGCGCCGTGACGGGATGGATCAGATTAAAAAATCTGAGAAAGATAAAGAGATTTCTGAGGATGATGCGAAAAGAATGTCTGATGTTGTGCAGAAATTGACCGATGATTACATCGCTAAAATTGATGCTGAGCTGGAGAGTAAATCTGCTGAGATTATGAAAGTGTAATGCCGAAAATACCGAGCTCCGTAATCCCGAAACATATCGCTATTATAATGGACGGCAATGGCAGATGGGCAAAATCTCGCGGATTACCGCGCAGTGCGGGGCACAAAAAAGGCGCGGAAAGCCTGAAGAAAATCGTTGCAGAATCTATTCGTCAAGGGGTTGGCTATCTAACCGTATATGCATTTTCATCGGAAAATTGGCAGCGCCCAAAGGCGGAAATCGGGTTTTTGATGGATTTGTTGAAATCGCAAATCAAAGCGCAACTTGGTGAGTTAGCGAAAAATGGCGTACGCATCAAGGCTATCGGCGACTTGCAGATGCTTGCCGATGATGTGAAAGCGGCGATTTTGGACGCTGAAGAGGTAACGAAGCATAATGATAAGCTGCACCTGCAAGTGGCGCTGAGCTATGGTGGTCGTCAGGAAATTCTTCATGCTGCCAGAAAAACTGCGGGTGAAAGCGCGGATTTTGAAGCCGCCCTATATACTTCCGGCGTGCCTGATCCGGATTTGTTGATTCGCACGGGCGGTGAAATGCGCATCAGCAATTTTTTATTGTGGCAGATTGCGTATACTGAGCTATACTTCACCGAGAAATTATGGCCGGAATTTAAAGAAGAGGATTTTCTGGCAGCAATTGAGGAGTTTTCCCGCCGTGAGCGAAGATTTGGAACCGCAGAATAGTGAAATAAAATTGCGTATCATCACAGCGATTATTGCGGTGGCGGTAGTATGCGGTGCATTGTGGGCGGGGCAGCAAATCTTCTTTATTTTTGTGCTGGCAGTGGCATTCGCCATGTCGCTGGAGCTGGATAAAATGCGCGCTGATGGATTGAAGTCATTTCTCCTTGTAATTGTGCCATTGCTGGTTTCTTTTGATGCAGCATTATCAATCATAATATTTTCGGCGGGGCTGTTTGTGATATTAATATACGCGAAATTGCGTAATTTATCATCGCATTGGCTGCTGATATCATTGCTCATCATATATTTCCCGATATTGTCATTTTTATGGATTCGCGGTTTTGAACCGGATGGGCTGAATATTATCATCTGGATAATTTGCATTATTGCAGCGACTGATATCGGGGCGTATATAACCGGAAGAGCCTTTGGCAAGAATAAGTTAGCGCCGTCAATAAGTCCCGGAAAAACCAGAGAGGGCGCGCTGGGCGGGCTGTTTTTTGCCGCTTTGGTCGGGCTGATATTTTCGCTGAATCCCACAATTATTATTTTATCCGTGGTGACTTCCATCCTGTCGCAAGCCGGAGATTTGCTGGAATCCGCCATCAAGCGCCATTTCGGCGTGAAGCATAGCGGCAATCTGCTTCCCGGTCATGGTGGCGTGTTAGATAGGATTGACGGCTATATTTTGGCTGTACCATTCATCGCAATTTTGCTGAGTACTGGTTTGGTGCAATGGTAGAAACGGTCACGATATTAGGGGCGACAGGCTCGATAGGACAAAATGCGCTGGATATTATCAGTGCGCATAAAGATGCGTTTAAAATCAAATGCTTGACGGCTAATTCTAATGTAAAGCTTTTGATTGAACAAGCGCTGAAATTTGAGCCGGAATATGTGGCAATTAGCGATGAAACAAAAAATGCCGAGTTGTGTGATGCCCTAAAAGCGCTGCCAAATTGTGAGATATTAGCAGGTGCAGATGCGGCGGAGCAAATTGCAAAAATAGAATCTGATATAGTGATTTCTGCTATTGTTGGTTTTGCCGGTTTGCTTCCGACTATGGCAGCAGTAAATAGAGGTGCGAAAATCGGGCTGGCGAACAAGGAGAGCTTAGTTTGTGCCGGTGAAATCATTATGCAGCAAGCCACGCAAAGCGGTGCGAAAATAATTCCGGTGGATTCTGAGCATAGTGCGATATTTCAAGTCTTTGATTTTGCTCATCCGGAATCGGTGGAAAAAGTCACTCTAACTGCCTCCGGCGGGCCGTTTCGGGAATATGCGTATGAGCAAATGGCAGGGGTGACAGCAGCTCAAGCGGTGAAGCATCCAAATTGGAATATGGGCGCGAAAATTTCCATTGATTCAGCAACGATGATGAATAAAGGGCTGGAATTAATCGAGGCGTATAATTTATTTCCTATAGATATCAATCAGTTGGAGGTCATAGTTCATCCAGAGTCTATAGTGCATTCTTTGGTGCATTATAAGGATGGCTCGGTTTTGGCGCAGGCGGGAACGCCTGATATGCGCGTGCCGATTTCCTATGCGTTGGGCTATCCCGAAAGGCTGAGAAATGATTCTGTGCGTTTAAATTTGGCGGAAATTGGGCAATTGAATTTCGAGAAACCCGACCTAAAAAGATTTCCATGCCTTGCTTTGGCGCAACATGCAATGAAAGAGGGCGGTTCTGTGCCTATAATTTTGAATGCTGCGAATGAGATTGCGGTGGACGGATTTTTAAGCGGGCAAATAAAGTTTCTTGAGATTGCAGAGATTGTTGAGAAGTGTATTTTGCGAAATAATAAGATTAATATCAGTGAATTAAGCGATGTTTTTAATGTAGATTGTGAGGTGCGCAGCAAGGCTATTGAACTTTGCAGGCTTGCAGCTTAAATTATAATCTGCTAGCAATCATTTCATAAATTAACCATTTTAATCGAGAATTTTCAATAATGAACCCCATCGACATCATCAGTAATTTTTTCCATTACGGAATCTCCTTCATCGTCATCATTTCAGCCATCGTGTTCATTCATGAATGGGGGCATTTTGCGGTTGCAAGATTTTTCGGCGTCAAGGTAGACGAATTCTCAATCGGCTTCGGTAAGGAGCTTTATGGCTGGTGCGATAAGCGCGGCACGCGTTGGAAAATCTGCCTATTACCACTTGGCGGATTTGTGAAAATGCATGGCGATGCTTCGGAAGCAAGTGTTCCTGATGAAAAAGCTCTGGAAAAAATGAGTGAGGATGAAAAGAAAATATCATTTCATTTCAAGCCTTTATGGCAAAAAGCGCTGATAGTTTTTGCTGGCCCTGCAATTAATTTTATCCTCGCAATTACGATATATTCCGGAATTTATATGTCTTATGGCAAGCTGGAATTGAAAATCCCACCGGTTGTGACCGAGGTTGTTGAGGATAGCGCGGCGGCTGAGATTGGCTTATTGCCGGGCGATAGGATTTTGACTTTGGACGGCAAGGAAATCAAATATTTCACCGATTTGCAAAAGATAATCCGCATCAGCCCATTGGAAGTAATGGAGATTCAATATGAGCGCAATGGCGAGGTTTTGAGCGCAGAAATTGCTCCAAAATTCCATGAGCAGGAAGATGATTTTGGTAATAAAGCAAGAATCGGGATGATTGGTATTAAAGGCTCTGCTCCGGAAATTAGCGAAGATACTTTGCGCCGTCTGGGCTTCTTTGAGTCAATCGGCGCGGCTGTCGAAGAGGTTTATTCGCAATGCGTAACGATGCTAAAGGGCTTGCAGCAAATTATCACCGGAGTGCGCAGCACCAAGGAACTGGGCGGGCCGGTGAAGATTCTCGAATATTCAGGGCAATCAACCAGCAAAATATCGCAATCAATTTCTTGCGCATTTGGTGCGTCTGACGCGCCGCTTGAGAACGGGCAATCCTGCGCGGGGCTTGCGCGTGACGGCTTTCTGATTGCATTAGTATTTATGGCTTTAATCTCCACAATGTTGGGTTTGGTGAATCTTTTCCCGATTCCGATGCTGGATGGCGGACATTTGGCATTTTATCTGATTGAGGCAATTACGCGACGCCCGATGGCGGAAAAATTCCAAGAATGGGCATTTAAGCTTGGTTTTGCTTTTCTCATCACATTAATGGTCTATGTTACCTTCAATGATATAGTTAGTTTTGTAGAAAGGCATATACTTTCATGATTGATGAGCATTTTTATAAGCGTTTTAAAATTGGCTTTGCAGCTCTAGTTTTTGTGTCACTTGTGCTACCTCAAAATGCCTCGGCGGAAATTGTCAAAAGCATCAATATCGAGGGAAATCAGCGTGTTGATGTTGATAGCGTTATGTCATACATAACCTTTAAAGAAGGCGCGGAATATGATTCTGCGCGGGTGAATGAATCCATCAAAACCTTGTTCGCGACAGGGCTTTTTTCGGATGTTGAGGTTAAGGAGAGCGATGGGTATGTGAATATTATTGTTACTGAAAACCCGATTATCAGCCGTGTTGCATATGAAGGAAATCGCGGGATTAGTGATGATAAGCTAGCCGCAGAGGTGACATTGGAAGCGCGCTCGATATACACTAAAGCGGCGGTGCAGGATAATGTTCAGCGCATTGCGGATATTTATCGTAAATCCGGACGTTTTAATGCCCGTGTGGAGCCGAAGGTGATATTGAAAGAGCAAAATCGCGTAGATTTGATTTTTGAAATTGATGAAGGCAAAACTACGGAAATCAAAAAAATTATATTCCTTGGCAATAACGCATTTGACGATTCGGATTTGCTTTCCGTCATACGTTCTACAGAAGATGCATGGTATAATTTCTTCACCAGCGATGATACTTATGATGCGGACAGAATTGAGTATGATAAGGAGTTGTTGCGCCGCTTTTATACCAAAAATGGCTATGCGGATTTTCGTGCAAGCTCGGCAATTGGCGAGTTGACTAAAGATGGGGAGGGGTTTGTTCTGACCTATTCCGTTGAAGAAGGTGATAAATATCAGTTCGGCAAAATAAATATTGTAACGCAATTGGATGAGCTGCGCCCTGAGCAACTTGACGACGATGAGGAGATTATCAGAACCGCTGAGGGCGATGATTATGACGCTTCTCGTGTGGAAACAACAATTGATAATCTCGTGGAAAAGGCCGGAGAGAAAGGCTTTGCCTTTGTTGAAATTGAGCCAATGCTAAGTCGTGACGAAGAAAAAGACATAATTGATATCACCTATGTTGTGAAAGAGGGGGTAAAAGTATTTGTCGATAGGGTGAATATCAATGGTAATACCCGCACATTAGATAAGGTAATTCGCCGTGAAATGCGTCTGTCAGAGGGCGACCCGTTCAATACTTCAAAACTCAAAACTTCAAAGCAAAAAATTGAAAGGCTGAATTTCTTCGATGGTATTGATATCAGCAAAGAGCAAGGCGATGCGCCTGATAAGGTTGATATTAATATTGATGTTAAAGAAAAATCCACCGGCGAGCTGAATTTTGGTGCAGGCTTATCAAGTACAGACGGTGTGCTGGGTGAGGTGAGTATTGTTGAGCGTAATTTGCTGGGGAAAGGGCAATATCTGAAATTCAACATAACCGCTTCTTCACGCGCGCAACAGGGGCAGCTTAGCTTTACCGAGCCGCGTTTTCTCGACAAAGAAGTCTATGGCGGATTTGATTTATTCCATTTAGAGCGCGATTATGATCAGGAAAGCTCGTATAAAAGCGTTTCAACAGGGCTGAATTTGAAAACCGGATATAATATTTCCGAAGATTTGGCTCATAATATTGTCTATGGTATTGTCAGCGATGATATCCGCGATGTTGACCCGATTGCTTCAAGATTCATTCGCGATCAGGAAGGTAAGACCATCACATCAAAAATCGGCCAGAGCTTCATCTATGACAAGCGCGATAGCTCCCTGACTCCGAGAGATGGTTATATGGTGAGATTCAGCCAAGAGATTGCCGGTTTGGGGGGAGATAACAGGTTTTTAAAGCAAGAGCTGGGCGCGTCATATTATTATCCGGTGACGGAAGATAAAGATTGGTTCATGACCTTTGCCGGAAACGCCGGAAATGTTTTCGGAATTGGCAAGGATGTGCCGATTAACCACAGATTCTTCCTAGGCGGCAGGAATTTTCGCGGGTTTAGTACCGGTGGCGTAGGGCCTCGCGATAGTATTTCTGATGATTCACTTGGTGGAAATAATTATTATACTGTTAGCTCGGAATTGGGTTTCCCACTCGGAATTTCAGAAGAATTTGGCTTGTCGGGCGCGTTTTTCGTAGATGCGGGTTCTTTATGGGGCTTAGATGATGATGGCCCTGAGGTTGTTGATTCCTCAAGTTTGCGGATGACAGTCGGTATGGGGCTTGGCTGGCAATCGCCTTTTGGCCCATTACGTATTGACTTTGGCGTGCCGGTGCTTAAAGATGGGCTTGACGAAAAGGAAAGTTTCCAATTTAATTTCGGAACGAGATTTTAAAACGAGATTTTAATTTTAAAATTTCATGTATATGATATGTATATGATATATTTAATCAAAGGGGTTTTTTAAATGTTTAAAAATTTTATATTCGCGCTTGTTGTAGTTATGCTGGTTCCTGTGGTTGTTGCCGCGCCTGCTTACTCTGCTGAGATTCAGAGTCCTAAAATTGTGGTTGTTGATATCCAAAGAATTTTGAATGAGTCAACGGCTGCAAAGGATTTGTCCAAACAGATTGAAGAAAAAAGAGACCAATATCAAAGCCAAATTACGGCTGAAGAAAATAGCCTCAAGAAAAAGGAAGAGGATTTAGTTAAGCAAAAGAATATCCTCAGCAAGGACGCTTTGGCAGCAAAGCAAAAAGAATTCATCAATGATGTGAACGAAGTTCGTAAAGGTATTCAGGAGAAAAAACTGAAGCTTGATAATGCTTATAAAAAATCTTTGGGCAATATCCAGCAAGAAGTTTCCAAGATAATTGAGGAAATGGCTGCCGAGCAAGGGTTTAATATTGCGATGCCAACTTCACAGCTGGTTTTTGCAAATGCTGATTTGGATATTTCTTCAGAGGTATTGAAAAAGCTCAATAGCAGCTTGCCGAAAACTTCATTGAAATTTGAGTAGTTGGTGTAAGTGATTGATTTAAACGCTTGTTTTAATCAAAGTTCTGCCCGTGCCCAGATATTCTAAATAGGATGCATGATGCCTTTCAAAAGAGCTAATTTCAATTATCACGGTCCATTCACTTTGGGCAAAATTGCCGATGCTATCGGCGCTGAAATTGACTCTTCTGCAAAAGATGTGGAAGTGCGCGACCTTGCCCCCTTGCATATCGCAGATTCCGGCCATCTCAGCTTTTTTGATAACGCAAAATATCTTGAGCAATTTCAAATCTCAAACGCAACTGCTTGTATAGTTCATCCAAAATTCAAGAATAAAGCCAAAGAAGGGATGATTTTGCTGGAATCGGCAGAGCCATATAATGCTTATGCATTGGCGGCACAGCTATTTTATACCCCATTGGATAAAAGCGGCAAAATTCACCCAACGGCAGTTATTGAGCCGGATGCTATAATCGGAGAAGGCTGCTCAATCGGTGCATTCACCTATATCGGCAGGCAGGTGGTGGTTGGGGATGATACAATTATCGGCAGCAATGTTACGATAACTTCTGCAAGAATCGGAAGAAATTGTATTATCCATAGCGGTGCGAGGATTGGTCAGGATGGATTCGGTTTCGCGCATGGCAAGGGCGGGCATATCAAAGTTCCTCAGCTCGGCGGTGTGATTATTGAGGATGATGTTGAAATCGGCGCAAATACTACAATTGACCGTGGAAGCGGCCCAAATACCGAAATCGGACAAGGCACAAAAATTGATAATCTGGTACAAATCGCCCATAATGTTGTTATCGGAAAATATTGCTTTATTGTTGCGCAGGTTGGGATTGCCGGTAGCACAAAGATCGGTGATTATGTGCAAATTGGCGGAAGTGCTGCTATTAACGGGCATATAAAAATCGGCAATGGTGCAAAAATCGCAGCTACTTCGGGAGTTATGAGAGATGTGCAGACGGGGGCAACCGTGGTTGGCGCGCCAGCAAGGGACGGAAAAGAGTTTTGGAAATATACCGCAACCCTTGAAAAGCTTGTAAAAGAAAGAAATACGAAATAAAACTAGTTATGAGGCTATGGTAATGAAAGGAATTAAGACAAAAAAGAAGAGTAAGGCGGCGGGGGAAACCATCCCGATTGAAAGGATTGTGGATATGATTCCGCATCGCTATCCTTTTCTGCTGGTTGATAAGGTTGTGGATGTTGTTCCGGGCGAATCATGCGTTGGTATAAAAAACGTGACTATTAATGAGAATTTTTTCCTTGGGCATTTTCCCGAAAAACCTGTTATGCCGGGCGTGTTGATTATTGAATCTATGGCGCAAACTTCAGCCGTGCTGGTAGTGCATACGCTGGGTGCAGAAGCTGAAGGCAAGTTGGTTTATTTTATGTCAATTGATGATGCGAGATTCCGCAAACCCGTTGGCCCCGGTGATAGCTTGAACATTCATTGCCAAGTTTTGCAAAGCCGCCGCAGCGTTTGGAAGTTCACTTGCGAGGCATTTGTTGGAGAAAACAAAGTGGCTGAGGCAAAAATCAGCGCGATGATTCTGGAATAATCTTATATGTCATTAATCCATCCCACAGCTATCATCGAAGATGGTGCAAAAATTGCCCCTAGCGTCAAAATCGGCGCATATTGCTGCATCGGCAAAGATGTAGTGCTGCATGATAATGTTGAGCTAAAAAGCCATGTAGCAGTTGATGGAATAACCGAGATTGGCGAAGGGACGGTGATTTTTCCGTTTGCTGCTATCGGGCATATTAATCAGGATATGAAATATGCGGGAGAGCCTTCGCGCCTTGTTATCGGTAAAAATAACAAGATTCGCGAGCATGTGACAATGCATCCCGGTACTACGGTAGGCGGTATGCTAACCAAGGTGGGTGATAATTGCCTGTTCATGGTGGCTTCACATGTTGCGCATGATTGTATGGTCGGGAATAACGTCATCATGGCAAATAATGCGACATTAGCAGGGCATGTTACGGTTGGTGATTTTGCGATTATCGGCGGGCTTTCAGCAGTGCATCAATTTGTTAGAATCGGCCAGTATGCAATGGTTGGCGGGATGTCGGGCATTGAAAGTGACCTGATTCCATACGGCATGGCATATGGTGAGCGCGCTAGTTTGAATGGTTTGAACCTTGTCGGATTGCGCCGCAAAGGCTTTAGCAAAGATGAAATTAATGCGGTGCGTAAGGCATTTAAGGAGATTTTTGATAAGGAATTGGCTGTGGATAGTGCAGACAAAAGACTTGCGGAAGTAAAAAGTAATTTAGGTGAATTTTCGGTGGTAAAAGATTTGCTGGAATTTATTGAAAGTGAGCATTCGCGCTCATTATGTCGTCCAAAAGGGTAAGCAATAAATGGCTGAGTATGCGATAATTGCCGGAACGGGCAGATTGCCTGAGATTGTTAGCGAAAAGCTGACAGATAAGCTGGTGCTGGGGCTTGAGGGCAATACTAACCCTAATATTAAATATGATTTTGTGGCGGCAATGGGTTCAATCGGCGCTGTTACCGAATATTTGCAAAATAATAACGTCAAAAAAGTGATATTCGCAGGTGCGGTAAAAAAGCCTGATTTAAAGCAAATCAAGCTGGACGCGGTTGGCGCAAAATTGATGTCCCGCGCGATGGCAGCCAGATTTTTTGGCGCAAAGCAACCGGGAGATGATTATATATTATCCACGATAATCGTATATCTGGAAAAGCTGGGTTTTGAGGTGATTGGCGCGCATGAAGTTTGCCCTGAGCTTGTGGTGCAAAATGAGCGGGTTTGTAAAACAGATATAAATGATGAGATAACCGCGCAATTTTCAATGGCGATGGAAGCAGCAAAAGAGCTTGGGCAAAAAGATATCGGGCAGGCAGTTGTGGTTGCAAATGGAGAGGTGATTGCTAGTGAAGATGTGCTAGGCACGGAGAATCTTATAAAAAGGGCAGGGCAAATTGCAAAAGAGCGCGGAGTTATTGGCTTTCTGGCAAAATGTGCAAAACCCCAGCAAAATATGCGTGTGGATATGCCGACAATCGGTGCTGATACAATTGAGCAATTATACGCGGCAGGGCTGAAGGGCGTTGTTGTGGAAAGTGGCAAAACGCTAATTCTGGATAGAGAAAACGCCATTGCCAAGGCTGCAGAAAAAGGAGTTTTCATCATTGGGCTGTAAGATATTCATCATAGCCGGAGAAGCATCGGGCGATTGGATTGGCAGCAAATTGATGCGCGAATTGAAGAGTTTGGATGCAGATATAGAATTTTCAGGGATTGGCGGGCAGCACATGGTAGAAGCCGGTTTAAAAACCTTATTCTCGGCAGATGAGCTTTCCTTGATGGGCTTTGCGGAAATCCTCCCGCATATCAGGCGCTTAAAAAGATTGATGCGGCAAACTGTGGATGAAATCAAGCGTATAAAGCCTGATATTGTGGTGACGATTGATTCACCGGGTTTTAATATGCGAATTGCTGAGCGTATTCAGGAATTGCGCGGGAAAACCAAATTAGTGCATTATATTGCACCAACCGTTTGGGCGTATAAGGAAAAGCGCGCAAAAACCGTGGCGCGTCTCTTTGACCGTCTGTTGATGATATATCCTTTTGAAGCGCCATATTTCGCGCAGGAAAATATTGATGCGTTTTTTGTTGGGCATCCTATGGTGGAGGATGGTTTGGATAAGGGCGATGCGGCAGCGTTTCGCGCTAAGTATAAATTGGCGGATGGGGAATTTATTTGCCTGATGCCGGGTAGCCGTAAGGGTGAATTAAAGCGTATGCTTCCGGTTTATGAAAGGGCAGTGGAGATATTGGAAAAAACTCCGGTGATATTGTCTAATGATAATATGAAATTCGCTCTTAATGCTCTGACCAAAAACTGGAAGTTCAGGCCGATAATTGCCGATAGTCGCAATCGCGCAGATTGCTTTGCGGCAGTAAGTGCGGGGATTATAAAATCCGGCACGGCGGGTTTGGAATTTGCGTTTTCCGGCAAGCCCTATGTCGTGACATATAAAGTGAATCCGCTATCTGCTTATATGATGCGGCGGATGATAAAAATCAGCTATGTTAATATGGTAAATATTTTACTGAAT
>Ga0210019_1000806_pt1 | contig 37128 bp, 30 predicted proteins | sample CryGeyCG2114_020_2_FD_183969 | JGI IMG/M metagenome (GOLD analysis project Ga0210019, IMG submission 183969) | Groundwater microbial communities from aquifer - Crystal Geyser CG11_big_fil_rev_8/21/14_0.20 (SPAdes) (version 2) | ecosystem: Environmental > Aquatic > Deep subsurface > Groundwater ...
AAACACGCTAACCACATTCTCGCCATGTAACGACGACCCTAATCGTAGACCATGTTACAAGGACTTCACAGGTGAGAGTGGCGAAATGCAGTTCAATGCTCTTAATGCAAAATATTACATCCGCGCCATTAGAAATGCCGAGCTTTCATCTTGGTTTGGACCGATCAGCTCTGTAGATGAAGCTACTTTGCCGTCGTTTAGAATAACAAAGATTGGTGGAGTAGAAGTTACTGGAAACAATGTCACAATTCCTCTCTCTGCATTTGAGGATCATGAATGGACTGCCAACACTGAGCGAATTCCAGCAGAGATTAGCTACAGCAATATCCCCTCGTTACGTCGTATATACTTCACCAGAGATGGTCAATCTGGCAACACCAGCGCTAACTTTAGCGGTAGTGGCACGTTAACGTACAGACTTTCATTAAGTCCCAAGCTTGTTGCGGGAGGGAGCGCAACATTTGTCGCTACCATGAAAAATACCTTTGGCGAAGCGGTCACACCAGCATTAACACAAACGTTTACTGTGGCGAAAGCAGGAGCTCAATCTAACGTAGTCAGGGCAAACATGGTTACTGATTTTAGAGCAGAACGTGGGCAAGACGGCACCATAAAGCTGTATTGGACCCCAGCCGCGCCAGCGATCAACTCTGTCGGTCAAAATCTGAACCAGAGCTATATGATATATAGACGAACTACAAACTCCATCGGTACCTTCTCAGGCGGATTCCGTGTGCCTGATCTAACAGCATCAAGTGCTGTTGACAACAACGCTAATCTAGGTGGCATGCCATCGGCTAATCAAACCTATTACTACTGGCTCTTCACAGAAGGAAAAAATTATTCAACACAAAACTCCGGTGCGGCGACAACAATGGTTGCAGCGACGCTTACGGGAGGTATAGAGATACAAAGTTTCAACACACCAGCGACAGCGACAGTTGGTTCTGGTCTTGCGTTTTCTGCAACAATCAAGAACACAGGAACAGCGGCAACTCCTGGACTCGTTGCGATTCTTGATACCGGAGAGACTGGACAAGAACTTCATACAAGTTATATCTCTGCGCTATCTCCGGGAGGATCTGCGAGTGTTAACTTTGCGGTTAGATATAATCAAGCTGGAACAAAGAGCCCAAGCTTGATGATTAAAGAAAGCGTCACAAGCGTAAGTAATCTTGCAACGAAAACGAATAGCGTGACTGTCTCGGCAAATACCACTTCCGCTGTTCGCGCGAATACCGTAACGGGACTCACGGCCACAAGGAGCAATGGTCAGATAGTGCTTAACTGGACAGCTCCAGCACCAGCGTTGAAAGCGGACGGAACAAATCTAAACCACCGATATGTCATATATCGTCGTGCGGGCACGGCTCTCAACCAGTATACTCGTGGTAAAACTTTCCCAATTACTCAGACAAGCTTCCTTGACAACGGAGTATTCGGAACCGGCACTTACGATGGTAGTAGCTTGCATGGAGGACCGGTGCGAGAAGATACTACATACACCTACTGGATATATACCGAAGGACCAAACAATGCAGGAGATAACTCTGGTGCGGTGACAGTAACGGTTGCGGGTGGTGGAAATACAGTAGTTTCTCCCACCATAACTTCGTTTACAGCAACCTCGCCAACCCCAGCAACAGCCACCTTGGTCTGGCAAACACAAAATGCAACGATGTGTGCAATAGGCGGAGATGGGATAGTAAATAATCAGTCTGTCAACGGGACGTATACTTTTACGGGGCTTGGTGCCGGTAATAGAAATTTTACGCTCACTTGTCAGGGTACAAGCGGTTCCACAGAGGTTAGTAGCAATACAAATGTATTAGTGGAGGAAGTTCAAAACGTTCCCCTGCAGATCACTCTCGCTGGAAGCGCAACATCTGTGCAGAATGGCACCCCTGTAACGTTAACATTTCAGAGCAATAGAGCTCCTTACTCTGGCGAGATTGGATCTTGCCAATTGAGAGCAAACAATCAAAGTATTGGTGACGTGGCGATTGGAACATCAGCAAGAACTATGACGCATAATCCTACCATGAACACAAACTATCAGGTTACGTGCGCTACCTTCTTTGCAATAGCTGGTCAAGAACCAAACTCAAATACGTTTAATGTTGCGGTAACAGCAGTCGCCCCAAGCCTCTTCGGTACCCTCACCGACGCACAAGTTGTACAACCATATCGTACAAACGATAAGAATAGTAGCGGAAACTACTTTAGAGCATGGCTAGACTGCAAAACAGCTTCGGTACCGACATTGGTTAATAAAAAGCCAACCAATCTAGTCGCCTATGTAGTAGACCCAAACGATCCGACCAAAAAGCGCGACTTTGGCTGGGGTTGGAGCAGTGGTGGCTTCTCCCATAGGTTTGCGTATATAGAAGAAGGTCAAGATCATCCCGGATGGAATACACCAGGTAAGTTCGTCTGCAAAGATACAACTACAAATACAGAGCGAAGTGTGATTAAGCAATGTTCCGCAACAGGGTGCGTTACTCCAAGCAATGTATCAGGAGGTGGAGGTGTTGACGTAGCTTCAAGTGCTAGCTTGACCCAAGACCAACTCGCATCAGTATTATCTGCAATACAGACACTCCTAAAAGCGATGATGACGAGGTAGAAGGACAAGAGTCTAAATAAGTAGCACAAAAAGATTAACGCGCTTCCAAAGCGCGTTAATCTTTTTGTGCATAGAAAGTACAAAAGCCACATTTGTATATGTGGCTGGCTCAAGTCGGAGACATTAGAAAAGTGAGATCGCTAGGTGCTACGAACTCTCTTTTGGAACCATCCTTTAGAAATAGAATGGCTTTACCAAAAACGAGCTTGAGAACACCATCGCTTATGACAAGCAACGACCCCTCATACAAGCCGAGCACAGGAAGATCATTTTCTTCATGATACTCCCTGATACGGGTGGCTCTGGACTCACCACCGAATGGATTATCTGGATCACGATCCACGTAATGTGGGTTGATCTGGAAGGGGATCAAACCAATCGCGTCTGGGGAAATAGGCCAGACGATGGGCATGTCGTTTGTAGTCATAATGGTCGGACACGCCACGTTTGCTCCCGCGGAAGGTCCGAAATAAGGGGCACCGGCTTTCACCCGTTCTCTGATGGGCGCAATCAGGTCGTTTGCTTGCAGCATCCTCAACAACCTGAAGCTGTTTCCTCCGTCTACGAAATAAGCTTCCGAGTCGCGGATGACAGAAGCCCAGTCTTCTCTCTTATAGTGGTGTAAAGATCTGATCGTCTTGAGTCCGCAAAAACGGGAACTAACCCAATCCGCAGTCTCCGCCTCCCACCTGTCCTCACTGTGAGAGAAAGGTATGTACAGAACTTCGCTGATGCTATGAAAGATCAAACCTATTTGTTGTTGGAGAGCATACATCCTATCTTCCGTCTTGCTATGCCCACCTGCCCCTAGAATGACCTTCATTTTCTTGTTCATATTCTCACCTCCTTTTATGGGAATGAACAGTCTTTCCCTATACTACTTCAGATATAGGATAAGTCAATCTACCATAGGACATACGCGAAACGACGTCATTGCGATCCGCCGGCTGGCGGAGAAGCAATCCAGAATTTGTGAGGTCTAATAATAAGCATGGATTGCCTGCCCGACCAGAATGCTGGTCGTTCGGGCGGGCTTCGCGCAGAGCGCTCGCAATGACGAAAACCGTGTTTTGCGTAGGTCCTATACCACAAGAACTACGATGTCCCACTTATCCACACACGCATCCTTATCGGAAGCGTCCAGAAAACCCCGTCCGCAGGCGAGCGGGGATAGACGGACGACCGACTTTATAGACATGACGTGTCTAGACAAAGGAAACTGGGGATGAGCGGTACGTCGGAGATCCCCATAGTATGGGAGTTGGTGGTGGGTTGACAGTCATAGCTGTTGTATATACAATAGAAATATATGAAAGCAACACTTATAACACGGATAGATAATAACGTGAAAGATCGGGCGGTAAAGATGGCCGAAAGAATCGGCATCCCGCTTTCACTTGTAGTTACCGCGAGTCTTAAGAAGTTTGTGGCTGATGGGCAGATTACCCTTTCTGTTATACCAACGGCGACGCCCTATCTTGAACGCTTAATGAAGCAGGCGAAGACGGATTACAAAAAAGGAGTCAATTTTTCACCACCACTTAAATCCGCGGAGGATGTTGATCGCTACTTTGCCAGCATATGATAGTGCTTTTACACAAGTCGCTCCAAAAACGAATGCCGAAATATCCAAAATCACTTCGTGAAAAAATCAAAGACAGGATTAAATTATTTGTAAAAAATCCATTTGACCCGATCCTAAACAATCATCCACTTAAGGGTAAACTGGCTGAATATCGAAGCATCAACATTGGCGGTGATTATCGAGCCATCTTCTTCGAGCCAGAGAGAGGAGTAGCGGTCTTTGTGGATGTGGGCACTCATTCTAAACTGTACCGATCTTAGATATTCTTCCAGCCACTCTTTCCAGAAAGTGTAAATAGATAATGCAAACCTTCCCGACTATCGGGCAGGTTTGTATTATCGGTTCTTCTGGGTTTCGTGTGGGATTAAGTATTGTTACCCCCTCCCCCTATAGGGCAAGCCTCGGGCTATAGCCTGGTCAGGGGAGGGTCGGGGTGGGGTCGTATTTAAGACACAAACCACCACCAACCCACCCCCTCCCAACCTCCCCCTAGCCAGGGGGAGGGGAACTACCCACAGGAAAATCGGAATATCCGCATTATCTAAGCAAGGTCTATCGCATGAGAAAGTCTATTGGGTCATCGGATAGTACATCTTTTGGCGACTGTCCTTTGGTAAAGATACATGCTCCGGCAAATCCGCGCAATGAGATTTTCTCGCCCTCAACGCGCAGTATGGAACCTTCGCGTAGTCCCACAACCATGGTATCGTTCTCTTCGTGAAATTCTTGAATACGAAGAGCGCGAGTTTCGGTGCGCATATTTTGATCGGCCGATGAATCAATGAAGTGCGTATTTACTTGGAAGGGTAGTAGCCCCATGGCATTTAGGGTGGGTGGCATGACTATGGGCATATCATTTGTCGTTTGGATTGTGGGGCAGACGATATTGGTGCCTGCTGAAAGTCCGATATATGGGACGCCCTCTTGGATACGCTTTTTCAAAGTCTCAATAAGACCCTTTTGATACAGCGTGTTTAACAGACGGTATGTGTTCCCACCGTCCACATAAAACGCTTCCGCTTCGTTCACAGCCTTTATCGGGTCTTCATATTTGAAGATAGGGTCCAGTTCATAGCCGGCATGAAAGTTGAGCTCATGGTATTCTTCTACGCTAAATCTCCATAAATACTCTCCATTTGCGTACGGTATAAACAGGCATTTACTTACTGACTTTCCTAGAAAATCACGAATCTCATCAATGAGTACTCGCCGTCTGTCCATGGGTACATGCCCTCCACTTCCAAGTAATAATCTCATAATTTTAAACGTAGCGATACAATGGCGACGTCGCCTTATAGTATCCACTATTATGCTCTTATGTCATTTATCACGCAAGTATGATAATATGCGTTTCTATGTCAAATTTGAAGAGAGTAAAAAAGAGTGGTAAATCTAGGAAAGATGCGCAAGGGTTTCGCTTTGTGCAGAGGGTAGGCGCTATCTCGGAATACACACTACTCGCAAATGATATGCGGGTACTTCTGCTTGAGGATGACACCACTCCCACTGCCACTCTAATGGTTACATATCATGTTGGTTCCAGGAATGAGGTTTTGGGGACGACAGGTTCCACGCACATATTGGAACACCTAATGTTCAAGGGCTCAAAGAATTTCAATGACAAAAAGGGCAATCGTCTTGACTACCTTTTTGACGAAATCGGGGCAAGAAACAATGCCACAACTTCACCAGACCGCACGAATTATTATGAGATACTTCCGTCCGAGCATCTACCACTTGCGATCGCGGTAGAAGCCGATCGTATGCGCAACGCCACTTTTGACGACAAAGATCTTGCCTCCGAGATGACAGTAGTGCGCAACGAGTTTGAGCGCGGAGAGAATGACCCCACGGAGGCACTTGCAAAAGCAGTCTGGGGGGCAGCATTTCTGGCGCATCCGTATCATCACTCCACTATCGGCTGGAAGTCCGACATAGAGGGATCTACGGCAGAGAAACTGCGCGCGTTTTACGACCATTTCTACTGGCCAAACAACGCCACACTCTCCATCATCGGAAACTTTGACACCTCGCCAATACTTGAAACCGTTAGACTAAATTTTGCTAAACTGCCTGCAAGTTCGCATGAAATACGGGATGTGAGCGTGGAGGAGCCATTTCAAGAAGGCGAGCGTAGAACAATAGTTCGCCGACACGAAGAAAAACAAGCGGTGGAAGTTGCCTACAAAGTAAGAAAGGCGCTTGACCCGACATCGTATCCCTTACTTATACTCACCCAAGTCTTGGGGGCAGAGCACACGGGGCGTTTGTACAAGGCACTCGTAGACAAGGGTCTGGCAAGAGGCGTGTCATCTAGGTGGTGGCCGACGAAGGATACTGGTCTTTTGGAAATCGTTGCCATGCTCACAAACGGTACAAAGCACGAGGAAGTGGAGCAAGTTATAGAAAAGGAGTTGGCGAAGATAGTAAGGGGCGGTATCACAAAGGACGAATGCGACCGCGCTCGCGCTACACTGCGCGCCATGATAGCATTTGCCAGAGATGGTTCGTATGCTGTCGCCGATGGACTAAATGAAGCGCTCGCGATAGGAGACTGGACTTACTATCCCACATTGCAAGATAAGTTAGCTTTGGTACAACCTAAAGATGTACACGATCTCGCCAAGAGCATTTTTATAGAGAGCGGTAGGACAGTGGGCTGGTTTGTGGGAGAGTGATGAGCTTGTAGGAGCTAGCTTCTAGCTTGTAGCTTTTGCGAAAACAATTCGCGATTGCGAAGAGTTTGAAAATTGCAAAATTGGCTAAAGCCCGTTGGGCTCGCCCGATTAGGGAAAATTGAAATTAGGTATTATTTTTTACATTATGAATTCCAAAATAGGTGCAATAAAAAAAACAGGTGAGGGTAAAACAAAGAAAGGGGTGGGAGAGATCGCGAAGATCGCGCCACTTTTGAGAACTGCCGATCTAGGTGAAGGAGCATTTTTGTATACCGTAAAGACGGGAGTGCGGGGTATGGCAACTATTGTTGGAAGTATCCATGGCGGAATGCAACACTCCTTTGGCAATCCGATGATCGCCAAAGTTTACGGAGAGATGCTTCTGGAGGGTACAAAGAAAAAGAGCAAAAAGAAATTTCATGAGCTTCTAGAAGCACGTGGTATAGAGCTTTCCTTTTCAGTAGACAAGGCGTATTTGCGTTTTTCTCTCCGTGCCGTCAAAGATGAGATACCATTGGCGCTCTCCCTTCTCTCGGAGGCGCTTTGCGAACCTCTGTTAGACGAAAATGCGTTTCAGAAAATAAAAAAGAGATTGATGGGAGAGATACGTGAAATAGAGTCAGATACGCACGAGCTCGCTCTTATTCAGTTTTCGCAGGCACTATTTCCGAAAGGGCATGTAAATTATATGCAAAATACAGGTGATTTGCAAAAGATGCTTTCGCGTGTCTCGCTCGGGGATATGAAAAAGATGGGGGAGGGCTTTGGAAGAGACGGATTGCGTGTAGTGGCGGTCGGGGATGTGGATGCAAGTGAGATACAAAAGCAACTTACGTCTGCGTTAGGAGGACTGAATGAATCGCGTTTTCTGCCGTACAGAGAGGCGCGCAATTTCCTACCTTCAAAGAGGAGTGAGAATAATATCTTTGTTTCAGCAAAGACTAGCATTGATCTTTTCATGGGCACTGCTTTGTCAATGAGGAGAGATGATGAGGAGTTTTATCCCTTGATGCTTGCGATGTCGGTCTTGGGATCCGGCTTCACAGGTAGACTGATGGGCAGAGTACGCGCTCGCGATGGACTCACATATCATACTTATGCCACTCTTGCTGGAATGCAAAATGGCGCCAGCGGATTTTGGATGGCGTATGGATCATTTGCACCCCAGCTTTTTGCCCGTGGTAGGCTTGCGATATTGCGGGAGGTGGAAGAAATAAGTCGCCACGGCATAAGCGAGAGAGAGCTAGACCACAGGAAGACAATGCTTGCGGGCAAACATCTAGTCTCGCTCGGAACCACGGAGGGACTCGCGCGCGCCGTCTTGTCCGTTTTGGAAGAGTCACTACCTTTATCTCTCATTGACGAATATCCACAAAAGTTCAAGGCACTCACTTTGGACAACGTAAACTCGGTTATAAAAAAATACATAAACACAGACAATCTTACGATTGTGTCGGCAGGCACACATCCGAAATTAGGGAAAAGGGAATTAGCGCAGTAGCGCAGTAGGTTGTGGTGAGCTGGCGATTGAGATACAATTAATATCAAATGAAGACAATAAATCAAAAACAAAAGAGGGTGAAGATTACAACAACAAAGCGAGATCAATACACGGTCGTTTTGGAGGATTTGCGTGCCAACTTTAGAGTTTTTGGAGAGGCACTCGCGGGACTTAGCGGGAGAGTAGACGAAGAATTTGAAAAAATGGGAGAGCGCTTTGAAGCGATAGACAGACGCTTTGAAGCGATAGACAAGCGTTTTGATGGGATAGACAAAAAACTAGACAGCCATTCTGAGATGATCGCTCAACTTATGATAGATGTGAACGAAATCAAAAGCGACTTGAAGCAAAAGGTAAACAGGGATGAGTTCGCAAGGTTGGAAAAGAGGGTGATTATGCTAGAGCGAAGAATGGTGGCATAAAAAATAATAGACTACATTCAAAAGTGGATGCATGCGCGCAAGTTTAGAAATTAATGGGGTCTGACCCCTTAAATCTAGGGGGTCTGAACCCATTAACTTCTAATCTGCAGATGCGCCACTTTTGAAGTAAGTCAGATACCGATTGTACATGGAATAGTTCAGTAGAAGCATATTATGAGTGAAAGAAAGGAAACACAAGCCCCTAGAGATATGGCTGGCGACACGACCGTACACCCCAAAAGTAGGGGCGGTTTCGGTCGTCCGCGTTTTGTAAAAGAGGAGCGTAGGGTAGGTGATGTGGCGGCTGTGGCGGGTGAGATTATAGATAGGGAATATGATGAACGGTTGTCGCATTCTGATGTCGTATTGGAAGCGGAGACGAGCCCTCTCAATCAGAAAGGAGTGGATGTCATTCGGACTGCAAGTGAGTTGAGGGTAACAAAAAATCTTGCCCATAAGATAGAAACAAGAAACGAGCAAAGAGAGCAGAGGAGGCAGGCAGCCGAAAATGCAAGAAGAAGGCTGGAAGCATTCCAGAGACGCGACGAAGATGAGCGCAGTGAGGCAAGACGTACAATGCCCGAGGAAGTGAGGCACGCGGAGCGTTTCCTAATAGAAAAGCCGGAGCTAATGAGCCGAGCATTACGGACAGCCGCGCTGCTGGAGATTTTGCACGAGTATGCAAACGCCATGGCAGTCGCGTCCGGCCAAGGTTGGGATGAGCCTAATATTACAGACATACTGGAGATTGACGGCGAGGCGGGGTACATACTTCGCCAGGTACTTGTCCCCGCCGCGCACTCTGTCGGCATGGAAGTCATACCTCGCGCAAAAGCCGTTGTCATGAACGCGGAAATACGGAAGCTTCGCGAGGAAGCTAGCAAAAAGATGGGACTTTTTGCCAGAGCGAAATATGTTGTGATGAATAAAGGCGAAGTGGATTCGCGCATTATAAATGAGACATTGGATGCCATCGCCCAACTTGAGGCGATCAATCGTCGCAAGTCCGTGCTTGAAGAAACTTTCTCCAAGAAAATGGCTGAAACGGAGCAACTCCGAGCGGATGCCCTCGCCAAATATGACAGACTGGAAAAGGAAGGTCAGGTAGAGAAGGCACGCCTTATTGCAGAAGGCGAGAAAGATGCCATGGAGCTCCGAAACAAGGAGCTCTCGGATATTGCAAAACAAAGCGCGGAGCTCGTGGACAAACAGCAAGAGATTCTTGCTGATATAAAGAAGGCGCGCGACGATATGCTTACCGACGCACGTATGGAGCAGGCAGGTCTCGTAAATCGCAGTGCTCGTATTGAGGATGAGATAAGCGAACTCGCGAGAGAGCGCGATAAATTGAGAAGGGAAGTTGATGAAATGAAAGCAATGGCTGGAAGGTTGAAGGGCGAGGAACCACTAGCCATCGACCTTCTCAGAAAGCTAGAAGCCGAGAAGCGTGAGCGCAAAGCGCGAGATTTGCGAGAAGTGATTTCGTTTCAGATGAAGGCGATAGACAGACGAATGGTTTCGAGCGAGAAGCTTCCATCCGGTGTTACCGTTAGCACCATGCGAAAAGGCGACTTCTTTCGCGCAGACAGTTTTCAGATGGTGAGAGAATGGTGTGACAATCTAGCGCAGTTCGCCGAATCGGCTCCGTCTGAGATTCTCGCTATCGTACTTCGTAAGTGGGCGCAACGAGACGATGATGGTACTGCAGCTTGGGGTATTAGACAGGCTCCTCACTCCCAGTGGCAGTACGTGCAACATCTCAAAAACGTTTACGACAGTTTTATTTTAACGCCAGAGGGCTACCACTATACCAAGATATATATACCGACAGCGATAATCCTCACAGCCGCGCCTGTAGATAAACCGCGCGAGGAAATCGTCGCTTACTTCACCCGCGCATCATTGGAGATGGGCAAGTTTGCCGACTACTTGCGAGAAGAAGAAGCGAAGCGAAAAGAAGCGGGGTTAGAGAAGGAGGGAGAGGCGGAGCCAAATCCCGAAGCCCTCGCCCTCCGCTACAACCCATTTCTAGAACAAACCTGCAAAGACTTCTGGGGATACACTCCGAAGCAAATCACAAAAGCAAAAGACAAAATACCAACACTCCCCCTACTCCACACCATTGACTACCAAAAACTCAAAGACGACATTGACCCCGAAAGAGTCGGTGAATACACACTAAACCCCGAAACCCAAGAGATTGACTTCGCAAACGTGGAAAAAGAAAAAATAGAGATACTAGACCTCTGTCAAGAGCCCCACAACATGCAAGGCAAAACTCTCGCCGAGGTGGCAGAATACGTCGTAAAGACCTTCGGCACCACACACCACATCCCCGGCATGGAGTTATGGAAATGGCTCACCACCGAATACGACAACGCTCCCCCAGACGTACAACAAAACTGGAAAGATTGCGCAGACGGCAACTTCCACTTCACCTTCGGTTCCACGGTGCGCCACAGTGGCGGCCACCCGACTGTGCCGTGCGCGCATCAGGTTGGCTCGAGGTGGGGTCGCAGCACGCGCTGGCTCGTCGGCGTCTGGGAACCGAACGGTCGGGTCGTGCTCGTCCGCAGATAGGTGAACGAAGAATTAAGAATTACGAATTAGGAATTAAGGTGGGGACAAGGCGTTTAGAATATAATTTATTGTATGAAAAATGGGCGTGAGCATATAATCTTGGCGAAGGGTGGGAAGGTTGACAAGGGGAGAAAGGACGTTGTCCATGATGACACAGATGATGTGGTAGAGAAGAAGACGGAGCCAAATGAGGCTTATGAATTCGCGGATAGAAATCGTGATATATTTGAGCAAATGGCGCGCGGGAGAATTCATATAGAGCCCGCCCCACCCGGGGTGGATACTTTCGCTTTTGACCTCAATACAAATACGATATACATACACCCGCGCTTTTACCGCGAGCTCGACCTTTCGGAGGTAAAGACGACGTTTGCCACGCTACATGAGATACAACATTTTCTGGAAAAATTGGCGGTGCTTGCCGAAGATGATGGCGCTCTAAAATTTGAACAGTATCTAAAGCGCATCAAGTCTTCGCGCGCTTACTCGCTTATGGACAATTGCGTCGCCGATGTTCGTGAAAATAAAGCTGTCGTAAGGGATACGAATGAAGACATCGGCGAAGTGGAAGTTCTCTGCTACAAAGAAGACCTTTTTCCGGAGCTAGACCTCACCTCCGAACCGAAGCACGTCCAGTTTTGCGATGCTCTATTGCGCGAGGCGCGCGTTCCCGATGAAAAATGCGCCCTAGATCCCGAGGTAAGAATTAAGTTGGAAGCATTGCGCGAACTCAAAGACGATGATGGTACGCCACTTCTCTCTATCTTTACTGATCCGGACGTACCGATGTCCCTGCGGCATCTGTTTCAGAATGAGCAAGTTTGGCCCGTGGTGAAGGAGCTTTTAGATAAAGACATAGAGGAGAAGAACAAGGAAGACAAGAAGACAGGAAAAGGCAAGGGGAAGGGAAAAAGTGGCAAGAGCGGAGAACCAAAGTCAGCCGACCCCGACAAAATGTTCGCTGATGCTTATGCAAGATCCGACAAAAGGCATCCTCACGCCATCTCTACAGATGATACAGATAAAGCATTCAAAGAGTGGCAAAAAGAGCACTCCGAAAGTCCGTTGGATAAAGCACTTCGCGAGCACGCGGAGAAGATCGGGGTCTCAAAAGAGGCGCTCTTGAGATATCGCGAGCTTGCTCAATCGCTTGAAAATATAATAGATCCCGATACGGGGGAGAGTATCAAGGATGATTTGCGCGAACTTCTGAGCAGGATTATTTCAAGTCGCTTGAAGAAAGTTCATGAGCCTCGCTATCCGGTGGAGGAGGGAGAGGAGCTTATAGATCACGCGGGCGCCGTCGCCCAGACCAAGGCGGGGCATCCGGAACCAAGAGTCTTTGAGAGGATTGAAATAGTAGAGCGGAAAGGTGAGAAGGCGGGAGAAGTGGAGATTACACTTGTCTTTGACCGTACAGTTTCCATGAAGGAAGGTACGAAAAGTACGGAGCAAAGACGCGCCGGAGTGCTTGCGATGGAGGTGCTCAAAGATTTTGGGGAGGATTGTGAGGAGAGAAAGAGTGATATGGAGTACCCTCTTTTGACGAGTACGGAGATATACTCGTTTCAAAATAGTGTAGACGATGACAAAAAGCCGAGAAAAGAGATGTCGCCGGAACTGTCCGAAAAAGCGCGGGTGGAAGTTTCGGAGTTGCTACGCACCACTCCTGGCAGACATACCACAGATTACACTACATTAAAGGCAATACGAGAAGGTTTGGATGAGGATACACTGGAGAAAATAAAGGAAGGACTGCTCAAAAAAATCGTGATAATCTTTACGGACGGCGAGAGTGGCAATGAACCGAAACTTCTGGAGGAGATAAAGCTATTGCGGGAGGCGGGTGTCGTAGTTGCCGGTATTGGAATAACAGAAGATGGAAAGAGCGCGGTGCGCGTTTACGCGCCCCACGGGACGCTCGCCAAGAAGGCGGAAAATCTTTCGCCCGCCCTCGCCTCTGTTCTCAAGGAACATCTTCGCGACCTTTAATCTTTTTGTGTGTTAAAATGTGGGTATGAATAGGGCGAGAAGATTGGGGTTGCGCGAGTCTTATAGGGAACGCGCCTTTAGGGTGCTTGCTGTTTTCTTTTTGGGATTGCTTGGAGTGGTAGTCCTCGTGGCGGGCTTGGTCTGGTTTGGCTCAAATCCGAGTTTCACGCTCGCTCGGGTCAATGTAAGCGGTGAGACATCACTAGATGCGGAAATCATAAACGCCAAAGTTGAAGCATTTTTGGAGACGCCGGTACTTTTCCTGCTCTCTCGGCGTACGATATTTACGGTAGACAAAGTTGCTCTGGAGCAAGCGCTTCTAGATAGCTTTCCCGTACTTGAGAGCGCGCAGGTGGAATGGAGTGGCAAGAACGAACTTACACTTTCACTTTCTGATAGAGAAGCAATATACGTATGGCGAAGTCAGACGCACCGAAGCGATACGGATGCCGAAGGAGAAAACATTGTACTAGCCAGAGAATACCTTGTGGACAAGTATGGGTACATATTCGCGCCCAAAGATGGCACCATAAATGTATCAGACGGAGCTTTTGTATTTATGGGAGGAGACGTAGGGGGGAGTCCGGTCGGGCGTTATGTTGATCGTAAAGATATTTTTCAAAATATATTATCTATTCGGGGCGTGCTCATAGAGAGCGGGTTAAATGTAGTATCAGTTGTGTCGCATAAGGGCGCGAAAGAGGGGGATCTTGAATTCATAACAGATGACGGATGGAAGTTGCTAGTGGTGGAAAGTGAGAAAAAAGAAAACGTAGTGAGGTCTCTAGGGGCGGCGCTTGAGGCAATAGACAAGAACGCAAAAGATGGAAAGATGCTAGAATACGTAGACGTAAGATTTCCAAACAAAGCTTACTTTAGATATGCATTGACAGCACCCCAAAGTCCACAAGCTACGCCCGAAGCAGAATAGAACATACGCAAATGAATTCAATTAAAACAGTCTCCCTTGTCGTACTCGCGGTAATCATCGGTCTTTCCATTGGGCGAGGTGTGTCCAAACTTCTACCAACAAGCGTAAGTGAAGGAGCGGTTCACGATGGTGAAAGCGCGCACGAACTTTTTCTGGATATGGACAAGAGACTCTTGTCACTTATGGAGGGTGGAATGGAGGTGGCAAAACTTCCTCTTATTACCATACCAAAGGCGGGATCACTTTGGGAGATAGCACCCGGAGAATATAAAGTGGGAAGGATTGATCGCGACCATCTCTCACCCATCACGAAAGCAATATATCCTTTCGCGGTGCAGCTATATGGCAACGCATTCTTGCATGGAGAGCCGAGAATGGATATTCAGAGCATACTTCAATCTGCCGCCACGGCGCTCGCGATACCTAGCATCTCCAACCCACCAACTTCTTTTCGTCTTCTAGATAGAGATGCGGAAAGAGTATTTGCTTTCGTAAGAGAGGGCGACAAAGTCCTAGTCTCTGGCGGAAGAAGCGGTTTGGAAGCTGCAGCTTCCGTGTTGAAAGATGCCGGGAATGCCGTAAGTCGCGTTTTCTCTGATACAAAGACCGAGACACCCGCGATTCGTTCCCACGCTTATCTAGTGGGAGATCTGGCGACGGGCGAGATATTGCTGGAGCGCAACGCGGAAAAAGTCCTACCGATAGCGTCAGTCGTCAAGCTACTTACCGCCTATGTGGCGAGGGAGAATATGGAGCCCGATGCCACCGCGAAAGTTTCGGCAAAGGCTCTCGCCACATACGGTACGCAGGGTAATTTGCGGTTGGGCGAGACTTATTCAATCAGCAATCTCCTCTACCCTCTTTTTCTGGTTTCCAGCAATGACGCTGCTGAAGTGATAGCAGAGACCATGGGACGTACGGAGTTTCTGGAGCTCTCAAATGATACTGCCCACGACCTCGGCATGGAGAATACAAAAGTAGACGAACCGGCAGGGCTCTCGCCCAAAACTGTTTCCACGGCCCGCGAACTTTTCGTATTGGCTCGCGCGCTTTACGAAAAAGATGAGGATTTACTCGCAATCACCCGCGCCAAAGAACGAAGTGCAAATGGACAGAAGTGGACAAATGTAAATAAGCTGGTACGCGCGGGCGACCTTCGCTACTTGGGTGGAAAGACAGGCTACATACCGGAAGCGGGACTTACTTCAGTATCCTTGTTTTCTTTTCCGATGGGGGAGTTTGAGAAGAGGGATCTTGCCATAATACTTTTGCGGAGTGTAAATAGAGATGAGGACATCACAAAACTTTTGCGTGTCTTCGCGCCGGAGGCAAACCTAAAGTGGGAGGACAGCGCGTTTGAAGAAGGCGCGAAAGATGAGAAAGTTAGCCTGCTCTTTGTTGGAGATATTATGGCTGATCGTGGAGTAGGGGCAAGTGTAAGGCAAAATGGCAAGGGGGATTACAACTTCCTTTTCAATTTCGCGCCACTTCTCAAAACCGCGGACATCACATTCGGCAACCTAGAGGGACCTATTTCAGACAAAGGTTACGACCTCGGCAACACTTACTCTTTTCGCATGGATCCCGCATTTGTGCAAGCACTTGGGAATGCCGGCTTTGATGCTGTATCTATTGCCAACAATCATATTGGAGACTGGGGAAGAGCCGCGTTTGAAGATACTTTGCTTCGCTTGCGGACAGGAGATATTCTTGCAGTGGGGGCGGGCGAGGATGAGGAGGATGCAATGCGCCCGCGAGTCATGGAGAGAAATGGCATCAAAATCGGATTTTTAGGTTTCTCTGACGTTGGACCCACGTGGCTCGCTGGTCCGAAAGGTCAACCTGTTGTGCTTATGGCATCACATCCCGACATAAAAGGCATCATAGAGAAAGCGAAGATGGATGTGGATCATCTCGTAGTCTCATTTCACTTTGGCGAGGAATACCAGAAGACCCCAACTGCTCGCCAGCAAGATTTCGCCCGACGCGCGGTAAACGCGGGAGCATCCATCGTGGTGGGTCATCACCCACACGTCGTACAACCGGTGGAAAGATACAAGGGGAGTGTGATCGCTTACTCGCTCGGCAACTTTATCTTTGATCAGTATTTCTCATCTGATACTATGGAGGGGTTAGCTCTGCGTGTAGTTGTTTCCAAAGAAGAGATACTGGAAGTAATAGAACATACAGTAAAGATAAATGATAAGTATCAACCTATATTGGAGTAGGTGACGGGCTTTTGTACTCGCGTCATCCCCATCCTTTTGGACAAAGAGTGTCATAATTGCGCTACAATGTATGAGTGCAGATGGCAAGGACAATTACAGCATACTTTAGGTGGCATTATGTAGAAGGAGTGCGAGACCTTGTTTCGCTTTGGCGTGACCTAATAGTATTCCTAAACCACTTTTTCTCTATCCCGCTTCTTTTGCGGACGCTGTTTTACCCGTGGCGACGGATGGATGACAAAAGACGAAACGGATCTTTTGATCCAAGTGGATTTTTTGAAGACATGATCGTGTCTTTGCTTATGCGATTGGTTGGGCTGTGGGTACGATTACCCACAATATTTGTAGGAGTGATACTCCTCGTTCTCATGATTGTACTTTTCCCAGTCATTGTTTTACTGTGGCTCATCTTGCCACTTTTCGCAATCGTCTTTATAATCTCCGGTCTTTTTGTAGCTATATTTGGACTATGATAAAGCGTGAACTCAAGAAACTGGAGCTAGTGGAAAGCGAGCATTCGCACGATCTTCGTCATCGTCTGATTACATTGTCATTTATATTATTTGCACTTATTGTATTTGCGATAACTCTCACATACGTTATTGGTCCGGGGCTTCTCGGTATTCTCTCTAGACTTTTTGGGCTGGCTATGATCCTTCTCGGTCTTTGGATCTCTGCTTTTATGTTTGAAGCTTTCGCGCGTTCCTCTGCTCGCGACATTTCTCCGGCGCGCCGCGCACTGCTTCTTATGCTTCTTAAGGTCAAAGAGTACGATGATATTGTCAGCACGTTTTGCGAAAGTGAGGCCGGACGCTTTGCTCTCTCTCGTCTAGAGATAGAAGAGAATACTTTGGATTTGTATCTCAAAATGAGATTGGAAAATTCGGATAAACTAACATTGAGTGAGATTGAGGATCATGGTGATGTGAAAACAGAGGATGACTTGGATATATTAGACATCGTGCCACTTCTTGTAAAGCACGATAGTTCATTTGCAACTTTTTTGAACAAGGCGGAGATAGGGGAGGGCGCGCTTCTTGCGTCTACGCGCTGGTACGTAGAGAGAGCGGTGCAGAAGAATGAAATGGAAGAGTGGTGGAGGAGAGGAAACCTACTTTCGTTGCCATCTTTGGGGAGAGCGTGGGCGTACGGTGGCACCTATATGTTGGATAGATACGCGCGCGATCTCACAGAAGAGGCGAAGGACTCATATACGCAAACAAGCCTTCCCAGAGAAGAAGAAATAGAGCGTCTTTTTTCTACGCTTTCGCGTGCTCATGAGCGAAATGTGCTTGTAGTCGGTGGTGAGGGCGGTGGGGCGGACGCGCTCTTATCCGCCACTGCCAATATTTTGGTTCATGGAACTCTATCAAAATTGCGAGGATTGAGACTCCTATCGCTAGATGGGGCGTCACTTCTCTCTGCCACAAAAGGGAGTAGTGAGGATAAATTAGTTACGTTATTAAATGAAGCTGTAAAAGCCGGTAATGTTATCTTGGCATTCCATGACTTTGGTTCATTTCTGGGTGTTGCGCGCAAGGCGGGGATAGATTTACCAGCTCTTTTGGACCCGTATCTAGAGAGCGCGCTCCCGACGATTGCCGTCGTAGATTCAAATTCGTATCATGAGTGGATAGAACCAAATCCAGAGCTTGGGAAGCGTTTTGAGAAACTTTCTATCGGCAAAGAGACAGAGGCAGAGTTGCTCGCCGAGGTATTGCGCACGGCCTCGCGTGATGAGGATAGAGGTATGGTCCCCATAAGCTATAAGGCGGCGCGCGCCATCGCACTCGCGCCCAAATTCTTTCCGGCAGGACTTCCTAGGGATAAGATACATGACATAATGGAGGAACTTTTACCGGAAGCAAGAAAGAATAAGACCAATCTCATAAAGGAAGTGAATGTTCACGCGTATATAGAGAAGAAGACTCATATAGCGGTCGGCAAAGTGAATGTTGTCGAGGGAAAGAAACTGCTCTCACTTGAAGATGAGTTAAAGAAACGAGTGGTAGGACAAGAAGAAGGCATCGTGGCAGTAGCGCGCGCCCTTCGCAGAGCACGGACTGGCATAAGGGGTGGGACGCGACCAATGGGGAGCTTCCTTTTTTTGGGGCCCACTGGTGTGGGAAAGACAGAGACTGCCAAAGCCCTTGCGGATATATTTTTCGGTTCGGAAAAACGAATGGTACGACTTGATATGTCAGAGTACCAAGACGACGGTTCTGTTTCTAGGCTTATTGGCTCCTTTGAAAGTGGCAAACAAGGAACGCTGTCTTCCATGATACGCGATAATCCCTACTCAGTAGTACTATTGGACGAATTTGAGAAAAGCTCACCAGAGGTGCGCAGACTCTTTCTACAGATACTGGATGAAGGTAGCTTTTCTGATATGTCTGGTAAACCTGTTTCTTTGCAAAACAATATAATCATAGCTACGTCAAACGCGGCGGCAGAAAAGATTTTCGCGCTTGTAGAAAATGGCGCAAAGGGCGTTGTGGGAAAGATATCTTTAGAGAAGCACAGAGACGAGCTAGTACGCGAAATAGTGGATAGCGGAGTTATGCCACCTGAACTTTTGAATCGATTTGATGCCGTCGTATTCTATCGTCCACTTTCGGAACTGGAGATCGGAAGTATCGCGAGAATGATGCTTGGATCTCTCGCGGACAGATTAAAAGAGAAGGGTATTGTGTTTGAAATAACTGATGCCACTATACGCACGGTCATGAAGTATGGATATGATCCAAAGTTTGGCGCGCGCCCCATGCGGCGTGCTATCGCGGATCACATAGAAGACCTTGTCGCGCGTCGCATCATAGAGGGCAAAATTAGAGCTGGCGACCACGTCGCCCTCACCCGCCTAGACCTTGATTAGACGAAAATATACATCTTCGCAAAGCCACCGAGAGAGAATGCGCCCATCTCGCTGAATTGACTTTGTTGGACTACTCATGCATAATAATTAAGGTTCGGATTGCTTTTGAGGGTGTAGTTTTCGTCTGCGTCAACCCCTGACGCGCGGATGAGCTACGCCCTCCTTTTTTTGTATTTTAGTATTCCGACAAATTTCCTGGATGTTCTAATGTTGAGTAGCTATGCTCAAAAATTTTTGGAGAAATCTAAATAAACCGTTTTTTTGCTTAGCGCCGATGGCTGATGTTACCGACGCGGCTTTTCGGCGCGTGATCGCCAAATATGGGAAGCCGGACGTGATCTGGAATGAATTTATTTCAGTGGACGGATTATTACACCCAAAGGGTAGGGAGAATTTGATGTTGGATCTAAAATATGATGAAAGCGAGAGACCGATAGTAGCGCAAATATTTGGAAATGATCCCGCCAAGTTTCGCGATGCGGCGGCGCTACTTAGTGATCACGGCTTTGACGGCATAGACGTGAACTTTGGTTGTCCGGCGAAGGTGATTAGTCGACAATGCGCGGGGGCCTCTCTCATAGACGATCCAAAGCGTGCTATGGAAATAATGAGAGCCACGAAAGAGGGGGCTGGTGACGTGCCGGTTTCTGTGAAGACTCGTCTCGGACACAAAAGTGATGTGCTAGAGGAATGGTTGCCGGTGCTCTTGGAAACAGAACCCGTGGCGATTACTATACACGCGCGCACCGCCAAGGAGATGTCCAAGGTGCCCGCGCGATGGGAACGCATCGCCCGCGCTAGAGAAATTATGGAGGAGCGCGGAAGCAAAGCTCTCCTTATCGGAAATGGTGACGTGCGTGATTTGGTAGACGGTAGAGAGCGCGCCCTAAAGTATGGCGCCGATGGAGTGATGCTCGGGCGAGCGGTGTTTGGAGATCCATGGTGCTTCAATACGGATATAAAGCGCGAGGAAGTAGCGCCGAAGGAACGTATGCGGGTACTTCTGGAGCACTCGCGGCTGTTTGACGAGCTAGTATCACACAAGAGTTTTGCTGTCATGCGTAAACATTTCAAGGCTTATACGCTGGGGATTCCTGATGTGCACGCGCTTCGTGAAGCGCTGATGGAGACACAAAACGCAGATGATGTGGAAGGTGTGCTAGGGCGTTTCCGTATGCTATAATAGTCTTCTTCCAAAACTGGCGCATGGTAGTGAGCTTATAGGATTTAGCTTCTAGCTTGTAGCTTCTTGCGACTAAAGACGTGAACAACAACACCCGTCAACAAAAGCTACAAGCTAGAAGCTAACTCCTACAAGCTCATAAATTGCATTTATTTACAAGAGTAATTACATAATAATATGAAGTTGAACAAGCAAAAAGGGAATACAACATTGTGGGGGATAGTAGGTATGGTAGTTTTGGTAGCGCTAGTGGTCGGGGGATCAAAATATGTCTCCAAGAATCCTGCCGAAAAGGTAGAATCTGATAGGACTATTGTAAGGGGCGCGGAAAATAGTTCCGTTTTGCTCACTGAATACGCTGATTTCCAATGTCCTGCCTGCAAGAGCTACACCCCAATACTGGATGAACTATTCCTTGAGTATGGTGACAGAGTGGCATTTGAATTTAGACATTTCCCGCTTCGCAATATCCACCCAAACGCAGACATGGCATCTCAATCAGCTGAAGCTGCTTATTTGCAGGGCAGGTTTTGGGAAATGCACGACAAACTATATGCGGGTCAAGAAACTTGGTCTAGACTAGGCAATCCTAGGAATACTTTCGTGGCTTACGCGGAGGAGTTGGAACTTGATATGGACAAGTGGAATGAGGATCTAATGAGCCAAGCTGTAAAAAACGCAGTGGAGGCGGACTTGCAAATGGGGAGAGCACTTCGTGTGCCTGGTACGCCCACATTCTTCCTAAACGGAGAAAAGATTCAGCCAGCAAGCATAGAGGACTTTCGTTCACTTATAGATAGCGCTCTCGCAAGTGATGTGAATACCGAAATAGAGAAAACTCCGCTCTCCATCACTACAACAGAATCCTCGCCCGAAAGATAGAAGTTGAACTTCTATCCTATAATTTATATGGATAAAAAAGACATTATTGAGAGGACGTTGTATATAAAGTATCGTCCCGCGACATTTGAGGATGTTATTGGTCAGGATCACGTTGTCTCTTCTCTAAAGAGTGCCATAGACAATGGCAATCCCGGGCATGCATACCTATTTTCTGGATCGCGAGGGACAGGCAAGACTACGATGGCTCGTATATTAGCACGCGCGCTTGGTGCTTCGCGAGAAGATGTGCATGAAATAGATGCGGCATCCAATCGTGGTATCGGCGAGATGAAAGAATTGTGTGAGGCTGCTTATGTACTTCCCTTTGCGTCCAAAAAGAAAGTCTACATAATGGATGAGGCTCATATGCTCACCCGTGAAGGAGGCAATGCATTCTTGAAGATGCTGGAAGAGCCACCGGAACATGTAGTTTTCATTCTCGCTACCACAGAGCCACACAAACTTCTACCAACCATAGTATCGCGTTGCCAGCACTTCCAGTTCCGCAGACCTTCTGAAGAAGTGCTCACAAAATTTGTAGAAAAAGTTACCAAAAGCGAGGGTTTTGAAATAGACAAGGATGCGGCCTCTCTCATTGCCACGCTTGGAGACGGATCATATCGCGATACTCTTACTTTCTTACAACAAACAATATTGACTGGTAAAAAATCAATAGAGCGACCTCATGTGGAGAAAATATCTGGCGCTCCAAAGATGGAGCTGGTGCATGATATGGTACTGGCTATCGTGGCACGTGATGTAGATACTTCTCTTGCCACAGTACACAATGCCGAGAGCGCAGGGTTGGATCTAAAGGTATTTTTGAAGCTCTGTATACGGGAGATAAGGGAGGCATTACTTATCGCTCTTTCTCCCAAGCTGAAAGAGGTGATAAAGGGAAGGATTTCCGACAGCAGATTTGAGGCGATACTAGAGCTTTCCAAAAAGGGGTCTGGATCTGATATATTGCCAAAATCACTCACAGAGCTTTTGCTTGCTTACGAACAGATGTCACACACGCCCACACCAGAGCTTCCGCTAGAGCTTGCACTATGTCGCATACTTACTCCCACAAGTTAAGAAATATGCCAAAAGATACAAGCTGGGATAGAGTGGGGGATTGGTACGCGGAGCATCTAAAAGGCGATGACACATATCATGCCAAAGTGATATTGCCGAACCTTTTGCGTGTCGTGGAAGCACAGAAAGGAGACCGAGTTTTGGATCTCGCTTGTGGAGAAGGCTATTTCTCGCGAGCCTTTTTTGACAAGGGCGCGAAAGTTGTCGGCATAGACTCCGCCTCGTCACTTATAGAGATTGCAAATAAACTTGGTCCCAAAGAAATCACCTACAAAGTGGCTACGTCAGATAGACTGGATTTTCTTCAAGCGGGTTCTCTGGACGTTGTGCTTTGCGTGCTTGCCATCCAAAACATTCAGAAAATAAGTGATACATTTGACGCCTGCGCCAAGGTGCTCAAGGAAAAAGGGAGATTGGTCTTGGTCATAAATCACCCTGCGTTTAGAATACCGAAGTCATCATCCTGGGGGTTTGACGAGAAAGCAGGCGTTCAATACAGAAGAGTAGATTCGTATATGTCTGAGAGCAAGTCAAAAATAGAGATGCACCCGGGAAAGGGTGGTGGTGAGAATACAGTCTCATTTCACAGACCACTTCAGGTCTATTCAAAGACGCTTGCGAACTCCGGATTTGCTATAAAGAAAATAGAGGAGTGGGTATCGCACAGAGAGTCAGGCAAAGGCAAAAGAAAATCCGCCGAAGACAATGCAAGGCTTGAATTCCCCCTCTTTATGATGATAGAGGCAGTCAAACTGTAGGAGGTAAAAGGTTGACGAAGAATTAGGAATTATGAATTAAGAATTAAGGAAAACCGTTGTATACATCTTGCGGTCTCAACAACAGTCTTCTTACTTCCTAATTCTTGCTCCATCCTCTCACCTATGTAGCCTGGCTGGAAATTCGCCTTATTTTCGTGTATATTGTTTATGCAGTAAATTATTGGGGGATCGTCTAATGGTAGGACATCAGGTTTTGGTCCTGAGTATCTAGGTTCGAGTCCTAGTCCCCCAGCAAAAATAAGGAGATTAATTAACAACTAATGTAACAAATATGGCGAAATACGTAGATGGGTTTGTGTTTACTGTGCCGGAGAAGAACTTGAGCATATACAAGAAGATGGCAAAGGAAGCGAGTGTAGTTTGGAAGAAGTTCGGTGCCCTTGATTACAAGGAATGTAGGGCTAATAATCTTTCCCCGGACATGCATGGGATGAAGGCGTGGTCATTCCCCAAGATGGTCAAGCCGAAGCAAGGTGAAGAGATTTGGTTTTCTTTTATCGTGTATAAATCTAAAAAAGACAGAGACGCGGTCAATAAAAAGGTGATGGAATACTTCAACAAAAAATACGCGAACGTGGAGATGAAGATGCCGTTTGACATGAAGCGCTTTTGTACAGCCGGCTTTACGGTGGAGGTTGAGTAGTGATATATTGATATCACGAAATAAGGATATTAATGTTGGACATCAATATCTAACAAAAATAGGTTTTTTGTAAAGTACGCACAACAAAGAACTGCAACCACGTCTATTATCACAGTGGTTACAGTTCTTTGTTGTCATTTAGACCTCACTGTTGGAGTGTCTCGTCTTGTTTTCTGGGGTACCCAACTCTTTGTCGTGGAAGATATCCTAGTGCGCTCTGGGGACGAAGGAAAGGGCGATGCCTTTTTTGGTGGCACGACCTGTGCGTCCGATGCGGTGGACGTAGTTTTCAAAAGTGTTGGGTAGGTCGTAGTTTATGACGTGGGTTATGTCCTCCACATGGATGCCACGGGCGGCGACATCGGTCGCTACCAAGACTCGCACTCGCCCTTGTTTGAAACTCAAGAGCGCGCGTTGACGTTGGGTGTGGTTTTTGTTGCCGTGGATGGACTCGGAAGATACGCCACTTGTGGTCAAGAGTTTGGCGAGCTTTTCTACGCTGTGCTTCATTGAACCAAAGATGAGTACACGCTTGCATTCCGGTTTGGAGAGAAGCGAGAGTAAGGTGTCAAACTTGGTGTGATGTTCGTAAGGAACCACGTCTTGGGCGATTGTACTCACCACATCCTTTTTCTTGACTGATATTATGACTGGGTCGCGCAAAAAATCTTTAATAATCTTTCTCGCATCTTCCGGCATGGTCGCGGAGAAGAAAAGCGTCCTGCGCTCCTTGGGGATTGTCGCTAGGATGGTGCGCATATCGTTTATAAATCCCATGTCCAGCATCCTGTCTGCCTCGTCTAGTACCACATTTTTTATATCGCGAGTTGCAAGTCTTTTTTGTCGGAGGAGATCCATTACCCTACCCGGTGTGCCTATGATGAATTGATTTGGCCTCCTTAGTGCCTTGATCTGGGGACCAATGCTCACACCACCGACGCAGACGACGGAAGTGAAGCCCATTCCTTTGGAAAGCCTGTGTAGCTCGTCTTCTATCTGTATGGCGAGCTCGCGCGTTGGTGCGAGTATGATAGTTTGTCGTCTCGGATCTTTTATATTTTCATTTATAAGTGGCACGAGAAATGCAGCGGTTTTACCCGTCCCAGTTTCCGCGAGCCCTACCACATCTTTGCCCACCAGAATCTCCGGTATCACCTGATCTTGGATGGGGGATGGCGTTACGAAACCCATACCGTTTATGACATCGGAGAGTTTTGGATTTAGTCCAAAGCTGTCAAAGCGATGTTTGGGAATGTAGACTTCTTCGTTCAGCGATACAGGGTTTGTATTTATAAATCTGGATGGGTCAAAGGACGGCATCTTTTTCCGCCCGCCACCTCCAGCACTCTTTGGTCGGAAACTTCTGTTTCCCCCGCCTTTAAAGCCTCCAAAACGCCCAGTGCCCGGGCGTCCTCCGTATGCCCCCCTCGCACTTCCATCTTTGGTCATGCCAAAATGAGCACTTTTTGTTGTGGAAGCGGTTCCAGTTCTGTTCATAGTACCCTTCTGCGCAAACGGAGTGGGCTTTCTACTACCTACAAACTTACTTGTCCGACTTGGTCGGTTTGATGTATACATATTCTACTTTGAGAAACCGCTTACTTACGGTTTGGATTACGGGGTGCAGGAATTATAATCAGACTATTTTCTCTGGGTAAAACGTCTGTAGTGCTTCGGAGCCCCGCACGAGTATCAAAAGCTTATATCTATTATAATATAACCTTATAGATAAGTCAAGCTTTTGTCTGATTCCACCCATTTTCCAATCTGCTCACAATCTAGCGAGTTATGTGAACACCGATTAATAGCATATTTTTTTTGTCCTGTGTTATTATATGGTTTACTTTCGGTTAACCAAAACTAAATAGATATGAAAAAAGTACTAGCATTTGGTCCATTGTTTATCGTTATAGCGGCACTTCTTTGGAGCTTTGATGGAGTGCTTCGTGTGAGCCTATATTCACTTCCTCCTACGGTTATAGTTTTCTGGGAGCACATCATGGGGGCTGTGATACTCTTTTTATTTGTGGGCAAGTGGGCGAAGGATCTTCCAAAGATGACGAAGAAGGAATGGGGAGCGATGACACTGGTGGCGCTGCTCTCCGGTGCACTTGGTACAGTTTTGTACACAAGCGCGCTTCAGCTAATTCACTTTACGCAATTTTCGGTGGTTGTCCTTCTTCAGCAACTTCAGCCTATTTCGGCGATTTTGGCGGCGTCACTTCTTCTTCGTGAAAAGATTACAAGAAAATTTTTGCTCTACGCACTTTTGGCAATTAGTGGCGCGTATTTGATAACGTTCAAAAATCTGGAAGTGAATCTGGTAACAGGAGCGGGGACGGCTCTTGCCGGGGCGCTTGCTCTCGGAGCAGGCCTCGTGTGGGGATCATCCACAGCACTTAGTAAAGTTGCACTCAACAAGGTGTCTTTTCTTACGGGGACGGCTCTACGATTTCTGATTGCCCCTATTTTTGCTTTTCTATTTATTCTGGGCAGAGGCGAACTATCCGACATGTTGACTTTGCAATCGGAGCAATGGTGGACACTTCTTCTGATTACGTTTTCCACAGGCATGGTGGCACTCCTCTTCTACTACTATGGACTAAAGAGAACACCAGCCAGAGTCTGCACTCTCTACGAGCTTGCATGGCCGGCATCGGCGATCTTCATAGACTATTTTATGTTTGGCAACACTTTGAGCGCGACTCAATTTCTAGGGATCGCTGTCCTTGTAGTCGCTGTCTATATGGCTACAAAAGAAGCTGTGAAGAGTGGGGAAGAAATAGGGTTAAAGCCCGCGCATCTTGAAGTATCGTAAGATATTTTGGATGTCTTTCTTTATTTGTTTTACCAGGTCTTCCTCTCGCTTGAATTGCTTGAACGGTCGGATGTATTTCAAGAGTTCCAATGATAGGTGTTTTCCGTACAGGTCGCCCTTGAATCCAATAAGATGGGACTCAATTAGTGGTAAACCCATCTTGTCGCAGGGACCGATTACAATGGCCGACCTGTATATCTTTCCGTTTTGCAGGGTTGTTGTACCGGCATAGACTCCGTGCTTTACATTGAGCCCCTTGCGCGAGTAGTACCTCCTGTCTAGGTTTGCGGTGCGAAAACCGAGCTTTCTGCCGAACCCCTTGCCTCTTACTACTTTTCCTTGTATCATTGTAGTCATATGCTTAAATATACAACAGAATGACAATACCAACAAAGAAACTAAGATCGGGATTTGAAATACCCTCTCTCGCAGTTGGTACTTGGAAGATGGGCGGGCTAAAGTGGCAGGAGGATCCAAGCTATGATGATATTGGTGATGTTGAGACAATACATAGAGCGCTTGCGCTTAGAGTAGCGAGATTTGATACGGCGGAAATGTATGCCTCCGGTGTAGCAGAACACATCTTGGGCAAAGCGGTATCCGGATATGACAGAGATAAGTTGTTTGTTACTTCTAAAGTAGCGCCAGAGAATCTCTCGTACGAGAAGCTTATACATTCCTGCGAAAGGTCTCTAGAAAATCTCGGAATGGAATATCTGGACTTATACCTTATTCACATGCCAAACCATGACATTCCGTACACCGATACAATGAGAGCGTTGGACAATCTACTGGATAGAGGGGTGATAATGAACATCGGTATATGCAATGCTTTACCGGAAACCATAAACAAGTATCAGGCATGTAGCAAAAACAGGTTTGTGTTAAACCAAGTTCACTACAATTTTTTGTTCAGAGAGCTTGAGGGCTGTGGCATGATGGAATACGCGATAGAAAATGATCTATTCATAGAAGCATGGAGACCGCTTCAATATGGATCCTTGGCGAAGAGGGGGATAACAATACTAGACGAGATGGCAGAAAAATACGGATGCACTCAGGCTCAAATTTCCCTCGCATGGCTTCTGGGACAGGAAAATGTCATCACCTTGTTTAAGGCATCCAAGAAAGAGCATTTGGAAGAAAATCTTAAGTCCGTGGAGATTGAGATGAGCAAGGAAGACATTGGAAGATTAAAGCATGAATTTCCCATACAGTTTGATAAGTCTAACGCAGTATCACTAGCATAGGGATTGAAGCTGCAAATAATACTAGCGATACGTTTGCGCATCGCTAGGGCTTCGGTTCTGTGATTTCTTGTTTGGGAGGGGAGTAGGTGATTACAATCTCCAGATCTCGATCGGTAACGAGCTTATCGTAGATCCCGGAGAATGCTTGGTATGCCTTCTCCGAACCCTTGTGCCAGGTGATTTTTTGGTCAAAACCACTCTGGCTGCCATCCGCTACTTTGGCGCAGATTAGGGCTATCTCTACTCTTTCTGTGCCATTTCGTGATGACCTTGAAACACGGATAGAAAATCGCACACCATCCATTTTCTCATACCTTATGAGAAAAGCATTCACATTATTGAGGACGCTCATTTTATTAACCTCCTATTGATTATGCGAGTACTTGACTGATTCTTATCCTACTTTTTATACAAGAAAATGCAAGGAAAAAAACTCTATACCATGATATAATAGCCTTTACAATGAAAGAGTATGTTGTGCAGACAAAAGCGAAAAGGAAGGAGGCTATCCATCTGGAAGAGCAGATTTCTGATGTGACGAAGCTCATAGTAAAGGACAATGAGAGAGACAAGCTCCCCGCGGAACATTTAGCTCCCTTTTCCGATATAGTGCGTCTTCTTGGGGCGGAACCGGAAGCGGTCGCCGAAGAAAATGATAGGATTGACCCTAATACGCTCCCCGGTTTGGAAGAAATAAGGAGGCTCTATCCGATGCGCTATAAGTTGTATCGTCTATATCTGCGCAAGGCTTTCGGACACAAATTTACAGCAGAAGAAGAAAAACATTCTTTACAACTTCGCACTGCCCTTAAAGCTCTCAACAATTTGGATGAGTATTTGGAGGAGAATCAGTCAAATCCACAAGAGAGGGTCTTGCGAGAAAGACAATTTGAAACATTTAGAAAGATCAAATTGGAGATAGAAAATGGTTTGAGAACAGGCTACATACAGATGCCTACGGGGGCTGGCAAAACTGTAATATTTATAGAACTTTTGAAAGCGATGGGTCTGCGTACGCTCATAGTTGTACCGCGAAGGTTGCTTTCTGATCAGACAAAAGAAGGTTTAGAAGAGTTTGGTGGGGAGCTTGATGTAGGTGAAGTAAACTCGTTTAGAAAAAAATCTGGTTCTGACGTTACTATCACAACATACAATTCTCTCATGATCAATCTTAACAAGATTGACAGCAATGGGGAAAATGGAGAACAAAATGGCGTGGTGGATGTGGATCCTTCCAAATATGATTTGATTATATTTGACGAGGCGCACCGCGCTCTATCAGATAAGCGACAAGAAGCAATCCGAAAGCATTTCAAAAAACAAGTCGTTCTCGGGTTTACTGCCACTCCAAACTTTAGCGATAGCAAGCAGGTCGGGGCTCTCTTTGGCGAGGCTATAGACGAGTGCACTCTCGCGGAAGGAGTAAAAGCCGGTATTGTTGCCAGACCTATCCACATGAGATACATCACTTCCGCGTGTGATATTGGCGATGTTAAATCAAGATATAGAGATGGGGTAGAGGATTATGACAGGGGAGAAATGGATAGAAAATTATCAAGACCGGAACATTGTCGCGAAATAGCAGATGTATACTTTAATGATTTTGATGGTCAAGCGACAATTGCAAATTGCGCCGGCATAGATCATGCCACCATCCTTGCCGACGAAATCAATGCTGAAGCGACAAGATTGGGGAAAGAGAAGCCGGTAGCTGCAGTTATAAGTAGTAGGCAGACAAAAGCACAGCAAACTAGCATAAAAGATGCGTTTGAGAGAGGGGAAATTGACGTGCTCTGCAACGCGGAGATGTTGGTGGAAGGTTTTGACTCGCTTCGCGCCACAATATGTTTCAATGTCGTGCCTACGAAGTCTTATGTTCGTGCCGAACAAAGAGCTGGGAGAGTTTTGAGAATTGACAAGAAAAATTCGAGCAAGTTGCCTATTGTTGTGGATTTCATATATGCAGGAGAGAAAAGTACCGTGCTCTTCTCTCATATTTACAAAGGAGAGAAGCCGGACGTGGATATAAAAGATTATTTTGATAAGCGGAGAGATAGTGGGGGTGTCGTGTGTCGTGATCCGCGCAGAGTCAGAGAAAGTAAGGGTATGAGGCTGGTAACGAGGATAGAAGAGATTAATACCTTGGATGATGAGATGGAGATGAAAGAGGCCCCACTTGCGGAGGATGGTTATCATACATACAGAGAGCTTGTACTGCATCCGGATATAATTGGGGGACGAAGGATGAACAGTGCTCTCTGGAAATCGCTTCAAGTAGAGTTTGAACGTAACTTTGGCGGGATGAAACCTCTAGAGATAAGAAGACACCACGGTAAGCCTCCAACCAGTTTCGCTACGCCACTCTTTCTGCATTTTGTCACAGAAGAGTTACAGATACTTAGTGTTCCCTACATCAAATGGATCGTAGACTCAGATGTGAGAGCAAGATATGAGGAAAAATTGCAGCCAGTGAAGGCGCATTATAGAGAGGGACTACTTCCAATGGCGATGGAAAAACTTAAAAATGACAATCCTGATATGAATGATTATTTCGGCTCTTTTGATCCAACAGGAATGGGAAAATTTAGACGCAATTATTATTCGCCAGAGTTTGTGTCAAAGCTGGATGAATACATGGACATTGCCATAAAAAATAGTCTTGCACCAAAAACGATAATCACCTTCTCCAAAGAGGAACTTCCGGAAGATGATGGAAAATAAAATACAGTAGAAGGCGCGCGAGTTTGCATATGCTCTAACTAAAATAAAATGAGTGAATCAAGGTCAACTATTTCAGAAAGCAAAGATGCACCACGAATACGATTGCGCCCATTAAATGTAGATGATGCAGAGTGTCTACATGAATGGATGCAAGATAACTTGACTCGGAGTTTTCTCTCGTCGTATGCGAGCGCCACAAAGGAAGAAATTGGTGCTTTTATAGGAAGATTGCGAGAGGATGGTCGCGATCTTCTACGAATGGTGGAAAACGAGAAAGGTGATCCCGTGGCCGTTTTGGCTTTGCGCAATATTAATAAGCAAAGAAAGACAGCCGATACTGAAGCGCTGGTAAATCCCAAAATGCGAGGTATGGGAGTAGGTACAGAAGCCAAGATGGGTCTTCTACGGATTGCTTTCGAGGAGCTTGGGCTAAAAAAATTATTTGCACTGGTGAATAAGTTAAATCCTGCGAGTTTGCGATACCTAGAAAAACAAGGGTATAGAAGGAGTGGTGAAATGGACGATCAAATCGAAATGATTATCACCCTTGAGGACTGGAAGCAAAACAGTGAAGGGTTGCGACCAGTGCTTTAAGTCTAAATTTCCGAGACAGCCACAGAGTAGATAATCAACCATGAGATAATGGTGTATGTAAAACATTAAGCCACAGAAATTGGCTTTGCGCTATTTAAGGAATGTGATATACTTGTAGAACTGTCGTGCTCGCGCAACTGGTAATATGTGAAAGCGAAGACGATTAGGGTCGAACCATTTGTCAGCGCATTTAATATAAAACGCAAAACACTATGGACGATACACAAACAGACGCAACTGGTGCTCCGGAAGGCACAAAAGAGCCTGTCGCGCCAGAGGGCGCGGCTGCACCCGCCGAAAGTGCTCCTACAGAGTAGACTATTCCCGTAAGTGCGGGACATAAAAAGACCATTCATGTTGTGAATGGTCTTTTTTGTGCATAACCAGCTTGCAAGTTAATCAGGGCGTGTAGCTGGCGAAAGTGCGTGAGTACTGTTATAATGGATGTAAATAATATGAAAGATAGACAGCTTAATGCGGGAAAGGATTGGTTCTGACCGCTCATATATAATTCATATGACCACTGAAGAAAAAGATGTTTTGACAAAAACCTACGCTCTCGCGCGGGAAAACAACGAGATGTTGCATTCTCTGAAGCGCTCGATCCGCTGGGGGAGGGTATTACGTTTTATATACTGGGGATTTGTGATTGCGGGTGCGATTGGGGCTTTTGTTTATATTCAGCCAGTAGTATCCAGTCTCCTAGAAAGCTATAAAAACGCGCTTGAGGGTTTTGGTCAATTCAACCAAACCACACAGACAACGAGAAGTCCTCAAATACCAGAAGGATTTATTCAGCAGATACAGGGTTTGCTAAATAGGGGATAAATAAGCTAGAATAGACTAAATGTATACGGTGTATGTATTGAAAGATAGCAAGGGACGGTTGTATAAAGGCTTTACTAATGATATTACGCGAAGAATGAAGGAGCACCAGTCTGGGCATACGCAAACTACCAGGGGGATGATTGGATTAGATATTCTCTACACTGAAACATATGAAGATATGGATGTCGCACGTGGAAGAGAAGTTTATCTTAAATCATCTGCGGGACGAAGATTTTTGAAAAAGATTTTGCTGAGGTAGCTCAGTTGGTAGAGCATTCGCCTGAAGAGCGAAGGGTCGGCGGTTCGAGACCGCCCCTCAGCACAACAGAAGCAGATGAAGAGCGAAGCCCGCCCGAACGACCAGCGTTCTGGTCGGGCGGGGGTCGGCGGTTCGAGACCGCCCCTCAGCACAACAGAAGCAGATGAAGAGCGAAGCCCGCCCGAACGACCAGCGTTCTGGTCGGGCGGGGGTCGGCGGTTCGAGACCGCCCCTCAGCACAACAGAAGCAGATGAAGAGCGAAGCCCGCCCGAACGACCAGCGTTCTGGTCGGGCGGGGGTCGGCGGTTCGAGACCGCCCCTCAGCACAACAGAAGCAGATGAAGAGCGAAGCCCGCCCGAACGACCAGCGTTCTGGTCGGGCGGGGGTCGGCGGTTCGAGACCGCCCCTCAGCACAACAGAAGCAGATGAAGAGCGAAGCCCGCCCGAACGACCAGCGTTCTGGTCGGGCGGGGGTCGGCGGTTCGAGACCGCCCCTCAGCACAGTAGATTATCTAAAATATTATACTAAGCATTTGCCACACATTTTTAATTGAAAGTGGTATGAACCCCTTTAAGTCACTAATTGAAATTATGTGCTTTTTCGTACGTCTATTGGTGTATGAAGAAGCCTACTGTTTCAGTTGTAATACCAGCTTCAAATGAAGAAGGCTTTATCATACGAGCGATAGAGTCGGTGAGACGTGATCGTAGCGCCGAATGCGAGATTATCGTGGTTGTGAATGGATCCCATGACAAGACTTCCTTCATCGCGAATGAACTTGCCGATAGGTGTATGACTTTTGTGGGTGCGATTGGACCAGCGCAAGCACGAAATGCGGGTGCGTCTATAGCAAATGGAGAGGTACTATTGTTTGTGGACGCGGACGCAGAGATTTTGCCTGGTACTATATCTGCAGTGGAGAAAATATGCGTTCCGGATAGCTTCGGTACAGTACTTGGACATCCAGAGGATAGTAAAATTTCGCACAAAATATATTTAGGTTTCAAAAATTTTGTGCATAAAAGTGGTTTTTATCATGGCACCGTAGATGGAGTGATGTTTGCAGACAAGCATCTATTTACAAAACTTCAAGGCTTCAAATCAGAGAAATCACCCGATGAGTTCTATGATTTCTCGAGGCGGGCAAGGGGTGCGGGCGCTAAATACTTAGTACTTCGTAGACCGCATGTGATTGTTTCAATGAGGCGTTTCAGAAGAGAAGGTTTTGTGCGCACCTTCTGGCTGTGGGTTCGGATTAGGTCCGCGGTGCTTCTGGGTGGCAACACGGATGCGTATCTCGGGCAGTATTTCCACGGACTTGTCGCATCAGAAAGAAAAATAAGACCACCGTGGCGTAAGGCGTTCTAGGTGAGATGGTGTGGTGAGCTTGTAGGAGTTGGCTTGAAGCTTGTAGCTTTACGAGACGACGTCGTTTAGTAAAGCTACAATCTAGCTCCTACAAGCTACAATCTCACCGCACCCTTTTCCTGATTTATGCAGTCTTCACCTTGACGGTGGCGCGTCTCGCTTTGTCAATCTTGGGTAGCTTTAGAGTCAGTATGCCGTGTTTCTCCACAGCCTCTGCATCTTGTGGCTCCACCTCCGCTGGCAGTTTGATTGTCCTCGTAAACGATCCCCAGTAAAGCTCTCTGTGGTAGTAGTCATCTTCGTGGACTTCGTGTTTTTCATGCCGTTCACCTTTTATCCTAACCGAGTCGCGAGCGATGTCCACCTCCACATCTTCCGGTCTACATCCCGCTATCACGGCACGCAGTATGATGTCTGTATTGGTCTGATACATATCTATGGAAAGCTCTCCGTCTTCTTCTTCCCCAGTATCACTTTCGGCATCGTCACCATTTATCTCCACAGGAATAAGATCGTCATCATCATCCACGTGGACACTACCCGTAAGCTTTTCAAAAAATGATCTTCGTTTTAGTGACATATAGAATTTGTGATAAGAATTAAAAAATATAATTTATTCTGGTCTTAATGTGGGTTGAGTTTTTCTTTTCAAAAGCCAATAGGCAGTGATGTTCGCGGTTTGATCTGCTTTGCGTATTCAAAGAATAGGATTATACCGACAATGATTACCCAAAGACCCGCGAAAACGTAGAGCGTTAACTCTCCATTACTTTTTATTATAATTTGATTAAACAATGTGTGCAACAAGGTGGCGAGGATAAGGCCGACTATTCCTGTAAGTATTTTTACAAAAACATGGCGATAGTATGCAAGGGCGATACAACCTCCCACGATGGCGGATGCAGCCACATGGAGTAGCGTGGCTCCTATCGCGCGCATGCTGGCAGTGAGAATGCCGATATCGGTGCCATTTTGTATAAGGTCGCGAAGTATAAACAGTGTGTTCTCAAAAGTAGCAAATCCAATCGCTACCGTGATCATGTAAACGATGGCGTCTATCGGTTCGTCATATGCCTTGCTAATCATTCCTGTCGCGCACGCACCGAAGAACTTGAGCACCTCCTCTGTTGCCGCCCAGAGTAGTATGGTTATAAATGTACCGGCACTAAATATGGTGGCGATTTTTTGTTCTGCTGGCAGGGCAAGTAGCACCACAGCCACCCCTGCGAAAAAAGATGCTACCAAAACTGATCTTGGTTCAGGATGAAGCTTGTCTTCACGTAGCCAAAAGAAAAGCCACAAGAGAGCAGGGAACACGCCACCCAAAAGGGCAAAGAATACTATTGTAGGTTCTACTCCTTGGGTGAAGGCCATGATGAAACAATCAACATTTTATCTCCCTCTTTCTTCATTATGTTCCAGATAGCTTCAGTCACAAATGGCATGAAAGGATGAAGGAGTTTTAACGATGTATTCATTATAGCGCGTAATGTGTGTTGTGCCGACTTCCGGTTGTCCACACCATGTTCCGCGAAGCTATCCTGCGAAGTTGGATCATCACGCAATCTTTCTTTGGACTCTTCAATATATTTATCCGCGAACTCGTGCCATACATAATGATAGAGTTCCTCGGATGCAAGATGGAAGTTGAACTTTTCCAGATGCGCTGTCGTGGACTCGATAACTTCGTTTAGTCTGGATAATGCCGATGTATCAGTTTCACTTAAGACTATGGGCGCATGAGGGTTTAGATCATCCGTTTCGGTCATTACAAATCTGGCGATATTCCAAAGCTTGTTGGAAAACTTTTTGTAAGCTTTCACTTTCTCGTCACCTAGCTTCATGTCAGCCCCGGGTGGCGCGCCGACGATAAGAGCCATACGCAGAGAGTCACAACCATAATTTTCTATTGTTTCTATCGGATCTACTCCATTGCCTAGAGATTTGCTAAACTTGCGCCCTTGCCCGTCTCTTACAAGCCCCGCTATATACACAGTATGATAGGGGATTGTACCGAGGTGAAATCCTGCCATCATTACCATTCTAGATACCCAGAGCGTCAGTATTTCGTAAGCGGTCTCCAGCACATCAGTTGGGTGGTATACTCTCATGTCCTCTGTGTATTCCGGCCATCCGAGCGTGGAGAATGTCCAAAGGGCAGCGGAAAACCAAGTGTCCAGAGTGTCCTCATCTTGAGTCCAGCCGTCGCCTGTGGGAGCTTCTACTCCAACGTAGATTTCTTCGCCCTTGTACCACACCGGTATTCTGTGTCCGTACCAGAGCTGTCTTGAGATACACCAGTCGCGCAGATTATTTACCCAGTTTAGGTAGTTTACGGAGTATCGCTCGGGGACAAACTTTATCGCCCCACTTTCCACCGCCTTTCTCATTATTTCTTTTAGTGTCGTTTTTTCACCACTTTTTATACCCTCAATTTCGGAGTGAGGAATTGTGAAAGGCTTGTTTACGTCTATAAACCATTGAAGTTTCGGAAGCGGTTCTATCGTAGCTCCTGTTCTCTCCGCGGTGGAGAGATTATTTGCAATAGTCTCCTCTTTTTCCAGAAGATTATTTTCTTTGAGCCACTCTACAATCTTTTCCCTCGCTTCAAGTACTTTCATTCCGGCGACAATCCCGCCTGCCTCATCTGTCATCTTCGCGTATTCGTTTATAACCTGAACACTTTTGATCCCGTGGCGTTCCGCCATCTCCCAGTCTGTCATGGAGTGCGCTGGAGTTACACCGAGCGCTCCTGTGCCGAAGTCCTTGTCTATACTTTGCTCCGCGATAACTTTGACAGAAAGTTTGGCACCAGCGAAGTCCACTTCATAGGTTTTGCCGACATATTCGGAGTATCTCTCATCATCTGGATGTACCGCAACAGCTGTATCTCCAACTTTGGTTTCTGGTCTTGTTGTAGCGATTGGGATAGGGAAGTTATTGCTATATCTGAAGGTATATAGTTTTGCCTCATTTTCTATGTGAACTACTTCATCATCTGAAATCACCGTCTGCCCTTTAGGGTCCCAGTTTACAATACGGTGTCCTCTGTAGATGAGTCCGGCATCGTACATTCTCTTAAAAGCCGTGCGTACTCCAAGATTACGTTTGTCATCTAGTGTGTATGCCTCGCGAGACCAGTCAAGTGATGCTCCGAGTCTTCTTATTTGATTTGCGATAGTGTCATGGCTTTCTTTGGCAAAAGCTTCCACTTTTTTTAGAAACTCCTCGCGCCCCAGATCATGTCTGCTTTTGTTCTCCTCTTTTTTTAGAATCTTCTCTACCTTGCTTTGTGTGGCGAT
>Ga0210019_1000809_pt1 | contig 37052 bp, 30 predicted proteins | sample CryGeyCG2114_020_2_FD_183969 | JGI IMG/M metagenome (GOLD analysis project Ga0210019, IMG submission 183969) | Groundwater microbial communities from aquifer - Crystal Geyser CG11_big_fil_rev_8/21/14_0.20 (SPAdes) (version 2) | ecosystem: Environmental > Aquatic > Deep subsurface > Groundwater ...
TCCCCAAGGTGCGGGACGGTTGCCGCCACAACTACTATGTCTGGCTGGTGCGCTATGACGAGGCAAAGGTCGGCGTCAGCCGCGAGCTGTTCTGCAAGGCGCTCAACGCCGAGGGATTCCCCAACTTCCCCGCCTACCTGCCGCCCTTGTACCGCCTGCCGCTGTTCCGCCGCCGCACGGCCATCGGTCGCGAGGGCTGGCCCTTCACCTTGACGGACCGGACCTACGCCGACGGCCAGTGCCCGGTGACCGAGCGCCTGCACGAGCGCGAGGCCATCCTGTTCGAGCCCTGCGCCTATGACGTCGACGACGATCTGGCCGACAAGATGATCGCCGCGATCCGCAAGGTGCACGCCCATCGGGCCGACCTCAACGCGGCGGCGGACCAGCTGCAGACCGGAACCTGAGGCCATGAGCGGCCGTCCCGCCCCGGTCTTGCGCCCCCGTGTCGTCGCCAGCATCGAGGCCCGCATGTCGGCGTCGCGCCTGCCCGGCAAGGTGCTGATGGACGTGGCCGGGGTCCCGGCCCTGGAGCGCCTGGTGCGCCGCTTGGCCCGGGCGGAGACAATCGACGCCATCGTGCTCGCCACCACCACCAACCCGGCGGATGATGTGCTCGCCCAATGGGCCGAAGCCCGGCGCCTGCCCTGCTATCGCGGGTCCGAGGACGACGTGCTCGACCGCGTGGTCGAGGCCCAGCGCATGATGGGGTCGGAGATCGTCGTCGAAGTCTGCGGCGACACGCCGCTACTCGACCCCCACGTGATCGACGCCGCCGTGAACCGATTCCTGGAAGGGGGCGTGGACGTGGTTTCCAACACCGCGAAGCTGACCTGGCCGCAGGGCATCGACGCCCAGGTGTTTCGCTTCGACGCGCTTGAGAAGGTGGCGCAAGCCCAGTCCGACCCGGCCGTGCGCGAGCACGTGTCGCTGTATTTCTACGAACACCCCGAGGCCTACCGCATTCATCACCTTTCCGCGCCGGCCGAGGAAACGGCGCCGAACGTGCGGCTGCAACTGGATTACGCCGAGGACCTGGACCTGATCCGCGCCGTCTATGGCCGGCTGGAGCCGCGCCTTGGCGACGGCTTCGGCGTGCGGGATATCCTGGACCTGTTGGCCGCCGAACCGGCGCTGGCCGCCCTCAATGCCCATTGCCAAGAGAAGGCGGTGCGATGACGACGCTGCGCGCCCTCATCGTCGGGTTCGGTCAGGTTGCGTCCGGCCTGTCCAACGACCCGCGCATGGCCGCGCATTTCAAATATGCGTCCCACGCGTCCGTGCTGGCCGACCACCCCGCTTTCGACTGGCAAGGGGTCGTCGACTCGAACACGGCCGCCCTCGACAACGCCAGGAACACCTGGAAGGTCCCCCTCTGCGGCACGGACCTGGGGCGCATGGCGGCCGAGGTCCGGCCCGAAATCGCCGTCCTCGCCACCCCCCCGGGCGGGCGCGCCGACATGATCGACCGCATGCCGGACCTGAAGGCCGTGCTGGTGGAAAAGCCGCTGGATGCCCCGGGGGAGAACGGCGATGGCGCCCGCCTTGCCGCCATTGCCGCCGAGCGGGGCATCCCGGTGATCGTCAATTACTGGCGGCGGTCCGATCGCCTGTTCCGGAACCTGGCGGCGGGCGGCGTGGCCGCATCCATCGGACGCGCCCAGGCGGTATCAGCGCTTTACGGAAACGGACTTGCCAACAACGGCGGCCATCTGATCGACTTCCTGCGTATGCTGCTGGGCGCCGTCGTCGCCGTGCAGGCCCTCGGTCCGGCGAAGCCCGCCGCCGCGGGGCCACTTGCCGGAGACGTGCAGTTGCCCTTCGCCCTCACCTTCGCCGAAGGCTTCGTGGCGACCGTGCAGCCGCTCGACTTCGCGCATTACCGCGAGGTCGGAATGGATATCTGGGGCGAAAGGGGCCGTCTTACGATCCTCCAGGAAGGGCTTGTCACCCGCACCTATCCCATGACCGGCAACCGAGGGCTTTCCGGTGAACGGGAGATCGACTGCGACACCGGCGAGGTTTTGGAGACCACCGTCTCCGACGCCCTGTTCCGCATGTACGACAACCTGGCCGACGCGGCGGTGGGGCGCGCCGAACCTTGGTCGCCGCTGGCATCGGCCGCCGTGAACGAGCGGATCGTCGACCTGATTCTGCGTTCGGCGGCCGAGGGCGGCTCCCGCCTGACGGTGGACTGACACCATGCCGGCGCCGGTGATCCTGATCCACGTGGAAGACCCGGGCGCGGCCAACATGGTCCTGGGGCTGGCGGCGGCGCTCGGGGACCTTGGTGCGGAGACCCGCCTGCTGGCCGGAGGCACGGCCGTGACCTATCTGCGCGCCCGCGGCGAAATGCCGGAGGAACTGCCGCCCGACAACGACCCGGCGGTGGCGCTGAAAGCGATGAATCCGGCCGTCTGCGTCATCGGCACGTCGGAGGCCCCGGACACCTCCGCCTTCGCCCTGACCGAGGAAGCGCGGCGGCGCGGCGCCCCGACCATCTGCCTGGTCGACGGTCCGGCCAACGCGGACCGCCGGCTGAAAGGACGGAGCGACGACCCGTTGGCCCATCTGACGGACTGGCTGCTGGTCGCCGACCTGGCAACGCAGGCCGCCTTCAAGGCCCTGGGCGTCGACGGCGGTCGCATCCGCGTGGTCGGCAATCCGGCGCTCGACCGGGTCCGGGATACGGCCCGCGATCTTGCCCGGCGGGGCCGCGCCGCCGTTCGCCGCGAGATCTTCCCCGGCCTGCCTGCGGACGGCCCCCTGATCCTGTTCCTGACCGAACTTTCCGACGGCCTGGACACGGCGCAGTTCCAGCGCCGCCCGGACTATACCCTGCAAGGCCGCGGCGGCGCCGACGGGCGCACGGAGATCGTGCTGGAAGAGGTTCTGGACGCCGCCGCCCGCGTGGCGCCGGGTGCCCACGTCGCCCTGCGCCTGCACCCCAAGACGCCGGCCGGCCTGTACGCTGCCTACGCGGGCGAGGTCGCGGCGGTCAGCGCAGGCGACAGCCCCCATCCCGCGTTGTTCGCGGCCGACCTGGTGATTGGCCTGTCGACGGCGCTTCTCACCGAAGCGGCGGTCATGGGCTGCACCGCGCTGTCCGTGCTGCCGCGCGAGTGCGAGCGTCGATGGCTGGCAAACACCGAGACGGGACGGATTCCCCAGGTCACCGCCCGCGCCGCACTGCATGGCGCCGTGGCCCATGCGCTTGCCGATCCCACAAGCTTCATGGCGTCGGGTACGGCGAACGCCCGACGCTCGAACGCCGCGCCGCGCATCGCCCGGGCGATTTGCGCCGTCGCCCGCGGCGAGACACCGCCGCCCGACGGCACCCTGCCCTATGCGCCCCCGGTCCTGGAAACGCCGCGCCTGGTGCTGGAGCCGTTCCCCGACGGCCTGTTGACCGAGCGTTACGTGGGCTGGCTGAACGACCCCGAGGTCGTCCGCTTTTCGGAACAACGCCACCAAGCCCATACGATCGAGAGCTGCCGCGCATTCATCGAAAGCTTCGCCGGCACGCCGCATGGCCTTTGGGCGATCCGCGAGAAGGCGGCGGACCTTCGCCATATCGGCAACATCTCGACCGAGGTCGACCCCAACGCGGGCGTCGGCGACATCCGCATCCTGATCGGCGAGCGGAGCGCCTGGGGCACCGGCTTGGGAGCCGAGGCATGGATGCGCGTCATGGCTCATCTGTTCGACGACCTGGGCCTGACTCGCGTCACGGCGGGCACGCTCTCAGGCAACACGGGCATGCGGAGGATCATGGAAAAATCCGGCATGCGGGAGACCCACCGCCGCCCCGGTCCGACCCCCGTCGACGGCCGCGAAATGGAAATGATCTACGCTTGCCGCGAGGCCCGGGATTGGCGGCCGAAGGCGTAATTTCTTCCCCCCAACCGGTCAAAAATTGCCGGGCAATGCCGTTTCTGCCCGGTGCATGGTCAGTGCCTCGAAATAAATTTCCTTATTTTTCAAAGCATTAATATCCGATCGCCAATTGGCCCGATGCTTGCTCATGACTTCGGCGGAGCAGAACGCCCGTTTTTTGGATCGACAGCCAACGAAGCGTAAGGAACGAGCACGATGGATCACGTAACGGCCACAAGTTCAGGTATCGCCGGGGTAGCCGCGAGACAGCAGCAGGCGGGGCGTTTCGCCACCCATGCGCAGCTCTTCGACTCCTTCCATGCCCTGGTCATGGACATGCAGGGCAAGATCCTGGATCCCGCCAAAACCCATCTGGTGGAAACCCGAAACGTCGCGCGCATCGAGCGCCCGTCCGACGACCGTGGCGACAGCTACCGCGAGCGCTTTGCCGCCCGCGACGTGACCCGCGTCGAGACGGAACCCCGGTCGCGGTATGACGAACGGCAGCGCCGGTTCGCCGACGAGTATTCGGTCGCTCCGCGCGCCGACGACGGCCCCGACTATGGCGACAAGCGACGCAACGACCAGACCGACGTCGCCGCCACCGAGCAGAGCACCCAGGCCGGAAACGACCGCGGCGCATCCGACGGCCGCCGCCAGGACGCCGTCAACCGGGATGGAGACGCCGGAACCGCCGACACGTCCAAGAACGCGAGCGGACAGTCCGGCACGCAGAAACCGGAAGCCGCCGCCAACGCCGGCAACGGCGGACAATCGGGCACGCAGCCCCAGACCCAGAACCAGGGACAAAACGCGACCCTGGTCCAGGCGTCCCTCGCAGGCAGCCAGGTCGACGCCATCCTGAGCACGCTGGCCTCCCAGACGCCGGGCCAGGAAACGGCGAAGCAGGTGTCGCAAATTGCCCAATCCATTGGCGACAAGGTCGTGGAGACGGTGCAGGCCGACCCGCAGGCCGGCAGGGACCAGCGCGGCGTAAACCACGACCTTATCCGCGCCAACCTTCAGGCGCAGCACATCCGCAACATCGCGAATCTTCAGACCAACGGCCAAGCCAACGGGGACGGCGCAAAACAGGCCGAGTCGCTGCTACAGGCCCAGGCCGGCAAGATTGCCGAAGCCGTGGGCGGTGACGCCAAGCTGGTGGTGAACGTGAACGTTCGGGACGACGCGGCCCTTCTCAACGGCCGGCCGCTGTCGGCCCTGAGTGCCGCGTCCGCCGTCGCTTCGGGCCCACAGCAGTCGGCACAACCGGGCCAGCAGGCGCAGAACGCGCAGCAGGCCCAGATCCAGAATCCGATCGCCCAGGCCGCCATGCTCCAGAGCCACCAGAACCCGGCGCAGGGTCAGGCCGCCCAGACCCAGGCCCAGACAGGCCAGGCCGCCCAGGCCCAGACCGCGGCGCAGATCACCGCCGAAGCCAAGGGACCGGTCCAGGCGTCGTCCGGTGCGTCCAACGCGGGCACGCACGGCTCCAACACGTCGGGCGACGGCAACGCCGCCCAGGCCAACGCCAACGCCAACGCCAACCAGGCCCAGTCGTCGCATCAGGCGCAGCAGGCCCACAAGACGGCGCAACAGCATCAACCCAATCAGGCCGCCCGGAACAAGGTGGTCGACCAGGTCACCGTGCAGATCAACAAGGCGATCAAGGCCGGTGCCGACAAGATCAACATCCGGCTGTATCCGCAGCACCTGGGCCGCGTCGAGGTGCGCCTAGAGGTTGCCCACGACGGCCGCACGGTCGCCATGGTGACCGCCGACAAGCCGGAAACCCTGGAAATGCTGCGGCGCGATTCCGACCAGCTTTCCAAGGCCCTGCAGGACGCGGGCCTGGACATGCAGTCCGGCGACCTGAACTACAACCTGAAGGGTCAGGAAGACGGCAAGAAGCAGCAGAACATCGCCTCGGGCAGGACCGGCGGCGAGGAATTCGAGGACGACACCCTTTCTTCCGACGTCATGGACACGGCCATGGCCGCCCACGAGATGGGCGTCCTCCACAACGGCCGGGTCGACATCAGGGCATAAAGGGATCGTCCCGGCGCGCCAGGCTAAGGGATAGGAAACGAAGCGATGTCCATCATCAACGGCATTTCAAGTACGGTGAATACCGATCCGAACAGCAAGTCGGCGCAAAACGCCCAGTCGCTCGAGGAGGACCTGAACCGTTTCCTTACCCTGCTGACCACCCAGCTGCAGCACCAGGACCCGCTCGATCCCATGGATGCGACCGAGTTCACGTCGCAGCTCGTGCAGTTCGCCAGCGTCGAACAGCAGATATTCCAGAACTCCAACCTGGAAAAGCTGCTCGCCGTGCAGGAAACCAACAAGCTGTCCAGCCTGGTCGGCTTCATCGACAACGTCGTCGAGGTCGAGGGCCAGGACCTGGTTCTGGACCAGGGCAGTTCACGCTTCACCTACAGCATCCCGATCGGCGCGGTGCAAACCAAGATCACGATCACCGACGCGGCGGGCTTGCAGGTCTTCACCGCCGACGGCCAGACCCAGCCCGGCATCCATTCCGTGGAATGGGACGGCACCGACAAGAATGGCCAGCAGCAACCCGATGGACTCTACCGGGTGCAGGTCACGACCTTCGACCGCCAGAACAACCTGCTCGACGTGCTCCACACCACCTTCGGCCGGGTCACGGGCGGCGGCGTGGTGGACGGCAAGACGACCCTGTTCATGGGTCCGCTGCGCGTCGATCAGGACAGCGTGCTGTCGGTCCAGAAACCGGAATCGACGCCGACCAGCAGTGACGGCGGGACTGGTACGGTTCCGGTTCCGGAACCCACGGCCTAGGGTTTGCAATGAGCGGCCCCGCCACCGGGGCATGGACGAATTCAAAGGACTGACGACCGCCGGAATGGACATGTGACCGACCGGCATTGTTAAGGAGGAAGAAAATGGGTCTTTTTGGTGCACTTAGTTCGGGCGTGTCGGGCCTTACCGCGCAGTCCAGCGCCATGGGCGCCATCGCCGACAACATCACGAACGTGAACACGATCGGTTACAAGGGCACGCAGGTCAACTTCCAGACCCTGGTCACCCGGCAGACCTCGTCGACGTTCTTCTCGGCCGGCGGCGTGCAGTCCCGTCCCCGCACCGACGCGGGCATCCAGGGCCTGCTGCAATCCTCGACGTCGCAGACCGACCTGGGCATCTCGGGGCAGGGCTTCTTCGTGGTCAACGAAGCGGCCGTGCCGACGCTGTCGAACGAATTCCTGTTCACCCGCGCCGGCCAGTTCTTCCAGGACAACAACGGGTTCCTGCGCAACACGGCCGGCTTCTTCCTGCAGGCCTTCCCCGTGAACCCTGATGGCCAAATCATCCCCAACAACTCGGACATCCTGATCGCCAACACCAACGTCATCTCGACGGACTTCCTGACGACGGTGAACCTGAACCGCGTCGGCGGCACGGCGACGGCGACGTCGGAAATCGCCGTCGGTGCCAACCTGCCGGCCAACGCGACGGCTGGCCAGACCCACCGCTCGGACGTCCAGTTCTTCGACTCGCTCGGCACGGCGCGGACGATTTCGTTTCAGTACACGCGCTCCGGGCGTGACAATCAGTGGGACCTCGCCGTCGACCCGCCGTCCGGCAACGACGTGCTGACCCTGGAGGACACCAATGCCAACGTCTTCGACAGCCGCGGCCAGGTCGAATTCGACTCCATTCCGGCCAACCGCTCGTCGATCACCATCGACGGTGTCCAGTACCGCTTCCAGAGCTTCGGCACCTTCACCGCCGACACGACCAACACCTTGACCTTCAACAACGCGGCGTCGACCATCACGGCAGTCACCAACGGCACGTTCTCCAAGCTGGCGGCGGGCGACGAGATCACTGTCGCCGGCACGACACTGAACAACACCACCTTCATCGTCGCCTCGGTCAGCTCCGATGGCACCACCATCACGACGACCGTGGCGCCGACCAACGAAGGCCCGCTGACCAGCACCGCGACAATCACACCGGAAGACACCAACACCCTGAAGATCGTCAACACCAGCTCGGCCACGACGACCGCCAACTACGTTTCGGCTCTGGTTTCCAAGGTCAAGGCCGCCGACTCCGATTTCGCCAACCACGGCGGCTTCACCAATAACCGCATCGCCGTGTCCGCCTTCAACGCCTCGTCCGTCCTGTTTTCCGAAGACAGCACGGGCGCCATCACGGTCGACCCCTCGGGCCTGTTGACGACATCCGGTACCGCGGCGACGAAACAGACGACATCGTTCACCGTGAAGCAGATTGACAACCTTTACCAGGACCACTTCCAGTTCAAGTTCACCCGCGTGCCCGACGACCAGGACACCGTGACCATCAACGGCATCGTCTACGAGTTTGACACCACGGCCGGCGCAACCGCCCTGAACACATCGGGCGCGGTCGGCGTCGACATCAGCACGATCCCCGGCTCGACGACCCTGGCCAATATTTCGACCATGCTGAGCCGCCTTGAGGCGGCAATCGAAGCGAACGATCCGGAGTTTGCCTCCGGCGCCTCGACCGTCCGCCTGCGCCGTGCCAGCGCCTCCGGCGAAACGGCAAGCTTCACGACCGTCGACACGCTGGTCCTTAATACGCTGCCCTCCGGCTCTTACTCCGTGACCTTCTCGAACGGCTTCGCCAACTCCGGCGGTTCCACCACCCTGCCCACCGGACCGGACGGCAACACGTTGGTCGATCACTCCGGTTCCGACCTGACGCAGGGCAACGCCTTCACCATCAACAAGACCAACGCCATCGTCTTCGACTCCTCGGGCCTGCCGTCGTCCATCGCGGTAAAGGAGATCGAGATGCTGGGTTTCAACAACGGTGCCGCCAACTTCGACGACGACCCGGCGAACGCGGATCAGATCACACTCGACTTCGGCTCCATCGGCATCGCCGACGGCCTGACCCAGTTCGGCAGCGAGTTCACGCCGGTGTTCATCAGCCAGGACGGCTCGCAGTTCGGCACCTTTGCCGGCATCACGGTGGCCGACGACGGCCTGATGACGGCGCTGTTCGACAACGGCGAGACGCGCCCGGTGTTCAAGATCCCGATCGCCACCTTCGTCAACGTCAACGAACTGGGCTCGCGCACGGGCAACGTGTTCAACTCGACCCAGGCCTCCGGCGACCCGACGTTGCGCACCGCCAACTCCGGCCCTGCCGGCGCCATCACGCAGTCGGCGCTCGAAGCCTCGACCGTCGACATCGGCGAGGAGTTCACGAGAATGATCGTCGTGCAGCGCGCGTTTTCCGCCGCCACCAAGATCATCACCACGGCGGACGACATGCTCGAGGAACTGGTCCGGCTCCGCTAACCGATTCCAGCCCGGTTGACGACCTGCAATCGATGAAGGCCCCGGCACCCCAGATATGGCGGTTTCCGGGGCCTTTTCCTTTGCTCCTCGGAAAATGGACACAGGGTCTCGATTCAGGAAAAATTAACGCTGCTCTTTAGCCATTCATTAAAGGTCCGGTCCTTAAACTGGGTTCCAGGAACGACAAGCGGAACCGATAACCGCCAGGGAAGACGGAACTTAGAGCTGCCATCATGACTTTGCTCAAGCGCCACAACCGAGATGCTTCGGGCCGCGGCACCACTGCCCGCTGCAACGTTGAACCGCTGAGCCCGCTGGGCCGGCCCATGCGCCTTGAGGACCTGCCGCCGCCCGGCACCAAGAGATGGGTCGCGCGGCGCAAGGCCGAGGTGGTCGCCGCCGTGCGCGGGGGCCTGATCTCGCTCCAGGACGCGTGCCGGCGCTACTCCCTGTCCGAGGACGAATACCGCACCTGGGAACGCCTGATCGACGACCACGGCCTCAAGGGCCTGCATACGACCCGCACCCAGGTCTACCGCAACATCGCGCAGCGCAAGGCGGGCCGTTCGGATTTCGCCGCCCGCGCCTGATCGACGCTCTCGCGAGTGGGCAAAAATTGCCCACCGTTAACCACTTCTTCACCGCCCCCAAATAACCTGCAAGCAACGGAATTCCTGATCTTTCAGGGTGTTTGGAAACGCCCGGAATCGTTGGGGAAAAGCCGGCCGGTTCACACTCCTGCAGCCACGGGGGACGCAAGTGGAAGCACTCACTCAAGCAATGCGCGGCCTGGGACCAGTTCGTCTCGCCATGATGGGCGGGATGCTGTTCCTGATGCTCGGGTTCTTCATCTTCCTTCTGACCAAGCTGGGCCAGCCCAACATGGCGCTGTTGTTCAGCGACCTCGAGGCCTCGGACGCCAACACCATCGCCGCCGAGATCGGCCGTCTGGGCCATCCCGCCGAGGTCCGCGACCAGGGCAAGTCGGTGTGGGTGCCAGCCGACAAGGCCCTGGAACTGCGTCTGAAGATGGCCGACCGCGGCCTTCCCGTGGGCGGCAAGGTCGGTTTCGAGATTTTCGACGAGACGGATACCCTCGGCACCACCGACTTCCTGCAGAACGTGAACCTGCGCCGCGCGCTAGAGGGCGAACTGGGCCGCACCATCCAGTCCATGGACATCGTCCACCGCGCCCGCGTTCACCTGGTGATGCCGCGCCGTCAGCTTTTCTCGCGCGAGGAGCAGCAACCGAGCGCCTCGGTCGTTCTCGCCATGCGCGGCAACAAGCGCCTGGACCATGAACAGATTTCCGCCGTACAGCATCTGGTGGCCTCCGCCGTCCCGGGCCTGAAGCCGGGCCGCATCACGATCATCGACGACAAGGGCAAGCTGCTTTCCCCCGGTTTCGAGGACGAACAGAACGTCCAGACCATCGCCGCCAAGAACGAGGAGCGGCGCCGCAATTTCGAGGCCCGCATGGCCCGCACCATCGAAGAACTTCTTGAAAAGACTGTCGGTTTCGGCAACGTGCGGGCGGAAGTCAACGCCGATATGGACTTTGACAAAATCTCTACCACGGAAGAGATCTTCAACCCCGACGGTCAGGTCGTACGCTCGACGCAAACCGTGGAGCGGGCCGCCCGCAACCAGGAACAGGAGGCGGACTCCGTCACCGTCGGCACCAACCTGCCCGACGCCGCGCCCGGCGGCAGCGATACGGCACGGGCCCAATCCGATGAAAGCTCGACCGAGGAAACCGTCAATTTCGAGATATCCAAGAAGGTCGTCAATCACGTGAAGACGGATGGCGAGGTCAAGCGGGTGACCGTCGCCGTTCTGGTCAACGGCGTCCAAGACAGGGACAAGGACGGCAATCAGACCTATACGCCCCGGTCCAAGGAACAGATGGAACTGTTGGCAACCCTGGTACGCAGCACGATCGGCTTCGACGCCGACCGCGGCGACTCGGTCGAGGTCGTGAACATGGAATTCGCCTCTCCGGTCAAGTTCGAGGAGCCCCTGGAGCTGTTCTTCGGCCTGGGCAAGAACGACCTGCTGCGCTTGGCGGAAATCCTGGTTCTGAGTATCCTGGGCATCCTGGTGATCCTGCTGGTCGTCCGGCCGCTGGTCAGCCGGGCATTCGAATCGATCCCGTCGGCGCAGGAAGCCGCCGGACGCCTGCTGGCGGATACCAGTGCCCATGCCGCGGGCCTGCTCGGTGGGCCGTCGGCGCCGGCACCGGCCGAGATGGAAGAAGAGCAGTTCGAGGAACTCATCGACATCGACCGCGTCGAGGGCCGCGTCAAGGCGTCCTCGGTCAAGAAGGTCGGCGAGATCGTCGAGAAACATCCGGAAGAGGCGCTGTCCATCATCCGGGCCTGGATGTACCAGGAAGCGTAAGCGCAAGCCTCCGGTTTCCGACGCGGCCCCCGCCGACGAAACGCGAAGGCAAGGAAAGGCAGGTTCATGGCCCGCATCAAGGACGACTACCGCGCCCTATCCGGCACCGAGAAAGCGGCGATCTTCCTGCTGTCCCTGCACCAGGACCAGGCGGCGCTTCTGTTCGAGCGCATGGATGACGAGGAAATCCGCGAACTGTCCGCCGCCATGTCCAACCTGGGCAACGTCCATTCCTCGGTGATCGAACGCCTGTTCGTCGAGTTCGCCGACAAGCTGTCGTCGGCGGGCGGCCTGGTCGGCTCCATCGATGCCGCCGAACGCCTGCTGAACGCCGCGCTGTCGGGCGAGCGCGTCGACGCCATCATGGAAGAGATGCGCGGCCCGGCCGGCCGCACCATGTGGGACAAGATGGGCAACGTCAACGAAGCGGTGCTCGCCAACTACCTGAAGAACGAGTACCCGCAGACCGTCGCCGTCATCCTGTCGCGCATCCGGACGGACCATGCGGCCCGCGTATTGGCGCTTTTGCCAGAGAATTTCGCCATGGAAGTCATCATGCGCCTGCTGCGCATGGAGGCCGTGCAGAAGGACATCGTCGACCACGTCGAAAGAACGCTTCGCAACGAGTTCATGACCAACCTGGCGCGCACGGCGCGGCGCGACTCGCACGAACTGATGGCCGACATCTTCAACTCGCTCGACCGCAACACGGAAAACCGCTTCATGACGGCGCTCGAGGAGCGCAACCGCGAAAGCGCCGAGCGCATCAAGCAGCTCATGTTCACCTTCGACGACCTGGTCAAGGTCGACCCGGGCGGCATTCAGACGCTGCTGCGCCAGGTCGAGAAGGAACAGCTCGCGCTCGCCCTCAAGGGGGCGTCGGACGAGGTCAAGCAGTTGTTCTTCTCCAACATGTCCGAGCGCGCGGGCAAGATGATGAAGGAAGACATGGAAGCCATGGGCGCGGTGCGCCTGAAGGACGTGGACGAGGCCCAGTCGGCCATCGTGCAGGTCGCCAAGAACCTGGCCGACTCGGGCGAAATCGTCATCGTCACCGGCGACGAGGAAGGCGAACTGGTGTTCTAGAACATGGCATTGAAGACCAACATGGCGGGCGAAACCCCTTATAAGAAGTTCATGTTCGATACCGACTTCGACGAGTTGGCGGAGCGCCGCGCGCGCGCCAAGGCCGCCGCCGAAGCCGCTCGGCAGAAAGCCGAGGAAGCCGAACCGGAACCCGAACCCGCGATCCCCACCTTTTCCGAAGAGGACCTGCACCGCGCCCGCGAGGAGGGGCTTGCAGAGGGCAAGCGTCTGGGTGCCGAGGAGGCCGCGTCGACCGTAGAAAAGCAGATCGCCGGTGCGCTGGATACCATCGCCCAGCAGGCACAGACCCTGTTCCAGGCTCAGGCCGACGCCAATCAGGAGGTGACGCATCACGCCGTTTCCGTGGCTGCGGCCCTGGTCCGCAAACTGTTCCCGACCTTGAACCGGCAGACGGCGCTCGACCAGGTGCAGTCCATGCTTGAGGCCGTAATCGGCCAGGTATCGAGTGAGCCCGAGATCATCGTTCGCGTGCCCGCGAGCCTCGCGGAGGACCTGCACGGGCGTATCGAAGCGGTGTCTGAAATGTCCGGATTTCGGGGTAACGTCAAGATCCTGGGCGATCCCGCCCTGTCCGTCGGCGACTGCCGCCTGGAGTGGTCGTCGGGCGGCGTGAAACGAAGTGCCCTCGACCTGGCGCGGCAATTGGACGAGATCGTCGCCCGCAACCTGGACAACGCCCGGCCGCACGATTCCACCCCAGCGGAAGACACACAGCCGACGGACGACGAACCCGCGCCGGCTTCCGAACCCGAGGCCGAGAGGGAAACGGCGGAAGCGACAACCACGGCACCCGAGGCAAGCGCCCCCGACGACACCGGAGCCGCGACGCCCGAAGAGGCACCGGCCGGGGCGCCGATGACGGACGTGCCTGCGGACGCCCCGGCCGAGCCCGAATCGGGGCCCGCCGAGGACATTTCTGAAGGTCCGGCACCGGTGCCGTCGGCGGATTTCATTGCCGAGGCAGGGGCGGACGCCGCGCTGCACGCGCCGGCGGCGGACGAAGGCGGGCCCGCCCCGGTGCCGTCTGAAGACCTGATCGCGCAAGCCGCACCCGAGGAAGCGGAGGGCGTGGACAAGTCGGTGGCGGAAGAAAGCGAACAGGAGGCCTCCGAACCCCATAGGTACGGGGGCGCCGACCTCGAACTGGAAGACGATCTGAAGGACTAGGAGAGAACCATGGCCGAAGAAGATTTTGAACTGGGCGAATTCGCGTCCGACGGCGGTGACAGCGGCGGCGGTATGGCGCCGACGTCGTCCCCCTCGGGCCTGCCCGAAGTCACCGACCTGCCCAAGAGTGCGCGTGACCTGGAAGCCGTCTATGACATCCCCGTCACGGTTTCCGCCGTCCTGGGCAAGGCGACCATGCAGGTCAGCCAGCTTCTGCGACTGGGCCGCGGGGCGGTCATCGAACTGGACCGCAAGGTCGGTGAAGCCATCGACATCTACGTCAACAACCGGCTGGTCGCGCGCGGTGAAGTGGTGGTCGTCGAGGATCGCCTGGGCGTGACCATGACGGAAATCATCAAGACCGACCGCTAACGGCAGCGGACCGGAGACAGCCGAACATGGCGGAAGCGACACCCAACGCGGGCGGCCCCCTGCGCAACCGGACCACCGTGGATGCGGCCACGGTGCTGGGCCTTGCCGTGGGGTTCGGCCTGTTGGCCGTCGCCATCGTGCTGGGCGGCTCGCCGGGGTCGTTCGTAAACGTTCCGTCGATCCTGATCGTCATCGGCGGCACCCTTGCCATCACCACCGCGAGCTTCTCCCTGAACGACATGGGCCGCACCGCGCGGGTCGCGCTCAAAACCTTCACCCAGGACAACCGAAATCCCACGCGGGCGGCGTTTCAGGCCCTGCAGCTTGCCGAGTTGGCGCGTAAGCAAGGCGTGCTTGCGCTGCAGAACGTGATGGGCGCGATCCGTGCAGAACCGGTCCTGTACAAGGGCATCGGCATGGTCGTCGACGGCACGCCGGGGGAAGAGGTCGAAGGCATCCTGCGCCGCGACATGCAAGCCACCTTCCAACGCCACCAGAAAAGCATCAACGTCCTGCGCCGCATGGCCGAACTGTCACCGGCCATGGGCCTGATCGGCACCCTGATCGGTCTGGTCCAGATGCTGGGCAACCTGTCGGACCCGGGCACCATCGGACCGAGCATGGCGGTGGCGCTGCTGACGACGTTCTACGGCGCGGTCCTCGCCAACATGGTGTTCACGCCGCTGGCCAACAAGCTGGAACGCAATTCGGCCGACGAAGCCATGGTGAACCAGGTCTACGTCCTGTCGACCGGTTCCATCGGCCGACAGGAGAACCCCCGGCGGTTGGAAATGCTGCTGAACAGCATCCTGCCGCCGGAAAAGCGGGTCGCCTATTTCGACTAGGACGAACGATCAACGTGACGGCGTGACAGCCACGCAAACCAGACTAGGGACAGAACGGTCATGAGGTTATTGATTATCGGCACGCTCGGCGGACAGATCGGCGCCGCCAGCCAGATCGCGATGCAGAAGGGCGCAAAGGTGCAACAGGCCGACACGGTCGAGCGGGCCCTCGACCAGTTGCGCGCCGGGCAAGGCGCCGACCTGATCATGATCGACGTACACTCGGACATCGCGCGCCTGGTCGCCTCTCTGGAAAGCGAACGCATCGCCCTTCCCGTCATCGCCTGCGGCATCGGCAACGACAGTCAGGCCGCGGTGCGCGCCATCAAGGCGGGCGCCAAGGAATACGTACCCCTGCCCCCGGACGCGGAACTGATCGCCGCCGTCCTGCAGGCCGTGTCGGAAGAGCCCAGCACGATCGTTTACGCCGATCAGGGAATGACGGATGTCATCAAGATGGCGGACCAGGTCGCGCCGTCGGAGGCCAGCGTCCTGATCACCGGCGCCTCGGGCACGGGCAAGGAGATGATGGCGCGCCACCTGCACGCCAAAAGCCGCCGCAAGGACAAGGTGTTCGTCGCCGTGAACTGCGCGGCGATCCCCGAAAACCTTCTGGAATCGGAATTGTTCGGCCACGAGAAGGGTGCGTTCACCGGCGCCGTGTCGCGCCGCGTCGGCAAGTTCGAGGAAGCGGACGGCGGCACCCTGCTGCTCGACGAGGTTTCCGAAATGGACCCGCGCCTTCAGGCCAAGCTGCTGCGCGCCCTGCAGGAGCGCGAGATCGACCGGGTCGGCGGCGGCAAGCCGGTCAAGGTCGACGTGCGCATCATCGCCACCTCCAACCGCAACCTGCAGGAAGAGGTCGCCAAGGGCACGTTTCGCGAGGACCTGTATTTCCGCCTGAACGTGGTCAACCTGGCCATGCCTTCGCTCGCCCGACGCGAGAAGGACATCCCTCTCCTCGCCCGACATTTCGTGAAGAAGTATTCCGAAGCCAATCACATTGAGGAGCGCCCCCTGTCCGAGGCAGCGCTGGCTAGGCTCAAGTCCCACAACTGGCCCGGCAACGTGCGCGAACTGGAGAACGCCATCCACCGCGCCGTGATCCTGGCCACGGGCTCCGAGATCGGGCCGGAAACCATCACGGTGTCCGGCGTCCAGGGCGCCCCGGCCGCCGCCGACGCCGACGCCGACGCCGCCACCCTGGTGGGACGTACGGTCGCCGATGTAGAGCGCGATCTGATCATCGACACCCTGCACCACTGCCTGGGCAACCGGACCCACGCGGCCAACATCCTGGGCATCTCGATCCGCACGCTGCGCAACAAGCTGCGGCAATACAGCCAGGAAGGCTTCGCCGTGCCGCAGCCGGGCGAAGCCAGCGCCGCGCCAGCGCCCTGACCGGGTACGGAATACGAAGAGCCCCGGGACTTACCGACACCAACGACAAGAAAATGCCGGAAACGATGAGAACGGGAATGAAAGACAAGACGACGGGGAACGGGAATGGCTGAGGCGACGCAAAGCGCCGCGACCGCCCGTACGGCACCGGCGCGCGGTGCGCCCCAGGGTGCGCCGGAGGAAGAAGGCGGCAATCCCTTCGAGGGCCTTGTCAATCTTCTCAAACGCGGCGACCTGATCTTCGCGCTGGGCGTGATCGGCATCCTGGTGGTGCTGATCCTGCCCATGCCGACCTGGCTTCTGGACATGAGCCTGGCCTTCTCCATCACCTTCTCGGTGCTGATCCTGATGACGGCGATCTTCATCGAAAAGCCGCTGGACTTTAACTCGTTTCCCACGGTCCTGCTGCTGGCGACCATGATCCGCCTGGCGCTGAACCTGGCGTCGACGCGCCTGATCCTCGCCGAGGGGCACACGGGCACCGATGCCGCCGGACAGGTCATCCAGGCCTTCGGCGGTTTCGTCATGCAGGACAACTTCGTCATCGGCATCATCGTTTTCTCGATCCTGGTGATCGTCAACTTCATCGTCATCACCAAGGGCTCGGGCCGTATCGCCGAAGTCGCCGCGCGCTTCACCCTGGACGCCATGCCCGGCAAGCAGATGGCGATCGACGCCGACCTGTCGTCGGGCCTGATCGACGAGGACGACGCGCGCAGCCGACGCAAGAACCTGGAAGACGAAAGCACCTTCTTCGGCGCCATGGACGGTGCCTCCAAGTTCGTGCGCGGCGACGCCATCGCCGGCCTGCTGATCACCCTGATCAACGTCCTGGGCGGCATGATCATCGGCGTCGCCCAGAACGACCTGACCTTTGCCAAGGCCGCCGATACATACACCCGGCTGACCGTCGGCGACGGTCTGGTCAGCCAGATCCCGGCGCTGATCGTGTCGACCGCCGCCGGCATGATGGTGACCAAGGCGGGCATCACCGGCCCGACGGAAGCGACCCTGTTCCGCCAGCTCGGCGGCCAACCCAAGACACTGGGTCTGTCCAGCTTCCTTCTGGTCGGCCTGGCCGCCATGCCCGGCATCCCCGCCTTCCCCTTCCTTCTGCTGGCGTTCATCACGGGCACCATGGGATTCGTGGTGACGGCCCGCGACAAGAGCCGCGCCGAAGAGGCGATCAAGGCGTTGGAGGAAACCACGCCGGAACCGAGCAAGGCGGCCGAGGAGCCGATCGCTACGGCGCTGCGCATCGACTACCTGCGCTTGGAACTGGGCTACGGCCTGTTGTCGCTGATCAACGCGCCGTCCGAGAAGGGCCAGCGCCTGACCGACCAGATCAAGGCGCTGCGCCGGCAACTCGCCTCGGAGATGGGTTTCGTCATGCCGTCCGTGCGCATTCAGGACAACATGCAGCTTCCGGCCAACACCTATGTGATCCGGGTCAAGGAGATCGAAAGCGGCCGCGGCGACCTGCGGCCCTCGATGCTTCTGGTCATGGACCCGCGCGGTGAGGAAATCACCCTGGCGGGCGAGAAGACGCTGGAGCCGACGTTCGGCCTGCCAGCCATGTGGATCGAGGACTCCAACCGCGAAGAGGCCCTGTTCCGCGGCTATACGGTGGTCGACCCGGCGACGGTGGTCACCACCCACCTGACCGAGATCATCAAGGACAACATGGACGACCTCCTGAGCTATGCGGAGACGCAGAAGCTTCTGGACGAGTTGGACAAGGAACAGCAGAAACTGGTCGATTCCATCGTTCCTGGCACCATCTCGCTGGGCGGCCTGCAGCGCGTGCTGCAGAACCTGCTGGCCGAGCGCGTGTCGATCCGCGACCTGCCGACGATCCTGGAGGGCGTCGCCGAGGCCTGCGCGGGCACCCGCAACGTCATGCTGATCACCGAGCACGTGCGCGCCCGCCTGGCACGCCAGATATCGGACGCCAACGTGAACGATCAGGGTTTCATCCCCCTGGTCACCCTGTCGCCGCCGTGGGAACAGGCCTTCGCCGAGTCGATCGTCGGCCCCGAGGACGACAAGCAGCTGTCCATGGCGCCCTCTAAGCTTCAGGAATTCATCTCGGCGCTGCGCACCAATTTCGAACGACAGGCGATGATGGGCGAAAGCCCGGTTCTGCTGACCAGCCCGGCCATCCGGCCCTATGTGCGTTCCATCGTCGAGCGTTTCCGGCCGATGACCGTCGTCATGTCCCAGAACGAAATCCACCCCAAGGCCAAGATCAAGACCGTGGGCCAGGTATAACGCCAGAAGGCAACAGGAGTAGGAACCATGCGGCTTCTCACGTTCAAGGCGGCGAACCTCAGACAAGCCATGAGCCTTGTCCGGCGGGAACTGGGCGACGCCGCGACCATCGTGTCGACCCAGACCAATCCGGTCTCCGGCGAGGCGCGCATCGTCGCCGCCCGCCAGCAGGACGCCAGCGACCCGCGCCTGGGGCAGGTCGCCATGGCGCCGGAACAGCGCTTCGACCAAATCCTGGAGACCCTGCTTCTGCACGGCGTGCCGATGATCCTGGCCGACCGCCTGGCCCAGGCCGCCGCCGACATGGAGCCGCGCACGCCGATCGCGGCGCTGAGCGGGGCGCTCGCCCTCGATTTCAACTTCGCACCCGTCGACGTGACGGCGGACAGCCAGCGTCTGATCCTGGTCGGCCCTCCGGGGGCGGGCAAGACGCTGGCGCTCGTCAAGCTGGCGGCGCGGGCGCTGATGGCCAAACGGTCGGTGCAGCTTCTGACCACGGACCTGAAACGCGCCGGCGCCGTGGAACAGCTTTCCGCCTTCGCCAAGGTGATGGGCCAGGAAGTCTTCATCACCGAGACCGCCGACGAGTTGGCCCAGTTCATGGCCCGCACTCCCAAACGCACGGTGGTCCTGGTGGACTCGCCGGGCGTCAACCACCGTTCGCAGACGGAACTGGACGGTCTCTTCGATTTCGTCAACGCCGCCCCCGTGGAACCGGTCCTCGTCCTGAGCGCAAGCATGGACGCCATGGAGGCCGCCGACGCGGCCATGGCCTTCGGGGCGCTCGGAACCAAGCGCATGCTGGTTACCCGCACGGATGCGACGGGGCGCATGGGCGCCATCCTCGCGGCCATGGAAAGCGCGGGGCTGGCGCTGGCCGGGACCACGGGATCGGCCGACCCAATCGACGGCTTCTTCCCCACAAGCGCCCCGGACCTGACGGACCTGCTGTTCGGCGAGGTCCTGAGCCTGAACGCGGAACTGCCGGTGCGTGACCCGGACGCCGAAGACATGGACCTGGACGCCCTGGTGCAGGGCCACGAACGGATGATCAACGTCGCCCTGCCGGCCGAGGGTTGAGCCCCGCCGGATACGGGCGGCCGCCGCAGGATTGGGGACCGCAGACATGTCGGAAATCTCCGCGCCGCCGCCGCCACCGCCCGTGACGCCGGGCGCCGGCACCCCCCTGCCGCCGCCCACCGCGATCACCCTGCCTCCGGCGCAGGCCCAGATCCCCGTGCCCCAGGCAATCCTGGACGCGGCCCTGGGCGCGCGCTTCGACCTTCAGGTCGTCAGCCTGACGCCCCAGGGACTCGTGACGCTGGAAGGTGTCCCCGGCAAGCTCCAGCTTCAACTCCAGGCCCTCCTGAACCTCAATCCGGGCGACACGGTGACCCTGCAGCTGAACGGGCGGGGGCCGCAACTGCAATTCATCATCGCGTCGATCAACGGCCAGAGCCCGGCCGCCGCCCTGCGCGCCGCCGCCCTGGCGGTGCAAGGCGGCGCCCAGACCGCTCCCGGCGCGGGTGTCCTGAACCTACCCCCCTTCGCCCAGGGCAACAGCCTGATCGCGACCCTGTTGCGCCCCGCCCCGGGCATTTCCGCCCCTGTCCTGTCCGGAGCACCACTGGCGGCCCCCGGCCCTGCGCCTGCGTCAGGTCAGGCCTCCCCTCTTCTCCAGGGCGCACTGTCTCCCGCCACCGGCCCCTCGGCGAGCCAGCCAGCGACACCGGGTCCGACGGGCGCGGGAGGCGCAGCCGTCTCCCCGAAGGGCGGGCCGGCGGGCCGGACGCCGGCCGGTCCGGGCGCACCGGCGCCCACGGGTGGCGTCCCCGGCGTATCGACCCGAGTCCTGCCCGCCGGCACCCAATTCACGGTTCAGGTCGCCGTCGTGCAACCGTCACCCTCGGGCGGCCCCGCCACCGTCACCCAGACCCAAGGGCCGAGCCCGGCGCTGGCCGCCCTCGGCCAGACCTTGACCGGCATCGTCAGCGGGGCCCAGGCAGGCAATCAACCCATCGTCGACACGCCGCTGGGCCCCATCGCCATCGCCGGCGCCAACCCGCCGCCCGAAGGCTCTCGCGTGGTGCTGAACATAACCAGCGCCCCCCTGCCCCCGGCGGCGCCGGAACCGCTGCTCGACAGTCAGCAACTGACCCTGCGCCAGGCCCTGTTCCTCGACCGCCAGTGGCCGGCCATGCGCGAGGTCATCGAAACGCTTGCGCACGCGGCCCCCAACGCGGCCCAGCACGTTCTGCACACGGCCCTGCCGCGTCCCGACGGCAACCTGACATCGAACATCCTGTTCTTCCTGGCCGCCGTGCGCGGCGCAGACCTGCGCGCATGGCTGGGCGACTCCACGGTGCGGGTTCTGCAGCGTGTCAATCCGAGCCTTCTGGGCCGCGTGCGCAACGATCTGGGCCAACTGGCGCGGCTGACGGACGAGCCCGGCTCGGGCGACTGGCGCATCTTCATGATCCCCTTCCTGAACGGCAGCCAGCTTGAGCAGATCCGCCTGTTCACCCGCCCGCAGCACGAGGACGAGGAGGACGCGGAAGGCGACGCCGGAACACGCTTCGTCGTCGACATCACCCTGTCGAAGCTGGGCCACATCCAGTTGGACGGCCTTGTCGACCCGCCGCACCGGCGCATGGACATGGTGGTGCGCTCCGACACCCACCTGCCGCCCGACATGCGCAACGACATCCGTCATCTCTACGAGCAATCGGGCGAGATTACCGGCTACCGGGGCGGCGTCGGCTTTCAGGCGCAGCCCGCGAACTTCATCGAGATCGAGCCCCCCGCCCCGGCCAAGGGCGGAGTCGGCCTGATCGTCTAGGGAGAGAGTACGGACCATGGACCTGTGGCAGCGGCGCGCCGTCCTCGAACCGGCCGCCAATCCGGACCGCAACATCGATTTCGTGTCGTCCCTGGCCGGGACCATGACTGCGCTGGGCGGCAGCGTCGGCGTGACGCTGCGTTACGTCCCCGATGCGCTGACCGTCACGCCCGCAGCCTTCATCGCCTACCTCAAGGCGCTGGAGGGGGTAGAATGGCCGTCCCAAGAAAACCTGGCGACAACGATCCTGCAGGACGTGAACAACGAAGTGATACCCCGCTGGGTCCAGGTAACGACCCGCCGCGGCGACGCTGACGGCGCGCCGCAGCACAAGGTCCTGGTCGAAGACCGGCAGCCGCAGTGGAACAACGCGGCGCTACTGGCGCATCTCGATCAGCTCTGATCGCGATTTGTGGATGAAACGGCTCGGGAAAGGATCAGCCCGCGCGGCGGCGGGCGGCGTTTCGCCGGGCACTTTGACGGCGGTAAAGCTGCAGGCCTAGTTCATCCAGGTCGGCCTGCTCCTGGCGGGCTTCCTCCTGCGCGGCCTCGCGCCGGCGGATCTCGTCGGCGACCTGATATTTCTTCAGCTCCATGTAGGCGCGGCCCAGGATGTCGCGGGCTTCAAGGATTTCCCGCTCCTGGATGCGGATCCGCTCGTCCAGGCGCGCCCGACGATAGCGGTACAGGTTGTAATAGGCGCCGAAGGTGATACCCAGGTCGCCGGATCCGGCGAGCGCCTGTTCGCGTTTCAGTTCCGCCTCCAGGTCGCGCACGCGCTGATCAAGCTCGTTCAGCTTGCGGATGTGCAGGCCCAACTCGCGGCGCCGTTCGTCGACGGTCCATTCGTGCAGGCGGATCAGGTTCTTCAGTCCGGCGGCCATGGGTGGCTGTCGTCTCCGTCAGGTTCCGCTCATGCCGCCGGTGCGGCCGTGCCGTTCCCGGCAGCGGCGGGCGCGTGTTCCGGTTCGGGAACCGGCATGTCGAGGGATTCGGCGAGCATGCGATAGCAACTGTCGAGGTCCGTGACCTCGCCGATTTCCTGCCCCAGGAAGGCCTCGATCCCGTCGTAGTACTTGATCGCCTCGTCGACCTGGGGGTCCGAGCCGCGGCGGTAGGCGCCCAGGCGGATCAGTTCGGCCATGTCCTCGTAGACGGACAGAAGCTGACGCGCGCGGGCCACCAGGGCGTTCTGGGCCGGCGTGTTGCACGCCGGCATGGTCCTCGACACGCTCCGCAGCACGTTGATGGCCGGATAGCGGCCCCGTTCGGCGATGGCACGGTCCAGCACCACATGGCCGTCCAGGATGCCGCGCACGGCGTCGGCCACGGGCTCGTTATGGTCGTCGCCCTCGACCAGGACCGTGAACAGGCCGGTCACGTCGCCCTGTCCCGGGCGGCCCGGCCCGGCACGTTCCAGCAGGCGCGGCAGCAGGGCGAACACGGACGGTGTATAGCCCTTGGAAGCGGGCGGCTCGCCCACCGCCAGGCTGATCTCGCGCTGGGCCATGGCGACGCGAGTTACGCTGTCCATCAGGCACAGCACGTTGGCGCCGCTGTCGCGGAAGAATTCGGCCACGGCCATGGTCATGAAGGCCGCCTGACGGCGCACCAGGGGCGGTTCGTCCGACGTGGCGACGACGACGACGGAGCGCTGCAGACCCTCCCCGCCCAGGTGGTCCTCGATGAACTCGCGGGCCTCGCGGCCGCGCTCGCCGACCAGGCCGATGACACTGACCTCGGCGTCGGTGTTGCGCGCCATCATGGACAGAAGGGTCGACTTGCCGACACCCGAGCCGGCGAAGATGCCGAGCCGCTGACCGCGACAGCAGGTCAGGAAGGCGTTCATGGCGCGCACGCCGAGATCGACCTTGCCGCCCATGCGCGAGCGTTCGTGCGCAGGCGGCGGCACGGTATGGATGGGATAGGGGGTCGAGCCCGAGGGCAGCGGCCCCTTGCCGTCGATGGGCCGTCCGAAGGCGTCGATCACGCGGCCGAGCCAGGCCTCGACCGGATAAATCACCGGCTCCGAGGCGCCTACCTCGACCCGGCAACCCATGCCGATGCCGTCGACCGACCCGAAGGGCATGACCAGCGCCTTGCCGTCGCGGAAGCCGACGACCTCGCAGGGCAGCTTCTGTCCGGTCTTGGTGGTGATGTCGCAGTGGTCGGAAACGGAGACGGCGCCCTGCAAGCCGTCGACCTCGACCAGCAGGCCGACGACGTTGGCGACCCGGCCGAAGTAAATCTGACCGGTCTGGCGGTCGACTTCGTTCAGGATATCGTTGACGAAGGTATACACGCGATCTGACCGCGAATCCGAATTCCGTTTTTATTACCGTTCCATACTATCACGGACAACGGTTGAAGGAGTGTTAAGCCTCTGCTGAATAACGAAATATTCCTGTGGATACAGCGTCAACTTGCACCGATTCGCCCCGAGGGTTATGGTTAACAAAGGTTAATGCGTCCATTCATGGAGGCCGTTCATGCGCGTGCTGCTCGTCGAAGACGACCCCTCGACCATAAAAAGCATCAAGATGATTCTTGAAACGGCCAACATGGTCGTCGATACGACCGACCTGGGGGAGGACGGCCTGGAGATCGGCAAGCTCTACGACTACGACATCATCGTCCTCGACATCATGCTGCCGGACATGGACGGGTTCGAGGTCCTGCGCCGGCTGCGCGATTCCCGGGTAAACACGCCGGTCCTGATCCTGTCGGGCCTGGGCGAGTCGGAAAGCAAGGTCAAGGGTCTGGGCCACGGTGCCGACGACTACCTGACCAAGCCGTTCAACAAGGAGGAACTGATGGCCCGCATCCAGGCCATCGTCCGCCGCTCGCAAGGCCATGCGCAGTCGGTCATTTCGACCGGCCGCCTGACCGTGAATCTGGACACCCGCACGGTGGAGGTCGATGGCCAGCCCATTCACCTGACGGGCAAGGAATACGGCATCCTGGAACTGCTGTCCTTGCGCAAGGGCACGACCCTGACCAAGGAGATGTTTCTCAACCATCTCTACAACGGCATGGACGAGCCGGAACTGAAGATCATCGACGTCTTCATCTGCAAACTGCGCAAGAAGCTGTCGACGGCGACCGGCGGCGACAACTACATCGAAACCGTCTGGGGCCGCGGCTACGTGCTGCGCGATCCGGAACCGGCGCAGAAGGCGGCGGCCAACGGCTGACGGCCGCCAATGCCCCTTTCCATCGCCGCCACGGCCGGGCCTAACCGAAGAAGCCTTATCGTTGAAATAGCCGGCGCGGCCTACTTCCCGGTCAGGGCGTAGACGCCGCGCTGATCTTTCACCGGCGCGAACTTGTCCGACACGCCGAGCACCGTCTCGGCTCCTCCCAGGAACAGCATACCGTACTCCGGCATCAGCTTGGCGACGCCCTCCAGCACCTTTCCCTTGGTCGGCTGGTCGAAATAGATCAGCACGTTGCGGCAGAACACCACGTCGAACTGGCCCAGCGGCGACAGATTTTCCAGCAGGTTGAAGTACTTGTACTGCACCATGGCGCGGATATCGGGCTTGAGCTGCCACTGATCTTCCTGCTTGTCGAAGTACTTGACCAGCATGGTGATGGGCAGGCCGCGCTGGACCTCGAATTGGGAATAAAGGCCCTTCTCCGCCTTTTTGAGAACCTGGCGCGAGATGTCGGTGCCGACGATCTCGATCTTCCAGCCCGCCAGTTTCGCCGCCTCCTCCTTCAGGATCATGGCCAGCGAATAGGGCTCCTGCCCGTTCGACGCCGCCGCGCACCAGACGCGTAGCGACCGCTTGGCCGCGCATTTCTCGAGCATATGCGGCAGGACGTGTTCCTTGAACAGGTCGAAGGGCTTGATGTCGCGGAAGAAAAAGGATTCGTTCGTGGTCATCGCTTCCGTGACCTCGACGATCAGCGCCTCGTTGTTGGTCTTTCGGATTTCCGTGACCAGTTCCTCGACGCCCTTGATGTTATGGGCGCGGGCCACGGGCATCAGGCGGCTTTCCAGCAAGTAGGCCTTGTCTTCGTTGAGGACCAGGCCCGACCGCTGCCTGAGCAGCGCCGACATGAATTGGAAATCATCCGGCTTCATGCGGCCCTCGTCCTTAACTTGTTCATGACATGCGGGCCGAGGTCGTTCAGCGGCAGCACCGCCTCGCACAATCCGGCCGTGGCGACCGCGCCCGGCATGCCCCAGACAACGCTCGACACCTCGTCCTGCGCCACGACCGTGCCGCCGGCCTCGACCAGGATTTTCGCCCCGTCGCGGCCGTCATGCCCCATGCCGGTCAGGATCACCGCCAGGACCGCGCCGCCGAATTGGGCCGCCAGCGACCGCAACATGGGATCGACGGAGGGGCGGCAGAAATTCTCGGGCGGGTCCTGATTGGTGCGGATCACCATGCCCGCGCCCGACTTTTCCACGGTCATGTGGTAGTTCCCGGGCGCGACATAGATATGGCCGGCCTCAAGCGTCATGCCGTCGGCGGCCTCGGCACAGGGCCAACCGCTGGCCTTGGCGATATGTTCCGCCAGAATGGCGGTGAAGGTTGCCGGCATGTGCTGCGTCACGACCACCGGCAGGTTGATCTCCGGGCGCACGTCCTTGAAAAATTGGGACAACGCCTGCGGCCCGCCCGTGGAACTGCCCACGGCAAGAATGCGCGGCCGCACATGGCCGCCCGCACGCAACTGCACCGGCTTGTCGTAAAGCGGCTTGGCAACCCGACCGGCCGTCGTCTTGGCGGTGACGGCGGCGGCCGTCGGCGTCGAGGGGGGACGGCGGTTGATGAGGCCAAGCTGGCGAATTTTTTCCAGAAGCTCATGCTTGAAGACGTCGCCGCCGGAAATCTCGCGCGTCGCCGTCGGTTTGGGCACGTAGTCCGTGGCCCCGGCCTCGAGCGCGCGCAGGCTGATTTCCGCGTTCTTTTCCGTCAACGTCGACGCCATGATGATCTTGACGTCGGGCTTGACCTCAAGAAGTTTCGGGATGGCGGTCAGGCCGTCCATCACAGGCATTTCGATGTCCAGGATGATGACGTCCACGGGATTTGTCTTCAGGCGATCGACCGCCATCTGGCCGTTGCCGACCGACGCGGCAATGCGCAGGCCAGGCTCGCCCTCGATCATACGCGCGATCAAGCCGCGGATGACGGCAGAGTCGTCTACCAACATGACGCGGACTTCGTCACTCGTCATCCGTTGCCCCTTATCGCGCTGCGATAGACCACATCCGCCGTCCGTCGGCCGGCAGACAATTAAAGAAGACCAACCTGCGAGAACTTCGCCTGGATGATCTCGCTGTCGAATGGCTTCATGATGTACTCATTCGCACCGGCTTCGATCGCTTCCTGAATATGCTGAATATCGTTTTCGGTGGTACAGAACACGACGACGGGGTCGCCGCCGCCGGGTAACGCCCGCAATTCACGAAGAAATTCGATACCGCTCATTACCGGCATGTTCCAGTCAAGCAGAACAGCGTCGGGCAATTTCAACTTGCACGCGTCCAGCGCTTCCTGCCCGTCGGCGGCCTCAAGCGTCTCGAAGCTCAACTCCTCAAGGATCTTCCGGGCGACCATCCGGATAACTTTCGAGTCATCAACGATAAGACAAGATTTCATAAGCCCACCCGCTTTTGTTCGTCTTTCGAAGCGTACATATCGTACGGACCGTCGGAACGCAGGTCTAGGTCCACGTCCTTCGGGACTTCTCCGTTCATGGCATGAATCCCCCCATCCTCCGGCAGCATGCGAGCCACCGCAACCTGGATAACAGGACTATAGCCGGTATCGCAACAACGATCCGCGCGGCCGGTCAACGCCGAGTCCTAATCGGCGTGGCCGGATGCGGCCCCCGCCACGGTCTGAGCCAGACTGGACACCAGGGCTTCGCGGTCGAATTTCGCGACATAGTCGTTAAAGCCCGCGTTGCGCCCGCGTTCAAAATCGGTGCTTGAGGCATGGGCGGACAGCGCCACCATGGGCACCTTCTCCCAGGCGCCGCCGCGCCGGACCTCGCTGGCAAACTCGAACCCGTTCATGCCCGGCATTTCGATGTCGGAGATGATGACGTCGAAGGTCGCCCCCTTGTCGCGCATGTTCAGGGCCTCCTGAGCGCTTTGCAGGGCCGTGACCTGCCAGCCGGCGACGGACAGCAGCGGTGTCAGCAGGTTGCGGAAAAACGGGCTGTCGTCGATCAGAAGCGCGCGGCGCCGACCGCCGTGGCTGGCCTCGATCGCCGCGGATTCCGCCGAACCGAACCAGTCGGAGAACGCCTGGGTCAGGAAATAGCCGGCGTCGATGACGTCCGTCGCTTTGCCGGCGATGACGGCGCTGCCGATCAAGCCCGGGATGTCCGTGGTAAGTTCGATCTTCAGGCGATCGTCGACGATATCGACGATCTCGTCCACAACCAGGCCCATGGATCGTTCGCGGTCCGTGAATACCAGAATCGGCTGGCGTCCCGTCGTCTTGAACTGATGATCGGACGAGAACGGGATCAGCGGCATGAGCTGGCTGCGGTACTGAACCATGACCTGGCCGTGCGAGGTTTCGGTCTCGGCCATGTCGATTTCCTCAAGCCGCGCGACAAGCGCCAGCGGCACCGCCTTGAGCTCCGGCCCGCCGGCCCGGAACACCAGCAGCGACGTGGTCTCCTCGTCCGTCGCGACGGCCTGAATGTCGGCCTCGGAGCGGTGCTCGGTGTCCATTTCCCCGGCCGCCTCGGCAATGCCGTTGGGGTCCAGGATCATGATCACGCTGCCGTCACCCAGGATCGTGTTGCCCGAGTAGAAGGTGATATCGCGCAGGATCGGGGCGACCGGCTTGACCACGATTTCCTCGGTGTCGAAGACCCGGTCGACGATGATGCCGAAGGTGTTGGAGCCGACCTGGGTAACGACGATGAACACTTCCTCGTCCTCGGCGATCGCCTCGGCCACAAGGGCATCGGTGCTCTTGGGCTCGGCACCCTCGTCCTTGCCCGCGCCGTTACCCTTGGACGGTTCGGGTGGATCCTGCAGGCGCAGCAACTCACGCAGGGAGATCAACGGCAGCAGCCGGTCGCGCAGGCGTAGAACGGCGGACTGGTTGATCATCTCGATGGCGTTTTCCGACTGGGCCGACGCGCGCACCAGTTCGAGAACGCTGATCTGCGGCACCGCGAAACGTTCGCCGCAGCATTCGACGATCAGCGCCGAGACGATGGCCAGGGTCAGCGGAATCTTGATGGTGAAGGTCGACCCCTTGCCGGGCACCGTCTTCAACTCAACGGTGCCGCCGATCTTTTCGATATTGGTGCGGACCACGTCCATGCCGACGCCGCGGCCCGACACGTTGGTGATCTTTTCCGCTGTCGAGAACCCGGCCTTGAAGATGAACATGCCGATCTGCTGATCGGTCATCTGCGCCAAGTCGGCCTCGGTCGTCAGGCCGTTCTCCAGCGCTTTCTGCTTGATGCGATCGATGTTCAGACCGCGCCCGTCGTCGGCGATCTCGATGATGATATGGCCGCCTTCGTGATAGGCGTTCAGCGTGATGGTGCCGGTTTCCGGCTTGCCGGACTCCTTGCGGCCGTCGATGCCCTCAAGCCCGTGGTCGGCCGAATTGCGAACCATGTGGGTCAGGGGGTCCTTGATGAGTTCGAGCACCTGGCGGCCCAGTTCCGTCTCGGCGCCCAGCATGACCAATTCGATCTTCTTGCCCGATTCAACGGCAAGGTCGCGCACGATGCGCGGCAGCTTGGCCCAGGCGTTGCCGATCGGCTGCATACGCGTCTTCATGACGCCTTCCTGCAGATCCGTGGTGATATGCGACAGACGCTGCAGCGGCACGGTGAATTCACTGTCGTCCATGCCGCGAACCATCTGCAGAAGCTGGTTGCGGGTCAGCACCAGTTCGGAAACCAGGGTCATCAGGTCTTCCAGGACGTCGACGTTTACGCGGATCGAAGACGCGGCGACGCCGGCCCCCGAACCCGACTTGCCGCCGTCCTTCTTGTCCGCTTCCGTCGACGGCGCCGGAACCGGCACGCCGGACTTCGCGGCCTTCTCGGCCTCGCGCTCGCGTTCCATTTCGGCCCGCAGTTCCGCTTCCGTCGCGGCGCGTGCACCGGCAGCCTGCGCGGCTTCGACCTCGGCCAGAAGCTCCTGAGCCACGGGGGCACCGTGCTCGTTCACCGCCGGCGTGGCGGCCTTGGCGGCCTCGGCGGCGCGCTCGGCAGCCAGTTCCGCTTCTAGTTGCTCCTGGGACGCGGCCTTGATGCCCTTGGAAGTCGCGGCCTCGACCTCGGCCAGCAGTTCCGCCGCCACGGGGGCGCCAAATTCGTTGGTCGCCATGCCGCCGCCCGCGGCGGGCGCGGCGGCGGCCGGCGCCGCAGCCGGCTTGGCGGACGCGCCGCCACCTTCCGCGTAGGCGTTCAATTCGTCGATCAGATCGCGGTCTTCGCCGTCCGGCTCCGTCCCGGTTTCCTCGAGCTTGCCCAGCAGGTCGCGGACACAGTCCAGGCATTTGAGAATGAGCGTCACGGCCTCGGGCGTAACCTGAAGCTCGCCATCTCGGAATTTTCCGAGCACGTTTTCGCCGGCATGGGCCACCGATTCCAGGCGCGGCAGGCCAAGGAACCCGCAGGTCCCCTTGATGGTATGCACCAGACGGAAGATGTTGCCGAGGATTTCCTTGTTGTCCGGTTCCTGTTCGAACTTGACCAGTTCGACATCGAGCACGGCAAGGTTTTCCGAGGTTTCCGTGAGAAATTCAGTCAGCAGGTCGTCCATCTGTGCAACTCCCAGGAGCCGGCGGCCCCGATCATTTGTTTTCGCGCTCGCCCTCGTCGGCGAGAAGGGCCCTTGCCGGATGTTTACCTACGCAATCCGCGCCGCCCTGCCGCCCGACGGACGCGCGCATGCAGGTAATGGAACGGCTTTCCCACGGCATCCCCGGATCTAGAAATTCTAAGACGCGGAAATTAAAGCAAAACCGCCTGGAGGCGGCAAATGATTTCACCGCGATTCGACTATGACCGATGGCCTATAGCACGGTTTACCTTGTTCGGCTTCGCATATCAGGTCCGGCCGGCCTTGTCCTGCGGAAACAAGGCCATGAAGCGGATTTCGCCCTCGGCCTCCTCGGACGTTTCGATCCGGCCGCCGCCGTCGCGCGCCAGGCACTGTGCGAAATAGGCATGTACGTTGCGCGCGGAAAGCGCATCTTTTGGGGCACTCGTCTCCAGCCCCACGGCCAGATCCGACTTCAGGGCGGCCCCTTGGCCCTGGGCACTGACCGCCAAGCCCATGCCTTCGGGCAGGGCCGCCGTATGCACGGTGACCGTGCCGCCCCTGGGCAGGCATTCGGAGGCGACCAGGACCATCAGCAGGAGAACCTTGCCGACCTCGGCCGGCAGGCTGTCGGGCGCGTGGCTGCTTTCCGGCCAGTCCAGACCGGCCTTGCCGCTGGCCAGCATCTCGCCGGCCAGTTCGCGCGCCTCATTGAGGCTGAGGGTGCCCACGGCCGACGCCTTGCCGCCGGCAGCGCCGAAGGCGATACGGAAGAACGCCAGGCGGCGCGTTACTTCGGAAGCGCTGGACATGACAAGATCAAGGGCCGCGGTGTCCATGTCGCCCTCTTCCGCCAGTTCCAGCCCCGCATTGACCGCGCCCGCCGGTCCCACCAGATCGTGGCACAGGCGCGAACACAGAAGCTGGGCAAGCCGGATGTCGGCGGTCATAAGCCGGGATATCCTTGATCTTCGTCCGTTCCGCCGCCTGGTCCGGCGGCCCCGCAAAGACTATTGCCGACCCGCACACGGGGCACAAGGGTGAAGCCGGGCGCTTCCGAAGGTCCGCCGGCAGCGCAGGCGGGCACGGGAACGGCCCGGAGATGGTCCCGGAAGACAAAAATGGCCTTTTCCCCGCTTCCCGAAGCGGTCGGATCGTGTTATAGACTGCCGTGGTATACCAAATGCCACAACGGAAAAGGGGACTTTTCCCGGCACCGATCACGGAAATTTCGGTTAGGGCCCGCTCCGTTTCGCCACATAATTCCCCGCCGGCCAAGGGCGCGGCGTGACCGTCAACGAGGCCCGCACCAACCGGACCCGGAGAACACCAAGGAGGAACCTGCATGTCCACCGCCACCGCCCGGAAAGGACGCCGCGAGCGCGCCGCCTTCGGTAAAGGCCGCCAGATCACGGACCAGGCCGTCGCCGAGGTGCAGCGCCTACTGGGCGACCGGCCGCGCCGCCGCGAGTACCTGATCGAATACCTGCACCTGATCCAGGACACCCACGGCCACCTGTCCGACGCTCACATGACGGCGCTCGCCGCGGAGCTGCGCCTGGCCCAGACGGAAGTCTACGAGGTTGCCACTTTCTATCATCACTTCGACGTGGTGAAGGCCGGCGAGGACGCGCCGCCGACGCTCACCGTGCGCGTGTGCGACAGCATCACCTGCGAGATGAAGGGTTCGGGCGCCCTGACCGAAAAGCTGAAGGCCGTTCTGGGTCCGGACGTGCGGGTCATCCACGCCCCCTGCGTGGGCGCCTGCGACAAGGCGCCGGTGGCCGTGGTCAGGCAGCGCCAGGTCTTCGAGGCCGACGCGGACAAGGTGAAGGCCGCGGTCGAAGCGGGTCAGGTCAGGATGGATCTGCCCGCCTACAAGGACCTTGCAGGCTACCTGGCGGACGGCGGTTACAAGGTCTTGGGCGACTGCCTCAAGGGTGCGCGCGACCGCGATCTGACCGTTGAAGTGATTAAGGAATCAGGCCTTCGCGGGCTGGGCGGCGCGGGCTTCCCGACAGCCACCAAATGGGGCTTCATGAAGAACGCGCCGAAACCGCGGCTGGTCGCCATCAACGCCGACGAGGGCGAGCCCGGCACCTTCAAGGACCGCTATTGTTTCGAGACGGATCCCCACCGGGTCATCGAGGGGGCGCTGATCGCCGCCTGGTCGGTCGAGGCCGAGGCCGTCTACATCTACCTGCGCGACGAATACCCCGCCTGCCGCGAGGTTCTGCTGACGGAAATCAAGAAGGTCGAGGACGCGGGCCTGAACGGCGACATCAAGCTGCACCTGAGGCGCGGCGCCGGGGCCTACATCTGCGGCGAGGAATCCGGCATGTTGGAAAGCATCGAGGGCAAGCGCGGCCTGCCGCGCAACCGCCCGCCGTTCCCGGCCCAGGCGGGCCTATGGGGGCGCCCGACGCTGATCAACAACGTGGAAACCGTCTATTGGCTGCCCAAGATCGTCGAGCACGGTGCCAAGTGGTACCAGGACCAGGGCCGGCCGCATTTCTTCTCGGTCTCCGGCTGGGTCAAGGAACCGGGGGTCAAGCTGGCCCCCGCCGGGACCACGGCACGCCAGCTGGTCGAGGAATACTGCGGCGGCATGGCCGACGGCCATGCCTTCAAGGCCTATCTGCCCGGCGGAGCGTCCGGCGGCATCCTGCCGGAAAGTCTGGCGGACGAACCGCTTGATTTCGGCACGCTGGACAAGCACGGCTGCTTCATCGGCTCAAGCGCCGTGGTGATTTTCTCCGACCGGGACGACGTCAAGGAAATCTGCAAAAACCTGATCCGCTTCTTCGAGGACGAAAGCTGCGGCCAGTGCACGCCCTGCCGCGTCGGCTGCGAAAAGATGTTAAAATTGATCGACAAGCCCAAATGGGATGCCGATTTGATTGAAGAGTTGAGCCAGGCCATGCGCGATGCGTCGATCTGCGGCCTCGGCCAGGCGGCGCCCAATCCCGTGCAGGCGGCGCTGCGCTTCTTCCGGGAGGACGTGCAATGAGCGAGACCATCAAGTTCACGCTGGACGGCAAGCCGGCCGAGGCCCAGCCCGGCGAAACCATCTGGGACGTCGCCAAGCGCCAAGGCAACACCATCCCCCACCTGTGCCACCGGCCGAAGAAGGGTTACCGGCCCGACGCCAACTGCCGCGCCTGCATGGTCGAGATCAAGGGCGAGCGCGTCCTGGCCCCGTCCTGCCGGCGCCAGCCGACGCAAGGCATGGAAGTCGTTACCGACAACGAGCGCGCGACCACGGCGCGGCGCATGGTGCTGGAACTCCTGCTGACCGACCAACCGGAACGCCGCCAGGCGCACGATCCCGATTCCCTGTTCTGGTACTGGGCGGACAAGGCCGGCTTGGCCGACAGCCGGTTCGAGCCGCGCGCCCACTGCCCGGCTCCAGACCGTTCGCACGCAGCCATGGCCGTCAACCTGGACGCCTGCATCCACTGCAACCTGTGCGTCCGCGCGTGCCGCGAGGTCCAGGTCAACGATGTCATCGGCATGGCGAATCGCGGCCCCAAGGCCAAGATCGTGTTCGACATGAACGACCCGATGGGCGACAGCACCTGTGTCGCCTGCGGCGAGTGCGTTCAGGCCTGCCCCACCGGGGCGCTGATGCCGGCCACCATGGTCGACGACAACCAGGTCCATGCGGGCGCGCCGGATCGAAAGGTCGACAGCCTGTGCCCCTATTGCGGCGTCGGCTGCCAGGCGACCTTCCACGTTAAGGACGACAAGATCGTCTATGTCGAGGGCAAGGACGGCTATTCCAACGAGAACCGCTTGTGCGTGAAGGGCCGCTTCGGGTTCGACTACGTCGCCCACCCGCACCGCCTGACCAAACCGTTGATCCGCAAGCAAGGCGCGGAAAAGCACGGCGAGATCGAAATGGACCCGGCCAACCCGCTGAGCCATTTCCGGGAAGCGACCTGGGACGAGGCGCTCGACTTCGCGGCGGCCGGCCTGAAGAAGGTGCTGGAGCGCGACGGGCCCTCGGCGATGGCCGGGTTCGGCTCCGCCAAGGGCTCCAACGAGGAAGCCTACATGGTCCAGAAACTGGTCCGTCAGGGCTTCCGCACCAACAACGTCGACCATTGCACGCGCCTGTGCCATGCATCCTCGGTGGCGGCGCTCATGGAGGGTATGAACTCCGGCGCCGTCACGGCGTCGTTCAACGACGCCAAGGATTCCGACGTCATCATCGTGATCGGCGCACGCCCGTCCCAGAACCACCCGGTCGCCGCGACCTTCCTGAAGAACGCGGCAAAGCGGGGTGCGCGGCTCTACATCATGGATCCCCGCAAGCAGAACCTGTCGCGCCACGCGGCGCGCCACCTGCAGTTCAAGGCGGGGCGGGACGTGGCGCTTCTCAACGCCATGATCCACACGATCATCCACGAAGGCCTGACCGACATCCAGTACATCCAGGCCAACACGGAAGGCTTCGAGGAACTGAAGGAGAACTCCAAGCAGTTCTCGCCGGAAGCCATGGCTCCCGTCTGCGGCATCGAAGCCGAGGTGATCCGCGAGGTTGCCCGCGACTTCGCCACCGCCGAAAAGTCCATCATCTTCTGGGGCATGGGCATCAGCCAGCACGTCCACGGCACGGACAACGCGCGCTGCCTCATCGCGCTTTCCATGATCACGGGCCAGATCGGGCGGCCAGGCACCGGCCTGCACCCGCTGCGCGGCCAGAACAACGTGCAGGGGGCTTCCGACGCCGGCCTGATCCCCATGGTCTATCCCGACTACAAGTCGGTCGAAAGCGACGACATCCGCTCGCTCTACGAAGACCTGTGGGGCGTCGAGCTGGACAAGAAGCGCGGCCTGACCGTGGTCGAGATCATCCACGCCATCCTGTCCGACGAGATCAAGGCCATGTACGTCATGGGCGAGAATCCGGCCATGTCGGACCCGGATGCCCGCCACGCGCGCGAGGCGCTGGCCAAACTGGAGCACCTGGTGGTGCAGGACATCTTCTTCACGGAGACCTGCTTCCACGCGGACGTGATCCTGCCGGCTTCGGCCTTCCCCGAGAAGGTGGGCACGTTCTCCAACACCAATCGCCAGGTCCAGATGGCGCGCGAAGTGGTCCCCCTGCCGGGCGACGCGCGGCAGGACTGGTGGATCATCCAGGAGATCGCCAACCGCCTGGGCCTGACCTGGAACTATTCCGGGCCCAAGGACGTGTTCAACGAGATGAAGAAGACCATGCGGTCCCTCGACAACATCACCTGGGAGCGCCTGGAGAAAGAGGACAGCATCATCTATCCCTGCAAGTCCGAGGACAGCCCGGGCGAAAACATCATCTTCGGCGACGGCTTTCCCACGGCGTCGGGCCGCGCCAAGCTGGTGCCGACCAAGCTGGTGCCGCCGGACGAACTGCCCGACGACGAGTTTCCGCTGGTCCTGACCACCGGCCGCGTGCTGGAACATTGGCACACGGGCGCCATGACGCGGCGCGCCACGGTTCTGAACCTTCTGGAGCCGGATCCCGTGGTCAGCATGAACCCCTACACCATGGGCGAGAAGGGCCTGGCGCCCGGCGACCGAGTGAGGGTGGCGACCCGCCGCGGCGAGATCGAGTTGACGGTCCGCGCCGACCGCGACGTGGCCGACGACATGATCTTCATCCCGTTCTGCTATCACGAGGCGGCGGCCAATATCCTGACCAACCCGCAGCTTGACCCGGTCGGCAAGATCCCCGAGTTCAAGTTCTGCGCAGCCCGGATCCAAAAGGTCCCGGACGCCCAGGCCGCGGCCGAATAAGGCTCAGAAAATCGGGGAGTCGAAACGGGGGCGGAAGTCCCCGTTTCTCTTTTCAGGATCAGCTCTGGCCGCGTTTGACGATGTCTTCGGCGATGGCGTGGACCGAGGGGCTGCCCTCCTCGACGCCGGAAATCGCCGCCGTGCGGTCCTTGACCTCGGCCCTGACGTCATCCAGCGTGACGCCGGACGCCTTGAGCAGAACCGCGACAATCGATTCGATGGCCAGGATGTGGGCGGCGAGGTTCTCCGCTTCCTCCATGCGCGCCTGCGTGGCATGCCCGAAGCTTTGAAGCTCCTCGGCGATCTTCGTGAGGTTTCCTTCCAGATCCTTGATCTGGTTGAAAAATCCCGAATCCTCAAGATGCTTCACGAAGGCTTGCGAGGCAGCCTGCGCGTCACCGGCGCTGTTGTCGGACATGATACCCCCTAACGGCTTTTCATCTCACCGGGCCAGCATAGACGCTGGGCGCCCGCCTGTCATGCCCGAGGGCCGATCCGTGTCTCCCAATCGGGCAACGATTCCGCAGCATGGAAGCGCGAGTTGAAACGCGGGCGCAATTCATTAAAATACGGGCACCTGGGCATGCCCGACGGTTACCGTCGGCGACCTGATAAAAAGGGGTGGAAACATGAAGTCCTTCTGGATCGGCACCATTGCCGCCGTGATCATCGCCGTCGTCGCTGGCTTCACGCTGAATGCGACCAACCAGTCCGCCGGCGAGAAGTATTCGACGAGTAACGTGCGCCTGTACTAGAGTCCTTCACGTTTTGACGGAACCGTATTTTGCGTTTCTGAAGTAGTTTCGGCATTCTTCCTCGGTGAAGGTTCCGACGAGGTGTCCGACGTGTCGCCAAACGTCTTCCATGTCGCGTTTCTG
>Ga0210019_1000812_pt1 | contig 36993 bp, 35 predicted proteins | sample CryGeyCG2114_020_2_FD_183969 | JGI IMG/M metagenome (GOLD analysis project Ga0210019, IMG submission 183969) | Groundwater microbial communities from aquifer - Crystal Geyser CG11_big_fil_rev_8/21/14_0.20 (SPAdes) (version 2) | ecosystem: Environmental > Aquatic > Deep subsurface > Groundwater ...
GAAGGACACCTTTTTTTGATACAAAAAGCTCGAGAAGAAAATGATATTGTTATTGTTTCGATATTTGTAAATCCAAAACAATTCACTAATGCGCATGATCTTGAAAAATATCCCCACAATATTGAGAGGGATAGGCTCCTTATTGAGTCATATGCAGACTACCTTTTTGTCCCATCAGAGCAAGAGATGTATCCATCAGATTTTCACACATCAATCACCGTTGGTGACCATGCACATGATCTTGAAGGGAAATTTCGACCGGGACATTTTGAAGGAATGGCGACCGTTGTTCATAAATTTTTAACTATTTGTGTTCCAACTCGGGCATATTTTGGCCTCAAAGATTATCAACAGTTCATGGTAGTATCACAAATGGTAGAGGATTTAAATATAAACGTCAAAATTATTGGCGTTCCAACGGTCAGAGATGAGTCGGGCTTAGCCATGTCTTCGCGAAACGTTCAACTGTCGGATGAAGATAGAAAAGTCGCCGCGCAAATACACAAAGCATTATTAGATACAAAAAACAAAATTATATCCGGAGAACGAAATTCTCATATAATAGAGAAATATTGTATGGATTTGCTATTACAAATCCCCAATTCTAAAATTGAATATGTAGCAGTTCGTACATTGCCGTTAAAAAGAACCCAAATCATTCAAAGTGACATAGTACTTCTGGTGGCACTCTCTATTGGTAATGTTCGACTGATTGATAATATAATTGTATATAACGATTAGTTGTTTTTTAGAGATCTCTTTATGAACCATAAAACAATACAAATAAGTCCCATGTTTATAATTGTCATTCCCGTGAAAACGGGAATCCAGACTGGATCCCCGATCGAGTCGGGGATGACATAAGGTAACCCGACGGTCTGCGTCGGGGAGTATCGTTATATTCAATAAAAATCTGCAGCGGTCATTTTAAGAAGTTCCTCAATTGATTCAATAGTCATATCAATTTTCTTATGCGACACATGATCTTTATTTGAGTAATGTCCTTGACACACTTCAACAATCCTCGTTTCAGGATATTGTTTTTTCATTTTGATAAGCTTTGGCGAACGATCATCAACAAAAACCTTTGTATAACCTTTCCATTTTGCAAAAATTACATCAATGTGATCTGACTTATGGAGATATAAATATATTTTGTCCACCAACTTATTGAGTCCAAGTTGTTCGACTTTTCGCTTTTGATACACCATGTCTCCTTCGGTAAAAATAGCGACTTTACCAAATGATTTAAGATGTTTGAGAGCTGCTGCTGCTGCTGGATACATTGCCATTTTAAAATCTATGATGAAAAATATATTTTTCAGCTTTATGGCACACGTATCCGTATGTTTTTCTTTGCAATATTTTTCAATTATTTTTGGAAAATCAACGAGATTATTTTTTGACCGAAATTCTTCATGCTCTTTCCAAAAATGGTTTGCCTCACCATGGCCGAGCACTTTTATCAGAGATTGTTTTATTTCTGTTTTGATTCGATCAATATCCAAAAGCGCATTATCTATGTCAACAAAAAAAACCAGTGGCTTATGCATATGTATATACTATCATTAGATAGTAATATCTTATCGCAACATGAGTGAAAATATGCTTAATTAATTACTAAATTGTCTCAATATTTATGCTTGGACTTATTGGCTTTACATTACACACAGTTGGAGAGGTTATGGTTGGATTTACCGCAATTATGGTGCATCATCGCGTGTGGAAAGAGCACAGGATTGACAGTAGAGTGTTTGAGGAGATGAAGATTGAACGAAAAGCGGGGATAGCTGGCCTCTTATTTATTATAATCGGCTTCGTTCTCCAAATAATTAATGCGTTCTTATTTGAGTCATTTATCTATTGAGTATTTAGACTAGAGCGGGCTTACTTGTATCGCATCAAGGAAATACCATATTACATACAGTAGTCCATACGCAATAAGCATAAGAATAATACCAATCACTCCCCAAATAAGCATGCGTTGCGACGTTGTTTTGGTCATCTGCAAGTTTTCATCAAATTCGATTGCAGCAAAAATAATAGCTCGATAGAGGTCGTATAGAAATCGTTTGAGTAAGTCAAAAGCAGTCCACATGCATTTAGTATAGTATGAAGAATAAAAATGTGCTGTCCAGCTTTGATTTCCCTTGCGGGGATACACTATTCATCCCAACACTTATTGATTGTGTTGAAATGCCAGGCATGGACCAGGGCAACGATCGGCGCCAAATCCATAATGTGGACATTTTTTACAGATAGTATTTTTTTGTTGTGCCCAAATTTGCATATGATGCGCAAATAATTTATTAGATGTGGCTTCTAATGATCTTCCCTTTATTGGGAGCCGATATTCCCGAGAAAATGGAAAGCAGTGAAACGCTGTTTCATCTGAAGATACATCAATATTTCCTTCTTTTGCAAAACAACTCCATCCCATATATTCAACGTGCTTTTTCATGTAAGAGAATTGAGTTGTGGAAAACATACAACGAGTAAGTCCACAATTGAGCGCAATGTGTTTCTCATACCCCATAGCACGTAATTTTGAAATGATATTAACCATAACAGATCCAAATAGTGGAAAATCCTTTAATGAGTAGCTATTTTTTTCACCAGCTATTGGATTTGCAACACCGATGCGGACATTATGTATAGATGCACAAACTGTTTTTAAATGTTCTAAATAATCTATAGACGTGAATGGAGTTATGGTGAGCGAAACTCCTACATTGGTGATTTGACCAAGATATGAAATGAGATTAATGACACGATTTCTCACCAGAACATTATGTTGAAAACTTGGTGTTGAAATGTTGAATACATAGGCAACTCTGTCTTTATATGAGGCAAGCAGAGCTACTGTCTCTTTATTTAATATGCCATTACTAAATATATGAATTTGAAAATTTTTTTCACTTGCAAGGTCAAGAAATCCAGATAAATTCTCATGCAGGCAAGGTTCGCCACCCATTAATCGAATTACTTTTTGGCTTTTATCTTTATGTGCAGCTAGTATTCTTGAAAAGGTTGCCAGAGACATATTTCTCGGTATTCGCTCTGTGTTTAGCTCAGCACCTGCAAAACAAAATACGCATTTTTGATTACAATAATTGGTAATGTTGATGTTGATATGCATCTTTGCATTATATAAAACTTTGCATGTATAATTCAGGTATGAAACGGAAATATAAAAGCCCAAAGATAGCAAAAAATAAACTCAAAATTTCTTTTTTGCGATCAAGTATTATTCATCGCGATGGCATCGACATGTTAGAGAATCTCTTGGTACAGAGCAATTGTGCCTGCGGTACATGTGGTTGTGGATATACAATATGCGCATATTAGAAACAAAAAATCAAGATAATAATGTATTACACAAATACAAAGATGTATATATAGATAGTGTGGATGGACATCAGCTCGTATTTAAACCCACAAGCGACAGAGGTTTGATTCTCCTTGATGCACCGAGCGCATTTATATACCGTTCTATAAATTCCAAACGAACAAATCAAGACATACTTCGCCTTGCACGCAATCAAGATGACCAAACTACATTAGAGCAAATAAATCAATTCATCGATAAATTGCAAAAAGTAGGTCTTGTCTATACAAAAGGATCTACTTACAAACGCAACCAACCAATGAAACGGAAGCTCTCAGCATGGTTTCATGTCACCAATCAATGTAATCTCCGATGCACCTACTGCCATGTATCAAAGACCTCAGAACGTATGACTGATGAGATTGGTAAGAAGGCAATTTATAAAATGCTGAGTGATGGCAAAAAAAATCATTTTGATATTGTACAAATATCTTTTGCCGGAGGAGAGCCTCTTCTTGAATTCAATCACATTACCCGCATGGTTAAATATGGCAAAAAGGCTGCAAAAGAAGTCGGGATACCAATCGAGTTTGCAATGACAACAAATGGAGTACTGATCACGCCAAAAGTTGCAAAGTTTATTAAAGAAAATAATTTCGCAGTTGCTGTCTCACTCGATGGAATAGGGAAGTACAACGACATGCAACGAATGTTTGTGAATGGTGGACCAACATTTAAGTATATCGAAAAAGGGATTAAACTACTTCAAGATGAAAATATTTCCGTACATATGCTTACAACAATTACAAAGCATAATGTTGCTCATTTGCCGGCACTTTTTGAATGGTGTTACAAAAATAATATTGCTTTTGGTACAAATCTCTTTCGAGATAATCCCTGTGCCAAAGATTTAGAACTTACACTCAATGAAGATGAGGCAATAGTTCATCTTAAAAAAGCCTTCCGTCAAGCATATGAAAAGGTATTAGAGGTGAAAGATCAAACTTTTTTTTATAAAACAATGAATACGATTCTTGATAGAGTTCAAATTTCAAGAGCACATGATCGTGCATGCGGTATTGGGTTTAGTTACATGACAATTACTCACAAAGGTCAGATTGCATCGTGCCCCATGACTATTAGTGATCCGATAGGTTCGCTAAATGATGCGGATATTGTCGATACTATGGTGAAAAAAAGTTTCACCTATAAACAAAAAGAAATTATTGAAATTTCAAATAAATGCAAAACATGTAAATGGAAACATATATGTTGTGGAGGTTGCCCACTTGCATTCCACCTACAAGGGAGTAAAGAAAGCAATACGCCCGATTACTGCAAATTATACAAAACGCTTATTCCTTACTTGCTAAAAATTGAAGCGCGAAGGCTCATTAGATGGGGTTGGTGATAGAGACTTTTTTGATTTTCTTATGATGCGCCGCATTATTATTGATGGAAATACTATCTATCTCGAAACAGACAACAAGCAGATAGATGAAATTCTAAAGACCACTCTTCACTCTGCAAATGCTTCTAAGATCAGGCAAGCTGGAAATGATATTCATATTATCGTGGATGATTTTTTACCTCCTTTGCGATCAAGTGTCATTTATAAAACCGCTGAAGAAAAAAAAATTATTGGATTTGCTCTTAAATCACTTATTGCCCTGTTTCTCATGGATAAAAATATTATTACTATGCATAGTTCTTCATTTTTTATTCATAAACATGGGGCATATGTATTTACCGGGGCATCTGGTGTGGGAAAATCAACCATTGTTCAAAACGTTTCAAACGCGAACGTTCTGAGCGATGATGTATCTATTCTCTCTTTCGAAAGTGGTAAATGGTATGTTCATCCTTCAATGCTTGATAAAGGTGTGTCAAATCGAAATAAAAAGGGAAAGTATATACTCCGAGGAATTTTTACCCCAATTAAAAGCAATGAATTTACCATTAAAACTATGCCACTCGAACGACAGCTAAAATACCTTACTGAAAATAATCTGATATATATTAATGCGTATTTTCTTGCTCGAACAGACTTTGTTGATGAGAAATGCAAACAGCTCAACTCAATGCTAATTAACCTATTATCACAGCATCCTGTTCGTGAAGTTTACTTGCAAAAAAATGAAAACTTATTTCAGAAATTTTCTGACTGACAAGAATATGCAAAATACATAAACACATATGCATAAATTTATAAAAAACCCAAAATATATTTTCCAAAAGTTTGATCATGCGTTATTAATTTTTGATACAGATAATGCATGTGTTTTTGAAATGAATGAACAGGCAGAGGTCATACTAGACCTACTGGTACAAGGAAAAACAAACCAACAGATGCTTACCGAGTTGAATAATGTGTACTATGTGGATAGGAAGCTGCTTCTTAAAGATATCAATAAAACACGTCGATATTTAGATGTAAATCAGATCGTTATCAAACAATAATTCATTTCGATTATATGGTTTATTGCTGTGCATCTTCGTGTATATAAATACGTCTTAACACAAAGGAACGATTTTACGATATATTGATAGTATCAATAGACAATCAATAAATAGAAGTATGGATAATTCAAGATTAGGTGATACTCCAAAAATAGTAATTGTTTTATTACTCACGGTCATCGTAGGAGAGCTTGTTTATTTATCGACAATCCTTAATAAAGATAGTGCCAAGCAGGACGGTTTTAGACAGTTTCCAACAATAGCGGTGACAACGCCTACTATAATTCCCTATTCAAATAAGCATATTGTTGATGAAGCTACTAAATTTATTAACGAATTTAATATAGATACGTTAAGAAGTATTTCTCTGTATTTGAAATTGGGCATTGCAAAGAATGCTTCTTTTTTTGTTGTATATGAGGGCTATGTCGTAAATATTGAGAGAAGCCAAGAGCAAAAAGATCCTTCAAAAAATCCAGATATACGCTTTGCGATGTATTTGGCAATGGATAAAGACGCTAAAGAACATGAATTGATCATTGGCCTCAATGATAAACAAATGCTAACAACTATGGTGACAAAAAATGGAGCAGTTATTTCTTTAGATGATATTAGGGTTGGAGATAGGCTCAGAGTGAATGAAACAGTAAGCGTGTTAAACATCGAGAGTAAAGAGCAAAAAGAGAATAGTTATGCCATAGATGTTTTGTAATAGTGACCTTAAAACACGAAGAGCTATTGAGGGGTGTACCTTTTTCTGAGGAGATAATTTCTTCTTTGCTGCCGCACCGGTATTCGAACTTCTCCAGGATGCTCTAAATTGAAATTATTCTTCTTTTTGTTTCTCCAAAGAGTTCCATTCTGGGACCTCCTGGCTCACATTAGATTATTAGAACAATCTAAAACACTCAATCTGGAGTACCCTTCATATATAGAAAATGCCAACTAGTTTGAAATTTGCTCTTCAGTCTCTAGGAAGGAATTAAAGCTTTCAAAGGAATTACCAATACAGCATAAATATACTGTCATCCCACTTGAACTTATGAAGCTCTCTTATATCAATAAACTAATGTTTTATGAGTTTAGAATTATTATGTCAAATAATTACGTTGAATAATTGAGACAGAGATTGATAAGAGATTAAAGAAAACATTTGGAAATTTAAGCAACCTCTCAAAATTAAAGAATTATAATGTTACTTTACAAAATGTATATAATGTAATAATGAAAAAATCATATTATATTTTTCGTCATGGTTTAACTCTACAAGCCAAGAAAAAGCAGTGGTATTGGCATGCACTTTATTCTGCGCAAATAATAGATGAAGGAAAACCAAGCATTGAACGACTGGCCGTCTACATGAAAGATATTAAGGCTGATTACTATGTTTGCTCTCCTTTTCTCCGTTGTAAGCAAACAGCAGAGGTCGTAAGTAAGGTAACAGGTAAAAAGTTTATTACAGACAAACGACTTGGTGAATATGTGTTTGAATTTTCCTGGAATTTTAAAAAGAGAATCTTGAGTTTTATTTCCGATATGGAAGAATCAGATTATAAAACGATCGTTATATGTACGCATTCTATTGTTATAGAAATGCTCATACAATTTGTAACGAATGGAAAACTAAAATTTTTTCATAGACTAACGGCACCTTTAACAGGAGTCCTAACAATAATTAAAAACAGAAAAATTACTGAGAAAAATTTTAATTCCTAAGGCAAATGGATAAAACATCAGAAATTAAGAAAACAAAATTAATATATAATCCGCTTGCAGGCAAAAAACGACATCTTAATCCTTTACAAACGGTTGTGACTTTAGAAGATATAAAGGACTTACTTTATCAGTATCAAATTCCCGTTGACTATGCACCGACAAAATATGTTGGACACGCAACGAAACTTGCTAGAGAAAGTGTCAAAGAAGGATATGATACTGTTATTGTAGCAGGAGGAGATGGAACAGTGGAGGAGGTTATTAATGGACTCGTAGGAACCAATATAATACTTGGAATTCTACCGATTGGGTCTGTCATGAATGATGCACGTATGTTGGCTATTCCTTTAGATATAGAAAAAGCTGTCCAACTTCTTAAAATCAGACGAGTTCGAAAAATTGACGTGGGAGTAATCACGAAACTTAGTGGGGAAAAAATTGATCCTTTTTACTTTACTGAGCAAGCTGGGATTGGAATTGATGCAGTTATGCATCGCTATGCCTCAACATTTTTTAATAAAAAGATGTACGGTAACATCTTTCGAATTATAAATACTTTCCTTAATTTCTCATCTGATACTGTAGACGTATATTTAAATGATAGTAAAATTAAATCATCAGCATCACTTGTTATAGTTTCAAACGGTCCCATTTGGGGACCTGGATTATCTCTTACCCCTCATGCAAAATTGAATGATCATAAATTAACCGTATCGCTCTATGAAATGAGTAAGACTGAACTCCTACAACACTTAATTGGTCTCATTCTAGGAAAAAAGCCACAATATCGTAAAATAAAATCTTTTAAATCAAATAAAATAAGAATAGAGTCAAAAATTCCTAAAATGGTCCACGCAGATTCTCGAATATATGGTGAAACTCCCGTAGAATGTACGATTTATCCAAATGCACTCTCTATAATTACTGGGTTTCCAAAGGAGGGTCAATCTACCTTTAAAAAGAGGACTTACTTAGATCTATAGTTTATAAATTATCAGGAGATTTTAATTATCATTACTCTCCTCCAGTTAACTCAAATATATATGTAACAGATTATGTAAATTCTTAAGGTTACGGACAATATTATTAAACTTCAATCTGCACCTGCCTAAATGTTTGACATACCTTAAACAAATACTCCTCCAAAGAGTTCCATTCTAAGTACGATGGGCTCGCACACATTTTTTAAAAATAATAGGAATTAGAAAATAAATAATTTCTATATTCTATCCTATAATTTCAGTTTAGCCGTGAGTAAAATTATCACACCTTAACTATAATCCCAAATGGTTCGAATCCGAGCACTCTCCAGGATATGGTTTTTTAGGCATGTTTGGAGCTTTAACATAATCCTTATAGTTTCTAAGAGTTTTTTGAAGCATATGATACTACCTTAGAACCGAGATAGGTTTTTAGATGAAGCTTTCGTCTATAGCTTACTGGAATAATCTAATCGTTACTGGTATGTATATAGTAATCGGTCTGAGTCCAATCAGGCTGCCCAGCTTGGATTCGAACCAAGATAAACGGATTCAGAGTCCGTTGTCCTACCATTAGACGACCGGGCATATATTGGCTTTTAGCTTGTAGCTACTTCCTACTAGACCATTTATTTTACCACAGACTTGTGTTTTAAGAGCAATCCAAAAACCACCGGAATAAGGAGCATATTTTGTTGAAGGGTGAGCCAATAATGATCCATCATGCCGGTATAAATAATAGTCAAGATAACAATTATTCCAACGGGTGTTTTCCAAAGTTTTATTATATTCTCTCTCAGAAGATAGAGCAAATAAAAAACAAAGAGCACCCCGATCTCACTCGTTATAAGAAGAAAAATATTATGCACCGGCTGAAGAAAAAAATATGAGTATGGAATTGAAAATGTGCTTTGCGCGATTAAATAATTTCCTAAACCAACGCCGATAAATAAATGTTCACGAATAATTTTAAATGAGGATGTCGCAAGCCATAATCTTTTATCTATTGATTCTGGATCTCCAACTCCAGAGAGGAAGATGCCCCCAAGAACTATTGGTACGATAAGTTGGGATGCGCGACAAATAAAACAATGAGTTTTATTCTTCAAACTGATATATATCATAATGCCTAATAAGCCAACAATTGCAATTTTTGAAAATGAAAATAAAATAAGCACGATTGTGATAGCTAAAAACATGTTCCGGAGGATGTGGTATTTTTTAAAAGGTTGGTAAAACGAAACAAATCCATATAATAAAAGATAAAATCCTGCGAGTGAGTTGGGATGGGAAAATGTCCCATACCCTCGTATCACTTCAATTCCTTGCAGCGAAATTTTAGCAATTCCTGGGGTTGCGAGTGAAAATGATCGCTCTCCCAAGAAGTACCATATTCCTTGCAATGAACCATGATTCATAATTTGAGATGTAACAAGAAGGAGTTGCATACCAGCTGAAAATAGTAATATCTGAAGGAGTTTTTTAGGATGAAGTCGAGACTGCGTTATGAATAAATAAATGAGCCAAAGTTCAGAAATTTTTATATACGAATAGATAGTGATTATGGGTTTAAGAGAAAATATAACATTGAAAACGATCAATACTAATCCCACCAGCGCAATCTTATTTGAGAAGATGTCACGAAATTTAAAAACTACCTTTTTTGATAAAAGAAACGGTCCTATCATTAACATAATGAGAATTAATGCCAGTATGTCGGTCAAATAGAGTGAAGGTGCAAGGTAGTCGATCCGAATCCCATCAATATATGATTGAGAAATGAAGAAAAAGGTGCCCAGTTGTGTGGGGAGAAGAAATATAAAAAGATACAAGACCCAAGTATGAAGGCGAACAAAAAATGATTGATGTTCCATAGCATTACTGCAGTTGTCTTCCTTCTTGTATGATAGTGGAAAGATGCGTCATGAGATTAACATACATATTTGGATTAAAAACCACAAACAAGGATGGGCGCTGCCAGATCGTTCGATCACGTTTAAGAAGTGGGGAATCAAGATCATTTGTTGTTATGAGATTTCCATTTATTTTGAGCTCGCGAGTGGAAGGGTTAACATCGCTTGAGAGGTTGACTTGGCTTGCGATTAAAACACCATTAATTAATTGAACGCTTGAGTTGATATTAATAGTTCCGGCCGCTATTAATGCAATAGAATTGCCACCAGGATTGAAGGTGTTGAGTGGTGCGTCAAGATTAATATTTCCTGTAGCAAGAAGAACTGCATTGGTAATCGAACCATTAATTTGACCAGGATTTGTGGTGCCTATGTCGACGTTGCCATTAAAGATATTTATAGTGTTAGACTCCATATCCGCAAGAGAAGTAATCACCACAAATTTTTTTCGAAGCTTTACATATTCGATAAATGAATTAATATTTCCCAGATATCCTAGTGATCTGGTATAGTTCTGTCGTCGCCACTGATTTGTTGAAACTTGAGCGCCGCCTTGATATATGTTTGATCCAGATATTACAACTCCTTCTTGAGTTGCTCGTGGCGGATTTGTGCCTCTAACTATTAAAAATCGATCAGTTGTGTCATCGGTATCATACGCCTGAAGAGCTACGGGGATAAAATTATTAACTGCCCCATTTTTATAGAGAGATGCGCCTTGTAGTTTGTACCAAGGATCGGGAGTGCAGTTTATGATGTGTGGCGACCAGGTAAGGAGGGGGTTTGGGGATGAAGGCCAGTTTGGCGTCCCGCTCTGATCAATATTTATTGCATAGACATGAAGATTGTGATCGACCCCATCTTTTAGGGTATCAGGAATAACCCAACTAAATCCGTGGTTTACGAATCCTCCACATTGCGCGCCGACTGCAGGTTCTCGATTCACGCTCGCAGTTGTTGCAGCAAGAAATGTAGCGCCGTCGTAAATATGAACGTCAAGTGGCTGATCAAATTTGTCCCCATCACATGTCCAACCAGTAACTTGTTCGCAGCTTGGTATGGTTGCAGGGTTTGGCTCATGGTACCCAACGGGCAATATATCCTTGAGGCCAAGTTTAAACCACCATCCACTTTGCGCATCTGGTATCGTCACCTCACAATTTGTATCTGGCGTGAAGGTATCAGCACCAATAGTAAACGGCAAGCATTTATAATCCGGATGAATATTTTCAAGACGCACGGTAAGGTTTGAATTGTCACAGGTGCTATACCACCAAGCGGCTTGAGGGTTTGACTGTGTTACGTAGTGATCAGCAGTATTACAATCGTCAACAATTTTTACTCGTAATCCAGTCGATGATGGGCAACTGGTGAATCCGCCATCAGCAAGTGTGGCTCCGCCCCCTGTACAACTTGACGCTTGAGGTGCATTTGAATCTTGCCATGATACCCACCCCGCACCAGCATCTGTTATAACACGACCTGCAATAGGAAATTCTCCAACATATCCATGATCATCAGGGGAGCAATTACAATAATCTCCCGCTTCAACATCAATTGGTAAAATAATAAAAACAGAAAAAATAAGGAAAGTAAAAAACAACCCAAAAATCTTTGGAAGCTTATAATTTATTATGGTATTCATACGTGTGGTTATACTACTGCTAGAGTAGCATATTTTTATTACTTGAGCAATAGTTTCCAACTTCATTATTTTGAATTGTATACTGTATTTGATGAAATTTTTTAACCCAAAAACTACATTTCCCATAGTGATATTATTTCTCATTTTTCTTGAGGGTATTGGCGTAAATCGCGAGTTCATTTATTTGCTCGTAGTGTCATTGCCATTGATTCTAGGCATTATCACTATATATAGCAAAAATGGTGAAATGAAACTAAAAGTGCCTTATTACTTAGGATGGGCTGTGATATTTTTTTTGCTCAGTTCAATTGTTTCAATTATTCTTGCACCAAATATTCAGCGCTCCTTTGAATACACGATCTATTGGATTGTAATATTTCTCACCACAATTTTTTTTTACAACGCACACACGCAGCAAATGTTAAAAAAGATATTTTACGGATTAGTAGCACTTGGATTTATTTTTGCAATTTATGCGGTATTTCTAAAGTATTTGCTGCCAGAAGCATGGAGCGTCCTGATTCCACGACATATGCATCAATATGTGGCAGATCCATTTGGTACGCATAATCCACTTGGTGTTTTTCTCTTGATTCCGCTGGCAATGCTCTTGCCATCATGGAGATATGGGGAAATGAAAAACGAGCAAATAGCTTTTATTCTTTTGTTTGGATTTTTGGTATTTTCTTATACACGAGCTGCATACGCAACATTTGCACTTATCAGTCTCTTTTTCATTGGATTTGAAGTATTTATAAAAAAAAGAAAACTACCAAAAAGGATATATGTAATATTAGGAAGCTTCATCATTGTTTGTATTTTTCTGTCTATTATCATTGCTTGGTTTTCCAGTGGTCCAGAATGGTACCTGAGGATTCATGATTTTTTTGTCGATTTGTTTGGGATGCCCCGCTATAAAGGATTTATTAGTGGAAGAATTCATTTCGGGCTACAAGCGATAAAAGGACTAATAGAGCGCCCTTGGATTGGATGGGGGTCAGATAATTTATTTTATGCGTCAATAAAATATACTCCAATCACTAAATTCACAACCTATGTAAGTGAAAATCTTATTCTTGATATTTTTTCAGAACAAGGAATTATTGGTGGAATTCTATTTTTTTGGATGATTGGATGTATGTTTTGGAGGAGTTTTGTACTGGTAAAACAGAGTGATAGTATTTTGAACGAAAGATTCTTTTTCGCCTTCACCACATTATTAATTCTCATGATGGGTAACACAATCAAAAGAAACTATATGCTCTTTATGTTCTTTTTTATTATCGCTGCACTTCTTTACTCAGAGCGAAGAAACATGAAGATTCACTTCAACACCCTCTTTATTACCTCAATTATATTATTTATATTTGTATTTCTGAAAATTAACAGCACTTTTTTTCTTGCAATTAATAAACCTCAATTTGCTCAATTCTTATATCCGCTGAATAAAAATGCGTACCCCATTCTTATTGATAGTTCTCAGAATAGAGCAGATAGTAAATCTCAACAAAGATGGACTGATCAATATCTCTTCCTCTTTCCCGGAGATCCACAAACACTTATTTCAGCGGGAAACACGTATATGGACATTAACAAACAGCAGGCGCTTGATTATTACATGAGAGCGTACGAGGCTTCACCATTAAATGATTTTACGGTGGTAGAAGGGATATATTTTCTAAAAAAAGACATAGAGGGAAAACAAATGGCCAAGGAATTTTTGTTTGCACATATTAATCGGTATCTATTTGCAAAGAAATGGGCAGCAGGGCAACAACAAAAATATGCTTCGCTTGAGGGGAATATCATGTTTCTGTGCGGAGAAGAGGGGTATGATTGTTGGTTTGTGTATGATGAGGTTGAGAAGATTAATTAGAATAGAAAGCATTAAAACAAACACAATTCCTTGTTTGATGAAGGTTCAATGATTTATTCAACAGCCTCTTATATTTTTAGAATGAACCGAATAATAAGGAGTGTTGTTTTGATGCCAATGTTTAGATCCGTTGTCCAGTTTTTATTTTCCACATATTTACAATCAAGCCTCATCCATTCGGCAAACGATAGCCGATCTGGTCCCTGAGTCACCCACGACGATGTGATTCCGGGAAGGACATCAAATCGTTTGTCATAGTTTCGGGGAATTTTCTCAGATTCATCAATGGGAAATGGTCGAGGACCTACAAAAACCATATCCCCTTTAACAATGTTAATAAGCTGAGGAAGCTCGTCGAGCCCGGATCGAGATAGGATTTTCCCTACTTTTGTAAATCGTGGATCGTTGCGTATCTTAAAAACCGGGCCAGTACGCTCATTGAGTGGTAATAGCTTTTGTTTTTTTATTTCTGCATTTTCTTCCATAGTCCTTATTTTATAGATAATGAAAGGTTTTTTATCTTTTCCCGCCCTTATTTGTTGAAAGATAAACGGTCCATTTGAGGTAATGCGAACAACGATATACATCACTGCAAGAAAAGGGGATGAAAAAATGAGTAGAAAGAAAGCGATAAGTCGTTGCATATTGCTGACAGAATAGGTCAATAAATTATTATTGTCAACTTCGATATCGACGGTAAAAGATGAGAAATCTTCGCCTCATTTTTGAATAGATGGCCCATACAATCATATATATGACAATGGGCTTCAAAAATACAAGTAGACGTGTCATCAGTGGCTTTGGCGATAGATAAAAGAGATTTTGAAAGAGTTGTGTTCCCTCAGCGCTACGGGGCTCTGTTTCAAAAACGTCATTTTTTTTGAAGTGCTGATTGATGTATCGAATGATTTTTTTTGAAGGGGCTATTTCTTTCAAAAAAGTCTTTGGTATTGGTGTTTTAAAATATTTCTGTAGGATTACATATGATCCATATGCATAGTTTTCTAGTTGATATTTGAGAATCAGATCGGCAGCTTCTTTCCAGACAGCGCGGTTCTTATGGCGAGAAATGTTCTTAATCACCGCATTCAGAAGATCAAGTCTATGAATGCCACGATAGTTGTGATGAAAAAAATGGAGCGCCAGATATACGACAAGATGTGCGGGTGACAATATTTGATAAGGGGAATTATAAAGTGTTACTACCTGTTGATTGTTGAGAAAAAGATCTCCCAGTTCATCAATATTTTTTTGCTCATAGAGCGCGTCAAGTGTGCCAATCTGAGTCATCATAAACACTGGTTCAAAGTGGACATCGATCGCTATCGGGAAAAATGAAGCACGTTTTCGTACATATGTTACCTCGATGGACTTATCAAGCATCCGTTTCTGAAGTGAAGATATGGAATCGTCTTTTATCGTGTATCCGAGACGAGTCAGTATTTGATCAATGACCTGATAATCATTTAGTTTTACCAAAATATCAAAGTCAGTATACTGTCGTCGTGGATGGGTTTTTGAATAGTACAGGTGAAGAATGAGCCCCTTGAGAAGAACATAGGGAATATTATGCTTGTTAAGCTCAGAAATACAATCGTTTATTGCTTCAAAGTATTGAGTCGACTGCAAGAGATACATGGTGTCGGGATGAATAAACTGGTCATTTCGTTTGACTTGATACACACGACCAATAATATTTTTTGAGTAAATGAGAGGATCAATCTTAAAATTATTATCACCTTTGGTGATGATGTAATTTTTTCCTTTAAAAATGACACGATGGGTGATATAGTTTGATTTATCTTTTGCAATAACTATATCGTTGATATTAATATGAGAAAAAAGAATTTTTCTGTAATATACAACATCTTCATGAAGAAGGATTGGAGCCATACTATTGCCGAAACATTTGATTCGATTAGTCTTACGGAGCGCTGTGTCAATAAATTTAACTGCTGAAGATTTCACAAGACATAGTATACTATATGAGAATGAAACAGAAAAAAATCAAAATAAATAAGGGATTTGTTTATCAGGATGTTGAGGATGAAATGATAATTTTTGATAGTGAAAATTCAGTTCTCCTTACTTTCAATGAGACTGCTGCATTTATTTTCAAAAAACTTTCAAAAGGAGTTGATGTAGAAAAAATTAATACTACACTGGTAAAAACATATGACGTGACTGAAAAGGTAGCACGTAAAGATATTAACAACCTCATAGGCGCACTGTTGAAAAAAAAGATTATCTCCGAATGATATGGAAAAAGTATTTATGTTTTTTAAAAAGAAAAAATCATTGCCCCAATTAGTCTGGAAATTTGTTCGAGCTAATTATTTTATTTCCATCATTGCGGTAATAATCCTTTTTGTTGGATTGATTGCTGCTTACAAACTTTTGAGCTCAGAAGATGAGTATATATATGCAAAAATCAAAATCTCCCAAGGATTGTGGTGGGCAAATACTGCAAAGCCAGCAGTTTGGATGGTTGATGCAATTAAAAAAGGAGATGTTGAGGTAAGTCTCTCAGGAAAGCCCATGATCGAAGTACTTGAGGTTCGAAACTATCCATGGTGGAGTTCGGATGAATATGTTGTGTATATAGACGCAAAAATCAAGGTATCAAAGAATAAAAAAACTGATACTTACTCCTTTAAACGAGTAACAATAGGAGTTGGTAGCCCTATAGACTTGGAGCTTCCCTCGGTGCAAACATCAGGAACAATTATTGAAATGTCGGAAAAACCCTTTTTAAAAAATAAATTAATAAAGAATATCACCTTTGTAAAAAAGTGGGCAGAGCCATGGGAGTTTGATGCAATTCAAGTGGGAGACACGTATAACAATGGCGAAGAAGATGTTTTTGAAATTCTTGACAAAAAAATCGCCAATGCGCAAGCAGAATATATGCCAAAGCTCGGATACAATTATCCTACTTATAGTGAGTCAAAAGTGCACATTACGGTCACCGCAAAAGTACTAGTCAGAGAAGAAAATAATAATATTATTTTTGGTGAAGATCAGATTTTGCGCTTGGGAAAAGGGTTAAATCTGGCAACAAATAAATATGCATTTACTGATTATTTCATCTCCGACATACAATAACCATAAGAGAAAAGCAAATAAATACATACCAGGTATGCAATATTATAGGTTGTTTGAATAGATCTTCTTGACATTAGGTAAATCCAATTTATACTATAGGGTATATGTCTGAAAGAGACTCAGTATTTTCAAAAATATATAACCGCCGACAAGTGCTAAGGGGAATGATTTGGAGTGGATTGGGAGCGGCTGCATTAACCGTCATGCCGCCAAATGCTTCCCGAGCAATGGCTACCCCGGCTGGAGCGCCTCCTGAAAATGGTGGGCCCGCTCCAGAAGCTGGCGAAATCCTTGGAGCTGTTTGGCCAGGTATCACTCTCGTGGAGGGAGAGCCACTTCTTGAAGGGGGCGTTCAGATTCCCGATCTTCTTTTAGCAACAGCCGAAACAAGATTCCGCATAGAGGCCAATACTAATAACACGCCAACTAATAGACCTGCTGGTACCATTCTTGCAATTACTCCCGGAGAGGAAAATTTTGCATCTGCAGGGAATCAATGGACAGGTGGAGATCTGATCTACACAAAAGGACAGTTACAAGACGGCTCTATTCATGAAGTAACAGCAAATGACATTGGAAAGACGCGTGTTGTGACTCAGGCAGATTTCGAAGCAAATCCTGCCCTCGTTCCCGATGTAGTACAAGAGCATTATCAAACTCCGGCAGAACTTCCCTCAAGCGGCACAGTAGCATTTGACACGGAAGCATTTGGAGGTATTTATGATGGCTTCGGTGGAACAACAGATCTCTTGTCTGCAGCAGTAACTGCATGGGGTGAGACGATCCCAACGATTACAGAAAAAGGAGTTAAAATACCACATCCAGAGTCAGTCTTTGCGGCAAATCCTCTCGATTCATGGAGAACAAGTGTAGCACTTTCTGCATACGAGTCGACAATCAGTGATGAGGCTGCAAGCGGCTCATTTGATATATGTACAGTCACCGGAGAAGCGACCCCGTGTATGTTCTATCGACGAGTAAATCCCGAAACTGGCGACATAGATGTGATTAGTCTTTTTGAAAATGAAACGTCCGATCGGCTTTTTGCAGTAACACGATTTTCAAATAATAACGATGGGCTGAAGGTTATTGGAAATGGCTTTGTCGAGCAAGGGGGATTGGTTGCCGCATATGGAGAAGAGGCAAAAGTTATATCAAATCAGACAACAGCACTTAATGGGAGTAAGGTTATTGATCTAACGCAAGAAATAGAAGCACTTCCACAAACTGGAGTATTTATTGCTGGTGATAAATCTGGACCACAATTTGCACAGAAATTAATACCTTCGAGCGTTCAGCGCATAGTATATAGAAGGGACGAGTCAAGCGGAGCGCCACAATATAAAGCAGTTGTTTATGAAGAACGAGCCGAGGAAGAGCCAACTATTCTAAGTTCTGGCGAACTGACCAACACTCAAGAATTAAGCGGGACTCTTAATTTGGCATTGCCAACGGCAGAAGGTACTTCTCCAGAGGCTCCTCATACAAAAGAAATTGTGACACAGGAATGGGTATATTTTGCCGCAACAGGAGAGTGGGTAAAACCTCCAGAAGATGCAAGTACAAAAAAGGAGCTGGAACGTTTTGGGGGAAGAAACGTATTTCATCCTGATGAAACAACAAGGCAACAACTCGTCGACTCAATTATTGAAGATGAGAGAGTCACTGTGGAAGGTTTCACCGACAGATTCGGAAGAGACTTTGTCGCAACACTTACTGCAGATGGTACACCACTACAGATTGCATATCCAGATGCGACAACAAAAGAATTACGTTGGCAGCGAGCAAGTCTTGGAACACTTGGTGAGCATGCCGGGGTTGATATTGGAGTCCCACTTGACTCGGGTGTAAACTATCTCATTGACCTTCATGATTTTAACTTAGGCGTTGTGACATCGTCATGGGCAGACACGGTGATACCACAGGAATGGAAATTCACACACGAAGGGCATCAGCTGAGATACGCCATTAAAGAAGCAGGACTTCGAAAGATTCGTATTGCCGGACTTGGAAGTGATCAACCTGGAGAACTGAACGGAATGTCAGCGGCAGCACAACTTACACAACTTGATGATTATTTAACTAGAGCAACAACTTTCTTTGAAGGAGAAAGAATGAGATATGAACAAGAAACGGGAGAGAAAATACAATTTGAATACAATCTTGCGGGCGAACCAGGACCAGAGCCTGAAAGGAATGATTTTTTATACTCTCAGCACGGATGGGGTTATATCCGACACATAAGTGATGAGGTAGATAATCTTGCGCCAAACTCATTGCAAAATTTAAACGAAACAGATAACCATAGATCAAACGGGACCTTTACCAACAGAACAAACACAGTTATGAGTCTTATGCCTCCAGAACGGGGAGTGCGAGCAGGGAGAGAAGGTCATGTACAACAAAATTCATATAGTCCGCTTCCACGACAAGGAGATATTTATAATACTTTTTCAGGGGCGCCATTTAATTCTGTTGTCACCGAGCTTGATGTCAATATGGAGACCACGCATGGTACAAATTTACTCTCTGTTGGCGCTACTGAGCAGGAAATAGCTTCGTGGGCGCAAAAAGAAGCTGTTAGGTATACGCATCAAGATATTGTTTTTAGGCAATTTACTCGTGAGGCTCTTGCATCGGGTAAATGCAACAGCATCACTTTCTGGGGATTTAATGATGGCTCAAACGACTTTAAGGATGGGACATGGTATCGACATTCGGAAAATTTGACCGATCCTGATGCGACATTGTGGCGTGGCGATCACACCGATCCTCAGCCGAATCCATCATACTACACTGTTAGAAAGGCCTTATTTGATAATCTAACGGGTAGACTTGCGCAAGATGTGCGGACTGAGCTGGGCATTCAGAATTAATCCCCGAAGACTCCAAAACAACAAAATATACCCGAAATTGTATGTTGGATTAAAGAGCGAGTATATAAATAAGGTCCAGAACGAGACAATAATCGTGTGGGTATACACTTCATCTTCTCTCAATGCTTTAATATCATTCTGAACAAATAAAGCGAGTAATAATATAAATGATATTAATCCAAACAAACCAGTCTCAGCAAACATCTGTAAAAACACATTATGCGGCAGTTGAGTATCATATATGAGAGTTTTTTGTTGGGGATTACTTGTTGTGGTATTAAGTGAATTTATAGTCGGAAGATAATCTTGCATTTGTCCAAGTCCAACGCCGACAACTGGAGATGATGCTCCAATTTCAATTGCTACTTTTGCCTTATCTATTCTTGACATCAACGAGTTCACATCTTCTATCTCATTGGATAATAAAAAACGATCGATAAGAGTATTTCCAGTTGTGTGAGATACATATAAAAAAGTTAGAAATGAAACAATTATTACGAGTGGGAGAACGAACACAACATATTGCTTTATGTTCTTTTTAAGAATAATAGACGACCCTAATAAACTAAATATGAGCATGATAAACCTGGTACGAAAGTTTGAAGCAATAGAAACAATAATGACAGGAATAAGAAGGAGTAAAGATGATCTTATTCGAACATTTTTATAAGCAACATAGAGATATGAAATGAATGGGACAAAGGCTTCATCGTACGTGTCTAAATATATTCTTCCGCGTTGAAGATTCATTTGTATATGCTCTAACAATCCAGGATGGAATAATAAACTAAAAATTTGAAAAAAAACAATGGGTGAAAACAGAAGAAATATTTTAAGAAAAACATTAATCGATAGCGACAACATGAACAAGAGGAGTAGTTTAATTTGAGTAGTCTCGTTGCTTAGATCTTTTGTTGTGGCGAGAATGAAATAAAAAATCATAGCAATAAACACATCTTTATATTGATCAAAAAAGATCATTGGATACTTGCTATAAATAATTGAAGCACTTTGAGAAAGAAATAAAACAAAAAAAACAAAGTTGTGTTTATTTGTGAGCCTATGGGTTAATGATTTATTTCGATCAAAAAGATGAGTAATAACCAACAACAGTATGAGTATTTTTACGATTATATGCGTATAGATAAATCCAAGATATATTGATGGAATGAAGCCAAGTGCAAAGATTCCAAAAATACATGAATTCTTAATGCGACTAATCATATATTTGTAGGAAATGACTTAATGAGCGTATTTGACTTTCATACTGGATTGCCATATGTTTTTGATTCGTTTTTTTAATTCCATTTTGTCGCATTTGCATTTTTAAATTACCATCTTGAATTAACTGTTGCATGGCTTTGCGTAAATCAGCAGTATTTTTTGGATCAATGAGAAGCGCGCAATCTTTTCCAAGTGAGGCAAGGTTTGAGGTTTTGCTGCAAATAACTGGGCATCTATATGACATAGCTTCGACAACGGGGATTCCATACCCTTCATATAAAGATGGGTACACAAAAAAATCTGCGCGCTTTAATAAGTATTTTTTCTCATTTTCAGAAATATACCCCATCATGATTACATCATTTTTGTGTTTCATACTGTTTAAATAAGTAAATATGTTTTGATATTTCCAGCCTTTCTTGCCACATATTACAAGTTTATGTGGAATCGAGCTTGAATTTTTCAATTCCTCAAATGCTTTGAGAAGTCGAACGATATTTTTTCTTGGCTCAAGTGTATTTATATTTAGGATAAATGGTCTGTTGATATTGAAGTTGGGATTTTTTTCTGGGCCAACAAATTTTTTGTATGCATATGACACAATGAATATTTTTTTTGGAAGAATGTTGTAATAAGTAATAAGATCATTTTTTGTGCTTTTTGAGTTAACTACAATGATATGTGCTTGGTTGAGGCTCCTCTTAAAGAGGAGTTTATGAACGACAAATCTTAATAAGGGGTGCGTTGAGGGATAGAGGTCGAGTGAGATATCGTGCACAAAATAAACCTCTTTTTGAGCATAAGGAATGAGATGTGGAATGGAATTGAAGTTGAATATGTAGTTAAATTTATAAAATCTTAAGCGGAGTGGCAAGTAATTGTGCCATAGATATATTTTCATTTTAAAAAAGAAATTTCGTAAAAGAAGCAAGTGTTGTGAGTTGTAGTCTGTCGATTTATAGTCAATAAATGAATAGGAAAACGAAGATTTATTTGTTTCCAACAGAGTATTGATAAATGAACGGGCGTAGAAACCAATTCCTGTTAATGTTGGTCGTATACTTTCAGTAATAAAGAATAGATTTAGTTTGGAATTATTATTCATCTGGTGTGCATTCTACATAATAAATATAGTCATCAACCTCAATTTGTTTGGGAGTGCAGTTATAAAATTCTTGTAATTTTTGTATGGTGCTTATAGATTTTTCAGTTTTATCGATATCAAGAAGAAAGATCCTCTTGAGGTTTTTTTGATAGTATGGTGATAATGCTTCAGAGATATTTATAACGCGTACATTTCTTATTGGTGTAAACTGCTCATAAAGTTGAACAGGGGCAAACATATGGGGTTCGCTTGTCGTAACAATAATTGTTTCTTCAGATTTTTTTCCCTGTTCATGTAAAAGAAATGTAATCTTTTTCCAATCATATGGCGGATCGACGTAATGAAGTCCTGGAAAGTTTGAAAAGAAATTAACAACCAAAAAAATAAAATTATGAAAATAAAATATCTAAAGTATTTATAAATAATAAAGGAAATAAATGTGTAGCCGAAGATAATGAAATAGTTAAAAGTTAAAAGAAATCTACCATGAAAGATTACATAAGCATAAATGCTATAAATAAAGGTAATAATCAGCGGGAATAGAGTTGCAACCAGAATAAAACTACCTTTTAGTCTTTGTCTGGCAAATATTAATATTAAACCAAAGAGGCCGATGGAAACAAACACAACTGCAAGTTGCATTGCATGCCACTGGAAGAAACCTACCAAAAAATCTGACTCCTTTGCGATTATCCCAGAAAAAAACGGGAGTCTCCAAATGGTTGAATCAAAATATGTACCTTCTGTGAAGCTTGTCTCAAGTGTACGATGGGCAAAATTAAGATTATATTTGAGGTTTTTTATGAAAATTGGTAGCCAAATCAAACAAAATATCCCAGTTGAAAAAAGAGCATATGTAATATGAAGAGTTTTTGATTTATTTTTTTTATAATATACCGCAATAAATATAATCCCAAATATTCCATAACTCAAAATAAGCCATATACCACTGTAATCTATAAAAAATATTAGGAGATTGGTGATACCAAAAAGAACCGTATTTTTTAATGAGAATTTATGAGCATCAAGAATATTGAAAAAAATGATGAGAGAAATTGTTATCGCTAAAATTACGAATGGATACGGTCGTGCAACCATATTTAATGAGATTTGTGTGTGGGAAAAAACATAAAAAAACAGCACAAAGAAGGGGAATGAGTTATTTCGTGGAAAAAGGTTTTTTGCTAAGATTGGAAGTAGATATAATGTCGCGACTGTTGCAATAATACTTGGAAGTCGTAAAAAAAACGGATCAATACTCAGCATCTGCCAAAAATGAATAAATATGAAATAAAACGGAGGGTGTAGTTTGTCCCAATGATTCTGAAAAAGAAGGTCAATGAATGTATTGTTTTGTCCGGTAATTATAATATATGCTTCGTCTCGCCATAGTTGAGTTTGGAGTGCATTAATTACCCTAAGTACTATACCTACAAGAACAAGACCAGCAAGAGCAAGCTGTTCATTTTTTGAGAAAAATCTATTCCAGACATTGAGTTGATTAATTTTCATTGCAATAATTTTTTTTTAAATAATTTTATCCCATTTTTTAAATAGATGAGCCAATTTTTATAATTATATATGTATGTAATAATTCGGCGAGGATGTAAATAGAATTGTCTATATGCTGAAGTAATCATCTGGTTTTGCTTAGCACGTGGAAAAAGGTTATTATCAAGTACTGCTTCATCACTACTATCAAAAGATATTGTATTGGTTTCTATCATTTTCTTCTTGATAGCTTCATCATAAAGTCTCGTTCCATAATCTGGCGTAAGGACAGAAAATGATGCAAAATCCGGATTAAGAGACAATGCAAAATTAATTGTTTCTTTGGCAATGTCTTTTGTTTCGGTTGGAAAACCAATAATAAAGTATCCAAGTGTTCGAATGCCAACTTTTCTACACATGTGAAAAACTCGTTCAAGTTGTTCTTTTCTTTTGCTCGGAGCATATTGGTTTAGAATGTCTTGACTTCCCGATTCAACACCAATTTGTACGGTATGGCAACCAGCGGACTTCATAAGGTTGAGATTGTCTATGGTGAGATTGAAGCTATGCACGTTTGCACTCCACGTGAAATCATATTTCTTTTTTTTCAAAAGTCGACACACTTTTTGCAAATGATCATTGTTTTTATTGAATGTTGAGTCTTGGAAGAAAATTTCTTTTACCCCATTTTTTTTCATACTATCAAGTTCTATCTCAAGATCTTTGACGTTTCGTGGATAGAAATCCAAAGCGCTAGCTATGCAAAATTTACAGGTAAAAGGACAGCCAAATGCAGTAAGCATCGTTGCTATTGGATGGCGTTTTGAGAGTGGTGTCGAATAGGTGTGGAGGGGAAAGAGATGATGCTGAGGTGGATGGGGTATTTTTATTTCCGATAATCGCGGCAGATAATTGACTTTACCAAAATTGATTTTGCCATTTGAGCATGAAGAAATACTTGGGCTGTTGTGCTTTTTATATACTATTGCGTCAAGTATCGCCGTATCAAAAAAATGGTGAAATATTCCTGTAACAAAAGAGTATGTTTTCAAGAAATATTCTGGACGAAATACAGGGGTATTCCCCACAAGATATACTCTTGTTTTTTTGGATTGAGCAATGATGTTTTTTAATTCTCTCAAATCAGATTTAAAACTAACTGTTCCCGTTAGCATAATAATCACATCGGGTTGATGAACTTGTACCCAATCTTCAATGGTTTGCCATTTTGTTTTTGTGCTCACGGCATCGATTACCGACAACGCAATACTTTTGTGGGTGAGCACTCCTGAAATATAGAGCAGGTCGACTGGCGGCCAGAGATAGCCAGTTTTTGAAGTAAAACAACAATAATTATCTCGAAGAATTGGCTCAGAGTATGGGGGGTTAAGAAGAAGCACAGTTAGTTTTTTCATGATTTTGATGAGCGTTTTTCCAGCACAAAAAGTCTATAGGGATAAAGTAATTTCTTAATTTGCTTTTCATTTACTATTTTGTATCCAGATCTATGAAATATTTGTTCAAATTCTTGTCCTGTTCGATAAAAAAATGAGTTGTATTTTGAATGAGTCAGCTTCAAAACATGAGTCATTATGATTTCTTGAAATAAATCAAAAAAATAGCCAAAACTGCTGTTTTTGTCAATTGTGTTAACAATAAGAACTGTTTTTTTACTTGACTTTAAATGTATTTTATTTAATATCTTCTGAACTTCTCCATCTGGCAGCAGATAAAAAACATCAATTATTGTAATAATATTTTCAGTAATTTGATCACTATAATCTTCAAATGTGCATTGTGCAAAGTGTGTTGCAGGAAGTAGATCCTTTAATTGTTGAGCAATGACAAGCTTTTTTTTTGAAGGATCCAATCCGGTATACCTGCTGATGTGATTGTTTTCAAACAATACGGCAGCAAGCAATCCATGGGAACAGCCGATATCAAGAACATTACTGTGCTTTGGTACAAATGAGATTATTTGTTGATATGGAGTGCTCAGCCAACGAAGAGTAATAAATATTCGATGCAATATTCCTATATTCGGATACCATTTGTTTACGTGGGGTACTATATTCATATTGCTATTAAAGCATTTTTTCATATCTAAGATTTTTGTCAAACCCAAGTTTTGGATGAATCACTAGTGTCGTCTGAGGTGGCAATGATTCGTAATGAAGATGGTGTGACTCCCAGCTCATGAATGATATTGGTTTGTCAACTTTTTTCCATGAAATTGGAAGTCGTAGTTGCATATTGTATTTCACATGGCTCACGTAACTGAGTAGTTGTAATATGGAGAATATGATTTTTGCTCGGGTGGTCACTCGAGTTACAAATTGATATGATCGGACTCTCGGAATGTTGTTATTTGCTGCCAAGTCTTCAACTATTTCAGCTACTGGAGATAGCGCATGAGTGTGCTGATGAGAATTAATTTCATCAATTACCGCCCCAGTTTTCAAAATTAATGCAATTTGAGCCGATGCTTCAGTCATTAATTCTTTCTTTTCAATGAATCCAAAAAGAAGTCGGAAATAAAATATTGGGAAAGAATAAAACTGTCCATTACGATCAACGAGTGATGCAATATCTTGTGGATCTGATACTGATTTTCCTTCGACAAAATTGATATGAACTCCAACTGATTGGTTATTGAGAAAAGACTTTTTTTTATTTATGTTTGTTTGAAGGTAAAAATTTGCCAATACAGCATATCCAACAATTTTTCTTTGAGTGATATATTTTTCTATCAATCGATCTGTTGATTTTCTATAACCATAGTCGTCGACATAAAGTTGTATTCTTCTATGCATACTTTTTTATTAAATACCAAAATTCTTTGAAAGCTTGGGAAATGCGAAGTGTAGTAGGAAAACGAGTTTGACGCATTTCGGCACAGTTGATCGGGAGTTCTGCGATACGAAGACCAACTTTTTGAGCTTGAAGTAGTATTTCAGTATCAAAAAAGTGATTTGATTCTTTAATAATTTTTATTAATGGAAATACTTTTGTTTTTCTATACACCTTGATGCCATGTGTATCTGTCCCGCGATAATGAAGGAGTGTTCTAATAAGAAAATTTATCATTTTTGATAAGAGAATTCGAGGGAGTGGCCTATTGTCTTTTGAGTTTTTATGCAACTTCGAACCAACAACAATATCATATTGATTTATCTCAATGAGGGCTTTATTGAGAAATTCTAAATCTATGAGATCGATATCAAATTGCACAAGAGTATTATAAGTTGCTCGTTTAATACCTTCTTTAATCGCCAATCCATACGAGGCATCTGGAAGTTGTAACACTAGGATACTATTATGATTTTTTGCCAATAATTGAGCAGTTTCAAGAGTATTGTCAGTACTTCCATTTTCAATGAGTAGAATTTCATAATGAATGGAATGTATATGTTTTAAGTCGGAAATTAATTGAGTAATTTGACGATTAAGAAATGACTCCTCATTATAAATTGGTATGATTATAGAAATATTTTTTATGACTTTTGATTCATTGCTCATCGCTAGAATATTATATAGTATGAGCTTGATACTTTTTAATTGCATTACTTATTCGTGAAGAATATGAAAGTAATCCTTGATGGACATATGGTCGGCACAAAAGAGGGTGGAAATGCTCGGTATGTGCAAAATTTATATAAAGCGTTATTTGATAGACGAGATATTGATGTTGTTCTCTATACAGGAGACAAAAATGAAGGTAATCTCTATCGATTGTGCGTTGGATTGCCGAACATGGCACGAAAAATCCATGCGGACATTATTCATTCTACCTATATATCCCCATTTCTAAAGACAACAAAAACAGTGATAACGGTGCACGACTTTTCATTTTATAGATACCCAAAATTTTTCACATTGAGGGAGCAAATAATTTTTTCTACCTTACTTCCATGGTCAATAAATAATGCGGATGCAATTATTGTACCGACAGAGTTTGTAAAAGAAGAATCCTTAGAGTTTTCCCCAAAGATGGCTAATAAGACAGGTGTCATCCACGATGCATCTGACCCAGTATTTACCACTATTTCCAAAAAAAAGTATAGTCAATATTTAATTGAAAAATTTTACCTAAAAAAGAAATACTATCTGTGTTTAAGTAGTGTTAATCCTAAAAAAAATATTGAAGCAATAATACAAGGTGTTAGATTGTTGAGAGAACACTATTCAGATTTCGAATTGGTCATTGCAGGAGTTTTGCCGCATGGATTTGACAAATCTTCGGTCCCCCCATGGGTAAGGATATTGGGATTTGTTTCGGATCATGATTTAGCAATGTTATATAACGGGTGTGAAGTGTTTATCTATCTACCATTATATGAGGGTTTTGGACTACCAGTCTTGGAAGCACTTCAATCTGGTGCGAAAGTAATTGGATCACGAATTCCGCCAATATGCGAAGTGGGTGGTAATGCAGTGACGATGGTCGACCCCAATTCAATAGGAGAGTTGGTACAAGTATTAAAAAAATTAACGACTTCTTCTCAGACACCAAAACAACAAATGTTGAGGAGAGCAGTCGTTAAAAAATATTCTTGGCAAAAAACAGCCGATGAAACAGTGAAAATATACAAAAAAATTTTACAATAATTTTTGCTTCCACACTTTTGGAAATTCTTCATTGCTTACTTCGACAGATGGTAAATATTCAAATTTTTGTGGACCTTTTTTCCTCGCCCACTCAATAGTTTTTTGCACCCCTTCAAATAAGGGAACAGTTGTTTTATATCCAAGTATTATTTTTGCCTTTTCGACTGAGCACCATGCATTTTTGATTTCTAGTGGCCGCTCAGGTTGATAGTGAGGTTGATATTTATCGGGGATTTTTTTCCCAAGAAAGAAAGCTCTGAGTACATTGTCAGCTAGTTGATTTATGCTATATTCTTGAGTTGGGCCAATATTGATGATTTCACCTTCAGCCCTATCGATAAACGCTGCTTTTTTGAGATATTTTACACAATCGTCAATATGGGTAAATGCTCGTTTTTGTTTGCCGTCACCATATATATAAAAATATTTGTTTTGCAGGAGGCGATTAATAAAAATTGCGATAACATTTCGATATGGATCAGACATATTTTGTTTTGGACCATACACATTGTGTGGTCTGATAATCACATATTTGAATTTGTATACTTTGCTAAGAATTTCAGTTGCTTTTTCCATTGAGGTTTTTGCAAGGCCATATATATCTTCTGGTTGACGTGGCATGGTCTCTACAAATGGAGGCCTTTGAGATCCATAAACGCTCATTGAACTGGTGAGGATGATTTTTTTTAATCCATTATTGATGGCTGGTATCAAAAGATTTAGATATGCATTGTAATTTCTTTCGGTGCAGTTTATGGGAGTAAACTGACTTCTTCCTTCGGTTGCATCGGCAGCTAAATGATAGATCAATTGGGGACAGATTTTTTTAATGTATTGAGTAGTTTTTTTTAAGTCTCTCAGGTCGAGTTTCTGAAAATGGGTTTTTAAATTGAGATTTTCACGAAAACCACCCGATAAGTCATCAATAGAATGGACATCATATCCATCTTTAACCAAAAGATCAACAAGATGACTTCCGATAAATCCCGCAGCACCAGTGACCAAAATTCTTTTTTTCATTACGAAGAGGAGAACTTGTAAATGCTACGGTGATATTATAACTTAGTAGTCTATGCAGCGAGTAGGAATAATCGGAGTCAGAGGTATACCCGTTCCCTATAGTGGCTTCGAAACACTTGCAGAACAACTTTCAATACATCTTGTCAAACGCGGTTATGAAATGAAAGTATATTGCCGTACTGGATATGTGCAGAACAATAAAAAATATCATTATGGTATTGGACTTGTTCATATTCGATCTCCAAAAAACAAATATTTTGAAACTTTTTTCCATAGTTTGTTTTCAACAGTACATGCGTGTTTTTATCGAAACGTTGATGTAATCCTTTACCTTGGTGTGGGAAGTGCTCCTTTTAGTATATTACCTCGACTTTTTGGTATCAAAACAATTGTTCATATTGATGGCCTTGATTGGAAAAGAAAAAAATGGGGGCTTTTTGGGAAAATATATCTATTACTGTCTGAATTTCTCGCTTTGTTTTTACCGAATTGTACAATTACTGACACGTCATATGCTCAAGATTATATCCTGAAGAGATATACCAAAAAAATAAGATATATCCCAAACGGATTTTTAAATAGAACAGGGAAAGATAAAAAGATACAAGAAAAATACAATCTCAAGAAAAATAACTATATTGTGTGGGTCGGACGTTTGGTGCCAGATAATAATTTAGAGGAATTATTAGATGTGCTCTCAATAAATAAATATAATTTTCCTTGCGTAATTATTGGTGGAGATCACTATGATTTAGAGTATCAAAAAAAAATATTTCATTACAATAAAAAGATTAGTAGTCTGATTTTCACCGATTTTATACCACAAGCAGATTTGATCGAACTCGTCTCAAAGTCTCGAGCATATATTGAAACAAAAAGATCAGGAGGTTCGCATCCTTCATTGATTGAGGCCATGGGTTTGGGCTGCCTCATTATTGCAAACGACCATCCAACAACTAGAAGCATTTTGGGAAGTGGAGGGAAATATTATTCTCTAAAAAATTCATTTACATCTCTCACAGCTATAATTAACAGTATTACCCAAGATAGACATAAATACGAGACATTCAAAGTCAAGGCAAAGAACAGAGCAGAAGCAATGTATTCTTGGGATGAAATTTCCAATAGATATGAAGAATTATTCTCTGCGATACTACTGTAGTCATAATGATGTTATGCTGATTTTTTTGAGCTGGGGTAAGTAATATGAACAATTGTTTGAATGTGGCAAACATATTTGTATTATACGACACCACAGAAATATTAAGTTGCGGTAATAGAACTTTTTAGAGTATACTATATCCATGTTTGACAGCCTGAATCAGTTTACCACTCTCATTATTCTCGGTATTCTTGCAATTATTGTCGAAATCATCCTTGGTGCTGCGACTGGATTTGAACTACTCATTATTGGAATTGTATTTATTATTGGTGGTGGAATAGGAATGCTCACTGGCTCCATGATGGGAGCGGTCAGTACTATTATTGTCCTTATTTTAGGGTACGTATTTTTTGGTCGTAAAATGATCAAACAAGCGCTTCATGTCACAACGAGCAAAACAAATATCGACTCAATCATCGGAAAGCAAGGAATGGTCGTTGAGCCAATCAACCCTGACGTACCAGGACAGATCAAATATGAGGGAGAGATTTGGAGAGCAGAGGCTGACAAAGTGATAGCAAAAGGAAAGAAAATCAAAATTATTTCAGTGAGCGGAGTGACCTTGAAGGTTGAATAAAGTTATTAATTTATTTATATATATGCCGTTTTTAGTTGTCCTATTCATACTCGCCGTTGTTACGTTATTTGCTTCAGTCAAAATTGTCCAGCAACAAGAGCGGGGGATTGTTCTTCGTTTGGGAAAGTATAAAGCACTTGCTGACCCCGGACTCAACCTTGTCATGCCATACATCGAATCAATGATAAAGGTCGATATGCGTGAGCGCGTGATAAATGTTGATCCGCAAAAAGTTATCACTAAAGACAATGTCTCAGTGACCGTTGATGCCGTCATTTATTACAAAATCGTAGACCCAGTGAAAGCAGAATTTGAAGTTGAAGACTTTGGCAATGCTGCGACAACCCTTGCGCAGACTAATTTGCGCAATATCGTCGGAGACAAAACACTTGACGAGACACTTACTGCAAGAGACCATATCAACACAAATCTTCGATTAGTGCTTGATGAGGCGACCAATGGATGGGGTGTCAAAGTAACCCGTGTCGAAGTGCAGAAAATTGATCCACCGCCAGAAATTACCGATGCCATGAGTCTGCAGATGAAAGCAGAGCGTGAAAAACGTGCACATATTTTGCAGGCTGAGGGAATCAAGCAGAGTGATATCACTCAAGCGGAAGGTCAAAAGAATGCAGAAATTCTTAAAGCACAAGGAGATGCTCAGGCAAAGATACTTCGCGCTGATGCTGAAGCAGGAGCTATTCAAAGAGTCGCAGAAGCTGCAAATAAATACTTTGATCAAAAAGCACAAGCTTGGGAACGTCTGAGAGTATCCGAATCAGTCTTAAAAAATAATACGAAATATGTACTTCCAACCAGTAGTGATATTGTGAATGTCTTGAATCTTGAAGGTGATGGAAAGACGTTTACGCCGATAAAGAAGTGAAATTTAACTAAGTAGGCTGAAGAAAATCTTCCGTCCAAATCTGTTTTTTTTAATTAATTTCGTATCAAATAACTCTTTCAAATAGAGACTTGTTGAAGCGTGGCAGCAACCTATAGTACTAGCAATTTCTTTTGAATGCATCATCTTTGCGCTTTTTAGTAACAGCAAAATACTTTTAATTTTATCTTGCTTAATTTGTTTTCTACTTTTAAGATTTTGTTGCCACGCCTTTAAAGTGTTTGGGTGGATTTTCATTGGACTTATTACAATCCCATAACTCCGTCTAAATTTTTCTACACTCCCCCAGAACCAAGCAATACCATGCCACGTATTCCTCCAATCAGATTTTGTATTTAGTTCTGTTGTGGATGGGTGATGACCAAGAATATCAACTATTCCCATGTATTTATTAATATATTTCCTTTTTTTTGCATCGAGACGATGATCTAGTGATTCGATTTTATAAAATTGAAGTAGTTTTAGATATTGATATACTTCAATTTCAAATAATGAACAAATCTCGTGAATGGTTTTGTCATCTTCAATTTCTTGAATTAATCTCTCTCTACTAATCTGTTCAATTAATTTTTCAAATACTTTCAATCTTGTTGGTTGATATTTGTATAAATTATAACTTGCTCCTCTATTGAGCAATTGCCTTACTCTCTCGCGAGAAATACCCAGTTTATTTGCAACTAATTGAAGCGTTTTTAATTGATTGTAAAGTCTTTTTACCCTTATTAGTTTTTTAACAAATTTAATATTTAATTTTCTTTTTTTCTTTACTAAAGTATTGAGTTGAAACTTAGATTTATCTAGCCCTTCTGACTCTAAAACATCCTCAATTAATAATTGGCGATCTTTAACCTTTACAGATTTGAATAAAGGCTTATTAAAAACTTGTTGGTATTCATTCTCCAACTCTTTGAAAGACTTTGATCCAAAACCCTCAATATTTTTTAACGTAGTTTCTTTATCAATATTTTCCAAATCATTAATTGAATAAATATTATTCAATTTAAGCAAACGAATACTTTTTGGAGATATACTCAAAACGATTTCGATGTCGTCGTCTTTATTTATCATCAAACATGAGAACTATTAGTCTAAATAATCTTTTTTATCATTTTTGTAGAAATTCTTGCCAATTCATTAAAAACTGTATTAAAGATAATTATATTTCCTTCGCTATAATCATGCGCAATTTCTGTAAAAGCAAGATCTCTAACAAGACTATCTAAATAGTTTCCCTTAGAAGCGTGAATATAGAAATTATGTTTCTCATTTATTTCAATAGAATTTTTTTCTTTAACAAATTTAACTAAATCTCCAGTCTCGGATAAATCGACTGTATTCAGACTGTAGTTTTTTCCTGAGTACGTTGCTCTTTCACCAGATGAAAGGTTTTGATTTCTTCTTTCTCTTTTATCCTTCCCTCTTTTTACAATTGTGGCAACTTTTTTTGCTTCGTTTTCAACGGCGTCAATATTTGGATATGGAGTTTCTGGTGCATCCTCTATTTCTTTTGTAAATTCTTTTTTAATCTTGCTTTCTAAGTTTCCAATAACCAATGGATTGTCAAGCTTTGAAACAATATCATTTATTTCTTTTTCAACTTCCTTAATTAGATTTCTATCGCTATTTTTTTTACTATCTTCATCTTCTCGCAATAAAGTATTTTGTACTTTGAGAATATTTTTGTGTCCAAAGTCTAAATATTCGCGATATTCTGGACAATCAATGAAGTCATTTTTTGCAAATGTAACAAAGTTTTTTAATCCATCAGCTTCTCCATAACCATAAAGCCTATACCTATATCTTGTTCCAGAAGTTGCACGAAATAAATCAAACCATTCGGCTTTTTCATTGACTATTCTGCCATTAACTCGAGTCCATATACCCTGCTTTGTTTGAGGTATTGGTTCCTTGGTAAAATAAATTGTCATTTTGACCTTTCCAAGTAAACTTTTTTCTTCACTGAACTCAAATTTTTTTACATATTCAAACACTGGCTCAAGCACTTTCATTTTTGTTTCATCGCCATTTTTGATCACAATTAAGATGATCTGAAAATTTTGACTAATTGGCATTTTTGTTGAAAATCTCTCTAGTAGCCTTTCGCAATCAATATGTTTTGCAAATAACTGCTCCATATATATTTGTGTACCATATAGATCGCTTGAACAAGCCCTTGTTAATACTTTGCTTTTAATTTCACTAACATATTTTGCTTTGTTAAGCTTTGACCTATTCATGTTGAATATATGTTCTTTTCCATTTTTTCGAGTGATAATTTTGCAGTTGTTGCAAATATTTGTTATTGCTAATTTTCCACCCATGCCATATTCACCTATTGGGGATCTACCAAATTTTGGAGAACGATATGCCGACACTTTTTTACTTTCCCCATATATCACGTAATCACTCAAAGATTGTTCGTCCATTCCACCTCCATCATCAATTATGCTAATTGTTTTTTTATCATTATTTATAATTACCTGTACAACTGTTGCATCAGCATCATATGAATTGACGATCAACTCTTCAATGTTTGAAGCGAGCTCTTGAAACGTTCGTTTGGCCATTTTCTTTATTCCTGCTGTCGCAAAATCCCCTTTTATTTCCCAAGTTTTATATTCGTTATTGTTTTGTAGATATTCCAATAATTGATTTTTATCGAATTTATACTTATTGCCAATTTTTTTCCCAGGAATTTCTCCTCGTTCGGTTAATTTATATAAAGTTTGCCTACTTAATCCCAGCAAATGACAAGCCTCCTCAGTTGAGATGATCTGTTTATCTAAATGTTTCATATATATTAAAACTAACCATTTATAACTAAAATCATCTATTTATAACAAATATAAATATGATTGTCAATTCTTTACTTGAGACAATCCAAACTTCATATAAGTGTTTACAGCAGTATTCACGTTGTATAATCGTACGTATGAGAATAGTAAATCGCTTCTACAAAAGAGACTACGAAGCCATCGATACCTTTGAAGTAGGGATAGTCTTAAATGGTGCTGAAGTCAAATCTATTCGAAATGGAAACCTCAAACTCGAGACGGCATTTGGAAAAATTATCGGACAAGAAATGTATCTGATAAATGCTGAAATATCGATCTATCAATTTGCTCGTCCAAAAGAGTATTTTGCGACCAGACAGCGCAAACTCCTCCTTCACAAGAAGGAAATTGAGAAAATACAAATAAAACTCAAGACCGGGGGACGATTGACATTAGTACCGGTCTCATGTTATACTAAGGGTCGTCACATCAAGCTATCCTTGGCATTGGCCAAAGGACGCGGAGAGATTGCTAAGAAGAAGCTCGAACGAGCTGAAGATGTGAAAAGAAAGTCAAAACAAGAAATGAAAGAATATCTCAATAGGGGATGACAAGGTTTCGACGTGAAGATATGCACTTTGATAAATGGCAAGAGCGCACCTATGCGTTAAATGGAAAACTATCTGCAAACTCAAAATTTGAGAATGCAGTAGCTAGTTTGAAAGCTGGCATTCGAGCTGGTCTCGATGGTGCTGCAGCTGATTTTGCTACCCTCACCGGTGCACGTCAGTATGCGACCTTAAATGCATAAGCGCATATTAGCTATTCCCTTAGAATAACCTCCGATAGTTCTTTGGGGTACAACCTTCGGGGTACGATCCTGATCTCAGTTCTCGATCTGTTTTGGGATCCGACAAGTATTAAAATCGACAGCTTGAGGAATGGTTTGTATATTCCCCATTTCAGGCTAGAGGCAAAGATATACTAACTCTTGCTAAACATTTTTCATCGTGCCTTTGCGGACCCGGGTTCGACTCCCGGCATCTCCACCAGATTTTGTTCACGGGTGGATTTCATCGTGTTAGTTTCCCTTCATCAAATAATACTCAACTGGGGCAAATGAATCGGTGAAAATCGGCACCCCTGCTTTTTCTTGATGTTCGATTTTATTTTCAAATAACCCTTCATCAGAAACCAAGCAATTTGTTTCAACCTTCGGATATCCTTTATACCCAACAATGATAAATCCTTGTTTTTCAGAATATTCATGCGATGGGTTAACTTGATATATTTCAACTTTCGAAAAAACAGTGCGAAGAGTTTTGAATTCAGCATCGAGTAATGTGATTTGATTTGTATCAAACGAAGAATGAATATTTATAATAAGCAGTCCATTCGTAGCAATTGCGTTATACATTTTTTGGAATGCTTCTTGGGTATTGAGCTGAAAGGGAATGATATCGGTGTCAAAAGCATCAATAATAATGGAGGAATACTTTTTTGAATTTTGATTGAGAAAAACTCGCCCATCTTCATTGATAATCTTCAGATTTGGATTCTTGCGATCAAGCTCAAAATGATCTTCTGCAATCTGAGTAAGTTTTGGGTCAATCTCTACAACGTCAATCTTGTGTTTTGGAAACGTCTCAAGAAAATATTTTGGGTAAGAATATCCACCACCACCAATCATGAGAATATGATCATTGACTCCAAAACACGCGGGGAGGGTAAAAAACTTCGCGAATGATCCAAAAAGTTGAGAGTTGTCTCCAACGGTGTATCCTGATTGCGTCGATCGAAAATCAGTAAGTAAGAAGCGCATCGTTCGATCTTCTTGCGCATCTTCAAGTATATAGTAATCATTGTATGACGATGGAACTATTTCACTGAACTGATGTGTGGAGAATCGATAATGCGTGGGTTGTATCAATGTTCCAAGAAGGAAAATAATGCCAATTCCAGATAGTTTCAATGCCAGAAACTGTCGTGGCGCAAGAATAAGAGCATTCACGAGCAAAATTACTGAAATCCCCAAAATTAAATGTGTACTCTCAAACGTTGAAAGAAGATAATATCCCGAAAGAAACGTGCCAACAATACTTCCAATAGTAGCAACTGCATACAGATTTCCAACAGTTCGACCTGAGCTTTTGAGAGAGTTAAGCTGGAGTTTGACGCTGTATGGAGAAACAACCCCGAACAGAATACTAGGAATGCTAAAGAGGAGGA
>Ga0210019_1000813_pt1 | contig 36917 bp, 35 predicted proteins | sample CryGeyCG2114_020_2_FD_183969 | JGI IMG/M metagenome (GOLD analysis project Ga0210019, IMG submission 183969) | Groundwater microbial communities from aquifer - Crystal Geyser CG11_big_fil_rev_8/21/14_0.20 (SPAdes) (version 2) | ecosystem: Environmental > Aquatic > Deep subsurface > Groundwater ...
CTCCTCGGCGATGCGGATCAAAAGCGTGCGCAGCGAATGGGCGGAATACTGCGGCTCCTGCATGGCCAGGCCGACCAGGTCGTAGGCCCCGGCGGCGACGTTCTCGGGCGTTTGGGCGTCCAGGCGCCCGGGCAGGTCGTGCGAGCGGAAGGTGCGGTGCGCGTCCTCGCCCTTCAGGCGGATGCGCACTTCCGTGCCCTTGTCGTTGATCAGCCTGGCCGTTTCCTCGCGGCACACCAGGGTCACGTTGTGGCCGGCCATCAGCAGCTTGGTGCCGAGCAGGGAGCCGTAGGAAGCGCCGAGGATGAGAATGTTGTTCGCCATGTTGGGTCTCCTCAAAGGTCTTGGGTCTCCATCGCCGGCCCTGCGCAATGGTGACGATGCTTCACGACCGACCCTACGCCGGGTATGCCGGGCGCGCACGGATTTTCAGGTTTATGTGTTGTTTGTTTTATAAACAAATGTAAAAATATGTTAATTTGTAAAACAGCGGGACGGAGGGCATGCCGGGCATGCGCGTACGCAAGACCCTGGTCGGGCCGCGGCTGCGGCAGCTGCGCCGCGAGCACCGCCAGACCCAGGCGGAGATGGCCGAGGCGCTGGGCGTCAGCACCGCCTATGTGAACCTGCTGGAGAACAACCAGCGGTCCCTGTCGGTGACCATGCTGATGTCGCTGTCGGACGCCTACGGCGTCGACTGGCGCGACCTCATCAAGGACGAGGGCTCGACGATGCTGGCCGACCTGCGCAACACCGTGCAGGACCCCATCTTCGACGCCACCACGCCCGACCTGCAGGAATTGCGCGCCGCCATCGACCACGCGCCCAAGCTGGTGGAAAGCTTCCTCCACCTCTACCGCAGCCACCGCAACGCGCTGGACAACATGATGCGCCTGGGCAGCGAGGGCATGCCCGCCGACCTTCTGAAATCGACGCCGGAGCGCATCATCCACGACTTCTTCCGCGACCACTCCAACCACTTCCCGGCGCTCGAGGCGGCGGCCGAACGCCTGCGCGACGCCACCCCCTGCGAGGTCGACGACGTCTACATGGTGCTCAAGGGGCGGCTCATGCGCGTGCACGGGATCGAGGTGCGCACGGCCTCGGTCGAGGACATGGGCCAGGCGCTGCGCATCTATGACGAGACGGTCTCCACGGTCCACCTGTCGGAAGCGCTGGATCACCAGAACCGGGTGTTCCAGCTCGCCCACGTGCTGTGCCTGGTCGAGCTGCCGTCGGTCCTGCAGGACCTCACCGCCGGCAGCGCCCTGCGCTCCGAGACCGCCGTCGCGCGCTGCCATGTGGAACTCGCGAACTATTTCGCCGCCGCCTTCCTCATGCCCTACGCCCCGTTCTTCGAGACGGCGGAGGAGACGCGCTACGACGTCGACCGTCTGGCCGCCGCCTTCGGCGTGTCCTTCGAACAGGTCTGCCACCGCCTCACCACCCTGCAGCGCGAGGGGGCCAGGGGCGTGCCGTTCTTCTTCCTGCGCGTCGACAAGGCGGGCAACGTCACCAAGCGCTTCAACTCGACCTCGTTCAACATCGCCGACTACGGCGGCGCCTGTCCGGTGTGGAACATCCACACCTCGTTCCGCACGCCCGGCGTCATCGTGCCGCAGTTCGTGGAACTGCCCGACGGCGAACGCTTCTTCACCATCTCCCGCACCACGGAACGCCCCGTGTTCTCGCGCGACACCCAGGACCGGCGGCTGGCGCTGTCGCTCGGCTGCGAGTTGAAGCACGCGCACCGGCTCGCCTACGCCGCCCCCTTCAACATCCGCGACGAGGAAATGTTCGCGCCGATCGGCATCAACTGCCACCTGTGCCCGCGCAAGAACTGCTCGCAGCGCGCCCACCAGCCGCTGATGATGGAACTGCCCATCGACACCAACCGCCGCGGCAACACGCGCTATGAAAGCTGACGGCCCGCCGTCTCCGCTTGCGGCTCCTTTTTGACCACAGCCGCCGTCGCAATGTGATTCGACATTCGCCCGCCGCCGACGGACCATGGGGGAAATCCCATCATCTTTCCCGGAGGACCTTCCCCATGGCGAAGATCAACGTCAACGGCAGGACCGTCACGGTCGACGCCGACGGCGCCACCCCCCTGTTGTGGGTGCTGCGCGAGAACCTGGACCTGACCGGCACCAAGTACGGCTGCGGCATCGCCGCCTGCGGCGCCTGCACCGTGCATGTCAACGGCGCGGCCGTGCGATCCTGCGCCCTGCCGCTGGAGGCCGTCGCCGAAACCGACAGGATCGTCACCATCGAGGGCCTGTCCCGCGACGGCTCCCATCCGGTGCAGCGGGCGTGGATGGACCTCGACGTGCCGCAATGCGGTTACTGCCAGGCGGGCATGATCATGGCGGCGGCGGCGCTGCTCGCCAGGACGCCCAGGCCGACGGACGCCGACATCGACGCCGAAATCTCCAACATCTGCCGCTGCGGCACCTACCAGCGCGTGCGCGCGGGCATCCACCGCGCCGCCGGCGGCAAGGCCTGACGGGGGAGGACAGGGACATGACGACGAACCCGACACGGACCATCAATCCGACCCGCCGCGCCTTCGTGACCGGCTCGGCGGCCGCGGCCGCGGGACTGGTGCTGGGCTTCACGGTGCCGCTCGGCCGCGGCGGCGGCGCGGCGCTGGCCGGCGCCGGACATACGGACGAGATCACCGCCTGGGTCGTGGTACGGCCCGACGAAACCGTGATCATCCGCATCGCCCGCTCGGAGATGGGGCAGGGCACGCTGACCGGGCTGGCCCAGCTTGTCGCCGAGGAGCTGGCCTGCGACTGGTCCAAGGTCGCCACGGAATACGTCCCGCCGTCCCGCAACCTGACGCGCGGCGGCGCGTGGAAAAGCTTCCAGACCACGGGCAGCCGGGGCATCCGCGGTTCCCACGACTACGTGCGCGAAGGCGGGGCGGCCGCGCGCGAGATGCTGATCGCCGCCGCGGCCCGGGCCTGGGGCGTGCCGGCGGGCGAGTGCCGGGCCGACAAGGGCGTCATCACCCACGGCCCTTCGGGCAAGACGACGACCTTCGGCAAGGTCTGTGCGGCCGCCGCCGGGCTGCCGGTGCCGGACAAGGTCGCGCTCAAGAACCCCAAGGACTGGACCATCGCCGGAAAGCCGCTCAAGCGGCTCGACACCGCCGACAAGCTGACCGGCAAACAGGTCTACGGCATCGACGTCAGGCTCCCCGGGATGCTCAACGCGGCGATCCGCCAGTACCCCCTGTTCGGCGCCAGGCTCAGATCGTTCGACGCGGCGAAGGCGCTTGCCATGCCCGGCGTGAGGAAGGTCGTCAAGGTGGGCGACGACGCCGTCGCCGTGGTCGCCGACACGTGGTGGCAGGCCAAGACGGCGCTCGAGGCCGTCGACGTCGTGTGGGACGAGGGCCCCCACGGCAGGATCGACGGCGCCGACATCGCCGCCATGGTCGACGAGGGCCTGGACGCCAAGGACGCCTTCGTCGGCAACAAGGCGGGCGACGCCGCCGGCGCCATCGCCGCATCGGTCAAGCAGGTGCAGGCGACCTATTCCTATCCGTTCCAGCACCACGCGACCATGGAGCCCATGAACGCGACGGCGCTGTGGACGCCCGAACGCTGCGAGGTCTGGTGCCCGACCCAGTCGGCCGAGGACGCCCTGGCCGCCGCGGCCTTCGCGGCGGGCCTGACGCCCGACAGATGCGAGATCCACCGCATGCACCTGGGCGGCGGCTTCGGGCGGCGGGGTGCCGGGCCCATCCACGACTATGTCCATCAGGCGGTGCGCATCGCCAGGGAGATGCCGGGCACGCCGGTGAAGCTTCTGTGGACGCGCGAGGAGGACATGACCCACGGCGCCTACCATCCGGTGACGCAGTGCCGCCTCACGGCCGGGATCGACGATCAGGGCGGGATCACGGGCCTGCGCGTGCGCATCTCGGGACAGTCGATCCTGGCGGGCATCATGCCGGGGCGGCTCGCCGGCGGGATGGACCCGGTCGTCTTCCAGTGCCTCGCGCCCAAGGGCGACCACGCGATCGCCTATTCGTTCCCCAACCTGCTGGTCGACCACGCCATGCGCAACCCGCACCTGCGCCCCGGCTTCTGGCGCGGCGTCAACGCCAACCAGAACGCCATCTACCTGGAATGCTTCATGGACGAACTGGCCCATGCCGCCGGGCAGGACCCGCTCGCCTTCCGCCTGAAGTACATGAAGGACCATCCGAAAAGCCGGGCGGTGCTGCAGGCCGTGGCCGACAAGGCGGGATGGGGCAGGCCGGCGGCCAAGGGCGTCCACCGCGGCCTCGCCCAGTGCAAGGCGTTCGCCAGCTACGTCGCCGCCTGCGCCGAGGTCTCGGTGTCGGACGGCGGCGTGGTGAAGATCCACCGCATCGTCGCCGCCACCGACAGCGGCCACGCCGTCAACCCGCAGCAGATCGAAGCCCAGGTCGAAGGCTCCTTCGTCTACGGCCTGTCGGCCATGCTGATGGGCGAATGCACGGTCAAGGACGGCCGCGTCGAACAGCGGAACTTCGACACCTATGAGGTCATGCGCATCAAGGACATGCCCCGGGTGGAAACCATGGTGATGCCGTCGGGCGGCTTCTGGGGCGGGGTCGGCGAGCCGACCATCGCCGTCGCCGCGCCGGCCGTCCTCAACGCGATCTTCGCCGCCACCGGCAAGCGCGTCCGCGACTTCCCCTTGAAGCATTCGGGGCTGCGCCTGGCGTGACGCGCCGACGCGCGGAAGACGAAAAAAGGCGGGACTCGGTAGGTCCCGCCTTTGCTTTTCGTTCACCGCGCCGGATCAGCGCATCCGGTTCTGGCGGTTCTCGATCAGGTCGTCGACCACCGCCGGGTCGGCCAGGGTCATTTCGTCGACCGGGCCCGCAAGGCGTCGAGAACATCTTGGACAAGGATCTCGGGCGGCCGTTCGATGTCCAGCGTCAACGCGTCCAGAGGCTCTTCCAAAGTGGCGAACTGACTGTCGAGAAGCGCCGTTGGTATGAAATGCCCTTTCCGCGCCTCGATGCGCTGGGCAATGGTGCCTCGCCGTCCCTTCAGGTAAACCAGAAAGAACGGCGCGGGACCGAGCGCCGCTCGATAGTCGCGTTTCAACGCGGAACAAGCGATGACCAATGGTTGCAAAGGGCGTCGGTCGCAGAGTATCTGCGAAATCGTGGCAAGCCATGACCTTCGGTCGTCATCGTCTAGAGGTAATCCGGCAGCCATCTTGGCAATGTTCCATGGAGGGTGAAAATCGTCGGCGTCTACAAACGTACCGTCCAATGCCGCCGCCAACATGCGTCCCACCGTGGTCTTCCCGGCTCCGGAAACGCCCATCACGACGACGGGGATATCCGGGAGCATCACGATGCGTTCCCGAGCGACGGAACGTGTCCAAGCGTTCCGTCAAGCCGGCGGAAGCCGTGCTCTCCAAAACGGTCACGAAGCATCTGGACAAATCGGGTCGAAAGGGGCCGGTCTCCGAACCCGTCCAGATAGGCAAGACTCGTGCTCAGTCCGGGCACGGGAATGCCGGCCGAGATACCGAAAACGGTAAGCTGCCGCAATGCGTCCAATCCTTCCGCCGCGACGGCATCCAGGTACCTCGTTCGCGGATTATCCGGCGGCGTGGATTCGTCCTGCAGCGCCTGTGCCAGCTCTTCCGTCATGCGGCCCTGGAGGATGCTTCCGGCGCGCCACACACGGACAATGCGACATAGCGGGAGGGGGGCGCCAAACCGGTCGCCCGTATGGGAGAGCAAGGCAAGCCCCTGTTGGAAGGATGCGGCTGAGACGGCGCTCATGGCGGAAGCGGCCAGGGAGCCCACATCGCCCACCGCTAGAGACGCGCCGCCCGCGGAGGCCGCTTTCGTGATCGCTCGGCGGCGGAACAGAGCGTTCGCGGAAAAAGTCCGAAAATCGACGGCGGCTGCAATCGAGGGAACTGCGACACCGGCTTCAGATGCTGCGGTCACGGACCAAGCGCCGGTGCCATTCTGCGCCGCGCGATCGTCGACGGCGTCAACCAGAAACCCCGTTCCTTCCGGGTCAGGGTAGGCGGCGGCCTCAGCGGCGATCTGCGTGAGAAACCCTGCCGCGGGCGACTGTTCCATTCGTGCGAAGATTTCGCCGACCTGATTCGCGGCCAATCCACATCCTTGGGTGAGCAGGGCATGGAGGTCAGCCAGGGCCTGCATTACTGCGTATTCGATCCCGTTGTGCACCATTTTCACGTAGTGTCCGGCCGCCCCGGCGCCGAACCGATCGACGCATGGTTCGCCGTTGAACCGGGCGGCGATGCGCTTGAGCACCGGTCCGGTGCGGTTCCAGGCGTCCAGCGGCCCGCCCGCCATAAGAGCGGGCCCTCGCCGTGCTCCGGACGGTCCTCCGGATACCCCGAGTCCCATCAAGGCCAATCCGCTCTCATGCAACAGCGCCTGACGCCGCTCGGTGTCCTGCGGGTGAGAATTCCCCGCGTCGATGACGACGTCGTGTGGTGAAAGATGGGGCGTAAGCGCGGCGAGGCAGTCATCGACGGGCGTGCCGCTGCGGACCATCAGAAGAATTATACGGTTGGGCTTCAGACCGCGCGCGAGGTCTTCTGCGCCATTCGCGTTTGCAATGCCCAGGGCCGTCACTTCGGGCGAGTTGCGGATTTCGGGAGATGGCTCCCAGGCCCGAACGTGGATTCCGTGCGACTGCATCGCGGCTGCCAGGCCCCGTCCCATGGGCCCCAGGCCGATCAGTCCGATTTCGTCATTCATGACAGTCTCTGCCCAATCCTACCCCGATCCTAGCCGTTGAATCTGTGAGCGGGAAGGCCGGTCGTGCCTGGCGAGGCTCGGAAGAGGGCTCCGGAAAGAGGCGCCTCGGCGAGAGCGCCCGGGCTCAATCCGATCCGCGCCGACGTAACGAAAAGGTCTTTAAGTTCAGGGCCGCCGAAAGCGCAGCGGGTCGGTCTCGGAACGGGCATGGGGATAACCTGGTCAATGGTGCCGTCGGGCAGGAAGCGGGTCACCCGCCAGCCGTCCCAATGCGCGACCCAAAGGCCGCCCTCGGCATCCACGGTGAGCCCATCGGGGAAGCCGTCATCGCTGGAGAACCTTGCAAAACACCTGGGGTTGGTCGCTGCCGCGAATTCCACATCGTAGTCAAACGCCAAAATTGTCCGTTCAACGCTGTCGGAAAAGTACAGTCGATCTCCACCCGGACTGAATGCCGGTCCGTTGCAGACCACAAACCTGCCGAACAGGTGGCAAACTTCGCCGCTGGGCTCCAACGCATAGACGTTGCCGGTGGGTTGTCTTTCGCAGTCATCCATGGATCCGGCGATGAACCGGCCACCCGGATCGCAATTGCCGTCGTTGAATCTATTGCCCGGCAAGTGGCGTTCGGGGTCGCAGATCGGTGCAAGGCCGCCCGTCTGGGCGTCGAGATAGGCGAAACCAGCGCGGGTCGCCGCCACAAGGCCGCCATCGCGTCGCAGCGCGACGGCGCCAACCTCCGTCGATAGGGGGATAGTTCGCCTATCTTCGGTGACGGGCGAAAGAACATGAAGTTTACGACCTTTGACATCGAGCCAGATCAGACATTGATTGCGCTCGTCCCAGATCGGGCCTTCCCCAAGTTCCGCTTTCGCTTCCCAAACAGGAACGACCATGGATCACAAGCCTGTAAGAGGGGTTCCTGCCTCTGATCGCGAATATCCGAAAAGGTACCCGGCGGACTGAAAAACCCGCCGGGTACCGAAATCCGTACGTTTCCCAATCCGAAACCGACAGATCGATCAGCGCATCCGGTTCTGGCGGTTCTCGATCAGGTCGTCGACCACCGCCGGGTCGGCCAGCGTCGAGGTGTCGCCCAGGTTGGAGAAGTCGTCCTCGCCGATCTTGCGCAGGATGCGGCGCATGATCTTGCCCGACCGCGTCTTGGGCAGGCCCGGCGCCCATTGCAGCCAGTCGGGGCTGGCGATCGGGCCGATCTCCTTGCGCACCCACTGGACGAGTTCCTTGCGCAGGTCGTCCGACGGCGCCTCGCCGGCGTTGAGGGTCACGTAGGCGTAGATGCCCTGTCCCTTGATGTCGTGCGGCGCGCCGACCACGGCGGCCTCGGCGACCTTGGGATGGGCGACCAGCGCGCTTTCCACCTCGGCCGTGCCCATTCGGTGGCCCGACACGTTGATGACGTCGTCGACGCGTCCGGTGATCCAGTAGTAGCCGTCGGCGTCGCGGCGGCAGCCGTCGCCGGTGAAGTACTTGCCCTTGTAGGTCGAGAAGTAGGTGTCCTCGAACCGCTTGTGGTCGCCATAGACGGTGCGCATCTGGCCGGGCCAGCTGTCGATGATGCAGAGGTTGCCCTCGGCCGCCCCCTCGAGCACCTTGCCGTCGGCGTCGACGATCTGCGGCTCGACGCCGAAGAAGGGCCGCGTGGCGGACCCGGGCTTCAGCGCCGTGGCGCCCGGCAGCGGCGTGATCAGGATGCCGCCCGTTTCCGTCTGCCACCAGGTATCGACGATCGGGCAGCGGCCGTCGCCGACCACGTTGTAGTACCATAGCCAGGCTTCCGGGTTGATCGGCTCTCCCACCGTGCCGAGCAGGCGGATCGACTTGCGTGAGGTCTTCTTCACCGGGCCGTCGCCGTCGCGCATGAGGGCGCGGATCGCCGTCGGCGCGGTGTAGAAGATTTCCACGTTGTGCTTGTCGCAGACCTGCCAGAAGCGCGAGGTGTCCGGATAGTTGGGCACGCCCTCGAACATCAGCGTGGTCGCGCCGTTGGCGAGCGGACCGTAGACGATGTAGCTGTGGCCGGTGACCCAGCCGACGTCGGCCGTGCACCAGAAAATCTCGCCGTCCCTGTAGTCGAACACGTACTGGTGCGTCATGGAGGCGTAGACCAGATAGCCGCCGGTGGTGTGCAGCACGCCCTTGGGCTGGCCCGTGGAGCCCGAGGTATAGAGGATGAACAGCGGGTCTTCCGCGTTCATCTCCTCGGGCGCGCAGTCGGCGGAGGCGGCCTCGGTGACGTCGTGGTACCACACGTCGCGGCCGTCGACCCAGTGGATCGCCCCGCCCGTGCGCTTGACGACGATGACGCTGGTGACCGACGGGCACTTGGCGCAGGCGGCGTCCGTGTTGGCCTTCAGCGGGATCGGCCGGCCGCCACGCAGGCCCTCGTCGGCGGTGACGACCATGACGCAGTCGGAATCGTGGATGCGCTGGGCCAGCGAGTCCGGCGAGAACCCGCCGAACACCACCGAATGAATGGCGCCGATGCGCGTGCAGGCCAGCATGGCATAGGCCGCTTCGGGGATCATCGGCATGTAGATGCACACGCGGTCGCCGCGCTTCACGCCCCGCGCCTTCATGGCGTTGGCCAGGCGGCACACGTGCTCGTGCAGTTCGCGATAGGTGATCTTCTTGTCGTCCTTGGGGTCGTCGCCTTCCCAGATGATGGCGACCTGGTCGCCCCTGGTCGCCAGGTGACGGTCGATGCAGTTGGCGGACGCGTTCAGGGTGCCGTCCTCGAACCATTTGATCGACACGCTGCCGTAGTTGAAATCGACGTCCTTGACCTTGGTGTACGGCTTGATCCAGTCGACGCGCTTGCCGTGCTCGCCCCAGAACGCCGCCGGGTCGTCGACCGACTGCTTGTACATTTCCAGGTACTGCTCGTTGGTGCACAGCGACGCCTTGGCGACGGCCTCGGGCACCGGAAAGATATGCTCTTCAGACATGACGGTAGAAACCTCCCTTTAAATCCATGCGGCGTCCGCCGCCTTGGCGCGTCTGTCCTGCGCCCCACCCGATTACGCCCGCCGCCGCCCGTCCCGCGCCCCCCGAAACGGGATGCCCTGGACCGCGCCGGCCGCCGTCTCCCCGATCCGGGGCCACTCCCCCGGTTGTCTCCCTTGGGTCTCGAAAGTATGGCGAAATCCCGCCCGAGAACAAGGTATTGCGCCTTGGAAAACGGCCACGCGGAAGGCTGGATAGGGGAAAATTAGAATTTGTGCAATTGCGAAATAAGAATTTGCTTTATTTTACAAATCGATCGGACGTCAAAGTGAAATTTTTACGACATCATCCTGCACCGCAACATCGATCGGCGTCAGGCCGCGGCCGACGCAGGGCCCGGCGACGCAATGGCCGTCCTCGATGCGGAACAGGGCGCCGTGGGTGGCGCACAGGATGTGCGATCCGTCCCTGGTCAGGAAGCGGCCCGGCCACATGTCGAGCGGCGTGCCTACGTGCGGGCAGGAATTGACATAGGCGTATACGGCAGTGCCCTTGCGCACGGCCAGCACCAGGGTACGCGCGACCTCGAACCCCGCCGACCCGCCGTCGGCGATGTCGTCGAGGCGGCAAAGCTCGTGCCGTGCCATGGCCGACGGGGTCGCCCGCGGCTCAGTCCGCCGGCACGGTGCGCTTCCAGCGCTTGATGACCGTGCTTTCGAACAGGCCCGCCTTGGCGTAGGGGTCGTTGCGCGCGAAGTCCTCGACGGCGGCGCGCCCGTCCACGTCGAGCACCAGCATGCTGCCGATCATGGCCGCGCCGTCGTCGGACTGCATGGGCCCGGCGGTGACGATGATGTCCTTGTTGGCCTTCAGGTATTCCAGGTGGGCCGGACGGTTTTCCTGGCGCAGGTCCGTGCGGCCCGGCTTGTCGATGGCGAAGATGACGTAATGCATGGGCGGTTCCTCAAAGTTCCTTTGTGAAGGGGCGGGCCAGCAAGCCCTCGATCACCTTGTCGATGTCCTTGCCGTGGTTGACGATGGCGTTGACGGCCGTGCAGATCGGCATGTCGACGCCCAGGCGCCCGGCCAGTTCGATCACCGCGCGGGCGGAGAACACGCCCTCGGTGACCGCCTTGCGTTCGGCCAGGATGTCCTTGAGGGCGCGGCCTCGGCCCAGCGCGACGCCGAGCGAGAAGTTGCGCGACTGCATGGCGTTGCAGGTCAGCGTCAGGTCGCCGATGCCGCACAGTCCCATCAGCGTCTCCGCCTGCGCCCCCTTGGCCAGGCCCAGGCGAACGATCTCGGCGAGTCCGCGGGTGATCAGCGCGGCCCGCGTGTTGTCGCCCATGCCGCGGCCCTGGACGATGCCGCAGGCGATGGCCAGGACGTTCTTCACGGCGCCGCCGACCTCGGCGCCGATGGGGTCCTGGGACAGATAGGGCCGAAAACGCGGCGTGCCGATGGCCTGGGTGAACTGCTGGGCCAGCTTGGCGTTGTCCGACGCCAGGGTGACCGCCGAGGGGATGTCGCGCGCGACCTCGACGGCGAAGGTCGGGCCCGACAGCACGGCCTGGGGCGCGCCGGGCAGGGTTTCGGCGACGACCTCGGTCATCAGCTTGCAGGTGGCGTTCTCGATCCCCTTGGCGCAGATCAGCACCGGCTTGCGGAACGGACCCTTGGTCGCCGCCGCCATGGCCTGTGTCACCGGGCGCAGGAACTGCGCCGGGGCGACCAGGATCGCCGCGTCGATGCCGTCGATGGCGGCGCCCAGGTCGGCCGTCGCCTCGATGGCGGGGTCGATCGCCACGTCCGGAAGGTAGGGGTTCTCGTGGCTCTTGTTGATGGCCGCGGCGATCTCGGGTTCGTGGGCCTGCAGGATCACCGAACGTCCCGCCCGGCGGGCGACCATGGCAAGCGCCGTGCCCCAGGCCCCGGCGCCGATGACGGCGAAACGTTCCATGGCCAATGTTTTAATGGCCGTGGGCGGAGGAGAAAAGACAGGAATTCATGCCTCGGCCGCCGAAGCCCGGCATAACTGCTCGCCGACCGCGTGATCGCCCTTCCTGTCCATGCTGGAATCGAGGCGCCGAAGCTCGTCCAGCAGGCGATGCATGTCGGCGGGCGGCGGCGGCGCGTCGTCCGCGGCCGCCGTCATCGGCGACTGCGCGGCGATCAGGAAGACGGCGGCGAAAACGAGGCGATGCATGGCCCGAGTATGGCGCAGGCGCGCCTTGCGCGGAAGTCACGATTGCGATAGGGGCGTCACGCCTTGACCCCGGCGCCGGCGGCCTTGGGTGCGTCGGGGTCGAGCGGCCAGCGCGGCCTGGGGCGGAAGTCGAGCCCGTCGGTCAGCCCGAGGCGCAGGCGCTCGACCCCGGCCCAGGCGACCATGGCGCCGTTGTCCGTGCAGAGGGCGGGCGCCGGGGCGGCGAAGGCCAGTCCCCGGTCCGCCGCCAGGACCTGCAACCGCGCGCGGATCGCCTGGTTGGCGGCGACCCCGCCGGCGACGACCAGGGTGCGGCCCGCGGGATGGGCGGCCTTGAACATCCCGATGGCGCGGTCCGTCCGCTCGGCCAGCACGTCCGCGACCGCGTTTTGGAACGAGGCGCAAAGGTCGGCGACGTCCGCGTCCTGCAGCGGGCCCTGCGGCAGCGCCTCGATCGCCATGCGCACCCGCGTCTTGAGGCCCGAAAAGGAGAAGTCGCAGCCCGCGCGCCCCCTCATGGGGCGCGGCAGGTCGAAACGCCCGGGATCGCCCGTGCGCGCCGCCTGTTCCACGGCCGGGCCGCCGGGATAGCCCAGGCCCAGCATCTTCGCCGTCTTGTCGAAGGCCTCGCCCACGGCGTCGTCGATGGTGGTGCCGAGGCGGCGGTACCTGCCCACGTCCTCGACGATCAGGAGCTGGCAATGCCCGCCCGAGACCAGCAGCAGCAGATAGGGGAACGGCACGCCGTCGGTCAGCCGCGCGGTCAGGGCGTGGGCCTCCAGGTGGTTGACGGCGACGAACGGCAGGCCGCGCGCGGCGGCCAGCGCCTTCGCCGTCATCACGCCGACCAGCACGCCGCCGATCAGGCCCGGTCCCGCCGTGGCGGCGACGGCGTCGATTCCGTCCCAGCCGACGCCGGAGCGCGCCAGCGCCGCCGCGACCACCCTGCCCACCTGGTCCAGATGGGCCCGCGCCGCGACCTCGGGCACCACGCCGGCAAAGGGCTTGTGTTCGGCGAGTTGCTGGTGCACGACGTTGGACAGCACCTCGCGCGCGTCCGTCACCACGGCGGCGGCGGTCTCGTCACAACTGGTTTCGATGCCCAGGACGCGCATGTCGGTCTAAAATGGTGAATTTCCAGGTTGCGGCATTGGGCGGGGACTTTACTCTGTCGCACGCCGCACAACCAAAAGGCTTTTTCGATCGTGACCGACCCCACCGACCCCCGCAATCTCCGCATCGGCACGCGCGGCAGCCCGCTCGCCCTCGCCCAGGCCCACGCCACCCGCGACCTGATCGAGGCCGCGCACGGCGCGCCGACGCCGCTGGGGCCGACCGCCGTCGTCGAGATCAAGACCACCGGCGACCTCGTGCTCGACCGGCCCCTGGCCGATATCGGCGGCAAGGGCCTGTTCTCCAAGGAGATCGACCGCGCGCTGCTGGACAACCGCATCGACCTTGCCGTCCATTCCATGAAGGACCTGGAGACCTGGATGCCCGACGGCATCGTCATCGCCGCGGTGCTGGAGCGCGAGGACCCGCGCGACGCCTTCATCTCGGAACGCTACGGGACCCTCGCCGACCTGCCCTCCGGCGCCGTGGTCGGCACCGCCTCGGTGCGCCGCCAGGCGCAGCTCCTCCACCGCCGGCCGGACCTCAAATGCGTGACCTTCCGCGGCAACGTGCAGACGCGCCTCGCCAAGCTGGCCGAGGGCCGGGCCGACGCCACGCTGCTCGCCTGCGCCGGATTGAACCGGCTCGGCCGCTCGGAGGTGATCGCCTCGGCCCTCGAACCCGAGGACATGCTGCCCGCCGTCGCCCAGGGTGCCGTCGCCATCACCTGCCGCGCCGGCGACGACCGGGTGCTGGACCTGCTGGCGGCGATCAACCACGCGCCGACGCTGGCCCGCGTCACGGCGGAACGCGCCATGCTGGAAGCCCTCGACGGCTCCTGCCGCACGCCCATCGGCGGCCTGGCCGAACTGTCCGGCGACGGCAGCGAAATGACCCTGACCGGGCTGGTCGCGCGCGGCGACGGCAGCGCGCTTCACCGGGCGACGCGGCGCGGCGGCGCGGCCGACGCCCGTCGTCTCGGCCGCGACCTGGGCGAGGAGCTGAAGACCCTGGCCGGCCCCGGTTTCCTGGACGATCCCGGCCCTTCGGAACGCGGCGCCTGAGCCGTGGCCCGGCTTTTCGTTACGCGTCCGGAACAGGATGCCGGGGCGACGGCGCGGCGCCTCGCCGAACTGGGCCATCGGGCGATCCTCGCCCCCCTGATGGAGGTCCGCGTCCTGCCCGGCCCGGCCCTCGACCTTGCGGGCGTGCAGGCGGTCCTGCTGACCAGCGCCAACGGCGCGCGCGCCCTTGCCGAACGCCAGGGCCGCCCCGTCACGGGCCTGTCCGTGCTGGCGGTCGGCGACGCCACGGCGCGGGCGGCGCGCGACGCCGGCATGGGCCACGTGGAAAGTGCCGGCGGCGACGTCGACGACCTGGCGCGGCTGGTCGGGGCGCGCCTGACGCCCGGCGGCGGCGCGCTGCTGCACGTGGCGGGGACCAAGGTGGCCGGCGACCTCTCGGGCATGCTCGCCGCTGCCGGCTTCACCTGCCTGCGCGAGGTGTTGTACGAGGCCCGCGCCGCGACGTCGCTGCCCGAGTCCGCGCGCCGGGCCCTCGCAGAGGGGGCGGCGGACGGCGTGCTTCTTTATTCGCCGCGCTCGGCGGCCCTGTTTCGCGACCTGGCCCGGGCGGCCGGGCTTGGGGATGCGCTCGGCAGCCTGACCGCCCTCTGCCTCAGTGCCGCGGTGGCGGCCGGCGCCGGTGGCGGGTGGGGCCGCGTCGCGGTCGCCGAGCGGCCGACCGAGGACGCCCTCATGGACCTGATCCGCACCCTGTTCCCGTGATCCCGGCCCGGCGGGCGCGGGCCGTCCCGCCTTGCGCCGGGATGCGCCGCAACGTAACTTGGGCCCGTTCGCCCGCCGCGCGGCCGGTCCGGAAACCGGCGGCGGGCCTGCGCTTGAACGACGCGATACAGATTCAGATGGGAGCCCTCCGACCATGACCACCCCGCCGCGCAAACGCGCCAGCGCCAAAAGCCGGTCCGGCAAGGGCCGGGCCGCGGACAAGGCGCCCGCTCCGGCCAAGGGGACGGCCGGGAAAGAGGCGCCGGACGACGCGCAGGAAAAGGATCCGTCCGGCGGGACCGCGGCCGCGGACGGCGCCGGCAAGGCCGCCGAAAAGAACGCGGCGACGGCCCCGCCGGCGGACGAGGCCAAGCCGGACCCGAAGCCCGTATCCGCGCCGCCGCCGGTGCGCCCGGCGGGCGCGGCGCGGGCGCTCGCCTGGGTGACGCTTTCCCTGGGCCTGGCGGTCGGCGCCGCCGCGTTGACCTGGCCCTGGTGGTCGGAACGTCTCGGCGGGGCGTTCCCCTTCCTGGCGGTGAACGGCCAGGATCCGGCGATCAGCCGGCTCGCGGGCCGCGTCGAGACCCTGGAACAGCAGACCCGCAGCCTGGAGACGGAGAAGTCCGGCACCCTGGAGCAGCTGGAGCAGGAGCGCGCGCGCTTTCAAAGCGAGTTGAAGACGATGATGGCGCGGCTGGCGAAAGTCGAAAAGGCCGTGGCCGAGGCCCGCGATCTGGTCAAGGCCGCCGACGCCCCCGCCGGCAGCGCGGTCGCGGTGGAATCCCTGAAGGCGCTGGCCGACCGCCTGGCCGAGCTGGAGCAGGATGCGGCCAAGGGATCCGCGGCGGCCCCGGCGGCGGCGGGCCCCGATCCGGAGCTCAAGTCGGCGCTCGAAACCATGGCCGCGCGCCTGAAGCGCCTGGAACGGGAAACCGACGGCAAGGATGCCGGCGACGCGGCGGCGCGCGCCATCGTCCTGGCCGTGGCGCAACTGCGCGACGCCCTGCGCGAGGGCCGACCCTTCGCCGCCGACCTGGAGGCGCTGAAGGCGATTGCCGACGGCCGGCCGGCGATCGCCCAGTCCGTCTCGGCCCTGGCGCCGCAAGCGGCGCACGGCGTGCCGTCGCTTGCCGTGCTCAGGACCCGGTTCGCGTCCCTGGCAGGGCCCATCGTCACCGCCGCCGGCGCGGCGGACGGCGACGGCTGGCTCGCCGAGGCGGCGGCCAAGCTTGCCTCCCTGGTCACGGTGCGGCGCGTCGGCGACGCCGCGCCGGAAGGCTCCGTCGACGCCCTGGTGGCGCGGGTCGACGCGCTGTTGGCGGCGGGCGACCTGAGTTCGGCGGTCGAGACGTTGAAACTCCTGACGGGCAAGGCGGGCGAGGTCGTCGCCCCCTGGCTCAAGGCCGCCGAGGCGCGCCTCGCGGCGGAGAAGGCCGTCGCCAACCTGCACGTCCATGCGCTGTCCCTCCTGGCGCCGGCCAAGGCCGGCGGCTGAGGCGGACCACTGCATGCTGCGCGCGCTCAAATTCCTTGCCGTCCTTGCCGTCCTGCTGGCGGCGGTTCTGTGGCTGACCGACAATCCCGGGTCGATCCGCGCCGAATGGCGCGGCTACCGGGTCGAAACCTCGGCCGCCCTGTTGATCGCCGCGGTCGCCGCCATTGCCGTCGCCTCGGCGGTGCTCTACCGGGCCTGGACCGCGCTGCGCCACGCGCCGGGCAGCATTGCGGCGGCCTGGCGCGAGCGGCGGCGGCGGCGCGGCTACGAGGCGCTGACCCGCGGCATGGTCGCCGTCGCCGCCGGCGACCCGGCCGAGTCGCAGAAGCATGCCAAGCGGGCCGAGGTCCTGTTGAACGAGCCGCCCCTGACCATGCTGCTGTCGGCCCAGGCGGCGCAGCTCGGCGGCGACGACAAGGCGGCGGAAGGCTTTTTCAAGGCCATGGCGGACCGCCCCGAGACGGCATTCCTCGGCCTGCGCGGCCTGTTGTCCCAGGCTCTCAATCGCGGCGACCGGGACAAGGCGCTGGATCTGGCGCGCCGCGCCTACCGCCTGCGCCCGGCGAGCGAGTGGGTCGCCACCACCCTGTTCGACCTGCAGGCCCAGTCGGGCCTGTGGCTCGACGCCAGCGTGACCAACGACGAACTGGGCCGCCGCCGCCTCGTCGACCGCGCCACGACGGACCGCCGCAAGGGCGTGCTGGCCTATGAGCAGGCCCGCCAGGCGCGGGCGGACGGCGATCCCGCCGCCGAATTCAGGCATCTGCGCCAGGCCCACGACCTGGCCCCCGACCTGATCCCGGCGGCGGCGCGCCTCGCGCACCTGCTGGCCGCCGACGGCAAGGAACGGCGCGCGGCCAACCTGATCGAAAAGGCCTGGATCTCCGTTCCCCATCCGGATCTGGCCCGCGAATACCTGAACGCGCGCCGGGCCGAGGACGCGCTGGCCGCCGTCAAGGCCATGGAGAAGCTGGCCCGCGCCAACCCGGACCATCCGGAAAGCCACCTGGCCCTGGCCCAGGCGGCCGTCGATGCGGCGCTGTGGGGCGAGGCGCGCAAGCACCTGGAACTGGCCCTCGACGGCGCCGGGCACGACGGATATGCCGGCCGGGCGCTGCGCCTGCTGGCGGCGGTCGAGGAGGGCGAGGTCGACGATCCCCCGCGCGCGCGCGAATGGCTGTTGCGCGCCGCGACGGCGGGCCCCGACAACGCCTGGGTCTGCGGCACCTGCGGCAACGCCGCCGCCGACTGGACGGTGACCTGTGCCAACTGCGGGCAGTTCGACGGCTATTCCTGGCGCACGCCGCCCCATGCGGCGGGGGCCGTCGGCGACCGCGTTATCGGCGACGGCGGCACGGCCCGCCTGCCGGCGCCCGGGGACCGCGGCGGTCAGGACGGCAACGGCGGCCCGTGATCCCGCGCCCGCCGCGGCGCGCGCGTCTTTGAACTTGACTTGCAGGCGCGCCTGATAGAGTTTCCGCCTTGAAAACGCGCCGAGTTGCCGCGTCGCCGCCTTAGCTCAGTTGGTAGAGCATCGCATTCGTAATGCGAGGGTCGGGTGTTCGAGTCACCCAGGCGGCACCATTTCTTTCCAATGCCGATGGCATTCTTTCCTTTCCGCCCGCCTATGGACGCCGGGGCCCGTACGGGCCATAAGAACAATGGCAAACGCGCAACTCGCCGGGTGAAGGTAAACCATCGGTGACATCCAATACGCACGAAAGACTGGACTCCGCAGCCAGTCCGGCCATGGGCTCGAACCGGTTATTCGGTTTCGTTTTCACGGGCGTGTTCCTGATCGCCGGTGTTTGGACTCTCTCCGAAGGAACGGCGGACTGGACCGCCACCCTGGGCACGGGGCTGCTTATGCTTTCCGGCCTTTGCCTTGTTCTCGCCTTGGTTGCGCCGGGATTGCTGCAAGGCCCCAATCGGGCATGGACGGCCTTCGGGAACCTGCTGCACCGGATCGTCAGCCCGCTGGTTCTCGGGGTGCTGTGGCTGGCGGTGATCACGCCGACGGGTTTGGTGCGTCGCCTCATCGGCAGCGATTCCCTGAATCGCGCGTTTGACCTGGAAGCCGCAACCTATTGGATCCCGCGCGATCCGCCCGGTCCGTCCCTCAAGGATCAATTTTAGGCCCGCGATGGCGTTTCTCTTCGAGCTATGGCGCTTTCTCAAGGTGCGAAAAAAATTCTGGCTGCTGCCGGTCTTCGTCATGTTGGGATTGTTCGGCGGATTGATGGTGCTGGCCCATGGCTCCGCCATTGCCCCCTTCATTTACACGTTGTTTTGACTTTTGGGGTCTGCCCCGCCATGTTCGTTCTTGGGATATCCGCCTTCTACCATGACAGTGCCGCGGCATTGGTCCGTGACGGCATCGTCGTCGCAGCGGCGCAGGAAGAACGGTTCACACGGGTCAAGCACGACCCCGGGTTTCCGGAGAACGCGATTGCCTATTGCTTGGCAGAGGCAGAGGTCGCCCTCGATGCCGTTGACTTGGTGGTCTTCTATGACAAGCCATTCCTGAAATTCGAAAGGCTGTTGGAGACCTATATTGCGTTCGCACCCCGCGGGTTCGCCTCGTTCCGCCACGCCATGCCGCTCTGGCTGCGGGAGAAACTGTTCCTGAAAGATTTCCTGTGCAAGCGGCTGACCGATGCGTTCGGCGCGTTCGACTGGAAGTCAAAGTTGCTGTTTTCCGAACATCACCTTAGCCACGCCGCCTCTGCCTTCTACCCTTCGCCCTTCGACGAAGCGGCCGTTCTGACGATGGACGGCGTCGGCGAGTGGTGCACGACCTCCGCAGCCGTCGGCTGCGGCGCCGACCTGAAGATCGAAAAGGAAATCCATTTCCCCCATTCGCTCGGGCTTTTGTATTCAGCCTTCACCTACTATCTGGGGTTCAAAGTGAATTCGGGGGAATACAAGGTCATGGGTTTGGCGCCCTACGGCCGACCGAAATATGCCGATGTGATCCTGGACAACCTGATCGACTTGAAGGCGGACGGATCATTCCGTCTGAACCTGCAGTACTTCGAATACTGCACCGGTTTGACCATGACCGGCCGGAAGTTCGATGCGTTGTTTGGCGGGCCGCCGCGCCGCCCGGGAGAACCGCTCGACCAGCGCCACATGGACCTGGCGGCATCGATCCAGGTGGTGACGGAAGAGGCCGTCTTGCGCCTCACCCGCGCCCTGGCGAAGGATACGGGGCTCTCCAACCTTTGCTTGGCGGGCGGGGTCGCACTCAATTGCGTCGCCAACGGCCGCGTCCGGCGTGACGGAGCGTTCAAGAGCCTCTGGATTCAGCCGGCCGCAGGGGACGCCGGCGGTGCCTTGGGCGCGGCGTTCGCCGGTTATCATCTTTATTCCGGCCAGGCCCGGCCTCCGCGAACCGGCAGCGACGACATGGCCGGGGCTTACCTGGGGCCGGAGTTTTCCCAGGATGAGATCGAACGCCGTCTGGCGGCGGCAGGTGCCGTGTTCCAAGTCTTGTCCGTTGAAGAAACCGTCAAAGAAACCGCCCGCTCTTTGTCCCAAGGCATGGCCGTCGGCTGGTTCCAGGGGCGCATGGAGTTTGGCCCCCGTGCCCTCGGCGCGCGGTCGATCCTGGCCGACCCCCGACCTCGGGATACGCAGCGCAAATTGAATCTGAAGGTCAAGTACCGCGAGAGCTTTCGTCCCTTTGCGCCCTCCATTCTGGCCGAACGGGCTGAAGAGTGGTTCGAAAGCGGAGCCGCCTCGCCCTACATGCTTGTCGTTGACTGGTTGCGCGGCGACCGCCGCCACAGTCCTGGACCGGAGTCAGATGGCCTGAAGGGCATAGAACTCCTGAACTGTACCCGATCGGACATCCCTGCGGTGACGCATCTGGATTATTCGGCGCGTCTGCACACGGTGCAGGGGGAGGTCAATCCGCTGTTCCACGCCTTGCTCTCCGAATTTGAACGTTTAACCGGCTGCCCCACTCTCGTAAACACCAGCTTCAACATCCGGGGCGAGCCCATCGTCTGCACACCGGAAGACGCGTTCCGTTGTCTGATGGGGACGGAACTCGACCTGCTGGTGATCGGCAACTGTTATGTTCTCAAGACAGAACAGACGGTGGCGCCCAACACCGACTACAGGAATTCTTTCGAATTGGATTGACCCGGCCGGGAAAGTCGAAGGCTGAGAAGGTTACGTGAAGACAGCCCTAACCAATGCGATTCTGATCGTGGTTTCCTCCGTTCTGACGTGGGTAGCGGTCGAACTGGCGATCTTTCCGGCGCTCGTGCCGCACATGCCGCTGCGCTTGCATGACTATCTCGGGGAAATTGAGCCCCTGGCCCAGTCATCAAAGGAAGGATTGGTCCCGAAAGCCGACTGGATCCTGCTGGTCGGGGATTCCTACGCGAAAGGCAACGGGGACTGGTTGCTTGCCGCAGATCAGGACGCCAATCCGCCGTTCCAGGCTGCGCATGTTCTGCACGCGCTGACGGGGCGGGACGTCATGAACCTGGGCCTGCCGGGAGTAGGCTCTATCTATGGCTGGAACCGCCTGCCTGAGGAGTACATGACCTGGCTGGGCAAGGCCTGGCGCTATCGTGTGGAGGCGCCCTCCGTGCTATTCGCATATTTCTACGAGGGGAATGACCTGAACGACAACCTGCGCCGCGTCCGGGCGCATTTTAACGGTGAGGCACCCCTGGGGTTCTTTGCCGACCCGTCGGCGGTTGCACGCGTCATCGAGGACGAGGCGGCCTATCGCCACAAAGGCAAGCGGACGCTGTTGTACGACCTGTTCGCCGCCAAGTTCGTGCGCAATCTAGTGAAAGGCGAATGGAGGAATGCTCGCCAGGAGGCGGAGGCATCCCGCAGCCAGATGGAGGCCCGCACCATGGACGGTCCGCAGGCGCCTCCCACCGCCCTCAATCCGGGGAGCAGCGACAACGCCTTTCGCGTCGCCGGAAGGGCCCAATCCGTCACTGGGGGCTTGCAGTCCCCGGCGATGGAACTGTCCGACGAGCAAACTGCCGCGTCGCTGCTCGTCGTTGACCGGGCGCTCGCCCGTTTGCGCCAGCAGTTCCCGGACACCCGGACCGTCGTCGTCTACCTGCCGGCGCCGCTCAGCCTGTACGACCCGGCGGCCGGCGACTTTCTGGTGCAGACCTACCAAGGCGGGCCAAATCGGTTCTCCGCCCAGGCCATTCGCCGCCGCAGCGACGATCTGTGCCGAAGCGTCCGCGCGATTGCTGGGGCCCAAAAGGCCGGGTTCATCGATGCGCGTGGCCCGTTGCGGGATGTCGCCCGGTCAAATCCGGTGCACGGCCCTCGCGATTGGAAGCATCTGAACAGATTGGGGCAGGAGGTACTGGCCGGCATCCTTGCCGGCAAACTGGCGTCGCCCGATGCATCCGGTTCTTGCGGCCGCCTGGCCGACGGATAGGCAGCTGCCGTATTGACGCCGGCTCCCCTGAATGCCGTCCCCTCAAAAAGAAACCGGCCCGCGTCGCGGGCCGGCGAGTTTAACAGGGAGGCTGCCGGGGGCGTTCGGGGGGGAGGGGAAGGGCGCACCCCGACAATGGCTCAATCCTAGCGCGCGGCGCGGTCCGCATCAGTGACCCAAGTCACATGCGGAAAAATTAATTAAAGAAACGGAACGATGGCCGGCGGTCGGCGCCTTCGACGGCCGAACCCGCGCATCCGGCGGGATCAGTGTTCCTGGAGCTGGCGGTAGAAGTTGCGGTCCAGCAGCACCGCCTCTGACAAGGTGCGGCGGCGGTTCTGGGAATCCTCGCGGACCAGCACGTAATGGGGAACTGGGGTGCGCTCACTCCCGTTCGCGGCGACGACCCACACCATGCGGGGCTCGTCCACCTTTACGAAACGGGCGCCGAGGTCGATGCGACGCTTCTTCATTGTTCTTGGTGTTCTTGGTCTTCAAGTCGGGGTCAAACAGGGGGCTGTTTCAGTATCCTAGGTAACGCCGCATCGGCCCGGAATTCAAATCAAAAATCGGGCCGGACGGCGAAAAAAAGGCTTGCGAAGCGTGGCGGATCCGAAATCCGTCCGGCGGCGGCCGGCAAACGGAGCGAATATCGAATTCGCGCCGCCGGGCGCGGGAGTCCGGCGTTACGCGCTCAGGTTGACGAGCCGCCCGCGCACCGCACCCTCGAACAGGCCCTCGTCGCCGAACCGGGCGAATGCCTGGACGGTGCCGCCGCGGAACTCCAGGGTGCCGCCCAGGGCGCTCAGGCTGTTGATGCGGGCGGAGGCGACGCCGAGGGCGACGCGCACGCGGGCGCGCGCCTCCCGGGCCTCGTCCGCGGTCAGCGCGCCGATGCCGGTCAGGTCCAGGCCCGAACTGTCCAGGGGCTGGGCGCGCACGGTGATGCGTCCGCCGAATTCGGTGGTCTGGATGGTGACCCGGCCCTGGGCGCTGGAGATCAGGTTGACGCCCCCCGTCTCGGCGGCCGCGACGATGCGGTCGATGGCGTCCAGGGTGCGGCCGGCGGCGGCGGTGATGTTCAGGCGCGACACCCGCGTCTCGTCGATGCGCAACTCCGTGCGCGGCGACACCAGCCCGCCGTTGATCGCCGTGGAGAGTTGCGCCTCCAGGGTGCGAAGCTGGCCGACCACCCGGTTGCCCGCGGCGACGGCGCGGGCGACCGCCGTGCTCGCTTGCGACGCGCGCAGGGTGATGCCCCGGCGCGGGTCCAGCGACAGGCCGAGGGTGTCGGGCGTCGCGCGCGACGGCGTAGCGGCGGATGTCCGCTCGACCGCGAGGGCGCTGCGCGCGCGGCTGACGGCGAGCGCGCTCGAACCGTTGATCTGCGCGGCGACGGCGGCGCTGAAATCCGTGGCCATGGGCTTCCCCGGGGGGCCTCGCGGGCGCTCCGTTCTGGGGGCCTTGCACGGTTCTGTGCGCGGTCCGGGATGGCGCGGGGCGGCCCCTTCCTGGCACCGCCCTGGACGTTCTTTCGCCGGCAAGTCTAGCAAGGCGGCGCATCCGCGCCAAGCGCCGGGTGCGCCGGCGCCTCGTGTCGATCCTAAGAAACAGCTTTGAAGTCGTTGGTATTCAATGGTTAACGTGCGCAGGCGGGGACGCGCGAATCGGGGCGGATGACTGCGTTGGAAGTTGCCGGCGGGCGACTCCGCCACTGGTGCGGAACGAATTCGCGCCGCGACGGGCCCATCCGGGGCGCCGGCGGGCCGTCGGCGGCGCTCGGGACGCGGGCGGCGGCATCGGTTCCGGGCTGGGGCGAAGGCCTGGATTATCAGAGCATTAACCAATTTCCCTCAACAATGACCTTGGATTCGGCGGCCGCTCCGTCGAGGCCTCGATCCCGCGCAGGCGGCGCTCGGGCCCGCTGCCGGCCTTGTAACGACGATGGCAGTTGCAAGGCGCGGGCGAACGGGTAAATTCATTGCATCAGGGGTATGGACCGGCCGGCTTCGAAGGCGGGGCCACTCCCGGCGGCGGCGGCCGCGCGGCCCGGCGCCGGACGCAGACAAGACATCGGATAGGGCGATGACCCAGGACCTGAAAAAACATTCCTATACCATTCCATGTGCGTCGGCGTTCCGCGACGCGGTCACCGACCTGGCGGTCAGGCGGCGGGTCAACGTGGGCGATCTGGCGCGCTCGGTGCTGCTGGTCGTTCCGCAAAGCGTCATCCGCGACGTCTCCGATCCCGGCGAGCCCGGCCCGGACGACCGCGAAACGGTCATCCTCAAATCCGGCACGGCCAAGGGCCGGCCGTGGCGCCGCAAGCCGCGCCTGCAGGTCCGCATGGCGCCCGGTTTCGAGGTCGAGTTCATGCGCCGCGCGCTCGCCATCGCGCTGGCCCTGGACCAGGGGGAAACCCGCGTGCTTCTGACGCCCGCGGACGAGACCGCGACGGCCCCGCCGGCCGCCGGGCGCGAGGTCGTCGACCCGGAGGAACTGGTCCGCCTGCGCACCATCGTCTCGGTGCTTTCCTTCGACCCGCTGGCGGACGGCGTGCGCTCGCGCGAGGACGCGCTCTATGTCCTCGGCTTCCCGCCCGGGCGGATCCCCGACGGCGAGACGTTGCGCGCGCGGTTCCGCATGCTGGCGACCATCCACCATCCGGACAGCCCGCACGGCGACCACCGCCGCATGAGCCAGCTCAACAGCGCCATGGACATCCTGAAACGCGGCGCCGCCTGACCCTGCCCCGTGCCCGGCCGCGCGCGGCCATGCGCATCCGGGCGCGCCGGTGCGCCCCCGGAACGATCGACGCCGCCACGGCGATGCCGTGTGCAGCCAATTTCCCTTGAGGCGCGCCGCCCGTTGTGGCCTCATGCCGGCCGGGGGCGGCCAACCGCGATGGGGACAAGACGATGAGATTGAAGGATAAAGTGGCCCTGGTGACGGGCGCCGGCTCGGGCTTCGGCGAGGGCATCGTCCACCGCTTCGCCGAGGAAGGGGCGCGCGTCGTCGTCGCCGACATCGACGGGGCGGCGGCCGACCGCGTCGCCAGGGACATCCAGGCGCGCTCGTTCATCTGCGACGTCTCCAAAAACGATCAGGTCAAGGCCATGGTCGACGCCACCGTCGGCTGGTTCGGACGCCTCGATATTCTGGTCAACAATGCCGGCATCGCCCAGAAGCGGGGGCCCATGCTGGGCGTTACCGAGGCCGAATTCGACCGCATCTACGCCGTCAACGTGAAAAGCGTCTACCTTGCCGCGGTCCACGCCGTGCCGCAGATGCGCGCCCAGGGCGGCGGCGTCATCATCAACACGGCCTCCACCGCCGGCGTGCGCCCGCGCCCGAGGCTGACCTGGTACAACGGCTCCAAGGGCGCGGTCATCACGCTGACCAGGTCCATGGCGGCGGAACTGGCGCCGGACGGGATCAGGGTCTGCGCGATCAATCCCGTGCTCGGCGCCACCGGCCTGACCGCCGACTTCATGGGCGGCGACACGCCCGAACTGCGCGCACAGTTCAACGCGACCATTCCGCTCGGCCGCATGTCGACGCCCAAGGACGTCGCCAACGCGGCCCTGTTCCTGGCCTCGGACGAGGCCGAGTTCCTGACCGGCGTCTGCCTGGAGGTCGACGGCGGCCGCTGCATCTGAGGCCGCCCGCGCGTTCCCCAAGAAAAGGAAACATCCATGCCCGACAACAAGCCACGCCTGCTGGTCGCCCGTGTCTTCCCGCCCGACGTGATGGCGCGGGCCGCCCGCGACTACGACTGCGTCGTCAACGACCGGGACGCCAACTGGACGGGGGCGGACGTGATCGCCCGCGCCGGCGGCGTGGACGCCATCCTGACCAGCGCGCGCACCAAGTATCCGGCCGACGTCATCCGGGACCTGCCGGCGACCGTGCGCATGCTGGCGACCTTCTCCGTCGGCTACGAGCACATCGACATCGCCGCCGCCAAGGCGCGCGGCCTCGTGGTCAGCAATACGCCCGACGTGCTGACCGAGGCCGTCGCCGACCTGACGATCCTCCTTTTGCTGGCGGCGTCGCGCCGCGCCCGCGAGGCCTTCGAGATGCTGAGCGGCGACCGGTGGGTCAAGATCGGCGGCTGGAAACCGACCCAGTTCCTCGGCGCGGGACCGCAGGGCAAGGTGCTGGGCATCCTCGGCATGGGCCGCATCGGCCGCGCGGCGGCGGCGCGCGCGCGGGCCATGGGCATGGTCATCCACTACCACAACCGCTCGCGCCTGGCGCCCGATCTGGAACAGGGCGCCGTCTATCACGACACGCCGCAGTCGCTGCTGAAGGTGTCGCAGTTCCTTTCGATCCACTGCGAATCGACGCCGGAAACCCGGCACCTGGTCAACCGGGAAGGCATCGCCCTGATGCCGCCGGGGGCCATCGTCGTGAATACCGCGCGCGGCGACATCATCGACGACGACGCCCTGATCGAGGCGCTGGAAAGCGGGCGCCTCGCCGCCGCCGGCCTCGACGTGTTTAATGGGGAGCCCGACGTCGACAAGCGTTATTTCACGCTCAAGAACGCCTTCATCCTGCCGCACATCGGCAGCGCCACGGTGGAGACCCGCAACGCCATGGGCTTCCGCGCGCTGGACAACCTGGACGCCTTCTTCCGCGGCGCGGAGCCGCGCGACCGGTTGGCCTGAGCAGGTGCCTCCGCGTCATTCCCGCCTGCCTTCACCGAAGCGAAGCCCCGGCTTCGCGCAGGCAGGCGAATGCGGGAATCCACACCTTTTCTCAAGTCAGGGCCGTTTTGGAATAAAGGGTGCCGACTGGGCATGAAAAACCGCCCGGGGCCGGGGCCCGCGGGCGGTTTTCACTGTTTTCCCAGGGGAGGAAAGCGGCCGGTCTATTCCCTGTTGCCGAAGAACTGCAGCATGAAGATGAACATGTTGATGAAGTCCAGGTAGAGCGTCAACGCGCCCATGATGGCCTTCTTCTCGTGCACTTCCGAATGGTCGCCCTCGGCGTAGATCGCCTTGATGCGCTGCGTGTCGTAGGCGGTCAGGCCGGCGAAGATCAGCACGCCCAGCACCGAGATCACGAAGTGCAGGCCCGTCGACGCCAGGAAGATGTTGACCACCGAGGCGATCAGGATGCCGATCACGCCCATGATCAGGAACGTGCCGAAACCGGAAAGATCCTTCTTGGTGGTGTAGCCGTACAGCGACAGGCCGGCGAAGGCGCCCGCGGTGATGAAGAACACGCGGACGACGCTGACGCCCGTGAAGGCAAGGAAGATATAGCTGAGCGACAGGCCCATAAGGGCCGCATAGACCCAGAACACGGTCTGCGCGGTCGACGCCTTCATGGAGTGGATGCGCGCCGCGAGGAAGAACACGAAGCCGAGCGGCGCCAGCATGACGACCCAGCGCAGCGCCGTGCCGTGGATCACGTTCATCAGCTCGCCCGAGGTCGAGGCGGCGAACGCCACGGCGCCGGTGAGCGCCAGGCCGATGCACATGTAGTTGTAGACGCGCAGCATGTAGCTGCGCAGGCCGACGTCGATGCCGGCGTCCGCCGCCTGCGCATGATCCATGCGCGCGGTCTGCAGCCGGAACCTGTCGTTCGGACCCATTGCCATTGAAGTTCTCCTTCTTAACTTCCCGATCGGGAAGCCGTCCTTGTGATGCCGGTGGGCTTCCCGGTGAAACCTGTGAATATCCCTGCGCCTAATATGGCAGTGAATCGCGAAAATTCAACTGGTTCCGGGGGCGGTCACGCAGGAATCACAAAAGCCGCCGTCACTGGTTCCGCAGGTGCGGCATGGCTTTCTGCCCCATGGCCCGCCAGGTCCCGTAGAGCCCCATGAGCAACGTCACGGCGAGGCAGAACAGCGCCGTGGAGAGCGCCGCCGGAGCGTCGAAGGCCCAGTCGCTGTTCATCAGGTGGACGACGATGCCCCAGGCCGCCGCCGTGCCGACGCCGGCGCCGACGATGGCGGTGAGCAGGCCGAGGGCGCCGTATTCCAGCAGATAGCCGCCGAGCACGCGGCCGCGGCCGGCGCCCAGCACCTTGAACACCACGGCGTCATAGACCCGGCGGCGGTGGCCCGCGGCGATGGTCCCGGCCAGCACCAGCGCGCCGGCGGCGATGGTGACGGCGGCGACCCCGCGCACGGCCCAGCTCACGCCCTCCATGATGCGCGCCGCGGCCTCCAGGGCCTCGCGCACGCGGATGGCCGAAACGTTGTGGAAGCGGTCGGCGACCGCGCGCTCGACGGCGTCCTCGGCGGACGCCGGGGCCTCGACGGCGGCGACGTGGCTGTGCGGAGCGCCCTCCAGCGTGCCCGGCGCGAAGATGATGGCGAAGTCGAAGCGCAGCGACCGCCAGTCGATCTCGCGCAGGCTGGCGACCGTCGCCGTAATCGGCCGCCCCAGGACGTTGAGGGTAAGGGTGTCGCCGAGCCCGATGCCGAAGCCCCTGGCCAGGTTGGCGTCGAGGGAAATCAGCGGCGGCCCGGAATAATCGGCGGGCCACCACTCACCGGCGACGATCGCGCTGGCCTCGGGGCGCGTCGCCGCATAGGTCAGGGCGCGGTCGCCGCGGATCGCCCATTGGCTGTCGGCGGCGATCTCGACCTGGTCCACGGGCCTGCCGTCGATCCGCGTGATGCGCCCGCGCAGACTGGGGACGCGCCGCAGGTTGGCGGTGCCGTCGACGGCCGTGACGGCGGCGTCGAAGGCCGCCACCTGGTCCGGCTGGATGTCCAGGAAGAAAAAGGCGGGGGCGCGTTCAGGCAGGCGCTCCGTCACCTGACGGGTCATGTTGGCGTCGATCAGGGCGACGGCGACCAGCACGGCCAGACCCAACCCCAGGGACGTGACGACGCTGGGCACCATGCTGTCGGGGCGGCCCAGGTTGGCGACCACCAGGCGCAGCCGCGCGCCCGGCGGGCGCTTGCACGCGCGGGCCAGCCGCCCGACGGCCCAGGCGGCGCCGCGCAGCACGGACAGGAACAGGATCGCGCCGCCGACGAACCAATAGGCGAACCAGCGGTCGCCGGCCGTGGCGACGGTGAGGGCCGCCAGCGCCGCGCCGCCGAGCCCGATCAGGACCAGGTATTCCGTGCGCGGCCGGCGGCGCGCCGGGGCCACGCGGTCGCGGAACAGGTCGCCCGCGCGCACCTCGCGCGCGCGGGCCAGCGGCCACAGCGCGAAGGTCACCGCCGACAGCAGGCCGAACGCCGCCGCCGTTGCCAGGGCCGTCGGGTGGATTCCGGGCTCCGGCGCCACGGGCAGAAGGTGGCCGAACGTGACCACGCCCAGCCACGGCAGGGCCGCCCCCAGGGCCAGGCCCAGCGTCACGCCGACGGCGGCCAGGATCAGCACCTGGATCAGGTAGACGGCGAAGATCAGGCGGCCGGCGGCGCCGATGCACTTCAAGGTCGCGATGGTTGCCGCCCGCCGGTCCAGGTATCCGGAGACGGCGTTGGTGATGCCGATGCCGCCGACCAGCAGGACCGTCAGTCCGACGAATCCCATGAACAGGCTCAGGCGGTCGACGAAGCGGCGCACGCCGGGCGCGGCCTCGTCCGCCGCGCGGATGCGCCAGCCGGCGTCGGGAAAGCGCTCCTTCAGGTCCTCGATGAAGGCCGGGACCGAGACGCCCCTGGGCAGCAGAAGGCGGTGGTGATAGCGGATCTGGCTGCCCGGCTGCACCAGCCCGGTCGCCGGCAGGGCGTCCCTGGAGATCATCAGGCGGGGGCCGAAGGAGAACACGCTGGCGACGCGGTCCGGCTCCTTGACGATGACGGCCCGGATCGCGAACTCGGCCTCGCCGACGCGCACCCGGTCGCCGGTCTTGAGGCCCAGGCGGGTCAGCAGGTTGCCGTCCACCGCCGCGCCCCAAACGCCGTCCCGCGCGGCGAGGATGCCGGGGAGCGGCAGCGCCGGATCCGTGACCAGCGACCCCGCCAGGGGATAGGCGCCGTCGACGGCCTTCAGTTCGGCCAGCGAGCGCCGCGCCTTGGGGTCGAGCGGCCGCGCCATGGTGCGCATCTCGATAACGTCCGACCGCGCGCGGGATTTTCCGGCGAGCCAGGCGAGCTGTTCCGGTTCCGCCGCGCGATGGGTCAGGCGCAGGTCCACGTCGCCGCCCAGAAGCTTCACGCCGTCGCGGTCGAGCCCGGCGACGAACGAGCGCGACAGCGACCCCACGGCGGCGATGGCCGTCACCCCCAGCACCAGGCAGGCGAGGAAGATGGCGAGGCCGCGAAACCCGGGGCCGGGACCGCCCGCGAGGTCGCGCCAGGCGATGCGGCAGGAGAGGGCCAGGCCGCTCGCCACGGCGGTCAGTCCCCGGCCTGGCGGAGCGCCGGCCGGTCCTGGGCGACCAGGCCGTCGCGGATGGTCAGCATGCGCCCGCAGCGTTCGGCCAACGATCTTTGGTGGGTGACCAGCAGCAGCGTCGTGCCCTCGCGCGCGTGCATGCCGAACAGCAGGTCGACGATCTGGTCGCTGGTGTGTTCGTCCAGGTTGCCCGTCGGCTCGTCGGCCAGCAGCAGCCTGGGCGATCCGGCGAAGGCGCGGGCCAGCGCCACGCGCTGCTGCTCGCCGCCGGAAAGCTGGCCCGGATAGTGGCCCGTGCGGTGGGACAGGCCGACGGCGGCCAGTTCCTCGGCCGCGCGCGCGAAGGCGTCCTTGCGCCCGGCGAACTCCAGCGCCACGGCCACGTTCTCCAGCGCCGACATGGTCGGGATCAGGTGGAAGTCCTGGAACACGATGCCCAGGTTCTCGCGGCGGAAGCGCGCGAGGCCGTCCTCGTCCAGGACCCCCAGGTCCTGGCCCGCGACCTCGACGGTCCCGCCGGTCGCCTGCTCCAGGCCGCCGACGACCATCAGAAGGGACGTCTTGCCCGACCCCGAGGGGCCGACGATGCCCACCGTCTCGCCCTGGCCTACGGTCAGGTCGATACCGCGAAGGATATTGACCTCCCCGGCTTCGCTCTCCAGGGTAAGGCGCAGGTCCCGTGTGCGCACCGCGGGCGGGGCGGTACGGGCGGCGGCCGCATCCAGGGGTGCGGTCATCTACGAAGTTCCATTCCGGTAGTCATTCATGGATCCCATCAATTCGCATCGCGCGGCAAGTCTTACGGACGGGGCGGACCGGGCCGTGTCCTCGGATCGTCCGTCGTCCCAGGGATATGTGGCGTTTTCAAGGCTTGTCAACGCGGCGGCCCTGGCGCTGGCGGTCCTGCTGTCGGCCGTCCCGCCGTCCGGCGCGGCCCAGCCGCTGCGCCTGCTGGTGCTGGGCGACAGCCTGACCGCGGGTTACGGCCTGGCCGCCGAGGACGCGTTTACGGCCCGGCTCGGCGCGGCGCTGAAGGCGGCCGGGCGCGACGCCACGGTGCTGAACGCGGGGGTGTCCGGCGACACCACCGCGGGCGGCCGCGCGCGCATCGGCTGGGCATTGGCGGACAGGCCCGACGCGGTGATCGTCGAGCTTGGCGCCAACGACGGCCTGCGCGGCCTCGACCCCCGGGCGACCCGGGACAACCTGGACGCCATCCTCGCGACGGTGCGCGCGGCGGGGCTTCCCGTCCTGCTGACCGGCATGCTGGCGCCGCCCAATCTGGGCCGCGACTACGCCGAGGACTTCAACGCCGTCTATCCGCGCCTGGCGGAAAAGCACGGCGTGCCGTTCTATCCCTTCTTCCTGGCGGGCGTGGCGGCCAGGCCGGAATTGAACCAGGACGACGGCATCCACCCCAACGCGAAAGGCGTGAAGGTGATCGTCGAGCGCATCCTGCCCTACGTGCTGGACCTTCTGGCGCGGGCGGGCGAGCGGGCCGACCGGTCATGAGCGGCTTCAAACACGCCCACGCGGGGGGCGGCGACTGGGCCGAGATCGCCCGCGACTGCGCCCGCCAGCTCGGCCCCATCCCCGAGAACGCCAACCTGGGATTCCTCTACGTCACCGACGCCTTGGCCGACGACATGGCCTCGATCCTCACCTTCCTGCGCCAGACCTCGGGCGTCGAGGACTGGGTCGGCACCGTCGGCCTGGGCATTTGCGGCGGCGCGCAGGAATACCATGACGAGCCGGCGGCGGCGGTCCTGCTGGGCGCCTTTCCCGAGGATTCGTTCCGCGTCTTCCCGGTGCTGCGCGGCGGGCTCGGCGACATGCCGGCGGCCGTGCGCGGCTGGGTCGACGGCGGCGCCGCGCCGTTCGCCGTGGTGCACGGCGATCCCCACAACGCCCGCCTGCCGGACGTCCTGGAGGAAGCGGCGGCGGGTCTGTCGTCGTTCCTGGTCGGCGGCCTGACGGCGTCGCGCGGCGGCGGCCCCCAGGTCGCCGGCGGCGTCACCAAGGGCGGCGTGTCGGGCGTCCTGTTCGCGTCCCAGGTCCAGGTCGCGACGGGGCTCAGCCAGGGCTGCACGCCCGTCGGCGAGCCGCGCCTGGTGACCGAGGCCGAGGACAACATCATCATGTCCATCGACGGCAAGCGCGCGCTCGACGTCATGAAGGGCGACATCGGCGAGCTTCTCGCCCGCAACCTGGAACGGGTCGCGGGGTACATCCACGCGGCCTTTCCCGTGCCCGGATCGGACACGCGCGACTATCTGGTGCGCTCGCTGCTGGGCATCGACGTGGAGCGCGGCTGGGTCGCCGTCGGCGGCGAGGTCGAGGCCGGCGACCGCGTCATGTTCGTGCGCCGCGATCCCATCTCGGCCGAACAGGACCTGGTCGACATGGTCAACGGACTGAAGGCGCGCCTGCCCTCGAAGCCCCGGGGCGGGCTCTATTTCTCCTGCGTCGCGCGCGGCCCCGGCATGTTCGGCGCCCCCGGAAAGGAAATGGCCCTGATCGTGGAACGCCTGGGCGACTTCCCCCTGGTCGGGTTCTACGGCAACGGCGAGATCTCCAACGCGCGGCTCTACGGCTACACGGGCGTGCTGGCGTTGTTCCTGTAGCGCGCGGGTTCCGCGAATCGGCGCCCGTCCCGCTCCGCGCCCGCCGTCCCTGCCATGATGGTGACGCATTTCGTTTCCAGCCTGCGTCCCGGAATGCGGCGTGGTCCGGCGCTTCGCCCGTTCGCGGGCGCGTGCGTCTGGACTTCTTCCGGACCTCGCCATACAAGCGAACGAGGGAACGGCGTCGTTTGTTCCGGGAGCCACCGCCAGCCAGGGAGGACGCGTCATGCGCCTTTTCGTCGGATTGGACCTGCCCGAAGACCTCCGCCTCACCTTGGCCGGCCTGCGCGCGGGCATCAACGGCGCCCGCTGGATGGCGCCCGGCAACTTCCATATCACGCTGCGCTTCATCGGCGAGGCCGACCGCCACCAGGCGGCGGACCTGGACGACGCGCTGGCCGACATCGACGCGCCGGCCTTCGACCTCGCCTTCGGCGGGGTCGGCAGCTTCGCCTCGCGCGGGCGGCTGCGCGCCATCTGGGCGGGGCTGCAGCCGTCTGGCGCGCTCAACCACCTGCACGACAAGGTGGAGCGCGCGTCGATCCGCGCCGGCTTCGCCGAGGAACAGCGCAAGTTCAAGCCGCACGTGACCCTGGCCCGCCTCAAGGGCACGCCGGAGATCGCCGCCCGAAGGTTCCTCGAGGACCACGCCGGGTTCACGTCCCGGCCGTTCACGGTGGAACGCTTCGTGCTGTTCGAAAGCACCCTGGGCGGCGAGGGCGCGCATTACACGCCGATCTGCAAATATCCGCTGGGGTCCTTCGATTACGAGGACTACGCGGACCTGGCCGAGGACTATGCGGACAGCGAGGTCTAGATGTGATGTCTCAGGAGGTTGTCCATTCGGTCCTTCCTTGGAAACGGATGCTTCAACAACATCAGCTTCCTCGGTTCGGGCCGAATGGACAACCTCCTGAGACATCACATCTAGACCCCCTTGATGAGGTCCGGCAGGCGCATCATGTCGTCGAACACGCACTCGGCTCCGGCGTCCATCAGCATGCCCTGGTAGCCCGCAACCTCGCGCGCGTGGGACGCGCCCGCGAAGCCCAGCACGCGCATCCCGGCGCGCCGCGCCGCGGTGATTCCGGCGGTGGAGTCCTCGATCACCAGGCAGTCCCTGGGTTCCCGGCCCATGGCGTTCGCCGCGTGCAGGAACAGGTCCGGTTCGGGCTTGCCGCGCCGCACCATGGCGGCCGAGAACAGGTGCGGGCGGAAATAGGGCAGCAGGCCGGTGACGCCCAGCGTCGTCTCCATCTTGACGATCGGCCCCGACGAGGCGACGCAGCGGTCATGGCGCAGTTCGCGCACCATCTCAAGAACCCCGGGCATGGGCTTCAATTCGCGGGCGAAGGCCTCACGGTCCTTGACCTTCAGGACCTCGATGAAATCGTCGGGCACGTCGACCCCCTCGGCGCGCACCATGTTGACGACGTCGGTCATCCACTTGCCGGTGAAGCGTTCGCGGCACTGTCTGGCGGTGACCGGATAGCCGGCGGCCGACAACTGGCCCGCCAGCACGCGGGATGCGATCATCTCGCTGTCCACGAGAACGCCGTCACAATCGAAAATCAGCAGCATGGCGAGGATGAAAAGCCTTTGTCAGACACCGAATCGGGAAAGGGTGCGGTCGACCTGGGCCGCATAGGACCCTCCGAACAGGCGCACGTGTACGAGCAGGGGATAGAGGTTGTAAAGGGCGCATCGCGCCTCGAAGAAGCCGGGGCGGATCGGCCGCCGCTCGCCGTACCGCGCATAGAAGGCATCGCTGAAGGTGCGGAACAGGGTGGTGAAGGCAAGCTCGACCTCGGCGTCGCCGTAATAGACGGCGGGATCGATGAACGCGGCAACCCGCCCGCCGCGCGCCAGCACGTTGCCGCCCCACAGGTCGCCGTGCAGCAGCGACGGCGGCCCGGGGGCGTCGATCCAGCGGTCGAGTCGCCCGGCCAGGCGCTCGACGCGCGCCGCCGTCTCCCCGTCCAGGCGTCCGGCGTCCCGCGCCTGCCCGGCCATGGCGACGAGGCGCCGTTCGGCGAAGAAGCGGCGCCAGTCCGTATCGGGCGTGTTCGCCTGCGCCAGGCCGCCGATCACCGTGTCGAACTCCAGGCCGTAGGTGTCCGCCGTCAGGTCGTGCAGCGCCGCCACCATGTCCGCGGCGTGTTGCTCGCCGGCGCGGTCGAGGCGACCCCCGGATTCGACGAAATCCATGACCAGCAGATCCGCCTCGCAGGCGATCACTCCCGGCACGGGCAGGGCCGAGCGTTCGGCCAGGAGGCGCAGCATGCGGCCCTCGACGCCGAGGTGCGTCCCGCCCCGCGACACCTTGACGGCGGCCGCCCCGCCGCCGGCCAGACCGGCGCGGTAAAGGCGGTCGTCCGCCGTGCCGGTGCCGAGCGGCGTCAGGCCGGTGACCGCACGTCCCGTCGCCGCCCGCAGGCGGTCCGCCAGGGCGCGATCCACGGTCATGGCTCCAGGTGGGTCCTGCGGATGTGCTCCAGAAGGCCCCTGGACGCGGCCTCGATCATGTCGAGCACCATTTCGAACCCGTCGCCGCCGCCGTAATAGGGGTCCGGCACCTCCAGGATGTCGAGGTGCGGCGCGAAGGACAGGAGCATGTGCAGGCTGTCCTCCCGCCCCTTGGGCGCCAGCGAGGCGAGCACCGCGTGGTTGCGCCGGTCCATGGCAAGCAGGTAGTCGAAGGCGTCGAAGTCCGCGATCCGCACCTGGCGGCCGCGCAGGTCCGAAAGATCGACGCCGCGGCGGCGGGCGGCGGCCTGGGCCCGGCGGTCCGGCGGCTCACCCACGTGCCAGGCCCCGGTACCGGCGGAATCGGCGCCGATCACGCCGTCCAGGCCCTCGGCGCGGACCAGGTGGCGGAACACGCCCTCGGCGGTGGGCGAGCGGCAGATGTTGCCAAGGCAGACGAACAGGACGTTGACGCGGGGATTGACGGGGACGTTGACCAGGGCCGGACCCTCTTCCTTAATTGGGTGCAGGAAAAATCATCGGCGCAGATTAGCGCGCGGCGGGGAGGCGCAACAACCATGCCCGGGGCATCATCAGGCGGCCACCCGCCCATCGTCGTGCTGACGGGGGCGGGCATCTCCAGGGAATCGGGGCTCGCCACCTTCCGCGACCCGGACGGCATCTGGGCGCGCTTCCGCATCGAGGACGTGGCGACGCCCGAGGCCTATGCCCGCGATCCGGAACGCGTGCTCGCCTTCTACAACGCCCGGCGCCGGGGCATGACGGCCGACGACGTGCGGCCCAATGCGGCGCATCTGGCGCTGGCGCGGCTCGAGGCCGAATGGCCCGGCGGCGTGACCGTGGTGACCCAGAACATCGACGACCTGCACGAACGGGCGGGCAGCCGGAACCTGATCCACATGCACGGGGAGCTTCTCAAGGCGCGCTGCACCTCCTGTCCCGACGTCAGGCCGTGGCGCAACGACATCCGGGTCGACCATGCCTGCCCGGCCTGCGGCGCCCTGGGCGCCCTGCGCCCCCATGTCGTGTGGTTCGGCGAGATTCCGCTCGGCCTCGACGCCATCGACACGGCGCTCGGCGCCTGCGGCCTGTTCGTTTCCATCGGCACGTCGGGCAACGTCTATCCGGCGGCCGGCTTCGTGCGGCAGGTTCGGATGCTGGGCCGCGCCCGGGCGGTCGAACTGAACCTGGAGCCCAGCGAGGGCGCGACCCTGTTCGAACGGGCGCGCTACGGCCCGGCGTCCGAGACCGTGCCCGCCTTCGTCGACGACCTGCTGGCGCGGGGCCTGGCCGCGGCCGGGTAGGCGCGGGGACGTCAGCGTCAGCCCTCGTCCACCAGACGCACGCCGTCGAACGCCTCCAGCTTCTCGTTCTCGATGATCTGGTTGAGGATCGTGCTGTAGGTATTTGGAATTTCCGAATACTGGGTCAGGCGCGTCGCCAGATGGCGGGCGTCCGGGTCACGGCCGAGGGCGCGCATCTTGGCGCGCGCGCGGCGGAAATCCAGATAGGCCGGATGGGTGTTCAGGTTCAGCAGGTAATGGCCGACGCCCTCGCTCAGGTCGGCGTACTTCACGACCTTGAACCCGACGGCCTTTTCCGGGGACAGCCCCGGAGCGTCCGGGTCGTAGGTGCGCGTGCCGAACAGGTTGTTGGCCTTGCGGGCGAAGCGCGACGTGCCCCAGCCGCTTTCCAGCGCCGCCTGGGCCAGCACCATGGAGGCGGG
>Ga0210019_1000818_pt1 | contig 36717 bp, 35 predicted proteins | sample CryGeyCG2114_020_2_FD_183969 | JGI IMG/M metagenome (GOLD analysis project Ga0210019, IMG submission 183969) | Groundwater microbial communities from aquifer - Crystal Geyser CG11_big_fil_rev_8/21/14_0.20 (SPAdes) (version 2) | ecosystem: Environmental > Aquatic > Deep subsurface > Groundwater ...
AGGAGCCATCCACATCAAAGGGGTCATGTTTGGAAATGTGGGGGGAGAACAGTCTTTTACAAGCACCTTAACGTTTCTTCATGGAACGGACCGAGATCTCGCAGGAAAAAAGACGAGTGTCCATACCTTTTCTCCCACCTCTTCAACACTCCAACTAGCCCTTCAACTCCCAGAACGTCTCATCGCTTTTCAAGAAGTTGATGGAACGATCACGTATGAGAACACTGGGGAAATCGATTTCCCCACCATCAGCATTCAACCTGAATGGCCAGAAGGATTTTCCTTTCTCTCTTCCCCAATCTCCCTTATAGACGGAAGCTTTAACCTCCCAGCCATTAAGGCAGGAGAATCTGGAGAACTTTCTTTTTCGGGATACTTAGGTGACGCGGGAGAAGAAGTAACCTTTATCTTTCATCCTTCATTTTTGTTCGATGGAACTCGGTATCAACAAAAATCTCTCACGCATACGGCTCCGGTTATTCCTCCACAAATTCGGGTTGAACACAGCGTCCAAAAAACAACGATACAACCTGGAACAGAAACCCGTTTCATCGTCAGCTATGAGAATACCGGTGAGTTCGCTGTTTCGAACCTTGTTCTCTCCATCGAATCTGACAGTCCGTTCTTCCCAAAAAATCAGTACGCTTCTGAAGCCATTGATTCCGTCGCTCCTGGGGAATCAGGAACTATCGAAATCTCCGTTCCTTTGCGCTCATCTATTCTCCAAAGCGAGACAACAACCTATGAGGGACTGAATCTTTCAACGCGCGTCGTCGCCAACTACACACTCGGTGACGGAACAGAGCAACGAGTTAGCTCAAAAGGTTCTCTGATCAGCTCCCCCATAACTACCCCGGTCGTTTTTGATTCATTTGGTCGCTATGCCACCGCAAGTGGAGACCAGCTTGGTCGAGGACCTCTTCCTCCTCGCGTTGGGATCGAAACAAAGTACTGGATTTTCTGGCATGTTGGAGGGACAATCAACGCACTTGAGAACGTTCAGATTGAAGGAACCCTTGCAGAAGGAGTTCAATTCACCGGACGTCAATCGACTTCACAAAATAGTGGTGTGACCTACGACCCCGTCACAAATACGATGAGCTGGAGCACCGCACTCCTTGAACCGAGCCTTTCTCCTGTAAGCAAAATTGTGGGAATCGCCTTTGAGCTCGGAATCACTCCTACTGAGACAATGACTGGAACGTCCCCTGTCCTTATGTATGACGTACGCCTCACAGGAACCGATGTTCGCACAGGAGCCTTCGTGAGTCGATCTGGACTCACCGTCACGACCAACCTCCCAGGCGACCTGATGGCAGACGGAAAATCTCTTGTGGAAAACTAGCTCCTCATTGATCCAAAACCCATGAACATAAAAGTGCCATATGGCACTTTTATGTTTTCCGCGAATCAAAAAGAAAACGCCCCATCAAACCTTGCGGTTTACGGGGCAGGACACGTCGGTCGTGGGTGACGTGTCAGGTGCGAGTGCGTGAGTTGTGTCAGTTCTTCCACCAGCTTTCACTGATGACGCCGGCACTCTGATGAGGCAAGGCGTATCCGATGAGCTTTGTGCCAGTGAAGGCCAACTCGGGATGCGCCTTCCTGGCGAGCTGGTGTACTTCAAGCCCATCGCTGGCGGCCACAATGATGATGCCATGTATGCCCTTGTCGTTGATTTCAACGAGGTACATACAGAGATCCATGATCTCCTCCTAGTAGTACAGATACTGAACGAACAGAACGACGCTGAGCAGGAGGCCCAGCACGTCCGCGGGGAGAAGCCACCACGCTCGCGCACTCACCTGGTAGGGAATGCGTACGACGTAGAGGAGCAGAGCAACGATGATGAGCACGCGATCGATTCCGCACTCCCCCGCCTTCCAGTTGGCGTAGATCTGCGCCGGGAAGCCCAACAGGACCATCCCGAGACCGCAGTACAACGTGAGCTTGCCCAGGCGCGCCTTCCAAGGCTCAAGGCTCCTGGCAAGACGCTCTACACTTTGGGCGAGACGCTCTGCGAGCTTCTGCATGGCGTTCTCCGGTTGGGGTTCATCGACTTCTCCGACCGAGGTGATCGAAGGCCTAATCGACTCGGAAATCTATTCCAAAACCCCCATTTTGTCAAGGTTTTCTCACCGAACCGAGGTGAAGACCATTGACAAAATGCCCTTTTTTTGGTATCATTTGCTGTCACTATGAAAATAGCAATGATCGGACAGAAAGGAATTCCTGCTCGGTCTGGGGGCATTGAACGACATGTAGAAGAGCTCTCAGCCGAGTTAGTTTCTCGTGGACATGAGGTCCTCGTATTTTGTCGTTCATGGTATGTCTGGCCTATTCGAGATCATCGAGGCGTTCATGCGATCAAGACCTGGTCACTCCCATCCAAGCATCTTGATGCCATTACACATACCTTTACTTCTATTATCCGTGCCTCAAGAGAAAAGGTAGACGTATTTCACTTTCATGGAGTGGGTCCTGCCCTTCTCTCTTGGCTTCCAAAACTCTTACGCCCATCCGCAAAGGTCGTTGTAACGTTCCACTGTATTGATCGACATCATCAAAAATGGAACTTCTTTGCACGCACGATGCTCTACCTCGGTGAACGACTTGCCTGCACCATTCCAGATGCGACGATTTCCGTTTCACGAACCCTTGAAACCTACTGCCGACTCTCTTACGGAGTCAGTACGAAATATATCCCAAACGGAACACAGATTCTTCTTGAAGATTCCGATCCAAATCTTATAAAGCCATTTGATCTTGAACCAGGAGCATACCTCATGATGTGTGCGCGTCTTGTTCGACACAAAGGAGCACATACACTCATTCAAGCTTGGAGAAAATTAAAGAACGATCATCCAGAAGTGATTGGTGACATGAAACTCGCCATCGTGGGTGGAAGTGCTTTTACTGACTCGTATGTCTCAGAACTTCAGCGTCTTGCAAAGAATGAGCCTTCTATTGTGCTCACAGGAAACCAATCAGGGGAAACGTTGCACAGCCTCTTTTCCCATTCCTACGCAACCGTGCACCCTTCAGAGTCTGAAGGGCTTCCCATTGCCGTGTTAGAAGCGATGGGATATGGAAAGTGCGTGCTGTCCTCTGATATTCCAGAAAACTTGGAACTCACAAAAGACCATGGCGTCACCTTTAAGACAGGAAGCGTGAAAGACCTCGCGGAGAAAATGAAAATGCTTCTGGAAAATCCAGATCTTGTCCGAACGGTTGGAACAGAGGCTCGAACCCATATCGCCAAACATTACGATTGGAAAGATATTGCCGAGACCACAGATTACCTCTACGAACTCCTCTGGCTCGAACCAGAACTCACAAAACAGATTACCTAACAATGTCGTAAGTTCAACTTCCGACATTGTTACAAAAAAACGACCTTCTGGTCGTTTTTTTGTTAAGTGATATGTGCTGGCGTCGCCTCCTCGTAAATCGCCATGAGGCGTCGATAATGGTCGTCTAAACTGAACCGCTGTTCGATGGTTGAGCGTGCTGAGTGCGCCAGAGAGACTCGGAAGTCTTCGTCATAGGCAAGGCGCATGATCGCTTCGACCCATCCATTCAAATCTGCGGGACTCACAAGAAGGCCGTTTACCCGATCTTCAATGATCTCAGGAACGCCCCCGACGTCAGAGGCGATCACAGGCTTTCCTGAAGCCATCGCCTCTAGAACCGCAAGGGGGAAGTTCTCGTGCACGCGAGAAGGAAGCAGAACGGCACGAGCTCCTTGATACAGTTCCACAAGTTCCTCTCCCATTCGAAATCCTACGAACTCAATATTTTTTGCGTTGTTGGCAAGACGATGAAGGTGTTCCATGTCAGGGCCACGTCCCACAATTTTAAACAACACATCAGGCATCAACTTTGCCACTCGAATAATCGTCTCAACCCCCTTCTCCTCACTCAGTCGACCAACAAACAAAAAATATCCATCATGGTCATAACGTGACTGAACAAGGTTCGGGTCAATGCCGTAGTGATTTACGCGGATCTTTTCTTTTGGAAATCCTCCCGCGATCAACTGTCGTTTCATGTAGCTCGACGGACAAATAAACAGATCCACATTCCGCTCATAGATACGGAGCCATCGATGAACCTTATACACGGCCGTCTGCACAAAACTCGCCAATACAGAACCCTTGTGATAACGCGCAAGGGCGCCTTTCACGATTCCGACATCTCGATAATCCTCTCCACACCCAGACGCCCAAATATTGTATTGAGGGCTTATGAGATGATGATCATGCACGGTCATAACCACAGGAACATGCTGGTCTCTAAGCGTGTCGAGGATCGAGGGAGAAATTTGCGTATAAATATTGTGAAGGTGTGCAAGATCTGGGTGCTCGTGCGCAATCATCGTCGCCATCTTTCTTCTGGCCTCAAGCGAATACCCCATGCGTCCAACGGTCCGCAGTCCCTGCCAATTTTTTCTCACTTTCTCTGTTTGAACAAACGAAACAAACTGATCTGAAAAGGGCGTTTCTCGATTATCTGGATGTTGCATCGCAAAAGGAACAACCTGATGCCCCTGCGACTCAAGCCACGCAGAAAGCTCGAGCATGTACCGCTCCGCCCCACCTTTTAATGCGTAAAATTTATTCGCTTGAATGATCTTCATACCTTCTTTCCCTTCTCAGCCAGCACATAGAGGAATCCGGCGTATAGCCATAGATAAAACGCGCTTGTTCGGATCTCAAGGAGGGTCGAGGTGAACGCATTAAACCCAACCCCAATCAGCATCGCACACACCCCCATGGCGAGTGCCTGGACAAATGGATCTTTGTGAGTTCGAGCCACGTTCAACGCATAGAAGAATAGTCCGAGATAAAACCACAGATAGAAAAACATTCCGAGTGTCCCCGACTCCCCCCACAATGAAAACCAATTATTGTCGATCGCCCCATCAGTCCCAAACACCCCAAAAGGTAGTCCAAGATTCTCATACACCTTTGTATTGTGAAGCGCTGCCACGGCCCCTCCTCCATACTGTCCTGGACCAAATCCGAGGATTGGCGAGGCAGAAATCACATCTGCGGGGGTATGAATGAACCAGAATACGCGCCCAAGTCCGTAATACTCCCCTCGCCACCTGGCAAGGCTGAAACTCTCAAAGAAACGCTCTGAGAGAGACTGTCCTGGGGATTCGGTAATCAGATTCACGTTGAGCCCAGAACCCGCAAGCACAATCGAAAGGAAAATCACGAACGCAGCAAACCCCGCAAGAACCCGTCGATCATGCTTCATGAGAAGTCCGATAAAAAGGAATCCAAGAAGAAACGCAAACCAGGAAGAACGAGAGTATGTCAGGACAAGCGCCGGGATTCCAATCACAAATAACCAGATGATCCATGGATGCTTCTGATAGAGTTTTTTTGTAAACAAGATTGCCGTTCCAAGGAGCAAGAAGAGGTACAGAAAATTCCCGAGTCTGTCATATCGTCCAAGGGTGGCAAAGATACGAGACCCAGGATCCCAAAACTGCTCAACTCCGCTCGTGAGCGTAATCGTTCCAAGGGTGCGAGATTCTGACGGAAGAAGAAACTGATCAAGTGGCTCACCAATAATGAATTGCAAAATACCGAGCATGCTTTGAATCACGACGACTCCAAACATGACCCAAGTAAGATTCTTGATAAACGTCTTTGTTGGAGCAATCTGTACAACCAAGAAAAAAATAATCATGAATCGCAGGATCTGACGGAGTCCTAGGATCGCCACCGTCGGCGAAACAAGATTTACCAATGCAGACGCGAGAAGCACAAGAACAAACAAGGCAAACGGAAGGTCAAAAGGCGTTTGTTGATACGTTTTTTTTCCTGAGAGAATTCTGATCAATACAACAAGTGCCACAAGATAGATCAGGAGTTCTGAGCCATATCGCGCGAACACATACACATCATCCGGGGTGAATTTCAGGATGATTGACTCAAAAGGAAGGTAGACGGCCAAAAATCCCAGAGCAAACTGTGGGCGTAAAAACGCCACAATCACAAGCAGGCCCCCCAACACTCCAGACAAGACAAGCGCTGGAGAGAAAATGGATTGCAACACGATAAGAAAAGCAAGGAGCAAGAAGAGAAAAACCGTCGCAAGTGCGGTGTGCTCTTCTGCACGTTTGTAAACCGCGCGCAGATTGATCATGTAGACAAATTGTATCACAAAATGCCTTGGTTTGAGATCTCAGAAATTTAAAAGCGGACATCCTGAGAATGTCCGCGCGTTGGCCGTGTGGCCGATGACCTACGGGACGACGTCGGTGTCGACGTAGCCCGTGTAGTCGAAGCTGACCGGGATGCCGTAGACCTCGTAGGTGTCGCTCCCCTCGAAGTCGAGGTTGACCTCGTGGTTGACGTCGTAGACGCCAGCGAAGTTCAGGGTCCAGCCGAAGGTCGACCAGTCGATCGTGCCGGCGGTGCTGATGTCCTGGGCGAAGTCACCCTCGACGGTTCCCGTGTAGGTCCCGCTGAGGTAGGTCCCCGCGTCACCGACGAACTCGCATTCGACGTAGCCCGAGATCATCGGGCTGGCCGTGGTGTCCACGGTGAGGTAGGCATCGCCCTCGCAGTTGTCCGAGCCCAGCCCGTAGGTGGTCTCGGTCAGCGTGATGCTGAAGTTCCCGGAGTAGTCGCCCTCGGTGACGCAGGGCGAGCTGTCCGCATCGCCGTCGCAGTCGTTGTCCGCGCTGTCCGAGCAGACCTCGATGCCGGCGGGGCTGACGAACTCGTTGGTGTCGTCGCAGTCGCTGGCGTCCTCGACGTAGCCGTCGGGGTCGGAGCAGTCCTCCTGCGGGGCGTCGGGGTCGCCGTAGCCGTCGCCGTCCAGGTCGGCGTAGTAGGTGTCGCCGGCCTCCTCGTCGATGTCCCCGTCGCAGTCGTTGTCCTGCGTGTCGCAGTACTCGGTGGCGCCGGGGTAGACCGAGGAGTCGGTGTCGTCGCAGTCGGTCGCGTCCGCCACGGTTCCCGAGGGAGCCGAGCAGGACGTGCCCGCGCTGGCTCCGCCGTAGCCGTCGGTGTCGACGTCGTTGTACCAGTCGATCGCGTCGACGCTGGAGTCGGGATCGGTGACCCCATCGCAGTCGTTGTCCGCGCCATCGCAGTACTCGTCGGCGCCGGGGAAGCTCGACGAGTCGCCGTCATCGCAGTCGGTGGCGTCGGCGACGTAGCTCTCAGGCTGGTCGCACTGGGTGACCGTGGTTCCCGAGGCGTTGCCGAAGTTGTCGCCGTCGGAGTCCGGGTACCAGGTGCCGGCATCGGTGCTGGTGCTGGGATCGATCACGCCGTCGCAGTCGTTGTCGATGTCGTCGCAGACCTCGGTCGCGCCGGGGTTCACGCTGACGTCGGCGTCGTTGCAGTCGCCCATCATGTCGACGTAGCCGACCGGCTGGTCGCAGGCGAGCGTGCTGGTGCACGCGTCGGTGTCCTCGAGGCACTCGCCCCATCCGTCGCCATCGGCGTCGGCGTACCAGGTCAGGACGTCGAGGCTGTCGTCCGGGTCGGTGGACCCGTCGCAGTCGTTGTCCAGGCCGTCGCATACCTCGTCGGCGTCCGGGCTGATGGCGGGGTCGGTGTCATCGCAGTCACCACCCTGCTCGACGAAACCGTCGGCGGGGCAGGCGGTGAACGAGCCGGCGTTGTCATCGCCGTAGCCGTCGGCGTCATCGTCGTCCCACAGGATCAGGACGTCGGGGTTGCCGTCGGTCTCGTCGACCACGCTGTCGCAGTCGTTGTCCAGGCCGTCGCAGACCTCGGTCGCGCCAGGGTTGACCAGCGGGTTGTAGTCGTCGCAGTCGCCGGTCTCGGCCACGTAGTCCTCGGGTGCCTCGCAGGCCTCCTCGGACTCTTCTCCGCCGACGTTGTCACTGTCGCCGTCGAAGTACCAGGTCGAGGCGTCCGTCGCGTTCTCGTCGATGGTGCCTTCGCAGTCATCGTCGATTCCGTTGCAGACCTCCTCGGCCGAGGGGTTCACGCTGGCGTCGGTGTCGTCGCAGTCGCCGGTCATGGCGACCCACTGGCCAGGGCCCTCGCTCTCGAGGTCACACCCGTCCACGACCGCGAGCTCACCGCCGTAGCTGTCGAAGTCGCCGTCGTAGTACCAGGTGTTGTCCTCGACGTCGTCGGGCTCGCCCGAGCAGTCGTTGTCGATGCCGTCGCAGATCTCGACGGCGCCGGGGTTGATGCTGGCGTCGGCGTCGTTGCAGTCGCCGTTCTCGACGGTCCATCCGTCGTTGTCGGCGTCCGGAGAGACCGGAGCGTCGGGGGTCGGGCCGCGGTTCTCCACGACGGTGATGTCGGGGGCACACGCAGGGGCGCACAAGAGGGCCGTCAGGAGGCCCAGGGGCAGGATCGAACGCATGGCGCTTCTCCGGGGTGAACATTCTCCCTCCCCACCAATAGGGGTAGGTGCCAGGCCAATGGCAGGGAGAGAGTTGTTTTTGGAAGGATCTCGGCCTGGTTTCAGAGCCAAACGGCACTAAAATCAGCTCACGATCTAAACAAAAAACAACGTTTTGAGACGTGTTCTTATACCATTATACCCGCCTATTGTCAATGCGTTTCGCTTGATTTCCGGTCCTCCCCCTTTCCAAGAGGGAGCCAGAGGGGGTTGCCGGCAACCTCCCCTAACCCCTCCTTAGAAAGGAGGGGGATCGGAGAAAAAGAAAAGCCCCCGAGTGAAGTCGAGCTAGAAGGCTCTTCTCCACGCGAGGGCGCGTGCTTGACCCCTTACCTACTCCGATGGATAACTTCCTCGGTTAGGGGTCTCGTTGTTGGCCGAGTGGCCTACTCGTCGGTGTCGTTGATGGGGGTGCAGCTCGAGCTGGGGTTGGTCTGGACGACCGCGGCGCAGCTCCCGGAGGAGTTGTCCGCGATCCACTCGACCACGTCCGACTCGTCGTACCACACACCGTCATGCCAGACGTCCAGGGCGACGCTCTCGTCGATGGCCCACTCGACGCAGTACCAGTCGGTGGCCGGGTTGCCGACGTTGATGTTGATGATCAGGCCACAGGCGCCCGACATGTCGCCGTAGTCCTCGGTGAGGAAGTCGACCGACGTGGTGGTCCCGGAGGACTCCGTGTCGCTCTCCTGCCAGCCGAGGGCGTTGGGGGTGGCACCCGAGGTGTAGAACGAGGCGTTCAGGACGTAGTAGCTCGAGGAGGGGTACTCCGCGATCACCTTCGCCTGCCAGTCCTCATCGACCGCGCTGTCGCAGTCGTTGTCCTCGCCGTCGATGCCGAAGTCGGTCTCGTCGGCGTCGGGGTTCACGTCCGCGTCGCTGTCGTCGCAGTCGTCTCCGTACACGTAGCCGTCGCCGTCGACGTCATCGAGGTCGCTGCCATCGCAGTCCTGGTCGATGCCGTCGTAGGCGATCTCGATCGCGCCGGGGTAGACGCTCGCGTCCGCGTCGTCGCAGTCGACGTCCGCGGTGGATCCGTCGGCGTCGGCGTCGGGCTCGCTGCAGTCGGCGTCACCGCCACTGCAATCGTCGTCCACGCCGTTGCCACAGATCTCGGTGGCGCCGGGGTTCACGTCCGTGTCGCTGTCGTCGCAGTCGGAGACCGTGGAGTAGCCGTCGCTGTCGGCGTCCTCGGCAGGGACCTCGCAGTCCTCGTCGATCTCGCCGTCGCAGTCGTTGTCGAGGCTGTCCTCGACCTCGGTCGCGCCGGGGTAGATGGTCGCGTCGCTGTCGTCGCAGTCCACGTCCGAGTAGGAGCCGTCGGCGTCGGCGTCGACCAAGTCGGTCTCGCCGGTGTCGCCACCGGTGTCACCGTCGTCGGTGCCGGGGTCGGTCTCACCGTTGTCCAGGCCGTCGTCGCAGTTGCTGTCGATGCCGTCGCCGGTGGGGTCCTCGGCCCCGGGGTGGATGTCGGCGTTGGCGTCGTTGCAGTCGCCGTCCTGGGTGGCGTAGCCCTCCAGGCCGCAGGTCTGCACCACGTCGCCGGTGCCGTAGCCGTCGCCGTCCTCGTCGAGGTAGGACTCGACGATCGGCAGGCCGTCGTCGATCTCGCCACTGCAGTCGTTGTCGATGCCGTCGCAGACCTCGGGCATGCCGGGGTTCACACTGGCGTCGGCGTCGTTGCAGTCGAGGAGGGTGCTGTACCCGTCCAGGTCGGCGTCGATCGCGATGTCTTCGCCGTCGCCGTCGTCGTTCGAGCCGTCGTCGGAGCCGTCGTCGCTGGAGCCGTCGTTCGAGCCGTCGTCGACCGTGAGGGTCTCGACCACGGTCTCGTCGGGGGCGCAGGCGACGGTCAGGCTGAGGCCAACGAGCAGACTGATCAGGGGGAAGCGGGTCATGGGAACTCCAGGGGGGTGGTTGTCTCGGGGCACAGAACAGTGGTCTTTATCCGACGGGCAAACTCCCGACGCGATCTTCACACTGCTAGACTCCCCGATTGCTGATGCAGGGGTTGTCCACCCAGAAACGACGTTTGTCGTAGCTAAGTGGACAATCCCTGGCAATTGAGTTCTTTTAAGTTTTAATGTTCTTGCAAAGGAAAATGAGTATTTCTACTCACTTTCAGGCTCCTACTCTACCATATTTTGACACTTTTGTCAACCCATTCGGACAGAGATTAAAAAGGGTCAATCCCCTCTTTTGAGATGAAATACGGGCAAAAAAGCTGTTTATTTGTATTGAAATACGCCGATTCGTAAGCACACATTTTAAACATCCAATATTGAGACAAGAACGACGGCTTGGAGATGAAAAAAAGGCGAAATGTAGGTAAATCCTACTTTGAGCCTTTTTTTCATCGAAAGCCTAGTTGTTGGCCAATATTGGATGTTTAAAACAAAGACGCCTCCTGATAAGGGGAGAACGTCCGAAGACAAGGTTCTCGCCCACCAGAAGGCGGAGCGCGTTGGGTCTGCCGAAGCGAACCCATCGTTGAGTTGAACTCTAGAACCTGTCTTACGGACGCTTCCTCAGTGAAGAGGAGCGTCTCTGTCCGACCGGGCGGTCGACTACTCGCCGTTGGCGGCCGCGCTACAGCCCTGGTAGGTCGAGCTCCCCTCCGTCCACTGGAAGGAGTAGGGAGCCTCGTCCCAGTAGCTGTGCTCGTCGCGGGTGGCGAAGGTCGAGGTCATCAGGGTGGCGGTGTCGCCGTAGCCCTCGCAGACGTTGGTACCGTTGGGGAAGTCGATGTCCCACCGGGCCGCGTCGACGGAGGAGTCGGCGTTCACGCACCAGATGGCCCAGCCGTCCACGACGGTCGTCGAGGCGATGTCCTCGATCCACGACTCGCCGAGCTCGGAGTAGCTGTCCGCGAGCTCGAGATCGAGCCACAGGATGGTTCCGTCCGGGACGAACCAGGCGTCGGCGCCGATGGCGAGGTTGCCACCGTTGACGCACTCCTCGAGCGGATCGTTCTCGGGCTCGTCGGTGTCCGTGTCGGTGTCGGTGTCGGTGTCGGTGTCGGTGTCCGTGTCGGACTCTTCGCACGGGTCGCAGGGCTCGCCGTCGGGGTAGTGGACGGTGGCGTTGTCGGGCGCGCAGGCACCGAGGCCGAGGGCGAGGGGCAGGGACAGAAGGGTGGTACGCATGGGGATCTCCGGAGTGGCGGGTTGGTTACCGCCGGGGTGTTTGGGTCCCTCTCGACGCAGTTGTCTTTGCCGAGAGGCGAATCGAGAGGTTGGTGAGGAGAAAGTTATCTCCACACAAATCTCTCGACTCTATTCCCTGCCCCTGTCTGGTGAAGCTCACCATGCTGTAAGTAGATTTCTAGAGTTTTGGATTGAAAGAACGACAGATTAATATACCAGAATTGTCTGATTTTGTCAAGGTTGGATCTTTCGATTTCCGGTCCTCCCCCTTTCCAAGGGGGAGCTAGAGGGGGTTGCCGGCAACCTCCCCTAACCCTCCTTGGAAAGGAGGGGGATCGGAGAAAAAGAAAAGTCCCCGAGTGAAGTCGAGTATCCTCCGGGTGTTGATGACAACACTCGGGGACTCTTCTTCACGCAGGGACGCGTGTAGGTGGTCGTTCCCGCCCTTCTTCAGCCGAAGCTTGAAAGGGCGGGAGGCCTAGGTCGTGGGATCAGCGGTCGCGGGCGGAGGTCACGTTGAAGGAGATGCCCCCCAACGCCGTCATGCCGGCGCCCATGCCCCCATCGACGACGTCCGTGGAGCCGTCCTCGGTGAGGCGGGCGGACTTGTCCGCGTAGGACTCGCCACAGCCACCGACGCGCGCCCAGGGGCTCACGGCGATGGGGCCGGACGAGTTGGACTGGTAGCGGTAGCTGAGGCCTCCGCAGGCACCGTTGGCGGGCACTGCGGTATCGAGCATGTTGCTCATCGCCGAGGTGTGACGCCAGGCTCCGAAGCCACCGAGGTGGTGTCCGGAGTCGCTGATGTCGTAGAGGCCCTCGAAGCCGACGAGGGAGGCGCTGTCGCTTCCCGAGCCGACGCCGTCACTGCCCCACGTCTGGGTGACGAAGGGGCCCACGAGGACCTGGTCGAGGTCGACGTGGATGCTGGCGTCGAAGCCCACGAGACCCGTTGCCGGGCCGCGGATGGACTCGTCGTAGACGATCCGCTCGCGCTGGGTGTTCACACCGCCGGCGACGCCGACGTTGACCGCGACCCCGCTGGAGGCGAGGCCGTCGACCTCGATGTCCGTGTCGTTGATGCGGGCCTCGAGGGCGCGATCGTTGGCGGCCAGGATGCGGTCGGCCTCGATCCGGGCAGTGGTCTCGGCGTCGATGGCGGCGAGGTTGCTGGCCACGCCGTCGAGGGCGAGGTTGATGGACTCGTCCCGTCCGGCGTTGCCCATCTCGATGGTCGCGACGCGACCCTCGACGCCGTCGAGACGGCTGTCGTGGATCACGTCCGCCGCGAGGCGGGCCTCGGTCTCGGCCTTGTCGGCCTCGATCAGGACGCCGGCGGAGCGGTCGACGTAGCTCTTGCCCACGCCGGTGCCCCTGGTGGTGCCGGTGGCGCTGGTGCTGCCGCGGAAGTGCTCGAACTGCTCGGCCGTCACGACCTCACGGCCGTCGGCCTTCTGCCCGCTGTTGCGGAGGACCACCGACCCGTTGATGAAGATGTCGGCGAGCTTGTAGCCGTCCGTGACCACGAAGCGACCATCGACGAGGTCGACGGTGCAGGTCACGGGGGTGGCGCTGGCGCCGGCGGTGCAGGCATCGAACTCGTAGACGAAGACCTTGCTCGAGGGAGCGCGGCCGCCGTACTCGTTCGCGATGAACCGCTTCCACTCGGGGTCGGAGACCGGGAGGGTGTCCGCGGTCGCGGCGTCGCAGTCGTCGTCGATGCCGTTGCCGATCACCTCGTCCAGCCCCTGGTTGCGGGTGGCGTGGGTGTCGTCGCAGTCGACATCGCCGGAGTAGCCGGTCGAAGCTGCGGTCGAGGTGCCGACGAAGGCCGGGTAGCCGTCGCCGTCGGCGTCCACCAGGCCGGCGAAGCCCGTCCAGTTGGGGCCGGCGAGCGCGGTGGAGGTGAGGGTGGAGAGGCCGATGAGGGCGAGGGAGAGGATGGAACGCATGGTCGGGCTCCTGATGGTAGGGTGTTCAGAACACCCAGTCCGGGGGTTTGAGAGGATCCAGGGATTAGGACCTCCTCATCATTCGCCGTCCCCCGAACAGGGTTACGACGGTGCACATCTAGACCCTTTCAGGTTTTAATGCGCAACTTTTTGACCTAGGCTAATTGTATAGAACAACAGCCATGGTCAGATCTCGAATGCGGCAACCTCCCCTAGCCCCTCCTTGGAAATGAGGGGGACCGGAGTTCCGCAGTCAGGATCCAACCATGTACTGGAGTGGTTCGATGTTCAGCTTCATGACAAGGAGGAGATGTCATGGGCTTTACATCAAACCGCTTCAGAACACGGAATAAATGTTTGGCTGGTTGGATAGAACTGAATCACTGTGACGGATTAATCTATCATAAAATGTGAATTTTGTCAAGAGTCCCTGGCAGATCCTTGTTGGCATTCATTGATCCCGCTGGTGGTCAATAACCGTCTTTCTGCCACAGCTGTACGAAGCCGATAGGCGCCTTCGGCTCTATAACGTTAGAAAATGAACAAACGTGGTAGACCACCAGCGGGATTGACGCAGATAGGCGCTTTTGATACCCTATTGCCTGCCGATAGGTAACAAAAAAGAACCCATTTTGAGGGCCTTCTTCCAGCGTTCAACACGCCTCCTCCTCGTGTTGATCCGCCAGTTAGAAGGTTCTCACAATGGGTTTTTTGTTCGAATATAAGAAAAACGGGCTAAATGCCCGTTTTTCTAGAATTCCTCGTGGACTAACTGATGTCTGCGACGAATTCTCTCTGTTTGCAAAAGTGTAAAGGCAATCCCGACAAACCCCCCTAAAACGAATCCAGATAGGATATTTACAAGGACGTTAGGTTTTACCGGCCAATTTGAGTTGAGAGGCTCATCCACGAGACGAACTGACACATCACCACCGGACGTATACTCCCCTACTCGATCGGTTAATACGAAGGCAATGGCGCGAACAAGCTGTTCTGCTTGATCAACATCTCGATGATACGCCGTAATACTCAACAGTCCTGATCCTCGAGCAACGGTCGCTTTTACCGTTCTTCCCCAAACTTTTCTCTGTTTAGAAGGGTCGTCTGGAAAGATCGACTCATCAATACTGAACCCCGCATCCATTACCTGATCAAAAAACGTACTGGTGTATACGAGGGTCGAAAGATTATCGGCAATGCGTTCTTCTGATCGCGACGCGGTGTACGCATCTACACCAGAACCCACATCTTGCAAAATGAGCATGCGTGCCGTTGAAGAATACTTCAGTGGCTGAACAAACGAGATGATCAGAGCAAGCACGAGTCCAAGTAATCCGAACATGACAACTCCATGCCAGTTTTGAAACACGTCACGTAAATAATTTGGTTGAGACATACTGCTCTTAGTATAGCTTAAAGTGCGAGTTCCCCCAACGTCACAACGACCTCCTGTCGTGTTCCCTGACGATCGATTTCAATTCGGATACTCTCTCCAGCGGAATAATACGCAAGAAGATCATCAAGCGTGTACGTTCCGTTTATGGTCACTCCCTCAACGGAAAGAAGGATATCTTCTTCGAGAAGTCCCGCGATCTGTGCAGAGCCTCCACGCTCAACCGCCCGAGAACCATACAACACAACCCCTGCGTGATACCCACGAGTCAGTTCACTCGACACACCAACGGCATGCGCCAGATCAATTCCACGAACGCCGAGAGATGGATATGAGATGACCGGGGCTGACTCAAGTACTTGAGTAAATGCTCCTGAAAGATATTCAAATGGAATCACCTCTACCCCCTCAGCAGATTCATGCACCACTCCCACGAGCTCCCCAAACACATTAAACACCGCAGACCCTCTCACAATGGAAGACTCTCCTTCAAGCAGAATACGACGCGACGGAAGATCACTGAAGCGAAGCGCATCCCCCCAGACAACAGTCTGCGCTTGAGTAAAGACAAACGCGGTTCCAGATGTGGCGATAAAAAGTTGGTCCCCTGCGGTGATGGAGTACCCACTAGCAATATCAATAACAGGTACGTTCGATGTGGCGCAATGAATAAAATCAAAATCGAACATCGGCTCATTCACCACTTCATCCACTTCGCACGATTGTGTCCCCCAGCTCACTACATCCCCCACACGACCATCGGTTGAAAGTGCCCATCCATCTGAGGTTAGCGCGATCACAGGAATATCGGATTCAGAGACGGAAACCCCTGATTCAACAAGGAGGGCCTGTTTAATCAATGTTCCAATTGTAGGAAGCGCACGTTCCTCCATGCGCTCCAAGGCATCTTCATAATCCTTTGGAAGTGCACGTGGGCGTTCCTGTGTCAGACGAAGAGGTTCCGTCAGATCATTCAGTTCAAGCGCATACTCAGAAAGATAGGATGTTGTGAGGGCGGTTCCAATCACTCCCGCCGATCCTCCGATAAGGCAAGAAAAGAGAATGATTCGGATCGTGTGTGGCCAAGAATAGTTTTTCATACCCATTGTGAGGTTAAGGTAATCACAAGCGACAAGATAATAAACACGGATAGATACCGACGGAACACTTCATGTGAAAGTTTATGAAGAGCATGCGCGCGTGAAAGTCCGAGAAAAACATACACGCCTAAAGAAAGAAACGCGGCATTTGTATAGAAACCGGTTGGAAGAAAGGAGAGGACCGCAAAAAGTTCTGTGATCAACAGGGCGCCGGCAAATGCATAGGGTCTTGCGCGCAACGGATCCACCTTCCCTGCCCAAAGCGTCCCGTACACAATAAAGAACAGAATGAGAAAGAATAGAAACGAAAGGAACCACAATGGCGTATGAAGAAAAAGGGAAAGGCCAAATCCCAGAATGGACAGAGAGAAGACGGAGAGGATATGCAGAAGTTGCGAAAGATATTCGAGCGTAAACGGTTGGTAGTTCATTGGGAGATGCGTAAAACTGAACACATGCTCAACAAAGAAAAAGACTAACCCCACAACAACCACCGCAAGCAACAGCTTCGAAAGATCATTTTCAAGAAGAAAGAATGGACCAAAACTTGAAAGAAGAAATAAGAGTGGTGTTCCTAGAAGATGCCAGAACTGAAATGTTTTCACGTGCCACCCAAGGAGTCGTCCTAACACCACGCCAACCAATAACGCACACGAAACAATTGTGACATAGGGATGAACCCACTGAACGGACAACAAAAAAAATCCTAAGCCTGCAAAGAGAACAACCGCAAACGACGATAAACGATACAGAAGGATCATAAAAAAGTTATCTCTTCTGGAGCTCGACAGAAAGTTCTCCTGTCATCACAAGCTCTCCAGAAAATACTTCTATGGATGAAATCTGTGCATACCCAACCATAACCGCATTCATTCTGGCAAGCTCTGATTCAAGATAGGGCTTCAGAAAACTCGCAATCAGGAAATTCGGGACGTGGGCAGAACCAATCATGACCTCGTCCGGCGTTACAACCACAACTCCATTTTCCGCAGAGATCGAAAAAATTGCTTTCAGTGCGGTTTGAGATTCTACATCCGCCACCGGCACAAAAAATTCAATTCCCAATCCAGGTTCAATCACCGCTTGAATATTTGAGCCATCCAACCACTCCACCCCTGACTCCTCCATGATGGATCGCAACGAAGCGGTCAAAGAGGCTTCTGAAATACGAGCTTCGAGTGTTCGATCTTTTAGCTCTCCACGTCCTTCATACAATCTCTGAGTGAGTGTGCTCGTAAACTCTTCCTCTAAAACCGTTTCAACCGGAACCCCAGGAGTCACAACCCGTGTCGGCTCCGGAATCGTATACGCTCGAGACGAAAGAATCGGAACAGAAGCAAGTCCCGTCTCCGCCACAACCCATGCCCCCCAGATAAACACTCCGCTCACAAGGACAAGAAAGATGAGCAAGGCAATCAGCCATGGATGACCTTTGTGTGTGCGACGTCGAACTTCGCGAACCACGTCTCCTTTCACGTCCGTGATTTGTTTTTCAAGTGAGGCATTTTTCTCAATCCGAGCCATAGACTATTGCACTAACCATGAATACTCTCCTCGAAGAACTTCGATCTTCGCAAGAAGACTCTCAACCGCTGAAGGCTCTTCTCCTTTGAGTGCTGTCTGTATCTGGTTAAAGGCAACAGCGAGCTCAATGTGTAGATCTTTATATTCAACAGGAACACGCAAGAGGAGAAGACTTGCGAGGGCCGTCTCTGCGACAACAAGTTTCTCTCCATCATTTTCTGCAGATGAAAATCGTTCATCGAATGTCTGAAGGATATTGGACAGGTCTGCTTGATACGCACCGGCATCCACCAACACAACGTCTTCTGAAGGGGTCGACGTTTGAGGGGAATCCTCTCGAAGCGTCCAGAACATAAAACCGGCCAGGAGAATTGATAACAACACGATCACGAAAGGAAAAAAAGAATGTCGATGATAATAACGCATAATTTACTCAGTTACATCTCTAAAGAGATCTTCTAAAATAACCACGCCCATCATGGCAAGCGGAATCGCTAAAATGGCTCCTGCGAAACCACCCGCTTTTAATCCCACGAGAAGAGCAATGATACTAATAATAGGATTCAACCCCGTGACCGTCTGCATAATCTTTGGAACCAACACATTGTTTTCCAATTGTTGAACCACGAGATAGAGAAGAATCACGGCTCCCCCGATAACAGGTGCCTGTGCGAAGCCAATAATCAGTGCGGGGATCAAAGAGATGATTGGACCGACATACGGAATGACTTCAAGAACCCCGGCAATCAACGCAAGAAGAAGGGCGTACTTCACACCTAGAAAAGAAAGCCCAATATAGACCGCAAGCCCGACAACCAGTCCCAAAATCAGCTGACCACGAAGCCACTGCCCCATCTTTCGAGACATCTTCTTCATGAGATGGACAACGTAGGGTTGATACTCAATAGGAGCAAGATTACGAAAATACTTCCGCATGCTTTCTTCCTCAACAACCATGTAGAACGCCAGAACAAGCACAATGAAGGTGGCTAGAACTCCACCAACAACCCCCTTCACCGTCGAAAACGCCGTTCCAAATGTTCCCGCTCCACCCTGGGACATTGTGAAGGAACTGAGAAACTCATTCACTACTTCCGAGTCCCCTGAGAAAGGAGCAATATGTGCAAGCGATTCAGAGATCTGCGTGTAGTACGTCGAGGAGTTCTCAAACAACTGAGCACTCTGTTGGGTAACGATCGGAACGAATAACAGAATAAAAATCGCAGAGAGAGATAACAAGAATGTGTAGACAATCAACACCGCAAGTCCACGCGGAATCCGACGCTCGGCAAACCAAGAGGCAAATGGTTCAATAAGCGCAGCGAGTAAGAGCGACGCGATAAAAATCGCAACGATGTCTCGAACAAACCAAAGGAACCAAAGACCAAGTACGATGAGCACCGCTTTGATAAACGTGGAGGTCGAAATACTTACGGACTGAGGAGGCATCATACGTGCTTTGATTATACCATAAGATTGATTGACAAAACGCCTTTTTTCAGGTAGCATGGTGCAGACAAAGATCGTGTCTCTCGACATCATGGATAGATGCGATACACGTTCTGTGATTCCGAGTCCCCGTTTGATTAAAATGGATAAGATTTACAGAGTGATTCCGAGTCACGCTTTGATAAAATAGATGAGCTACGCAGAGCTGGAGGTGAACAGCGACTGAGACGTACCTAAACGTACGTTGAAGGAGCTGAGAACCGAAGCTCAAGTAGATCGCTATTTTTTCAAAGCGGGGCTGATCGGTATCGACGGGAGTTCCTTCCATCATGATCAAGCCGTGTGGGTACGACCGCACGTAAATAAACTCGTACACGACGAACAACTGCAAACAACGTCATGGCGAAGATCAAGAATGCTTTCAGCGTTCCATCATTCGCTCCTGTTCTCGCCTAACGGTTAGAGAACCATCTGCCTTAGCCACGTCTGGGTGCTAAGTGTCAGGTGTTATATCACCAGACTGGACTGTGAGGTCATCGATCTCTCACATTCGAGATTTGCGATCGATACCTTTGTTACGCATTTCTTCACGCCTTGAGCGTAGCAACGTATAAGCGTGAATGTGCTTGGAAACATCATGTTGAAAAGCCTTACCACACGGGAGTTCGATTCTCCCCAGCTCCACCAAAAGCAATCAGCTCTCTGCTGATTGCTTTTTGTTTATGTCAGGGAGATGAGAACTCCTGTATGGAGTTCGATGCTGGAGTGAGTGAGAGGAATAAAAATAATCACGAAAACACAAAACTATTCTTCGTCGTTTTGCTGTTTGAGAGATTGTTTTCATTCCCGAACGAACGACAGCCATATGGGCCACGCCCAGATTCTCCCCAGCTCCACCAACAAAAATACACCACTGTTACGTGGTGTATTTTTGATTCGCTCAGTACCGTTGTACTGAGCCGTGTGGCGATGGCCCTATTGCCATCGCCGTGCGCGTGTCACGTGTGCGACTACTCGATGCCGTCTGCGCGCCGACGAGCGGACTCGACGGTTTCGTGGTCCCATCCTTGATCAGGACCATTCGGGTCTGAAGGAGGCGCGTTCTTCATGAACTCCTCGACGCCCGGCTGAGAGAGGATGGTCCGAACGAGGAAGACGAAGAAGACCCCAACGGCCCCATAGGTCATGAGTGCCCCCCAGAGAGGATCACTCACAAAGATGAGACGCAAAGCGACGATGAGGAAGACAAAGACACCGCCCAAGAAGATACGACCCATCATGAAGACCTCCACTCATTTGCCCGTGCGTACCTGCCGGAACAAAGAGATATGACACTACTCTTCCCTATAAAAAAATCAAGGGAACTTAGTTCCCTTTCATCTTTTCTCTCATCTCTCTCTCAACATCGCGCTTCTTGATCGCGTCGCGCTTTTCATACTTCTTCTTTCCTCGCGCCACGGCAAACTCCAACTTCACCAATCCCCCTTTTTCATAAATTGAAATTGGCACGATGGTGAGGCCATCGGATTGGCATTTCCCTGCAAGACGACTGAGTTCCCGTTTATGCACAAGGACTTTCCTATTCCGATACGGATCATAGCCTTCTGGAATACCTGCGGGTTTGTAAGGAGCCACATACGCCCCCTTCAACCAAAGTTCACCATCTTGTATATGCAAGAAAGCTCCTTTGAGCTGAACCTGCCCAGCTTTTACAGACTTCACCTCTGCCCCTGTAAATTTCAAACCTCCCTCAAAAGTTTCCAGGATTTCGTAATCGAATCGCGCTTTTTTGTTTCCTGCAAGAGTTGCCATACCTAGAGAGTATAGCTGATCACTTGTTTTTTTCCACCTTTTTAGCTAGACTGAGGCACATCTATGCGTATTCATCGTCACCGAAGTCGAAAACCACGACTCGATATTCCTGTGTATCGAGTAAACGAACGTATTAAGTCAGAAGAAGTTCGGCTTTTTGGAGCTGACGGAGCCCTTGTAGGAGTTGTTCCGATCGAAGAAGCTCTTGCTCTTGCTGTCGCAAAGGAATTAGATCTTGTGGAGGTCTCCCCTAAAGCGGTTCCTCCTGTCTGCAAAATCCTTGATTACGGTCAATTCAAATACCAAAAAGAAAAGGAGGCAAAAAAACGAAAAGCCCAATCCGCGGAGGTTGAGCTCAAAGGGATCCGACTCTCTGTACGTATTGGTCCTGGAGACTTCGATGTTCGCGTGAATCAGGCCCTCAAGTTCCTTGAGAAAGGAAATAAGGTTAAGGCAGAACTTCCTCTTCGTGGACGTGAAAAAGCGCATCGAGAAGTGGCTCGAAAGGTCATGGTCCAATTTCTCGAAAAAATCAAAGAAACCTACCCTATCCGCATAGAGCAAGAGATTAAATACCAAAGTGGTCGATTAACCATGATCCTCGCCCGGGCCTAAGTTGAGGTGTTGATGGTTTTCTTGACATAAAACCCCCTCATCGCTATACTCAGCCCGAATTTTAGAACCTGTATGCCTAAGCTAAAAACACACAAAGCATTCTCTTCTCGAGTAAAAGTAACCGGTTCCGGTAAGTTTCTGAAACAGACTGCTGGGAAGGGACACTTCAATGGAAGAGAATCCGGAAAGACCACTCGCAACAAGCGCCAAGACCAAACCATGTCTAAAACGCACAAGCGAGCCATTAAGACCTTAATGCCAAACAGCTAATCCTATGCCTCGAGTAAAACGCGGGACACAACACGTCAAACGACGTAAGAGTCTCTTGGAAAAAACAAAGGGGATGATGTGGGGACGCAAGTCAAAGATCCGTCTTGCCCGTCCAGCCATGCTCAAAGCCGGGGTCAACGCCTTTCGTGGTCGTCGCAACAAGAAGCGACTCATGCGTCGCCTATGGCAGGTACGGCTCAACGCCGCTGTTCGCCCATTAGGTCTCAGCTACAGTCGATTTATGGACGGATTGAAGAAAGCAAACATTGGTCTCGACCGAAAAGTCCTTTCTGAACTCGCAAAAGACCATGAAGCAGTATTCAAGAACGTCGTTGAAAAAACCAAGTAACTCACAAAAGCGCCCCGAGTCTATCGAAGGGCGCTTTTGTATTTGCATTGACTGTTCTAAAAAAATAGGTATAGTAGCCGGTCGGAAGAACCTTCCGTCTCCCGCCAACCCACCAGGAGCCACCATGAGTGGAAAAGACCAGAGTCCAGGTCATTCCTTCTTCGCCGTCGCAGACCTCGATCCCCCGGAGCCAGAAGGAGTTCAACCAGACGCATGGCCGTCGGCATCGACGCCTGCGCTGAGCACCCAACCGCTGGAACTGATCCCGGATCCTGTTCCTGTCACGATCATCAACGACTCGCCCGCGCTGACCACTCAGTCACTCGATGCGCCCCGAGACGTCGAGCTGGTGGAGCCCGATGTCGCAGACGCTGGACCCTACGGTCTTCAGAGCGATGCGGGAACGCCTCCCGCAGAAAAGGACATCGAAGAAGACGACTGGGACCAGAACTCCAACCCCACCCGCATTCCCAATCGGAACTCGGACAAGTGGCTGATCGGCCTGGCACTGATCGCCTTCGCCTTCACCTTCGCCGGCCTCGGCGGATACTGGTGGTGGACCGGACGAGAAGAACCGGCCAAGGTCATCAGCGCAGAGAGCACGATCGAGGAAGAAGACGTCCTGATCGTCATCAACGACCCCCCCGCCATCGTGGCGGAGCCCGAGATCGAAGTCGTCGAGCCAGAAGAAGAAGCCATCCCTGAACCGGCGGTAATCGCCAAGCCTGAGGACTGTGTCTTCCTCAACGGATCTCGTCCGAAGGTCGGCGACAAGCACATCGTCCGCTGTACGAACGACACTCGGTTCCTCGCCATCGCGACCTACACCACCGGAGGCGTGTTCGTCTTCTCGGACTACGAGCCCTATGAGCCCTGACCTCTACACATGAGGTCACTCCCCGACATAAACGTGTCGGGATTTTAATTTGATTTTTTGAAGTTCACTTTAAATACCGGATACCACGTCTGATCGTATTCATCCTTAATCTCAACCGTTTCATTCTTCACGTACATGTTGAGTGCCATGTCAGCGAGAAGTTCTTGATCCGTCTGAATCTCAATCTTAATCTCATCAAGATCTGATGCATCTGAATTCCCTGCTCGAACATTTTGCTCAATCCCTTTTTTCTCTTCACGAAGCGTCTGCATTTCTTCCACAATTTCTTGGTATCGAGAACTGTGCGTCAGCTCATCTTTGAGCATTTTGTTAATCTCTTTTCGGCGCTTTTTATTCGCCTCTAACCGATGATAAATCTCTTCAAGTTTTGGCATAGGCACACATGATATCACGACCTCGAAGAAGGACCTGTTGACAAAACGGGTTTTTTTGATTAAGGTACTGCGTCCGTCTCACAACTCACGGATTCTTGGCCATCTCGGTCAAGACACACCAGGAGGGCCCCATGGCCATCAGGCAGTCCGTCTCTGGAGCCCAAGTGGGCCAGAGCCTCGTCATCAAGCTCGTTCTCGACGGCCTCGACCTCGTCGATGGCCAGAAGTGGCGCTTGGACCTCCCTGGTCTGAGTCTGAGCAACCCCGAGCAGACCATCCCGGCTGGTGCTACCGCACCGCACACCCTGACCTGGACAAGCACGACGCCGATCCCGGCCGGCACGACCGTGCTCAACGCCGAGCTCTGGCTGGCCACCGTCCCGCCCGTCTCGAAGGGGACGTTCGCGATCCCCGTCACCCCAGCTCCCGTCGCGCCGATCGGTCCCGCTCCCTCAGCCCCCGCGCCTGCTCCTGCCACGCCCGCTCCCGCGACCCCGGCCGCTCCCGCCCCCGCGATCCCCCAGCCCCTGCAGGTGCAGGTGGTGGGACAGCCGAACACGCTCGGTCGCATCCTCAACGGGACGACCTTCATCGGCCTGGGAACGGCGCTCGTGATCCTGGCGATCATCGCCGTCATTGTGGGTGGCGTCATGTTCGCCACGTACACGGGCATCAACGGCCTGAGCTCGCACCCGACGACCACGGCTCCCACCAAGGACTCGGTGACTACCACGGTGACCCAGACGGTCATCACCGACGACCCCGACGTCCTGAAGGAGGCCGCCAAGGGAAACGCGAGCATCACTCACTGAGCTCTCCGCTCACCCCCCCTCGCTTCTGCACCACGCCCGCAGAAGCGTTTTCATTTATGATACAATCCTCTCAATATGTCTGAAGCCATGCGCATCAATAAATACCTCTCTACAAACGGCTACTGCTCGCGTCGCGAAGCAGATCGTTTGGTTGAACTTGGCAGGGTCTTTATTAACGATGAAATAGCGTCTCTTGGAGACCAAATCTTCCCTGGGGACGAAGTCCGAGTCATTGGTCGAGATCGAACAATAAAAAAAGAGAAGGTGTACATTCTCGTCAATAAACCCCCTGGTATTTTAACCTCCCCTGATATCAACAAGAGAAACAACATCACGTCTTTTGTCGATTACCCCGATCGCATTTATCCTGTCGGACACCTTGATACAGAGGATGCTGGACTCGTCCTTCTGACAAACGATGAGATTCTCGGCAAACGACTCATTCATCCAGATCATATCCCTGAAGAAGAATACGTGGTCGAGGTTGACCATCCTCTCACGAAGCTCGACCTTGTCGCCATGCAAAATGGGATCGTCCTCGAAGATGGAAAGACAGCACCCACAAAAGTCCGTTTGATGAATCCTGATCGTTTCGCCATCATCCTCGAGAGAAACAAGGGGGATCAAATCCGACGCATGTGTGACTTTCTCGGATACGACGTTGTGTATCTCATGCGGACGCGCATAGGAACACTCAAAATCCCATCAAGCTATCCAGAAGGAAGTATCCGCCACCTGGCAGAAAAAGAGGTGCGAGATCTAAAAAAGCTCGTTGGATTGACTGTGCGCCCATCGGGAGGAAATGTCAGAAAGAAAAAACGATAACCGAAAGGGTATCGTTTTTCTTTGTATAAGTTCAGACATCAAATGCTGTCGTAATGTGTGTCGCCCAGCTGAGAAGATCCTGTTTCTTTTTCTCTTGATCGAGCTCCAACGTATCAATACTCATAATAGGCTCGATCACTTGTGCGTTCAGGGATTCAAATGCCTCTTTTGCCAGTTGACCAGCTCCACAAAAATCTGGGTAGATCGATTCGCCCAGAGCAAATATCGCCATGTTCGCGTGCGACAAATCCAATTTCGCAGACCGCAATGACTCAATAAACTCTTCTGCAATATCATTTAAATCACCATCTCCATACGTAGAACAACCGAAAATGATATTTCCTTCAAGAGGGGCGTGGGGCTTAGCTAGCTGAGTCACATCCGTCATCGTTACCTCCCAACCCATATCTTTCAAAATACCTGACAGGTCCATGGCAACAGATTCACTATACCCCGTTAACGTCGCGTAAAGGATAGAAATATTCATACCATGTGTGACAGACAGCCAACTTACCTACAAAAGACACAAACGATGGTGATTTTGAAGTGCGTGGATCAGGATCTCTTTTGTTTACTGTCGCGTCCCGCAGTTGGTGCAGGACAGTGAACGAACCATGTCGCTCCCCGTGAATAAGAGACGGTACATGCTTGCTCTCATTTCGAGGATAAAGAACAGGATAAGCCAAATGCCACCGACTATCGTGGTGAGGTAGAAAGAAATAGGTGACTTCATGACAAGCGACATAACAAGAAACGCTAGCGCGACAAGCGAAGAAACTACCAAAAGGAGAGAGCTGATCTTAACCCAAAGTGGGTAACTCCACTTTCGGATAAATTTGTGCCCCTTACATTGTCGGCAACGTTCGCTTAGCTCCTGAACTTCTTGAAGTTGCTGAGTATGTCCACAAAGTTTACAGAGAAACGGTGTTTGGCTAAAAACCAGAATATTGATCAAAAAACTTAAATCCAATCCAGCAGAAAATAACGGCACGAATCCAAAGGAGATATCTAATCCGGTTTGTGGCTCGATCACGAGAAGAAACAATACCGTGACGACAATCCCGACAAAAAATGTCCACCGAAGAAATGGAATCCATGGCTCGGTTGGAACCATCCTGCTTTCTAACTGTGTGGCGTTTGGCTTTATCTTAATCGGATTATTACCGCAATGTTCACATTTCATACGTTCCACGAAGTCGGTTAACTGCATGTATTCTACATGATCAAAACAACTGAACCAAGCCACGTAAAGGCCGTAAAACTTACGGTGGCCCACGTGGTCACGTAAAAACACTGACCGAAGTCAGTGTTTTTACATGGCGGACCGGAAGGGAGTCTCACCGAACTACGGAGGGAGCGGGATATAGTGAACAAGGTGGAACTTGTATTCTTCAGGAATCGCGTTCGATTTCTTCTAGAAGTTTTTGAATTTTCTCTCTATCTTTTGTTGCCTCTTCTGCGTCGATTATCCCAGAGGTATTTGCATTAAACGCGACGCCGTTCTCGCACATCCAAGCGAATCGATGAAAGAGTGCGTACATACGGACGATATCTCGCTGTTCTTTGGTGAGCTCAAGTTCATCCATCACGGCATCCGAGTAGATCTTTCCATACTCCGTTCCATGCCAGCTTGTATAAATTCGTCCAACAGCCTCTAAAGGATCACCATACGCGAGCGCATCGAGATCGACGAGCCCAGTAAATGTTCCCTTCTCAATAAGCACATTCTTCCCAGCGATATCCCCATAGTATGTCGTCGAAGGCACAGAGAAAAAGTATTCTTCGTACTCTTGTACGACTGCACGTACCTGCTCTATAAGATCTCGGATTTCAGAGATAAATCCTGTACTACGCGCATGACGCTCCGCGGAGTCTAAATCGTCGTAGACCCACTCTTTCCAGCTCGAAAACTTTGCTCCATTTTCATCAAGAACGAGACCATAAGATCCATCCGTTGGGAGTGTGCTGAGTTTTTTGAAGATTGATGCGATCTCCTTTGCAATTTTTTTGAGTTGATCCTCTGCGAGGTCCTGGATGACGTTTCCAAGATCTGTTCCGGGAAGCCTTTCTTGAATTTGATATCCATAACCTTCTTTCTCAATGTTGTACTCATCGGCAATTATCCGTGGAACCTGAATATCAAGCGCGGCAAGTTTTGGGGTAAATAGCGAGCTTCCCCGCATTTGGGAAATGTCATTATTCATTCGAAGAATGTAGCTTTCCCCTTCTACTTTAAATGCAAAGACTTCATTACAGATTCCCGTCTTCATTCGTTCAATTGAACTCGGAGACCCTAGATACTTTTCTGCAATTCTTCTCACGATGTTTTCCATATTGACACCATTGTTTCACTTCCAAAACGAAAACACCACCCCAGAAGGGTGATGTTTTCGTGGCGGACCGGAAGGGATTCGAACCCTCGATCTTCTCCGTGACAGGGAGACGTGTTAACCGGGCTACACCACCGGTCCAGGTGGTAAATCATCCAAAATTGACGATCTTTCAGTTTCTCGCTGTGCTCTTCGGTCACCGACCTATTAGGTCGCCTTCCTCAGTGCTCCCTGCCTGCCGGTAGGCAGGGTTCGGGCACTGAAATCTCATTCAATTATGAATGATTTAATGACCCGACTAATTCAGCGAGAAAAGAATATCATATTGATCAGAACCCTGCAAGACTGACTTATTCCCCCTTTATGACTCAAAGTCGGTGGCTGGGCCACCGACTTTATTGACTTTTCTTATGTAGACGACTACGCTCACATGGCTGTCCGGTCGCTCTGGCGACTTCTGTGTGGTAGGCGATGAACGAGGAGCTCAACGAAAGCGCCAGACTTTCACCCCTCCAACTCCTTAATCGTTCAAAGCTCATAACCAAGGGCTATCCATGGCGCCCCCGTTCTTCCCAAGACATCTGGCCCTTCTCCCAAGAAGTTGCTCGGGAACATTCGCGATGACCAGGTAATCGCTTGCAACCTGTCGCGAATAGGTAAGAGGAATAAACCTCTGCATAGAATGGCAAAGCACGTCATCTGTTTTTGCCTCGGACTCCCTTCCCCCGCTAGCACACATCAGCTAGCGGTCTTTTTTTACCCCTCTTGCTTAAAACCCCCTCTCTTGTGCTAATATCTGGGTATATGAAATACATCCTCCCCACAATCATTATCCTCATGTGTGCTGGTGTTATTGGTGTTCTTTTCTATATCACGACAACGGAAATAGACTCTACTGGTAAGATTCATGCCGATCTCTTCGATCAGGCCAAAAGAACCTGGGATCCTGTCATGGAAGTGCTCCCCTTTGAACCGAATCCAACAACACAACTCACCATCCGATGGCAACCACCTGAAAAAGACTACAATCATTTCGTCATATGGATTTCAACCGCTTCAGGGGAACTTCTTAAATCAGAATCTGGCGAGCATGACCGGGTCAGTCTTGATCCTGATGGTCTTGAGCCAGGCACAGAGTACGTCTTCGCCATCCAAGCCTGTATTGATCCAGATTGTAAACGCTGGTACATCGGCCAAGATGAATATCGAGGAACAACTGAACGTCTCACAGAAGAAGGAGACATCACCGAAACAATTGACGCAGAATAACCTTACAAAGAGGCGAAAAGCCTCTTTTTTGATTGACAAATACCCCCTTTATTGGGTAGGATCTTTTTATCTTGGCTAGAAAAGAGGGGCTAGCCAGATTTCCCACCTCAACTCCCCACACCCCCTCACCGGAGCACCCCGTGTCTCAGCTGATCCTTCCTCCTGCTGAAGCTGATCCTTCCGCATCGTCCGCCGTTCATCCCACCACCCCGGCCTCCCCGGCCACCATCAAGCTCCCGAAGCTCGAGACCGAGCCCGCCGCGATCTTCACCAAGACCTTCGACCCCACGTCGGAGGACTACGGCGAGAAGGTCGCTGATCACCACAAGGTCCTCGGACGCCACGTGATCATCGAGCTCCTCGCTCCCGCTGGCGCCGATCGGACGCAGCGCCAGCGTCTCTGGCAGAACCACCAGGGCGTGGTCAACTTCGATCGACTTGGCATCGCCGCCAAGGCTCTGGAGCTCGCCGGCATCAACTGGCGCCAGGCTCGCAACATCCGCGAGGTCCTCGAGTGGGCCGACGCGCTCCCCTCGTCGTCCACCCACACGCAGGAGGAGGTGCACTAGCAGACTCCAACCTGCCTACATCGCCAACTTCCTACTGGTCTTGAACCAGAAAAACCAGCTCTCGCTGGCTCTCCCTACGCCCCCGCCTCTAGCAATGCTATGCGGGTTTTATCTTACCTCAACAAGATCAAATCCTTCGCCATGCCGTTCGCCTAACACGATCGCCAACCGCATTCCTTTCTTAATGAGATGATCCTTTGTTAATTTTGCGATAGCCGTTCGGACAAACGTTCTCTCGTTCTGGGTCTTCATGACAAATGGTTGTGCCCCCCATCCCATAGCAAGTTGTCGAGCTTGTCGATCCGACCCCACGGCAAGAAACAGAGGAACTTCTGGACGCGACTTCAAAATCGTTTCAGACCACGGAGCAAGGATATGAGAGACAAGCACTCCATCAATCGACCCTCGAAGAGCCAATAACTTTACGGCCAAAGATGAGGCACTTACCAGATCACGATCATGATCCATGGAAAGCTTCACATCGTCATACGTAGATGCTTCTGCCTCTTGCGCGATTTTCGCCATCATTTTGACGGTCTGCAACGGATACTTTCCTGTGGCAGACTCTCCAGAGAGCATCACGGCATCTGTATGATCAAACACCGCATTCGCCACATCTGAAACTTCTGCGCGTGTTGGACGAGGGTTCCGAATCATGGAATCCATCATTTGTGTCGCAACGACAACCGGTTTTCCTGCTTGTCGACATTTCTCAATAATTTCTTTCTGACGAATGGGCACCTCTTCTGCAGGAATCTCGACTCCCAAATCTCCACGCGCAATCATGATCGCATCCGTGACCGCCAAGATCTCTTCAAATCGATCGATCGCTTCATGCTTTTCTATTTTCACGATCACCCGTGCAGGAACGGTTCCCGGTGGTGTGTGTTTTTTAATCAAGCGCTTCATGGCAAGCACAGGGGCAGGTCCGGTCACGAACGATAGAGCAATCCACTCCACTCCCTGCTCCACACCAAAAACAGCGTCTGCTTTGTCTTTTGTCGTGATGGAGGAAACGTGCAGTTGAGAATCTGGAAAATTCATTCCTTTGTGAGATGTGATTCTTCCTCCATTCACCACCTTGGTATGGATACGATAACCAGAAACACGCAGGACGTTAAGCTCAAAAATACCATCATCAATGAGGATACGATCTCCTTTCTTCACATCCAGATGAAGATTCTTATACGTGACCGGAAGAACACCTTCCTGATATCGGTCTGCGTTTGTTGAGATGATCATCGTTCCTCCTTGAGGGAGTTCTACCCCTTCTTTTGGAAGTTCCCCTAGTCGAATCTTTGGGCCTTGGAGATCTCCGATGAGAGGGACGAACTTTCCTGCTTTTTTTGATGCCGATCGGACCGTGCGAATCAATCGCTTATGATCCGCATGCGTTGCATGAGAGAAATTGAGCCGTGCAACATCCATCCCTGCGCGCATCATCTTTTCTAATACAGACGGACTTGCACTCGCTGGCCCAATGGTACAAATAATCTTCGTTCTTTTTTTCATAGTTATTCACCGTACTCGGCAAGTGTTACTTCAATGTCGATCTGCTCTGTCCCGCGCAAAATAGTAATAGTAATGAGATCCCCCGGTCGATAGACCGAGATACGTTCTGCGAGTCCTTGGTCTTCCGAGAGAGTCTCACCATTAACGGCAATAATAATATCATCTTCTTGAAGTCCTGCTACATCGGCCGGAGATCCTGCAAAGACCCCGTCTTCTCCTGGTTGATCTCCTGAGACAATTAAAGCGCCGACTTCGTACATAGACGCTTGATCTCCCTCCTCCTGAGGGTCCACGAGAACATATCGGACGCCAAGCCAAGGACGTACGATGCGCCCATAGAGTTGAACATCTTCTACCGCCCGCTTTGCCTCATTAATCGGGATGGCAAATGCCACGGACTCCCCTTGAAAACTCACAGCCGTATTAATCCCGATCACTTCCCCCAGAAGATTAATCAATGGTCCTCCAGAATTTCCAGGATTAATCGCGGCATCCGTTTGAATTGCCTGTTCAATCACCTCTGCATTATACGAATCCCCCGCGCTCACGCGACGATTGATTCCAGACACAACGCCTTTGGTCACCGTATTACGAAATTCCGATAAGGTATTCCCGATCGCAATCACGGTCTGTCCGATACGGATCGTATCTGAGTCGCTCAGCGTGACAATCGGGAATGCGTCTCCTTCCACACGAAGGACGGCAATGTCTTGCAAAGGATCAATATCAACAAGTTCCGCGGGAAGCTCATCTCCATCGTTTGTGACCACAAAGAAACTTACGCCTTCTTCATCCACCACATGACGGTTTGTGAGGAGATATCCATCTTCCGTCACAAAGAATCCTGTTCCACTACTGATTTCAATAAGCTCTGCGGACGATGCCTCGTCAAGTGGTTCAAACGGGTAGTAGCGATCTTGAAAAAGAAACCCCGCTTCCTGTTCAAGTTTCCCCCGCTCTTTTTTTACAACGATACTAACCACCGCTGGCGTCACACGCTCCACCACGGCGATACTCGCACTTTCATCTTCAATCAACTCAACAATACGAGACTCAACCGCCTCCGGACTCATACTTGTCTGAGAAGCACGAAGCCAGGAAAAAGACCCTCCCTGCGAGGTGAACACAAGGGTTGTGATGGCACCCGCCACAGAACCGACCACGGCAGAAATCGCAATGGTTATCACAAAGAGAATGTGAGGAATTGAACGTTTTGTTTCTTCCATAAAGTTATTTTTTTTGACTTGGTGATTTTTTTGGTGTGCGTCCGCGACGTTTAAGTTTTTGAAGTTCTGATTCAAACGTTTCTACATCCTCAAACGAACGATACACAGACGCAAAACGGATATACGCAACTTTATCAAACGATTTTAAATTCTTCATCAAGATCTCTCCCAGCTCCTCCGTCGTGAGCTGACCTCGTTTCTTTTTTTGAACATCTCGCTCAATCTTATGCACGAGCTTCTGAAATGCCTGATCGGTAAACGGACGTTTCTCCAGAGACCGCATAAGACCCTTTGTCATCTTGTCTCGCGAATACGCTTCTCGACGACCATCGCGCTTCACCACCGTCAGATCGAGCAACTCAACCTCTTCAAGCGTGGAAAACCGAAAACCACATTTCTCGCACTCACGTCTTCTTCGGACACTTGCTCCGTCCGCTGAAATACGTGAGTCAACCACTTTGGTATCCTTATGATTACAAACCGCACAATACATAACACGCTTAGGTCATCCAATTAATCGTCCTTGTAGTATATCAAAAAACGGCCCGTTGTGGGCCGTTCATCTACATCATCTTCTTTCGGATAAAGGCCGGGATCTCAATCTCATCCTCTTCTTTTTGTGGTCTTGGGGGTGCGGACATGACTGGCTTTGGAGCAGGCATCTCAACCTTTGGAGGGGCCATGCGCTCGGGAGCCGGTGCTTGAAAATTCACTCGAGGCTTCTGTTGAATAGGTTCATCTTCTCGGACACGCAAGAAATTATTTGTTGGAGGAACCCATGTTCCTTGAGCCTGAACTTCAACCGTTCCTGGAGCCTTTGTTCGACGCTCTCGTGAATCAAATCCTGTTGCCACAACCGTGATACGCACCTCGTCCTCCATCCCATCATCGATGGTTGCTCCAAAAATCACACGAGCATCTTCATCTGCAGAACCAGTAATCACCTTCGCCGCTTCTGCGACTTCATGCATCCCGAGGTCAGATCCTCCAGAAATGGTAAAGAGAATTCCTTTTGCTCCATCGATTGAAAGCTCAAGGAGCGGACTTGCGATTGCTTGCTTTGCGGCTTCTACCGCACGATTTTCACCTGACGCGCGTCCAATTCCCATAAGGGCGGAACCTGAACAGGCCATAATCGCCTTCACGTCGGCGTAATCGACGTTAATGAGTCCAGGAACGGTAATCAGCTCCGCAATCCCCTGAACACCTTGTCTGAGAACGTCGTCAACAACATTAAACGCATCCATGAGGGACGTCTTCTTGTCGATGATCTGAAGGACACGATCATTCGGGATCGTAATAATGGCATCAACATGTTCTAGGAGCCGATCAAATCCATCGTCCGCAATTCTGCGTCGTTGAGCTCCTTCAAAGGTAAATGGCTTTGTCACAACCGCAACCGTCAGAGCCCCAATATCTTTCGCCAATTTTGCCACTTCAGGAATCGCTCCTGTTCCTGTTCCTCCTCCAAGTCCACAGGTCAAAAAGACCATGTCGGCTCCGGAAAGAGCTTCTCGTATTTCATTCTGGTTTTCTTCCGCAGCCTTTGATCCAACATCTGGATTCATTCCGGCTCCCAATCCTCGCGTAAGCGTTTTTCCAATCGGAATCTTTTTTGGAGCAAGGTTTTGATTAAGCGCCTGAACATCCGTATTCACAACCATGAATTCTACCCCCTTGATGTTGTCGCTGATCATGCGGTTCACGGCTGCACCACCGCCCCCTCCAATACCAACAACTTTAATCTTGGCAAAGGTCTCGATATCTGGTTTAACTTGGGCCATAAAAAGTGTTTGAACAATTTAGATCTTCACAATTACGTGTCTGAAAACGAGAAAGAACTTGCTTGAACAAATCATGTGCTCAAAATTCGCTACACTGAGCACAAAAATCATTCAACACTTTAACATCGACACCACCCCTGTCAAGAAAATAAAAAAGAAGATGTGTATATCTTCTTTTTGAAAATCGATGATGTCTTTCTTACGGTTTAAGTGATTGGAAGATTTTTTTAAACCCAGAGGTGATCTTGTCCATGTCCCCAAAGCGAGTAAAGAGGTTTCCAATTCCCCCTTTTCCACTTGAACCTCGAATATGGTGACCCCACAGGACAAGTCCCATGGCGGTACTCATCGCCGGATCATTTACTCGATCAATTACGCTCGTCACTCCAATCGGCGTTCCAAGAGAAACAGGTAAACGAAAGGCGGATTTAGCAGCGTCCAGGATTCCACTTAATTTTGCCCCTCCTCCTGTTAGAATGATTCCTGCTGGAAGCATTCCTGATCGATCAATCTTTTTTAACTCACGATCAATATGTTCAAAAATTTCCTGCACACGAGCTTCGGTAATATCCGCTACGAACCTCCTTCCCACAATCTCTTCTTCAGGAGCTCCGAGTTCCCCAAGATTAATTTCTTCCTTCTTATTCACATCGTCCGGAAGACAGGTAGCGTAATGCAGTTTTACTTGCTCAGCGACGTCAATGGACGTGCGCAATCCGATCGCAATATCTGATGTTACATGGTCTGAACCAATAGGAAGAACAGCTGTATGGAGTACGTCACCTTCCTCAAAGACAACCACATTTGTTGTGGAAGCCCCAATATTTACCACACAAACCCCAAGCTCTTTTTGACGATCAGATACAACGGCTTCTGCAGTTGCGAGGATAGAAAAGACAAGATCTTCAATGTCGAGTCCTGTTCGATAGACGGCTTTTGTCAGATTCTTAATTTGAGAACCCAACCCCTGAATAATAATGGCATCAACCTCAAGACGAATGCCGTTCATGCCCACGGGGTCTTTAACCCCTCGTTGACCATCCACGGTAAAACTTTTTGGAATCACGTGAATAATTTCATAATTGGTCGGAGTGGCGACCGTACGAGCTGCTTCAATCGAACGTTCAACATCCTCATCACGAATCTCGCCATCGCTTCTTCCAACCCCAATAACTCCCCGAGACTCCTGGGAAATGATGTGACTGCCATTGATCCCTACCCAAGCTTTACTCAAGGGAACACCCGTAATGCGCTCTGCTTGCTCGAGAGCTCGTGAGATTGACGACACAGCGTCTTCAAGATTCGTAATGGTTCCTTTGCTCACTCCAGATGAGGGTACCTCAACAGCTCCAATAATATGGATTTGTTCTCCTCCTTCTGGTGAAGGCACGAGCTTCCCTACCGCAGCACGGATCGCATACGTTCCAACATCGAGTCCTGTAAATATCTCTTCAGACATAACTAGTTCCAGTATATCGTTAACCGAGGGAGCTCACAAGTTCAAATAGATGGGGGTAAAAGATCATCAGACCCACAATCGCAGAGATTATGGAAGCAATCAGAACGGCTCCCGCCATAATATCCTTAATATCTTTCACAATAGGGTGAATCCTTGGTTTAAATGAGTCCACGATCCGTTCAAAAATACTATTGATCAGTTCGAGGGTTAATACGGACCCAATCAGCAGAACGAGAAGGATCCACTCAAACATCTTCACCTGAAAGAGATATCCAAAAAACAAAACCCAAACACTAATAAAAACTTGAATACGAAAACTCTGCTCAGAACGAAACACAACAGCAACACCCCGAGTGGCGTGTCTAAAACTTTTACCCATTCGTCCTAGATGAATCATAGTCGACTATCAATAGTAAGGGAGTGAAGAATCTTCTCTTGGAGGGGAAACATTTTCTTTGCATCATTGGGTTTCTCATGATCGTACCCAAACAGATGGAGAATCCCATGCACGATCAAAAAACTGATTTCATCCCGAGTCGAGTGCCCCATCTCCTGCCCCTGAATCTTTGCCTGATCGTAACTCAGCAAAATTTCTCCTTTCATCTGCTCACCATCTAACTCAAATGAGAGGACATCTGTGACACGATCTTTCCCTCGCCATTGTCGATTCAGCTTCCTCATCTGAGCCTTGCTGATGAATCCGATAGAAACGTAAACCGTCCCTTTGACCTTCAACGCACGTGAACACGCTGAAAGTACTTTTTTCAATTGAGCGATCGGCATGCGCTGTCCTCCTTTGAGAAGCGATTGATTGAGTTCAGCTTCGATCATACCCCTTCTTCAACCACAGGCTCTTCAATAACCTCGACCTCCTCGCTTTCCACAACTTGAACGCTGTTAATCATCATTTGGAATGTTTGGAGATAATCAACCCGGGTTTTAATCCCTGTATCATACTTGAATAAGAGCACTCCTGATCCAAGATCGATGTAGGCGCTTAATTGATCTTCTCCCTGGATCATCTGAAGTCCATTTTTCGTGGTTCCCACAAGCGGACGTGTGAGTGTTAACTGCTCATCTGCCCAATCTTCTAAGGTTTGTGCTTCCTCCTTTTCCACAAATGTTACTCTAAAGCCCTCACCTGTTTGCGCATCCATCACCAGTTCTCCCTCCTCCTCTTGAATATCCCATATTTTTGGGTAATAAAATTCATAGGAAACGCGAGTGGTTGCATGAGTCATTGCTTCAACAAGACCAGACTCAAGAAGTGTTCCAAGAGAGGCCGGGTTATAGCGATGGAAAACTTCGTTTCCGTCCAAGAACCCATCGGCATCTGTATCAGGAAGTCGAGAATCGGTTCCGTACACAAGCTTCTCCTCCGTATCCGTCAATCCATCTGAGTCTGAATCCACCCCTGGCGTGACTTCCACAGGGAACACATCTGGTTCCTCCACAGGTTCTGTTACAGGCTCCTCCACAGGCTCTTCTACGGGCTCTGTAGTCGTGGGAGCGGGTCGAGTCGTGGTTGTTGGGGTGACGTCTGTAGTTTCAGTCGCATCTGGAACCGTTCTGAGTAAGAAGAATCCACCAATACTCAAAAGTAACAGGACGATTACCCCAATAATCACGATCTT
>Ga0210019_1000819_pt1 | contig 36601 bp, 36 predicted proteins | sample CryGeyCG2114_020_2_FD_183969 | JGI IMG/M metagenome (GOLD analysis project Ga0210019, IMG submission 183969) | Groundwater microbial communities from aquifer - Crystal Geyser CG11_big_fil_rev_8/21/14_0.20 (SPAdes) (version 2) | ecosystem: Environmental > Aquatic > Deep subsurface > Groundwater ...
TGATCGCTCGGCACCAAACTCTCGAGCGTGACAATCTCAAGTTCGGTCTGATGGGGGGACGGTTCTTTCAGCATGACCAATTGAATCAAAACCCCCCGCCAATGGCGAGGGGTTTGTCAGCAGTCTGCGTCGTCCGCAGGACGACCGTCTCCGCGTTTTCATGTGCCGTGACCTTGATGACCCCGCCCGCCGGCGTGAACTTGAGAGAGTTGGAAATGAGGTTGAGGACGACCTGGCGGATCGCCTGGCGGTCGGCGAAGACCTCCGCGTCGCGGCATTCCTCGTCGACCGTCAGCGACACGCCCTTCCGGTCCGCATCGGCCTGGAACATGTGAACGCATTCGCGCATGAGGTCAAAGACGCCCAACCTCTCCTTGTGCAGGACGCGGCCGCCGGATTCGATGGCCGAGATGTCCAGAATGGTGTTGATCAGGGCCAGCAGGTGTTCGCCGCTGAACCGGATGTCGCCAGCGTATTCCTTGTGCTTGGCCGCCGTCGATTGGCCGAAGTCCTGATAGGCGATCATTTCGGAGAACCCGATGATCGCGTTCAGGGGCGTCCGCAGTTCGTGGCTCATGGCGGCCAGGAACTTGGACTTGGCGTTGTTGGCCTTTTCCGCGTCCTCGCGGGCCTGTTGCAGGTCCCGCTCGAACCGCTTGCGTTCGGTGATGTCCTGGAACGATCCGCGCAACAGGGCGATGTCGCCTTTTTCGCGGACGGCTTCGCCGACGATTCTGACGTCCTTTCTCTTGCCCGCCGAGGTTACGACGGCAAGCTCCAGGTCCCAGGGCGTACCGTCCCGCCGGGCGGCGTCGACGGCGTTGGAGATCAGTTGGCGGTGTTCCGGGACGAAGAACTCGATCTCGGTCCTGAAGTCGGGCTTGTAATCCTGGGCGGCCTCCAGGATTCGGTATGTTCCCTGGCTCCAGGCCAGTTCGCCGGTCGCGACGTCGAACTGCCAGCCGCCGGTCATGCTGAGCCGTTCCACGTCCTCGAGAAGCCGGCTCTGGCGGGCCCGGAACCGCTCGCTGTTCTGCAACCGCCGGCGCTGCTCCACCAACTGGCTGTTCTTCGCCGAGAGGGTTCGAAGGTAGAACAGCAGGCTGCCGACGAACGCCAGGGTCAGCCCGACGATGGCGGCCAGGATGACGTCGCGGTATTTCTCCGCCCAGTTTTCGCGGAGGTGGATCAGGCGGGCCTGCGCCGCGATCTCGGCGGGCAGGCGGAGATCGAGGGATTCCAGGACCCGGTCGTTGAACAGGTATTCGTTGGGGCTTTTGGCGACCGGCGCGAGATCGCGCATCGGCGTCCCCTTGAGGTGCCGGGACATCAGATCCGCCGCCGTCCGGCCCTGGGCGATCCCGCTGGTGACGTATCCGCCGAGAACGCCATCGAAGAGATAGGCGTCCTCCATGCTGATGACGATGCCGCTGCCGGTGCCGACGATGCCGGCGACGATCTGCGACAGCGGGGCGACGTCGCCCATCACGTTGCGGATCGCGCCCAGCGTGGTCAGGATGACCGGCTGGCCCCGGGCCTCGCGCAGACCGTCGACGATTTCGGAGAGCCGTTCGCTGACCAGAAAGGTGACCTGGGGCCCGGCGGTTTCGGCAAGTTCACGCTTCAATTCCACTTCGATGGCGCGGTAGGTCGCCGAGCCGTCGCCGACGATGACCACCTTCTGCAGATCGCCGCGCAGCGTCCGCAGAAATTCCAGGTTCGGCCGGATCTCCTTGCGCTCGAACACGCCGGTGACCATGGAGCGGTCGAGCCGCCCCAGATGGTCGTAATCGTTGACCCCGGAAAAGAAGACCGGGGCCTCGGGGAACAGTTCCCGAAGGTGGTCCAGGGCGAAAGTCAGGCCGTTGTCGTCCGTCACGTAGATGGCGTCCGGGCCGTAACTGCCGTACTTGGTCGCCAGGAACCGGGCGAACGCATTGGCGTAGTCCGGGTCGAGGGCGCGCCGCTTGGTATCCAGGTGTTCCGTCTTGATCTCGACCGTCCGGTCGAGGCCCTCGGTCAGGCCCCGCACGAATCCCCTGTGCTGCCGGGCCGTCCAGGGATACTGCTGGCTGTAGGCGTGCACGGCCAGGATCCTGTACGCCCGCTCGTCCGACCGCGCATCGCCGGCCGCCTCGGCCGCGCCGAAAAGCGAGACCAATCCTAGGAAAACGGCGGCAAGGCACGCGATCAGGCGGGCCGATGCACGCGGCGTCCGGTTACACTTGAGATCACGATGCTTCACTTTCTCATCCCTCCGAGAGGGCGCTTGGACTTTTGCGCGTCGGTCGTCGCATGGGTCCGGAAATGCCTGTCGTGGCGGCCTCACCGGCGGCGGTCCCGCGGCGGGGCGTTTTACTGCCGGTCCTTTGGTCCGTTTTCCGCGACGTCGGAACAACGCGACTTTTGCGACCGGGCGGCGGCAGTTTCTTATTGTTGCGAATTGTACGCAATCCCTCCCATAAGTCATAGCGTCGGGCGAGGCCGGAATCCGGGAACGTGCGGCGGCCGATCTATCCGCTGGACAATCTGAACGACCCGGACCCCTAAAGATCCGGCCTCCGCTCCCGCTCCGGGTCCGCGTCCTGATAGGCGGCGGCGAGGGTGAACAGGGTTTCCTCGGCGAGCGGGCGACCGACGAGCTGCAGCCCCGTCGGCATGCCGGCGGCCGTGAACCCGGCGTTGATCGAGACCGCCGGATGGCCCGTCAGGTTGAAGGGATAGGTGTAATAGACCCAGTCGATGGGCGAGCGGTCCCCATGTCCCTCGGGCACGTCGCGACCGACCGGGACCGCCGTCACCGGCAGGGTCGGGCCGGCGATCGCGTCGAAGCCCTCGAACAGGGCGCGCACCGTCTCGCGGAAGGCGTAGCGTTCGAAGACTTGCGTGAAATAGGCGGGAACGTCGCGCGCCAGCGCCTTGCGCAGTTCCGCCGCCACGCCGGGATCGATCTCGTCCGGCCGCGTCGCCAGCGCGTCCCGCAGGCGCGTGCCGACGCCCGAATAGAATTCCGACGCCCAGATGTCGGCGGGATCGTCGAACAGGAAATCCCGTTCCTCGACCGCGCAGCCGAGCGCCGCCAGCCGGTCCATCGCCTTGCGGCACAACGCCGCGACCTCGGCATCGGGGCGGGCGTAGCCGAAGGTTTCCGAATAGAGGACGCGGAGCCCCTTGGGATCGCGCTCGCAGGCCGCCAGGTAGTCCGGCACCGGCCCGGCCACGGCGGCGGGGTCGCGGGCGTCGAAGCCGGAAATGACGCCCATCATCAGGGCGCTGTCCCGCACGTCGCGCGACAGCGGCCCGACATGGGCGAGCGACGCCGTGGCCGAGACCGGCCACACGGGCACGCGGCCGAACTGCGCCTTGATGGCGAACAGGCCCGTGAGGCTGGCCGGGATGCGCACGGAGCCGCCGCCGTCGGTGCCGATGGCGACCGGCGTGATGCCGGAAGCGGCGAGCGCCGCCGCCCCGGCCGAGGAACCGCCGGGCGTGCAGTCCGGGTTCCACGGGTTGCGGGTGATGCCGGTCAGCGGCGAGTCGCCCACGGCCTTGCAGCCGAACTCGCTGGTCGTCGATTTGCCGAGCAGCACCGCGCCGGCGGCGCGGATGCGTTCCGTCGCGGGCGCGTCGGCGTCGATCACGTTGCCCGCCATGAGGCGCGAGCCGAAGGCCGTGGGCGCGCCCTTCATGGCGATCAGGTCCTTGATGGCGACGGGCAGGCCGGCGAGGGCGCCCACGTCCTCGCCCTTGGCGATGCGCGCGTCGAGCGCCCGCGCCTGGGCCATCACGGCCTCCGGGTCGAACCAGGCGAAGCAGTTGAGCCGGGGGTCGAGCGCCGCGACGTCCGTCAGCACCGCCGCCGCGATGTCCGAGGGCGCGGCATGGCCGCCGGTCACTTCGGTGATCAGGTCGCGGGCGGTGCGATAGGCGGTTGCGCTTCTCATCCCGGTACGATAGGGCCAAGGAAACACCCGAGGGAACATCAATCATGAACCAAACCACCTGCAACATCGCCGTGATCCGCGGCGACGGCATCGGCGGCGACGTGACCGACGCAGCACTCGCCGTCATCGAGGCGGCGCGCGTGCGCACCGGCGGCTTCCGCCTCGCCTGCGACGACCTTGCGGCCGGGGCGGCCTGTTTCCGGGAAACCGGCCGGGACATGGCGCCCGGCGCCGAGGAGGCCTGCGACCGGTCCGACGCCATCCTGCTGGGCGCCATCGGCCTGCCCAGCGTGCGTCACACCGACGGAACGGAAATCTCGCCCCACCTGCGCCTGCGCGAACGGTTTCAACTGTATGCGGGCGTGCGCCCGGTGAAGGCCTACCCGAACGCCCCCCGGCGCCTGGCCGACCCGCGCGCCGCCGCGATCGACCTGGTGATCCTGCGGGAATCCACCGAGGGCCTGTTCCATACCGCCGCCGCCACGGGCCGCGAGATCGTGCAGACCGATGACGAGGTCGAGGACGTCCTGCGCATCACGCGGGCGACCTCGGAAAAGCTGTTCGACTTCGCCTTCCGGCTTGCGGAGAAGCGCAGGCAGCGCGGCGGGAAAGGCGCGGTGACCTGCGTCGACAAGGCCAACGTGTTCCGCTCCATGGCCTTCTTCCGCAAGGTGTTCGACGAGCGCAAGGCCGCCTTCCCGGACATCGCCGTGTCCTACAACTACGTGGACGCCCAGGCGCTCGACCTGATCCGCCGGCCCTGGGAGTTCGACGTGCTGGTCATGGAGAACATGTTCGGCGACATCCTGTCCGACCTGGCGGGCGGCCTGGTCGGCGGCATGGGCATGGCCGCCTGCGCCGAGGTCGGCGACGCCCAGGCCCTGTTCCAGCCGGCCCACGGCTCGGCCCCCGACATCATGGGCCGGGACAGCGCCAACCCCCTGGCGGCGATCCTGTCGGGCGCCCTGATGCTCGACTATCTGGCCGACAAGGCGGGCGGCCACCAGGGACTGGCGGACGCGGCGGCACTGATCGAGGCGGCGGTGGAACGGGGGTTCGAGGCAGACCGCCTGCGGCCCATGGAATTCGGCGGCGACATGGGAACCCGCGCCATGACCCGCGAGGTGATCGGGATCATCGGCGAAGCTTGAACCGGCTTCAGTCCGCGAGGACGCCCAGGCTTTCGACCGCGAGGCGGCGGGCGTCGGGAATGTCGACGTGGCGGCCCTTGAAGCGGGCCAGTCCCTCGTCCTCTATGACGCGGATCACCCGCGACATGGTTTCCGAGCGCACGCCGATCAGCGACGCGATGTCCTGGCGCGACACCGGCAGCTCAAGGTGGACGCCCCGCCCCATGCCGTCGTCCGCGTCGCCGCCGAAGGCCAGCAACAGGCGCAGGAAGCGGACCCGGCAGGACGCGGTGACCGTTTCCATCACCTTGTTCTCCGCCTCGGCCATGTCGCGGGCGAGACGGCGGAAGAAGGCCAGCATCACCGCCGGATCGTCGGCCACCGCCTTGTGCACGACGGCGGCGGGAAGCTGCCGGATGCGGGATTCCTTCAGGGCTTCGGCGCCGACGCCATGCGGCGTGCCGGTGAGAAGCGAGCGGTACCCGAAAGTCTGGCCCGGGCGGACCAGGCGCAGCAGCATGGACTCGCCGTCGGCGTCGACCTTGCGGATGCCGACCAGACCCGACGCCACGCAATAGAGGCCGGTCGCCGCGTCGCCTTCGTGATAGATCGGCTCGCCCGGCAGGAAATGCCGCGCGCGCGACACGGCCTCCTTGCCGGGAGCCCCGTTCGCGCACAGGGCGGCCCATTCGGCGTCTTCGAATTGATGGCGGGGCGGACAGGCCGTGGCCATGACGTTTCCTTACTCTGGACCGGCGGGGCCGGCATTCGACGTGCGGAAGTGTCGCGCCGTTTATCGCCCAGGGAATTGACCTGCGTCAACACCGCCCGCGGCGCGGGCGGATAGGCTTTCCCCAGTCGTCCGCCAGGGGACGAACACCGCATTCCGAGGGGCACGGCCGCATGCCGCGCAAGGGCCGCTTCAAGAATTTCGACGAGACCGTGCGCCGGTTCATCGTGCGCTATGGCGAAGACGCCCTGGCCGAAGCCCAGCGCCGCGTGCACGAGCTGGAAGCCGCAGGCGACGCGGAGGGCGCGGATACCTGGCGCCGGGTCGCGGCCGCCATCGCCATTTCCCTCGCCGATCCCGGGACCGGACAACTGCACTGAGGGCCGCCGCGCCGCATCCGCGGCCGAATTCACCTGGCCGCCGTCACCATGATCTCGACCTGGGTGCCCATCTCGAGCTGCGCGCCGACGCAGGCCCGGGCGGGCCGCGCCAGGTCGCCCAGCCATTCCTGCCACACCTCGTTCACGGCCGGCTTGCGGCGCAGGTCGTCCAGATAGATGACGGCGCTGAGAAGCTTCGACTTGTCGGTGCCGAAATGGGCCAGGCAGGCGTCGATCTTGGCCAGCACGTCGCGCGTCTGGCCCTGCACGTCCTTCGACGTGTCGCCGCCCGTCAGGCCGCACAGGTACACGGTGGTTTCCGTCGCCGTGCCCTGGCTGAGGATCTCGCCGGAATTGAGGTGGTCGATGGCGGTGGTCATGGGGGATGTCTCCTGCGGTGGGTTTTTGTTTCTGTCCGATTGTTGGCGGCAATCGGTCCGGAGGCAATAAGGGAACCACAGAGACGGTGAGACAGTGAGGAGAAAGAATGACCGTCATGGCCTGGCTTGACGAAAACCCTCACCGCCTCACCGTCTCCGTGGTTTTCTTCCTTCTTGACGCAACGTCAACCCAAGCTCCTTGCCGGATGCCGCGGCGGCCCCGATAATCGGGGCCGGTTTTTGGGAGAGAATCATGTTCACCACCGGCATGACCTTCGCGCTGGGCGAGGAGATCGAGGCGCTGCGCGACACGGTGTATCGCTTCGCGCAGGACAAGATCGCGCCGCGCGCGGCCGAAATCGACGAAACCAACGTCTTCCCCCGCGACCTGTGGCCGGAACTGGGCAAGCTGGGCCTGCTCGGCATCACGGCGGACGAGGACCACGGCGGCGCGGCCATGGGCTACCTCGCCCATTGCGTGGCGATGGAGGAGATCAGCCGCGCCTCGGCCTCCGTGGCGCTGTCCTACGGCGCCCATTCGAACCTCTGCGTCAACCAGATCAACCGCAACGGCAATCCCGAGCAGAAGGCGCGGTTCCTGCCGAAACTGATCTCCGGCGAACACCTGGGGGCGCTCGCCATGAGCGAGCCGGGCGCCGGGTCGGACGTGGTCGGCATGAAGCTGAAGGCCGAGCGCCGCAACGACCGCTATGTGCTCAACGGCAACAAGATGTGGATCACCAACGGCCCGCAGGCCGAGGTGCTGGTGGTCTACGCCAAGACGCAGCCGGAGGCGGGATCGAAGGGCATCACCGCCTTCCTGGTCGAGAAGGGCATGGCCGGGTTCTCCACGGCGCAGAAGCTGGACAAGCTGGGCATGCGGGGCTCCGACACCTGCGAACTGGTGTTCGAGGACTGCGAGGTGCCCATGGAAAACGTGCTGGGCGAGGTCGACGGCGGGGTGCGCGTTCTCATGTCGGGGCTCGACTACGAGCGCCTGGTGCTGGCCGCCGGGCCCGTCGGCATCATGCAGGCCTGCCTCGACGTCGTCGTGCCCTACGTCCACGACCGCAAGCAGTTCGGCCAGGCCATCGGCGAGTTCCAGCTCATGCAGGGCAAGCTCGCCGACATGTACACGGACATGAACGCCTGCCGCGCCTACGTCTATGCCGTCGCCCAGGCCGCCGACCGGGGCCGCACCACGCGCAAGGACGCGGCGGGCTGCATCCTCTATGCCGCCGAGAAGGCGACCCAGGTCGCGCTGCAGGCCGTGCAGGCGCTGGGCGGCATGGGCTACATCAACGAAAGCCCGACCGGGCGCCTGTTGCGCGACGCCAAGCTGTACGAGATCGGCGCCGGCACCTCGGAAATCCGCCGCATGCTGATCGGCCGCGAGATGTTCCAGGAGACGGCATGAGCGTCCTCAAGTCCCAGGTCAACACCGCGTCCGCCGAGTTCAAGGCCAACGCGGCGGCCATGGACGCCCTGGTGGCCGACATGGCCGCCAAGGCCGAAACCGTCATGGCCGGCGGGCCCGAGGCGTCGCGCGAGCGCCACGCGGCGCGCGGCAAGCTGCTGCCGCGGGAGCGCATCGACCGCCTGCTCGATCCCGGCTCGCCGTTCCTGGAGATCGGCCAGTTCGCGGCCTGGGAGATGTACGGCGGCGAGGTGCCGTCGGCCGGGATTATCTGCGGCATCGGGCGGATTTCCGGCACGGAATGCATGGTGGTGTGCAACGACGCCACGGTGAAGGGCGGCACCTACTATCCCGTGACCGTGAAGAAGCACCTGCGCGCGCAGGAGATCGCCGAACAGAACAACCTGCCCTGCGTCTATCTGGTCGATAGCGGCGGCGCCAACCTGCCGAACCAGCAGGACGTGTTCCCCGACCGCGACCACTTCGGGCGCATCTTCTACAACCAGGCCCGCATGTCGGCCCAGGGCATCCCGCAGATCGCCGCCGTGCTCGGCTCCTGCACGGCGGGCGGCGCCTACGTGCCCGCCATGTCGGACGAGGCGGTGATCGTCCGTGGCCAGGGCACCATCTTCCTGGGCGGCCCGCCTTTGGTGAAGGCGGCGACCGGCGAGGAGGTTTCCGCCGAGGACCTGGGCGGCGCCGACCTGCACGCGCGGGAATCGGGGGTCGCCGACCACTACGCCCTGGACGACGCCCATGCCCTCGCCATCGTCCGCAACAGCGTCGCCAACCTGAACCGGACGAAGCAGATCGGCCTTGCCTTGCGGACGCCCGAGGACCCCGCCTACGACCCCGAGGACATCCACGGCATCGTGCCGACGGACCTGCGCCGGCCCTACGACGTGCGCGAGGTCATCGCCCGCGTGGCCGACGGCTCGCGGTTCGACGAGTTCAAGAAGCTGTATGGGGAGACATTGGTCACCGGCTTCGCCCATATCCAGGGCATGCCCGTCGGCATCCTCGCCAACAACGGCATCCTGTTCTCCGAGTCCGCGCTCAAGGGCGCCCACTTCATCGAACTGTGCTGCCAGCGGCGCATTCCGCTGGTGTTCCTGCAGAACATCACGGGCTTCATGGTCGGCCGCAGGTACGAGGCCGGCGGCATCGCCAAGGACGGCGCCAAGCTGGTGACCGCCGTGGCCTCCGCCGACGTGCCCAAGGTGACCATGATCATCGGCGGCTCGTTCGGGGCCGGCAACTACGGCATGTGCGGCCGCGCCTATTCGCCCCGCTTCCTCTGGACCTGGCCCAATTCGCGCATCTCGGTCATGGGCGGCGAGCAGGCGGCGGGCGTGCTGGCGACCGTGAAGCGCGACGGCATCGAGCGCGCGGGCAAGAAATGGCCGAAGAAGGACGAGGACGCCTTCAAGGCCCCCATCGTCGAACAGTTCGAGACCGAGGGCCATCCCCTCCACGCCACCGCGCGCCTGTGGGACGACGGCATCGTCACCCCCGCCAAGACGCGCAACGTGCTGGCCCTCTCCCTCTCCGCCGCCCTCAACGCGCCGATCCAGCCGACGCGGTTCGGGGTGTTCAGGATGTAGGCCGGGAGCGGCTGTTATCGAGTGAGGAGCGGAAGGTTTTCAGGCGGGGCGGGAATGGCTGGGCATGACTTCGAGCAGAACTTCGGGACCTCACAGGGAAAGCAGCAATCTGGTATTTGGAGGTTCCGGCCCACCAGTCACTTAGCAGCATTGGCAACAGACATTTATTGACTGGTATCCCGCGCACTCTCGACGTCGTTCAAAAGTCCTGGGCCACAGACAATTTCAAACCGGGACGCAAAACAATCACTTAAGACTCGTTGGAACGCCGGACTCTTGATGCCTGAGACGTCCATCGTGACCATGATATCCTCAATACCGGCATTCGATTGCAGGCGCCCGTTGTCGCACCGATAGCGCCCTGATCCTTTATACGGAAAATTGTCGAGAAGATGCGCAATAAGCTGGCTCTCAACTGGATCAAGAAAGTCGGTTTCACAGCGCGCAAATGCGATCTGCCATCGCAACAAGTCCTCTATGACACGAGGATACAGATTTGAGATTTTATTCACGTTCTCGAATAAAATATCTGTGCCTGGATGATAGATGAACTCACCATTATTATCCCTTACAAGGTAACGAAGGCCTAATGTGTACTGAATATGTTGCGACAAGCGCGACAAAAAATTTTTAGACTGTCCGATGTAGGCAGTCGTAAATCTTGAACGGGATTATCCCTTTGAGACAGGTATTTAGCCTCTGGCATAATGTGTGAGCGAGTCCCAGTCCAGGTTACCAGACAGGTCGAGATCGCCGGAAAACTCAAACACATCGTCATTTGGAAATCCCACCGCGCCACCAGTGCCGCTTTGAAAGTCCCTGAAAAGGTCCGGCCTGCATACGTGCACCACCCTCCGATTCCATCCACATACCACACGCCGTAGCGGCTTCCTGCCATATGCGCGCACGACAACCACGTCACCCACATTCATATTTAAACTCCCTTTCTTTTCAATGAACTGGGCGATTTTACGACATTTCCAAAGAAAGAAAAAATTTCGTCCATCCTGATTTGCTTGACTGGAACATTGGGTTGCGGCTAAAAGTCTGTCCATGGAGGACTGGAACATGTCGGACGAAAACTCAGAGCAATCTAGCAGGGGAGAAAATCGCCCCCAGAAGGCAGCGCCGTACATATCGGCAAAGACCTTCAACACATTTCTGGAAGACCAAAAGCAGCATGGCCTCCCCAGTCGCGTTGACCGCAGCGTTTTGACTCGGTTTTCAGGGGGGGTTGGGTCTCAGCTTATTACGGCCCTGAAGTTTCTTGGCCTGATCCGCGATGACCAGACCACAACCGACCGGCTTGGGCGTCTTGTTGAGGTGTATGGCACCGATGATTGGGTGTCGGAGCTCCAGGATTTGATCAAGGACGCCTATACGCCAATCATGGCGGCGGACCTTGAAAGTCTGACCCCCGCACAATTTCACGAGATGTTTAAGTCGAACTACGCCGGTGCTGACGATGTGATCAGAAAGAGCGAGACGTTCTTTATTGCGATGGCGCGTGCGGCGCAGATTCCTATGAGCGCAAGAATCTCAAAATATCGCGCCCCGCGCGGTTCTGGGGGGAGAAGAAAGGCGACCGGAGCGAACAGGACCAAAGCCGATCAGGTCCGGCAACAACCGGATGGGGGGCAGCAGCACGAGAAAAATCCGCCGCCTGATCCAAATCAGCGGCAGATGTCTCCCTACGACTTGCTCATCGATATTCTTGACCCGCTGGCAATGGAAGAAGAAGAGCAAAACGCCGTCTGGGTTCTTATCCGCTATCTTAGGAAGAGGGATGCCGAGTCCCAGGAAGAAGATGAATAGTTGCAATCCGACTCTCCAAAATAACAGGTTGAGAGTCGGAGGCTTTCGTATGAAGAATCAAATACGGCGGACGAAGACAACGCAACGTCCGCCGCATGAAATTTTCGAGCGTGTCACGGTGTGCTTTCCCGGCTCCGTGACCCGGAACAAACCAGAGGAGGCCGCAATGGACGGGCATCCGCCAGTGTTGTTAGACAACCGGGGCTGATCAAAAGGTGGCGATAGCGCCTAGATCGGCCCCAACCCCCGGCCCCCTTCCACAAGGGGCGCGGAGCGGCGGCGCCATGCGGGTCCAACCGGTGGCGCCGTCGTGCATTTATATGATACCATGCACCTTGAATAGATGCAACAATTTCAGGCCGATTCCGTGAGCGATTCCAAATACTTGTCTTTATCTCAAGCCCTAAAAGACGGGCGATTACAAGACTTTATCGCCCAACAGGAGGGCGTTTTGCCGCCCGCAAACAGGGCTGAATTTGAGGCTGCTTTGGAAGCCACAATCAAACCGCTCCAACCAGAAGATCGAACATTGCGTTCTGCTTCTCGCGGTGGTTCGAGCGGAAAGTGAACTCTTTCAGATAGCGGTCCATGTACTTCGCCGAGACGTGAATGTGCGTCGAGCGGATCGAAGCCTTGAACAGTTTCCAGAAACTTTCGACGTGGTTCACATGATGGAAGGCGTCGTGCCGGTAGTCGTAGTACGACCATTCCTTAGCACCATGCTTCACCATCCCATGCTTGTACCCATCATCGTCCAGTAAGCCATAGGACATGAGTTCGTCCGTGGAGACGGTCGAGCCCGCCTCGACGTTGCGGAGGGTCGCATCGCGAAGCGTGACCTTCTTGACGTTCGGAATGATTTCCGTGGTCATGCGGCCTTCGCGCTCCTTCATGCCGAACACGATGGTCTTGCCTTCAGCACCACGACCGCGCTTACCGCCAGACCGTTTGCCGCCGACATAGGCTTCGTCCAGTTCGATATGGCCGCGCAGGACTTCAAAGCCATCGGCCTTCGCCATCAGCTTGCGGATTTGCTGGCCCATGCGCCAGGCCGTCTTGTAGGTCACGCCAAGCTGGCGTTCGAGTTCCTTGCCGGAGACGCCGTGGCGCGTCGTGACGAACAGGAAGATCGCGTAGAACCACATTTGCAGGGACGTGCGCGAGTCCTCGAACACGGTCCCGGCGCAGGGGTACAGGTGATCGCCGCAGCGGGCGCAGGTATACGCCTTGCGGTTCGCCAGACGGTGGAAGGTGGACTCCATGCCGCAGGCCCGGCAGACGTGACGCAGGCCGAACCGCACTTCCATGACATGCTCTAGGCAAGCATCGTCATTGGGGAAGCGGTTGAAGAAATCGCGGACGGTGAATTTCTCGGTATCGGCCATTGGTCGTCTCCAGTTGATGGAGACAATCTACCAAGTAGCCGTACCTGCGTCAAGGGGATAATACCGATCTTGAATAGGTTTGAGTGATAAAATAAACATGGGGTGCGGCCAATTTATCTTGTTCTGCGACACCTGGAAAAGTACCAACGCCAAGCGGTCCTTTCCAATCTAAATTCAGCTTTGGCATCTCGTTAATTGAAAGACCGTTGAGGATTGGAAAAAATATCCAATGCTATTTTTGTAACTGACGGCCTTCTGCAACATAATGGAAGCAGCACTTTCTCAGTTGATGTGATCGCCGCCATCGGAATTTCATACGAGTATAAAATTGGGTTGTCTTTAAATCTCCTATCCGGCTCACCTGACAACGTCATATGCGTGAATCGCTTGCCAACAATATTACCAAAATCTATCTTTATGTCGATTTCATCTATACTAACGCTGTGTTCTAAAAAATTCAATTCTTCAAAACGAAAGGCGGCCCAAGGTTGCCCGCTAGGCAGATCAGGTCTGCGTACCAGTAAAAAATCTGGATAGAGCCAGAATTTAACGACGCCATCTTTAGAGGCGCCCATCAACGGCTTGACGTTTGATCGAGGTCCCCGAAAAGGATTTGCGACGCCGAACTTACCTCTTTGGAATTTCCAGTTCTCGGGTTTACCGATTAGATGGAGGTGCCCCTTTTTCGCAATCTCAAACACCTTATTCCGGTTGATTTCAAATGCCTCAATACGTTCGGACCTTGGGTATCGAATGCGTTTCCGCACAATCCTGACAGCCAGAACCGCTGGCAGCGCAACCACAATGCAGAGAAAGAGAACGAGATAGCCTGGCCCAAAAGCATCGCTAACAGCAGGAACAAATAGAAGCCCTACAAACCAGCCTATAGGCAACAACCCCAGAGCAAGCAAGAAACGGCCGGACGACAGACAACGCAGGGATTTCCGAATGTTTTCATCATCGATCAACTTGGTGACGGCTTCTTGCTCCATCGAGGTTACCCCAAAATTTTCGTGATCCTGAATTTTTAATCCGTCATTTTGCGATCTGGTAAAATCTGGACTCTCCTCAGTTGGACTTTTTCTCAAGCCCTCGGCCGGGGATTGGACCACTTCCAATACCGTGTCGTAAGATACGGACTTTGTGTAATGAAGGCCTGTACCTGGAATTCCAACAGTACCGGTCATGCCTTGTTTCCCGACGGTCAGCCACGCGCCGCGACGGCCCATACTTAGGGAAACGCCACTCTTGCCGATGTTAAGGCGCAGGCCTGGACCGATACCGATGCGCCTCAAAAAACGCCAAGCCATCGGCCCCTCCCATTTCTTTTGTCTGACGCAATGGTGGTTGTAGGCTAACACATAGCACCCAATCGTATACATAGCGAAATTGGCGTCCCATGCGCTTTGCGCTCACGGTTATTCTGGTACTGTTGAGAGGTTCTAGATTTCAGATTCTGGACGTCCGTGATTGACTATTTTCCCCCATCCGGCGCTTTCGTATGCCTTGACCGCTTTTGGAGGCTTTCGGACAGTCGTGACGCCATGATGCGGATGTGAAGGAAGGGCCGCCGTATTCCATGTTCAAATCCCTGCTCATCGCCAACCGGGGGGAGATCGCCTGCCGCGTGATCGCGACGGCGCGGCGGCTGGGTATCCGCACCGTCGCGGTGTTCTCCGACGCCGACCGGGCGGCCATGCACGTCGCGCTGGCCGACGACGCCGTCCGCATCGGCCCGGCCCCGGCCGCCGAGAGCTATCTGAACCAGGGGGCGATCCTCGACGCCGTGCGCGAAACCGGCGCCGAGGCGGTGCATCCCGGCTACGGCTTCCTGTCGGAGAATCCCGCCTTCGCCGAGGCCGTGGCCGCCGCGGGTGCGGTGTTCGTCGGCCCGCCGCCTTCTGCGATCAAGGCCATGGGCCTGAAGGACGCCGCCAAGAAGCTGATGCAGGACGCGGGCGTGCCCGTGGTGCCGGGCTACCTGGGCGACGACCAGGACGCCGGGACGCTCGCCAGGGAAGCGGACAAGATCGGCTATCCCGTCCTCATCAAGGCCGTCGCCGGCGGCGGCGGCAAGGGCATGCGGCGGGTCGACGGCGCGGCCGATTTCCAGGCCGCGCTGGAAGGGGCCAGGCGCGAGGCCGCCGCCAGCTTCGGCGACGACCGGATGCTGATCGAGAAGTACCTGACGCGCCCGCGCCACATCGAGGTCCAGGTGTTCGCCGACAGCCACGGCGACGCGGTCCACCTGTTCGAGCGGGACTGTTCCCTGCAGCGCCGCCACCAGAAGGTGATCGAGGAAGCGCCCGCCCCCGGCATGACGCCGGAACTGCGCACCAGAATGGGTGCGGCCGCCGTGACCGCCGCCAAGGCCATCAAGTATCAGGGCGCCGGCACGGTGGAGTTCATCCTGGACGGCAAGGACGGCCTCGCGCAGGGCGCGTTCTTCTTCATGGAGATGAACACCCGCCTGCAGGTCGAGCATCCGGTGACCGAGATGATCACCGGCCAGGATTTGGTCGAGTGGCAATTGCGCGTGGCGGCGGGCGAGCCCCTGCCCTGCGCCCAGGAGGAATTGCGCATCGACGGCCATGCGGTGGAGGCGCGGCTTTACGCCGAGGACCCGGCGAACGGCTTCCTGCCCGCCTCGGGAACGCTCCACCACCTCGCCTTCCCGCAGGCAACGCGAAGCGTCCGCATCGACACGGGCGTGGCCGAGGGCGACACGGTCACGCCCTTCTACGACCCCATGATCGCCAAGGTCATCGCCCACGGGGCCGACCGGACGGAGGCCCTGGACCGCCTGACCGCCGCCCTGAACGCGACCGAGGTCGCGGGGATGGCGACCAACCGGCGGTTCCTGGCGCGGCTGGCGGCGCACGCGGGCTTCCGCCGGGGCGAGGTCGACACGGGCCTGATCGACCGCGACCTGGACGCCCTCGCGGAGCCCGACGCCCCGTCCCCCGCCCTGCTGGCCTGCGCGGCGCTGCACGCGGCGGGCATCCTGGACGCGCCCGAAGGCGGCGACCCGTGGTCGACCCTGCGCGGCTGGCGCCTGTGGGCCGGCGGCGCGACCCCGGCGCATCTGCAAACGCCGGCGGGCGAAACGCTGGAGATCCCCGTCACGGCGCTGGGGCGCGGGCGGTTCCGCCTGGCGCTCGCCGGCGGCGCGGTCGAGGCCGCGGTCACCGCCCGCGACGGCCGCCGCGTCACCGTCGACCTGGGCGGCAATCCGGTCACCGTTTCCGTCGCCGCCGGGCCGGGCTGGGCAACCCTGTTCCTGGGCGGGGCGGAGGCGGCGTTCAGGCTGCCGGACCGCCTGGCCGGCGAGACGGAAGGCGAGGACGCCGACGCCCATGTGAAAGCCCCCCTGCCGGGCCGCGTCACCGCCGTGGCCGTGACGGACGGGCAGGCCGTCGGCAAGGGCGACACCCTGCTGGTGCTGGAAGCCATGAAGATGGAACACACCCTGACCGCAGGGCGCGCGGGCCGGGTCGCGCAGCTTGCCGCCGAGCCCGGGCTCCAGGTTTCCGAGGGCCAGGTGCTGCTGGTCCTGGAGGAGGAACCGGAGGCGGAGGCATGAGCGGACAATCCGTCACCGTCTACGAGGTCGGGCCGCGCGACGGCCTGCAGAACGAAAAGCGCCCGATCCCCACGGCCGACAAGGTGCGCCTGATCGACCTCTTGTCCGAAGCGGGCTTCGCCAAGATCGAGGCGACCAGCTTCGTCTCGCCCAAGTGGGTGCCGCAGATGGCCGACGCCGCCGAGGTCATGGCCTCGATCGCGCGCCGGCCCGGTGTCGCCTACGCCGCCCTGACCCCCAACATGAAGGGATACGAGGGCGCCAAGGCGGCAAAGGCGGATGAAGTCGCCGTGTTCGCCGCCGCGTCCGAGGCCTTCAGCGAGAAGAACATCAACTGCACGATCGCCGAAAGCCTGGACCGCTTCCGCCCCGTGGCCGAGGCCGCCCGCGCCGACGGCATGCCCCTGCGCGGCTACGTCAGCTGCGTCACCGACTGCCCCTATGCGGGCACCGTGCCGCCCGCCGAGGTCGCGCGGGTGACCGACGCCCTGTTCGGCCTCGGCTGCTACCAGGTCTCGCTCGGCGACACCATCGGCCATGGAAAACCCGACTCCGTCGCCGCCATGCTGGACGCCGTGCTGGGCGTCGCCGACGCTGCCGCCCTCGCCGGCCACTACCACGACACCGGGGGCCGCGCGCTGGACAACATCGCCGTCAGCCTGGAACGGGGCATCCGCACCTTCGACGCCGCCGCCGGCGGGTTGGGCGGCTGCCCCTACGCGCCGGGCGCCAGGGGCAACGTGGCGACGGGCCGGGTCGTCGATTTCCTGGAAAATGCGGGCTTCGCCACCGGCGTCGACCGGAGACGCCTGGCCGCCGCCGAAGCCTTCGTCGCCGGCCTTGCCGTCTAATAAAGAGTCCCGCTTTTTAACCGGAGGTTGCAACCTCGGCGACAAATGTGGGAATCTCCGCCCGGAGGGAATTCGGGCCGGGCCGCGTGATGGTTGAACACTTCGCACCTATGTCCTACTGGGTGGTGACCGTCCTGTGGCTGGTCATCCTGATCCTCTACGTCGTCAAGCTGCGCCAGTCGAAGGTGGCCGGCGCCGGCATCGCCGTGCTGCTGATCATCCTCGCCATCGACGCCTTCCGCACCCTGTTCGAAAGCGTCTATTTCGGCCTCTACTTCAATTCCCGCTACGGGCTTCTGCCGCCGGGCATTTTCGACACGCTGTCCGACCCGGCCCTGCTGGTCGTTCCCAAGCTGATCAACATCGTCGCCGGGGTCATGGTGCTGGTCCTGCTGATCCGCCACTGGCTGCCGCGCGAACTGCGCGAAAGCGAGGCCCTGCGCCGCAAGGATACCGTGCTGGACAGCGTGTTCGACCGCGCCGCCGTGGGCATGGTCCTGCACGCGGCCGACGGCTCGACCCGCGAGCGGGTCAATGACGCGTTCTGTGCCATGGTCGGCTACAGCCGCGAGGAACTGCTGGACAATCCCTACGAGGCCCTGACCCATCCCGACGACCTGGAGAAGAGCCTGGAACTGCGCCGCCGGCTGGCGAACGGCGAGACGGAGACGATCTCCATGGAGAAGCGCTACCTCCACAAGGACGGCCATGCGGTGTGGGGCAGCGTGTCCTCGTCCGTGATCCGCGGCGACGACGGCGAGGTTCTCAACTACGTGTCGTTCATCCAGGACGTTTCCGACCGCCGCGCCGCCGAACGGTCGCTCCGCGAGGCGACGGAAGGCGCCATCGAGGCGAACCGCGCCAAGTCCCGCTTCCTCGCCACCATGAGCCACGAGTTCCGCACGCCCTTGAACGCGATCCTGGGGTTCAGCCAGCTTCTCGGCAGCGAGATCTTCGGCTCGCTGGGCGACAGGCGCTACAAGGGCTATGCCGACAACATCCGCGATTCGGGCGAACTGATGCTGGCGCTGGTCAACGACGTGCTCGACATCTCGACCATCGAGGCGGGCAAGCGCCTTCTGGTCATGGAGCCCGTCGACCTCAAATGCGTCATCGACGACTGCGTACGCACCTTCGCGACCATGGCCGAGGACAAGGCCATCGACGTCAAGACGGAAATTCCCGGCACCCTGGCGCCGATGACCGCCGACCGCCGCGCGGTCGTGCAGATCGTCCTCAACCTGGTGTCCAACGCCGTCAAGTTCACGGAACCGGGCGGCACGGTGACGGTTTCCGCCGGGCCCGGCGGCGGGTCGCTGGCGCTGACGGTCGTCGACACGGGCGTCGGCATCCCCGAGGCCAGCCTCGAGACGGTGACCGAGCCCTTCACCCGCAGCCATTCCAACCCCCACCTGTCGCAGACCGGCACGGGCCTGGGCCTGTCGATCGTCAAGTCGCTGATCGAGGCCCACGGCGGCGGCCTGGAGATCGACAGCTCGCCGGGCAAAGGCACCCGGGTGACGGTGAACTTCCCCCTGACGCCCCGGGACACCGGCCGTCGGCCGCTCGACGCCGCCGGATTGTGACATCGCCGCCCGTTCTTGACCTGGAGACGGTAACCGTTACGCTGCTCCCCCAAACGACGCCAATTCATCCCAGGGGGAAACCATGACCAGGATCAACATCCAGTTCACGCTGTTCTCGGCGTTCTACTCGCCGCTCATTTCCACCATGTCGGGCGGCTTCCTGAAGGCCGAGGGGCTCGAGCCCGAATGGTCCGTGTCGCCGCCGGGCAAGTCGGCCATCGAGGCCCTGCTCGACGGTTCGGCCGATGTCGCGCAGTCGGCGCTCAGCCAGGGTTTCACCACCCTGGGCAAGGGCGAGACGCCCAGGGTCAGGCACTTCGCCCAGATCAACGAGATGGACGGCTTCTTCCTCACCGGGCGCGAGGCCGATCCGGATTTCACCTGGGACAAGCTGGAAGGGGCGGACCTGGTCTGCTTCGGCGGCGGACAGCCGCGCGCCATGTTCATGTACGCCTGCCACAAGGCGGGCATCGATTTTTCCAGGATCAACCTGATCACGCCGGGCGGCGCCGCCGACATCGACAAGGCGTTCCGCGACGGCCTGGGCCAGTACGTGCAGCAGCAGGGCCCGTTCCCGCAGCAACTTCAGAAGGACGGCATCGGCCATATCGTCGCCCAGGTCGGGCCGATGATCGGACCCTGCGGTTTCTCGTCCCTCTGCGCCACGCCGGAATGGCTCGAAACGGACATGGCCAGGGCCTTCATGCGCGCCTATCGCAAGACGCGGCTCTACATGAACGAAACCCCGGCGGCCGAGATCGCCAAGGCGGAAAGCTCCTATTTCCCCAACATCGACGAGGACGTGCTGGCCGAGACCATCGCCACCTACCAGAAGCTCGGCTGCTGGACCCCGCACGTCGAGATCACGAAAGACGCCTACGAGGTGACGCTCGACGTGTTCGAGCACTTCGGCACCTTGAAGGAACGCTATCCCTACGAGGCGGTGTGCTGCCTGCCGCCCGAAGCTTAGTGGAGGAATGGACGGCCGCGAATCCCGGGCGCGGCCGCCGCGCCGGCGAGGCGGACCGGGACTCGATATCCTGAGGAGACCGTTCATGAGCGATCATTCCAAGCCGGATCCGGACGCCGAGGAGCGCATGCGCCGCGACCTTCTCCTTGCCGTCGGCGCGGCGCCGCTGTCGCCGTTCCTGCAGCGGCACCGGACCCAGCATATCGCCCGGCGGGTGCGTTTCCTGTCGGCCGTCCTGGCGCCGTTGTTCCTGGCCTGGATCGCCGTCGACTACGCCGTCTTCGAGTGGCCGCTGTGGGGCGCCGTGGCGGCCATGCGCCTGACGCTGGCGCTGATCCTTCTCTATCTCGCCCGAATCTACGATCCCGAGACGTCGCGGCTCCCGGGGTTTTTCGCGCTGGTCCTGTTCATCGCCGGCCCTGTGGTGCTCTATCTGTTGTCCAACGGCATGATCGTGAAGGCGGCGCCGGACGGCCTCGGCGCCGTGGTCGCCGCCTTCTACCCCCTGCTTCCGGTGATGATGCTGGCGGCCCTGGCGCTGTTTCCGCTGACCCTGTTCGAGACCGCGGCCGTCGGGCTGCCGGTGATCGCCGCCGTCGCCTACGGCAGCGCCGCCGGCGGCGGGATCGAATGGGTCGGTTTCGCCCGCGACCTGTGGATGGTCGGCCTGATCCTGGTGATGTCGGCGGCCGCCTGCGTCATGCAGCTCCGCTACATGACGACCCTGGTCCGTCAGGCCAGCTTCGACCCGCTGACCGGCGCCTACTCGCGCGACAGCGGATCCGAGGTCATGGACGTCCAGTTCCATATCGCCGAGCGCCAGAACGCGCCGTTCTCGATCGCCCTGCTGGACCTCGACAATTTCAAGGCCGTGAACGACACCTACGGCCACCACGAGGGCGACCGCATCCTGCGCCAGATGGTCGACGTGCTGACGGCCAAGAAGCGCGACGCCGACGTCGTCGTCCGCTGGGGCGGCGAGGAGTTCCTGCTCGTCCTGCCCAACACCGACGTCGCCGGCGCGCGCGTCGCCCTGATGCGGCTGATGGACGGCTGGTTCGGCAAGCGGCCCGACGGCACGCCGCTGACGGCGTCGATCGGCGTCGCCGAGCGGGACTCCGACAATGAACACGACTGGCGCGGCCTGATCGAACTTGCCGACCGGCGCATGTACGAGGCCAAGCGCGCGGGACGCTCGCGCGCCGTGCTGCCCGGCGACGAGACCATGGCAACGGACGCGGCCTGAGCGGGGCGCTGCACCCCGCCTGGTCGGCCGCAGGACGCCGCGCCGCTCAGGGCTGCAGGCAGACGTTCTGCCGGCGCATCAAGGGCGGGTTGCATTCCCAGTCGTTGCCGCTGCGGTCGAGGTGTGCGTTTTCCGGCATCCGGATCGCGGCACAGGAGCCGTCCTGCTGGCGAAAGCCGCGCTCGCACTTCCAGCCCTCGCCAAAGGTCGATTCGACAAAGTAGGCATTGTCCGGAACCTTGACCGCGACACAGGCATCCTCCGTCTCGCGGAAGCCGCGCGCGCACTCCCAGCCGGCGCCGTGGCTCGAATCCGTGAGGTGGCCGTTCTTGGGCACCTTGATGGCGACGCAGCCGCCGTCCTTGCGGCGGAAGGTCCGCGCGCACTCCCAGCCGTCGCCATAGGCGCTGAGAAAGGCGTTGGGCGGCACAGTGACGGCGACGCAGGCGCCGTCCCGTTCGACGAAGCCGTACAGGCATTCCCAGCCGCGGCCGTAGGATGCGTTCGTCGCATAGGCATTTCCGGGAACCGTCACGGCCTCGCAGCCGCCGCCGGTCTTGCGGAAGCCCTCGTCGCATTTCCAGCCCCGGCCCAGGCTGTTGCCCTGGGCGTTGGGCGGCACGGCTTCGGCCGCCCTCTGGGCGGACTGGGCGGACTGGGCGGCGGGTCCGCCGGGCAGGGCCAGCCAGGCCAGGGCCGCGACGAGGATCGCGGCGGCGGGGCGGTGGAGGAAACAGCGAAGAAACATGGGGACTCGCTTTCAGGAGAGTGAGGACCGACAGGCGCGGTCGCGCCCGGCGGGACGGGTCAGCCTTTCGGCGCCGTCAGGGTCATCAGGATGTCGGCGTACCAGGCGCAGTTGAGGCCGAGCGCCTCGTCCAGCTTGAGGTCGCGCGTGCCGATGTCGAGCCGCGCCGAATGCACGCCCAGCAGCCGCCACGGCAGGTCACCCAGGTCGCCGCCGCCCGTGTCGCGCATCACCACCGGCGCGCCGCTGGTGCCGCGGTGGGTGCGGGCGTCGGTCAGGAAATAGCCCTCGCCCTGGAAGCGCAGGCCGAACGACGAGGCGACCACCGCCTGGCGGACCACGGGCAGGTGATGGAGAGTGTCGTGGAAGCCGAGCGGAAAACCGACCACCAGCAGGGTGCTGCCGATCTCCACATGGTCCGCCGGATCGATCAGGTGACGCGGCGAGAACGCGCGGAACACGGCCGTTTCCGGCAGCGCCGCGCGCTCGATCTCGATGACCGCGATGTCGACCACGCCGGCGCCGTCCGTGCCCTCGGCCCACACGCTCTTGCCGTCGCGGTACAGCAGCATGGAAAACCCGGTGGATTGGGCCAGGTTGTCCGGGTCCGTGTGCAGCTCGATCTCGATGCGGTTGGGGAAATGCTTGCTCGCGTCGTCGATGACCACGTGGCGGCTGGTCACCAGGAACAGCCGCCCGTCGCGTTCGAAGAAGAAGCCACTGGCGTTGGTCAGGTGGCGCTGATGCTCGAAGGTGAACAAGCGGGGGGCGGTGAACAGGACCGGGTCGATCATCGCGGCAAACCTCCTATCCCGCGGCACCCCTCAGAAATGCCCCTCGGCCAGGACGTGGACGTCCGACCGTTCGCGGCTGTTCTCGTAGACCTTCCTGGCGACGTCGTGAATCCGCGCCACCGCGGCGTCGAAGGCCCGGAGAACCCCCGTTTCGTCCGGCCCGGCCTCGGGACTGAGCTTCCGCAGGGCGCTCCCTTCCAGAAAGAAGGTAATCTCGAGGGCGCTATCATAGCCCCAGAACCGCACGCGGTTCCACCTGGCCTCGAAACTGCGGCAGTGGTTGGGAAAGTTGAGACCCATCGCCCGCTCTTAACTCTTCCGCGCGGCGCGCTGCGACTGGGCGACGGCGCCTTCCAGGTTGGTATAGCGGTACTTGCCGATGCAGTAATAGTCGACGGTCGTTTTCGTGATTCCGTGCATGGCCATTTCCTCGTCTTCGGAAATGTTCACGGATTTCGGGGGTCTTTTTCGATCAACGTTTTTCATGATTACTTCCTAAAATGTTCACGTCGGTTAAAAACAAACTGAGAACGGCGTCAGGCGGATCGCGGAATTCATCCGGGCGGCCCTACCGTTGCGCGCGCTCCGCATTGCACGCGGCTTCCGGACGAATTCTCGAACCTTTTCCATTTTCCGTCCGCAACATTCCGGGAATGCCGACGGGGCCTTCGCCCGTGAATATCCGCACATCCCGCATCGCGCCGGGTCGAGGGTCCTGCCACTCCCGATGACCGTCAATCAGGCCGACTGTCCGATGCGGAAAGCGGATATCAGCGTTTTGCATTTGCCCGAAAAATCCGATCTCCTCGGATCAGGTTTTTCAGTTCCAAAGCCAGCCGCAACAGACTCTTATCCGCCGCCGCCGGCTTCGGCTTCGCCGGCAAGGCTTCAGGCTCTTCGCCAAGGCGTCGACTGGCCGCAAACATTCGCCCGTCGGGCGGGCGTGTGTCGTCCTGATCGGCGAGAACTCTCATTGTTCAGACCCTGAAACCGCCGCGCCGGCGGAACGCCGGCCGTGCAGGGCCATGCCCTCGTTCTCTCCCCGTTCGATGGCGCGACGATCCGCTTTGCCCGTCCCGTTGCCGGGTTGCGGCGACGGGCCGGCAACGGTGGCACGGTCGCGGGCCAGGGCGGCGTCAAGCACATTCGCGGCGATGGTCAGCGTACGGGTGCGGCCGGGCGCCGTGTCGGTCGGATGCAGGGCGATGACGGCCCGCACCCGGTGAAAGGCGGGGAACGAAAGCCCCTGCAGCAGTTCCTCGTCGATCTCGACGCTGTAATCGCCCGCGGGCAGCACTTCGTCAAAACCCGCCAGAACGAACGGCCTTTCGAAGGTAACGGTCTTCTCGGTGGTACGGATGGTCATCTCGGGCCTCCTGATGGCCGGCTTGAGGGTCCGCCCGCGGCAGGTTCACCTGATCGGCGGCGTGCAGCCCGGCCCGGTCATTTGGCGACCGGCGTTCCTGCGGCGGGCTGCGCCTCGGGCTTGGCCGGCTCGGCGCCGGGCTTAGCGGCGGACGGGACGGGCTTCGCGGGCTTCTGGGACGTGGAAAAATCCTTAAAGGACATGCGATGTCTTTCCATTTATTTACGGAAACATTTCTGTCGCTAATATATGGTCATCTCAAAATAAATCTGCAATGGGATTATTTTTTATTTTGAAAATAAATAATAGATATTTTCATCATCAAATTATCGACATTCCGATAATTTGTACGCCGGCCGCCTGATAGTTCCATCGCGACCGAACCCCGCCCTCCCGGTACACCTCCCGCCGCTGGTCGATCCTGAGAACCAGCACCACGAGCCGCCGGTCCCGGATGCCGCAGGTGATGCGCCGGTCGCCCACGCGGTAGCGCCACAGGCCGCCCAGGGAGCCGCTCAAGGCCCGACCTGGGCTGCGCGGGGCCCTTATGCGGCTGATGGACGGCCGGTTCGGCAGGCGGCCCGAGCGCGGCGCTGCACCCCGCCTGGCCGGCCGCCTACGGCCGGTTCAGGAAGGCGTCGCGGATGAGGTCCTGCGCCTCGCCGCCCAGGATGCTGGTGCTGATATCGGTTGCGGGGCGCGCGGATCGGCCGGACCGGCCACGCGCCTTCTTCGCCGCCGGTTTCCGCGCGGACGCCTTGGCGGATTTTTTCCGGGAGCCTTTGGATTTCTTTTCAGGACCGTGCGCCATTGCGGATCCTTCGCCGTTGTTCGATACGTCACCCCCGACCGGGGCCGATTGAAGAATAGCGAATTTTCGCGGCCATGGCACCGCCTGCATGCAGGTTCGGCGTGGGGAGGCGCCAACCGGCCCGCCTAGCCTCCCCTACCGGCACACCTCCCGCCGGCGGCCGATCCTGAGCACCAGCACCACGAGCCGCCGGTCCCGGATGTCGCAGATGATGCGCCAGTCGCCCACGCGATAGCGCCACAGACCGCCCAGGGGGCCGCTCAAGGCCTGGCCCAGGCTGCGCGGGTCGTCGAGGCCGGCGACGCGGGTTTCCAGGAAATCGCGGAGGCGCCGCCGCGTCGCCGGATCGAGTTTCGCCACGGTCTTGCGGACCGAGGCGGCGTACTCAATCGTCCAGCCCACGCCAGAAGTCCTCGGCGTCCAACACCTTCTCCTCGCCCTTGCGCAGGCGCTCCAGCACGTCGGCGGCGAGGTAGTAGTCCTCCATGTCGTCGAGGCCGCGCTCGATCATCTCGCGCAGGTAGAAGGCCTTGCTGCGCCCGGTCCGGGCGGCGAGGAAATCGAGGCGCTGTTCCGCCTCGGGCGACAGGCGAACGGACGTGGCCATGGCGCGGTCCTCCGTGAATGGTTGTATTCATTATATTCAGGATATTCATATCCCGGCAAGCCGGCCGCGCTTGAACCTCCCGCCGCCACGCCCTTTCCCCGTTATGACACCTTGTAAATATCGGCGGATTCCGCAACTGTTCGCGGATGACCGAATACATGACCAGCAAGGAACTGGCGGACTTCCTGCGCATCAAGCAGCGCAAGGTCTATGACCTGGCCGCGTCGGGGCGCATCCCCTGCTCGCGCGCCATGGGCAAGCTGCTGTTCCCGCGCGCCGAGATCGAGGCCTGGGTCGCCCAGGGCATGGGCGGCACCGGCTTCGCCGCGGCCGCGGCGGCGGCGGCGCCCAACGTGGTGCTCGGCTCCCACGATCCGCTGCTCGATTGGGCGCTGCGCCAGTCGCGCTCGGGCCTCGCCACCTTCTTCGACGGCTCCGCCGACGGGCTGGACCGTTTCACCCGGGCCGAGGGCGTCGCCGCCGGCCTGCACATGTTCGATCCCGAGGGCAGCCGGGATGCGGGCGACGATGCGGCGTGGAACATCGGCTGGGCGCGGCGCATGGCCGCCGACATGCCCTGCGTGCTGGTCGAGTTCGCGTGGCGCGAGCGGGGCCTGATGTTCCGCCCCGGCGGGGCCGGGAACGTGCACGACATCGGCGACCTGCGCGGCCGGCTGATCGTGCCGCGCCAGCCCGAATCCGGGGCGCAGGCGCTGCTCGAGCATCTGATGGGCCAAGCCTGGGTCGCCCCGGAGGCCTGCACGATGACCGAGCCCGCGCGCACCGAAACGGAGGCGGCGGAGATGGCGGCGGCCCACGGGGGCGCGGTCGCCTTCGGCCTGCGCGCCTCGGCCAATCAGTTCGGCCTCGCCTTCGCGCCGGTGCTGCGCGAGCGCTTCGACCTGCTGGTCGACCGCAAGGCCTGGTTCGAGCCGCCGTTCCAGCGCTTCCTCGCGTTCTGCGGCACGCGGGAATTCACCCTCAAGGCGGCGGCCCTGGAAGGCTACGACGTGTCGGGCCTGGGCACCGTGCATTTCGTCGGGGCGTAGGCGCAAGACCCGAAGGTCGTTTTGCGCGCAATCGACGACCAACGTTGATCGTTAATCGCCGCGCCGGTTCCATGCCGCCGGGGAACAGGAAAACCACAAAGACCGTGAGGCAGTGAGGATTCTGGATTCCCGCGTTCGCGGGAATGACGGGATTCAACCGATACCCGTCACCCCCGCGCATGCAGCGGAGCCAGTTCACCTTTTATCTTCTCACTGCCTCACCGCCTCTGTGGTTTGAAATCAACGCCCGCCGCGAACAGAAAGGACGGACCCGAAGGCCCGCCCTCTCCGTTTCGAAAATCCGGAAGGTTTCCCCTTTTTAGACCGTCCTTCATTTCACGCAAAACAACGTCGCGGGCGCTTGTGCGCCCGCTCGGGTTTTGCGCCTACGACGACTTGCCGTTGGGGAAGAACAGCTGCAGGCCGTTCAGCTTGTAGGACGCGATGACGTCCTGGCCGTCCTTGGACAGCAGCCAGTCGATGAAGGCCTGGCCCTCGGCCCGCTTCACCTTGGGGCATTTCTTGGGGTTGACCAGGATCACGCCGTACTGGTTGAACAGTTGCTTGTCGCCCTCGACGGCGATCCTGTAGGTGCCCTTGTTCTTGAAGCTGATCCAGGTGGCGCGGTCGGTCAGCGCATAGGCGCCCATGCCGACGGCGGCGTTGAGGGTGGCGCCCATGCCGCTGCCGGTCTCGCGGTACCAGGAGCCCGAGGCCGTCTTGATGTCGACGCCGGCCTTCTTCCACAGCGCCACTTCCTTCTTGTGGGTGCCCGAGTTGTCGCCGCGCGACGCGAAGTTCGCCTTGGCGCCGGCGATCGTCTTGAGCGCCTTGGGCCCGTCCTTCATGCCGCCCACCCCGGCCGGATCCTTGGCCGGGCCGACGACGACGAAGTCGTTGTACATGACGTCGGAACGCGTCACCCCGAAGCCTTCCTTGACGAACTTCTCCTCGGCCGGCTTGGCGTGGACCAGCAGCACGTCGCCGTCGCAGTTCTTGGCGTTCTTGATGGCCTGGCCGGTGCCGACGGCGACCACGTTGACCTTGATCCCCGATTTCTTCTCGAAGATCGGCAGCATGTAGTCGTACAGGCCCGAGTTCTGGGTCGAGGTCGTCGACTGCACGATGATCGATTTGCCGGCGGCCGCGGCCGGGCCCGAGGCGAAGGCCCAGGCGGCCAGAAGGGCGGCGGCGCCCAGGGTGGTGCGTTTGAGGATTTGCATGGTTCTCTCCCTTGTTGCCGGTTCCGTTTGAGGGGTCCGGTTCGTCGATGCGGCGGCCAGGGTCACAGGATGATCTTGCCCGCCATGTAGTCGCCGGCCTCGGCCGAGGCCGGCTGGGTGAAGAAGCGCGCCGCCGGGGTGTGTTCCAGCAGCTTGCCCCGGTGCACGAACGCCACGTCGTCGGCCAGGCGCCGCGCCTGGCCCACGTCGTGGGTGACGAGGATGATCTTGGTGCCGCGGTCGCGCGCGGCCTTGGTGATGTCCTCGATGTGCAGGGTCGAGGCCGGGTCCAGGTTGGCGGTCGGCTCGTCCATGAACAGCACGTCCGGATCGGTGGCGAGCGCGCGGGCGAGCGCCAGGCGCTGCTGCTCGCCGCCGGACAACAGGCGCGCCGGCTGGTCCGCGTGGGCGGCCAGGCCCGCGTGCTCCAGGATCTCGCGGCGGCGCGCCGGGTCGGCGCGGCCGCGCAGGCGCAGCACGAAGTCGATGTTGGCGGCGACCGAGCGGCGCAGCAGCACGGCGCGCTGGAACACCATGGCCTGGCGCCGGCGGACGGCCGCGTCGAGCGCCCGCCCGCCCCAGGCGATGGCGCCGCCCGAGGGTTCGATCAGGCCGTGCATGAGGCGCAGCAGGATGCTTTTCCCGGCCCCGTTGGGCCCCATGATGACCGTGACGCCGCCGGCCTCGAGCGTCAGGTCGATGCCCTTGATCAGCACCGCGCCGCCGACCTGATAGGTCAGGTCGCGGACGGTGACGGGAAACAGGTCGGCGCCGGCGCCGGCGTCCCGGGCGTTTCGCAGGTCGACCACGTTGGCCAAGCTCGGGGCGGAGCGCGGCCTAGGCATAGGCCTGCCGTTTCGCCGTGGCGTTCAGGGCCATGACGCCCGCGTTGATGGCGAGCGCGATGGTCAGCAGCACGACGCCGAGGCCGAGCGCCATCGCCAGGTCGCCTTTCGAGGTCTCCAGGGCGATGGTCGTCGTCATGACCCGCGTCAGATGGTTGATGTTGCCGCCGACGATGATGACCGCGCCGACCTCGGCCATGGCGCGGCCGAGCCCGGCCAGCATCACGGTCAGCAGCGAGTAGCGCGCGTCCCACAGAAGCTCCGCCATCATGCGCCCCTTGGGCAGGCAGAACGAGCGGAACTGTTCGGCGTACTCGTTGTGCAGGTCCTCGATCACCTGGCGCGACAGGGCCGCGATGATGGGCAGGATGAGAACCGCCTGGGCGATGACCATGGCCTCGGGCGTGTAGAGCAGGCCCAGGAACCCGAGCGGTCCCGCGTTGGACAGCAGCATGTAGATGATCAGGCCGACCACCACCGGCGGCAGCCCCATCATGGAGTTGACGACGATCAGCACCATCCCGCGCCCGGGGAACCGCGTCACGGCAAGCGCCGCGCCGGCGCTCAGGCCGAGCAGCCCGGCCGCCAGGAGCGCCGTCAGGCTGACCCGCAGCGACAGCGCGATGATCTCCATGAGGTCCGCGTCGAACCCGGCCAGCAACCTGAAGGCCGTGAGAAAGGCTTCACTGAAATCCTGCATCTTGTGGCCGTCCGCCCGCTCCGCTTCCCAGGACGCGCTTCCGTAAATTATGCATATTTATGCGCAATAAGCGTAATTTTGCATAAATTACGCAGGGACGCAAGCAATCCTCCGGACGTCGCGCCGAGGCCTGCGTCGGCGCCCCCGGCACCTACCGCCCGGACGGCGGGGCCGCCGCCGTACCCGCCGGAGATCCGGCCGCGGCGCCGATCCCAGGCCTAAAATTTCACATCATTCACATTAAAACACAAAATAATACACATCCGTTTACCTATTTTTTATAATAATTTCAGTATTTAAGTTGCCATTCTCCATCATCCGTGTATTTTTAACATCAAATATTCCGGCACGCGCCGGTCGCCCGAAGATGGGTCCGATGGGGCCGGGGCGTTGGGTTATGAGTTTCACAACGGGAGAAATGGTTATGGGTAAAATCAACAAGGCGTTCCTGGTCCTGCCGGTGGTGTTCGCCATCCTGATCGCGGTCGGCATCCTGACCAGCTAGGTCATATCGTTCCAAAGACTGGTGATCAAAGCGCGGGTCCGCCGGATCCGCGCTTTTTTTGCGCGCGCGGCGGGACGGGGCGTTACGGTCAGTCCAGGCGCGCGGCCAGGCGACCTTGTCCGACGTTACGGTCAGTCTAAGCTGGCGGCCAGCGCCGCCCGCGCGGCTGCCTTGGCGATCTTGTCCGAAGTGGCCTGGGCGCGCTCGACCGCATGGACCAGGGTCGGATGGGCGCGCTGGGCGCAGTCGGTCCGCTCGCACAGGCGGCAGGTGACGCCCACCGGCAGGAACGTTTCCGAGCGCGTCAGGTCGAGCCCGCCCGAATAGACCAGTTCTCCCGCATCATCGAGACGGCAGCCGAGGGCCAGCGCGTAGCTTCCTTCCGGCTCGTTGTATCCGGCTCCGGGCCGGCGCTGGCCGAAGGCGACGGAGAGATAGGCGCTGCCGTCGGCGAGTTGCAGGACCTGGGCGTCGACGCTGCCGGGCCGGCCGCTGGCCGCGTGCACGTTCCAGCGCGGGCAGATGCCCGCGAACCTGGGGATCGGCAGGCCGGAGCCCGAGAACCGCTTGAACACGTTGCCCGCCCGGTCGATGCGAAGGAAGTGGAAGCGCACGCCCTCGTGGCCCGGGCGGCGCAGGGTCGCCAGGCGCTGGCAGGCCTGTTCCAGGCTGACCCCGAAGGCCTGTGCGAGGCGTTCGACGTCGTAGCGGCAGGCGCGCGCGCGATCGAGGAACGAGTCGTACGGCATCAGGAGGGCCGCGGCGAAATATCCCGCCAGGAAATCGACGCACTGCTCCTCCGACGCCGACGCCAGCCGGGCCTCGCCGACCAGGTCCGCGATAAGGTCGGCGGCAACGCGGCGCGCGACCTCGCGCGCCAGCACGAAACGCAGGCTGGGCGGCGCCAGGTCGTCGCGGACGACGAGCCGCCCGCCCGCGCCGCCCGACCCGGCCTCGACACGGAGCGCCGGCGGGACCGCCGCCGCACGGCCCGGGTCGCCGGCGCGCGCGGTTTCGACCGCGATCCCGAAGCGGTCGCCGAGAAGCCGGCAAAGGCGCGAGAACAAGCCCACGGTCTCCATGCCGATCTCGTGACGCAGTTCCTCGGCCCGGCGATCCAGGTCGTCGAAGAAGTTGTCGTTGCGCTCGATGAAATCACCGACCTCCTCGGCCGGGGTGCGGCTGTCCAGGAGGCCGTCCAGGTTCTCGCCGGTGATGAAGCGCAGCAGCTCGTCGACCTGATGGGTCAGCTTCTCCGTGCCGTCGACGACGATGCCGAGGAACTGCTGCCGCTCTTCGGCCGCCAGATCGATGTTGTCGAGCAGAATCTCCGAGAAGCTGCGCACGGAGGTCAGCAGCGTGCGCACGGAATGGCTGGAGGCGACCAGGTAGGGGCTGGAGGCCAGCTTGTCGGTGAGGGCCTCCACGTCCTCGCGCGAGGTGCGGTAGGACCGGTAGAGGCGGAGGAAGGCGCGGCAGATGTCCGGCACGGAGGTCACGAATTCGTCCAGCTCCGCCGCCGAGGGCCGGGTGCCGCCGAACATCGGGTCGCTGAGCGCTTCCTCGAGGTCGCTTTTGATGCGCACCTCGTCGCCCGCGGAGAAGTCGCGCAGGTCGACGCCCAGCGCCTCCGAAAGCTTGAGCAGCAGCGACACGGTCAGGGGCCGGTCGTTGTGCTCGATCATGTTCAAATAGCTGGGCGAGATGCCGAGAATCTCGGCCAGCTTGACCTGCGTCAGGCCGCGGTCCTTGCGGAGCCTGCGCAGGCGCGCGCCCAGCATCGGTGATCGCGCCATGATGTTCCCCCTCGTGGGATTCCACGATTTCGCGCCCATCCCGGCTGCGTTCCACCGGCCGGGTCGGGGCGTCGCGCTACGTTAACCGGTGTTCACGCTTATGTCGCCGTGAATCGGCAATGTAAAATCTCTTGATTACAAGGGCAAGAGGCGCGGAGAAGTGAAATGTTCACGCTGCCGGTGCGGCTTCCAGGGCCGGCAAGGTGAAGCGGAAAACCGAGCCCCGCTCGGCCGCCGGCTCGACCCACACCTTGCCGCCGAAGCGCTCGACGATCTCGCGGCAGATGGCGAGCCCGAGGCCCGTGCCCTTGGGCTTGTTGGTCAGGGTCTCGCCCGAACCGCCCTGCTGGAAGCGTTCGAAGATACGCTCGCGTTCGCCGGGCGCCACGCCGGGGCCGTTGTCGATGACGTCGACGACCACCGTGCCGCCGTTCCGCCGGGCGGTGATGTGGACCCGGCCGTCGGCCGGATCGCAGAACTTGACGGCGTTGGAGATCAGGTTGACCAGCACCTGGATCAGCCGGTCGCGGTCGGCGTACACGCGGGGCAGCCCCCCGGGCAGTTCCGCGCCCAGGCGCACGCCCTCGGCCTGGGCAAGCGGCGAGGCGGCCGCGACGGCGGCGTCGATCGTCGCCCCCAGATCCAAGGGCGCCATGCTCCATTCGATGCTGCCCGCCTCCATCTTGGAGAGATCGAGAAGCTGATCGATCAGGCGCGTGAGGCGCTGCGTCTCGGCCACCACGATGCTGTAGAAGCGGTCGCGTTCGGCGTTGGGCAGCGCCGGGTTGTCGGACAGGATCTCGCCGGCCGCGCGGATCGACGTAAGCGGCGTGCGGAACTCGTGTCCCACCGTGGTGATGAAGTTGTCCTTGAGCCGGTCCAGTTCCTGAAGCCGCACGTTGGCGGCGCGCAGTTCGGCGGTCGTCTCCTCTAGCGCGCGGGATTTCTCCTCCAGTTCATGCGAATACTCGATGACCTGCGAGGTTTCGTCGAGGATGCGCATCAGGTCCTCGGTGCTGACGACCTCGCCCTTGGTCACGCTGGCGACCATGGCCTGCGCCGACGCCGCGCCGATCACGCCGGCAAGCTGCCGCTCCGCGAACGAAACCAGCGCCGGCACGGCCTCCGCATGATGGTCGAGATTCATGTCGTGCCGCCGCGCGAATTCGGCGAACGCCGCCACCGCCCGGTCGTCGCCCAGAAAACGCCGCAGCACATCCTGCAGTTCCCCGACCGAGGCCGAGCCCCGCCAGGCGGTGACCGGCGCCGCCCCCGGGCTGTCCAGCTTCTGCACGAACTCGCCGGCCTGAAGCAGTTCCAGTTCGCTCGGCTTGCTGAGGAGCGAAACCCAGATGAACCCGCCGATGTTCACCAGCATTGACCAGAACAGCGAATGCGACAGATGGTCGATGCCGCTCATGCCGAACAGGGCATAGGGCTTCAGCACCTCGATGCCGAAGGGGCCCAGTTCGATGAAGTCCATGGACAGCCAGCCGGACCGGGCGAAGGACGGCAGCACCAGGGTGTAGAGCCACATCACCGTGCCCAGGAGCAGCCCCGTCATGGCGCCGGCGCGCGTGCCGCCCTTCCAGAAGATGCCGCCCAGCAGAGCCGGCGCGAACTGCGCCGCCGCGGCGAACGACACCAGGCCGATGGTGACCAGCGCATAGGATTCCCCGATCAGCCGCATGTAGGTATAGGCCAGCAGCAGCACGAACAGGATCGCGCTGCGCCTGACGAACAGCAGGAACGCGGTCAGGTCGCCCGTGAAGCGGGCCTGGAACGACCGCATGCGCAACAGGACCGGGACCACCAGGTCGTTGCACACCATGGTCGACAGCGCGATGGTCGCGACGATCAGCATCCCCGTCGCCGCCGACAGGCCGCCGATGTAGGCGAACAGCGCCAGGCCTTCCTGATGGTTGGCCATGGCCACGGTCAGCACGAAGGTGTCGGCGTCGACGCCGCGGTCGGGAAACTGCAGCAGGCCGCCGATGGCGATCGGCAGGACGAATACGTTGATCAGGATCAGGTAAAGGGGAAACAGCCACGCCGCCTTGCGCACGTGGTCCGGGTTCACGTTCTCGACGACCGCGACCTGGAACTGGCGCGGCAGGCAGACGATGGCGAACATGGACAGCACCAGCAGGGTCGACCATTGCGCGTAGCCGCCGACGCTGGCCTGGTGGAACAGCTGCGAGACCTCGGCCACGGCGTTGGCGCGGGCGAACAGGTCGCCGAACCCGTCAAACAGCCCGAAGGTGACGTAGGCTCCCACGGCCAGGAACGCCGCCAGCTTGATCACCGATTCGAAGGCGATGGCGATGACCATGCCTTCGTGGTGTTCGCTGGCGTCGATGTGCCGGGTGCCGAACAGGATGGCGAACAGGGCCATGATCAGGGCGACGAAGAAGGCCGTGTCCTGGAACAGGGGCACCCGGCCCAGGTGGCGGGGCATGACGATTTCCGGATACTGGATCAGCACCGTGAAGCTGGTCGACACGGCCTTAAGCTGCAGCGCGATGTAGGGCAGAATGCCGAACACGGCGATCACGGTGACGATGCCGCCGAGATAGAGGCTTTTGCCGTAACGCGAGGCGATGAAGTCGGCGATCGAGGTGATGCGGTTCTCGGCGCTGATGCGCACCATCCTTTCCAGGACGAAGGGCCACAGGACGAGCACCAGGGTCGGCCCCAGATAGATGGGCAGGAAGTCCAGGCCCGAAGTGGCCGCCCGGCCGACGCTGCCGTAGAAGGTCCAGCTGGTGCAGTAGACGGCCATCGACAGCGCGTAGATGTAGGGATTGTTGATGATCGAACGCCCGGCGTCCGCCCGCTTGTCGCCCCAGAAGGCGATGGCGAACAGCAGGCCGAGATAGGCCACCGACGCGATGAAGATGATCCAGCCCTCGAGCATGTCAGCGTTCCGGCGGACCCGGGCGCGCGACCCGTTCGGCGATCAGGTAGACCATGGCGACGACGACGCCCCACACCGCGAACAGGAAGACGAAGACGCGCGGCAGGCCGAACAGGTCGGCCTGACCCTCGGCCAGGGTCAGAAGCGGCGGCAGGAACATCAGGATCGCCATCAGGAACAGCGAGATCGAGAACGCGCCGACCTTTCCCGGGCCGCCGTCGGAAGCGCTGCCCGCCCGGCGCCGCTGGGAATCGCGTGCCGGTTCCGTCGCCATCACCCCGCGGCCATGCCGATGGCGGCCTTGACCTTGGCCACCAGGTCACGGGTGGAGAACGGTTTGGTGATGAATTCGTCGGCCCCTGCGGCGAGGCCCTTTTCCCGGTCGGCGTCGCGCCCCTTGGCGGTCAGCATGATGACGTGAACGTCGGACCAGGCGCTGTTGGCGCGGATCTCCTCGCAGACGGAAAAGCCGTCGCGTTCCGGCAGCATGACGTCCAAAAGCACCACATCGGGCTTGGCTTTGCGCATCTCGTTGAGCGCCGCATTGCCGTCGCCGACGACGCGCGTCTTGAACCCCGACTTTTCCAGAAGGAAGGTCAGGGACAGGACGATGTTGTCGTCGTCTTCGACCACCAGAACCGAGTGATTCATGAACGTCTCCCACTCATGCCCGCGTTTACGATCGCGCGCCGGCCGTTTTCGGCTTTGGCCCGATTATACCCCGGACATCCGCCGCCGCCGCAAGAATTCTGAACGGGCGGCCGGCAGGGACCGGTTTGACAGGCGGCGGCCCATTTGCCATGCCTGGACCGCATGGAACGGGAAACGCCCCTGGAATTCACCCGCCGCGCGGTGCTGACCGGCATGGTCCTGGGCGCCGCGCTGACGCCCTGCAACGTCTATTCGGGGCTGAAGATCGGCTGGTCCTTCAACATGTCGATCGCCGCCGGCCTGCTGGCCGTGGGCGCGTGGCGCCTGGCCGGGCGCGGCCTGGGCACGGCTCCCTTCGACCTGCGCGAGAACAACATCAACCAGACGGCGGCCTCGGCCTCGGCCTCCATCGTGTCGGGCGGCCTGGTGGCGCCGATCCCGGCCCTGACACTTCTGACCGGGCAGACGTTCGAGTGGCCGGTGCTGGCGTTCTGGGTGTTCAGCGTGTCGATCCTGGGCGTGGTCGTCGCCGCGGGCCTGCGCCGGCAGATGATCGAGCACGAGAACCTGGCCTTTCCGGCGGGCCTGGCCACGGCCGAGACGCTGAGGCGCATCCACGGGGCGGGCCGCGAGCAGGCGGGCCGCCTGCGCGCCCTTCTGGCCGCCGCCGGCGTATCGGCGGCGGCCAAGCTGGCCGTGGACCTGGCGGCGGCGGTGCCGCGCCTGGCCCTGCCGGGCGGATTCGCGGGCGGCGTCACCTTCAGGAACCTGGGGCTGGCCTTCGATCCGTCGCTCCTGATGATCGGCTTCGGCGCGCTGATCGGCCCGCGCGCGGGGCTGTCGTTGCTGCTGGGGGCGGTCGCCGCCTGGGGCGTCCTGGCCCCCTGGGTGCTGGACCGGGGCTGGGCCCGGCCGGGCGCGGCGGACGCGGTGTGGTTCTCGGATCTGGTGGGCTGGCTGCTGTGGCCGGGAGTGACGCTGACGGTCGTCTCGGCGCTGACGTCGTTCGCGCTCTCCGTCCTTCGCCTGCGCCGCCGCCTGGCCGGAACGGGCGGCCTGGGTGGGCGGATCGGCCGGGGATACGTGCTGGCGCTGGGATCGGTCACGGCGCTGATCTGCGTCGCCGGCTGGGCCCTGTTCGGCCTGCCGGTCTGGGTCTCGGTGCTGGCGGTCGGGCTCAGCTACGTGCTGGCGGTGATCGCCGCCCGCGTGTCGGGCGAGACCGGGGTGACCCCCGTGGGCGCCCTGGGCAAGGTGACGCAGCTGACCTATGGCGCCGTCACGCCGGGCGACGTGGCGGCCAACCTGATGACCGCCAACGTCACGGGCGGGGCCGCCGGCCAATGCGCCGACATGATGCACGACCTGAAGACGGGCCACATCGTCGGCGCTACGCCGCGCCTGCAGCTCTACGCCCAGGCCTTCGGCGTCCTGACCGGCAGCCTTGCCGGGGCCGCGGTCTACCTGGTCCTGGTGCCCGATCCCGGGGCCATGCTGATGACGCCCGAGTGGCCGGCGCCCGCGGTCGCCACCTGGAAGGCGGTGGCGGAGGTGCTGTCGGCGGGCCT
>Ga0210019_1000826_pt1 | contig 36439 bp, 28 predicted proteins | sample CryGeyCG2114_020_2_FD_183969 | JGI IMG/M metagenome (GOLD analysis project Ga0210019, IMG submission 183969) | Groundwater microbial communities from aquifer - Crystal Geyser CG11_big_fil_rev_8/21/14_0.20 (SPAdes) (version 2) | ecosystem: Environmental > Aquatic > Deep subsurface > Groundwater ...
ATGTGGTCGTCTTCGAAAGCACCACCCCGGTTATGAAATTTTATTGGAACCTCGTCAATCGATTGAAGGGAGATTTGCCAGACACGATCGTCATCATGACCGGGTACCATTCAATGCGAAAACCGGAGGAAACTCTCCGGAACAGCCAAACCGACATTGTCTTGCGGAGTAATCACATCGATTTCGTTCTGAAGAAGTTGATCGGCCATATCGACTCCCACCACAACTGGCGCGAAAGCTGTCCCATAGAGGGGCTGGTGATTCGCAGGGATGAAAAGGATTTGTACGACACGGGAAACTTCAAGCAGATTGAACCGCTGGACCTCTCCCCCGATGTGGACCGCAAGCTGGTTGGCTGGGAAAACTACGCATACGAAAACGGGAATTTCCTTCAGACTCCCGGGACATACGCCACCAGCGTGATTCGCGACTGCATGTTCGGGAAATGCTCGTTTTGCCGGTATAACGGACCGGACCTGACTTTTTCGATGCGGTCGGTGGATAGAAGTCTGGACGAATACCAGAGACTGATCGAGGATTTTGGTGTGCGGGAGATTTTTGACGATTCCGGCGTCTGGTACCGTGGAGCCGAGGCCCGAGCGTTCGCTCGGGGGATCATCGACCGTGGCCTGCATAAAAGGGGATGCTATTTCGGATTCAACACCCGGTTCGGCTATCTGGATGAGGAAACGATCGCCCTGTTGGCCAAGGCCAACTTCCGGTTTGTTCTCGTCGGACTGGAAGCCTGCGATGAGGAAACTCTGAACCGGCTCAACAAAGGTTATTCTCCGGATGATGCGGAGCAGAATTTACGGCTTTACACCAAATACGGCTTGTTTCCCCATCTCACCATCATGGTGGGGTACTACTGGCAAACCAGGGAACAACTGAGCACCACCGTCAATACGGTGAGCCGGTACATGAGGGAGGGGCTCGCCCGGACCCTACAGGTCACCCTTTGCACGCCGCTGGATTTCACCCCATACCACCTTGAATGCATGGACAGGGGAGTCCTCATGACCGATGACTATGACGATTTCGATATGAGCAAGTTGATCGTCCAAACCCCCATTCCGCATGATGAATACTATACGGCAATTCGCGAAATGTACGGGATTGCCTTCGACCCGAAATTTATCGCTACGCAACTTTATTTTCTTTTACGGCTGAGGAAATCTGACTGGCAGTTCTTGTTTACCTATGGAACCCGGGCCATCCGGCGGGTTCGGCAACATGTGTTTAATTTGACCAAAAATCAGGGAACCGTTGCTACTTCCTGAAAAATAGCTCCCGCGTGAACTTTTATTTCAAACCCTATAATCAGGATGGAACGTGAGCGACGCTAAAACCTTTTACGACCGATACTGGCGGGATGAACACATCAAGAAAAACCCGTTTGACGAGCACCCCGGAGACTGGACGGATGAAAATTTCAATTACCATTTTGAATTTTTCAAACCCTATGTGGCAGGGAAAGTTCTTGATTTCGGATGCGGGGAGGGACAATTCGCAAATCTGATTCAACCCCATTGCGAATCTGTTTTTGGAATTGACGTGAGTGAATTGGCTCTTCAAAAGGCCATGAAGGAGTTTTCCTCGATTGATTTTAAAAGGATGCCCGATAACGGCCATCTGCCTTATGAGGACAAATTCTTCGATACCATCACAGCACTGGACGTAATGGAACACATTCTGGACATTGAAACGGTTCTAGAGGAAATCAACCGAATCCTAAAACCGGGAGGCCATCTTTTAATTGCAACAAGCGAGCTCACGGTTCTGAAAACCATCCTTATCTCCCTGAGATATCTTGACGATTATTTTTATCCCACCACACCCCACATTCGTCATTTCACTAGAAGCAATCTGACGGACCTTCTTGCAAAAAAGGGTTTCAAACGTATCGCGTACAAGAAAAACCGGACTTACTTCGGCTTCATTCCGCAGGGGCAAATGATGGTTGCCCAAAAGTCCGCCGGATCGCCCTTGTGATCGTGCCCAAAACCTTCGACCTTCCCAATTAAGTTGAAACCACAAGGCGCTTGCCCGGAATCAGATAGGTCGCCAGAGTTCCCGATAAAATGAGGAACATGGAAATCAGGACGGTCTTTGCCACCATCATGGCCGTGTCATGAAATAGAGCGATGGCCGACAACATGAGGACGACGCCGGAAACCAGAAACCAAAGATACTTGAACTCGGACCGGGCAAGAAGATAGGTAAACATTACGTTTGCCAGGGCCAGCAGGGCCATGGCCGCGCTGATCACTCCAAGCAAATCCCCCGCACCCATATACTTCGCTCCATATAAGACCTGGATAATCCATTCTCCCCAGATGTTACAGACCAACGCAACCCCACCTCCAAGAAAAGCCGTCATCAGGAAACTGACCCAAAGAAATTTTCGCGAGTCCTGCCCGGATTGCTTGGCCCGCGCAGTTTCTGGAAATAACACCGATATCAGCACTCCGGGCAAATAGAACGCCACCCGGCCCAGGATAGCCCCGGTTGCGTAATATCCCGCTTCTGTAGGCGAACAGTAGTGACGTACTAAAACGACATCCAGATTCCCCAGCATGATGACCATGCCGGTGGTAAAAAACACCGGAAGGGCATATTTCCACATAGTTCCAAAAATACCTTCAGGCAATTCGGCGCCCGGCATTCTTAACACATCCCGAAGGACCCATAAAATATACAGCGTCGCTCCCAGAACTCCCAAAACCCCGGCTATCAAGGCTCCGTTGACTCCCATGCCCAAAATGGGAACAAATAACACACAGGCGAAAAACCGCACATAGATATTCAAACTCAGTCCCCATCCCAGAGTGGTAAATCGGCGTAATCCTTGTATCAAACCAAGGAGCAAAGGAAGTTGAAATGAAAGGATCACCAACGTCATCATAATTACGATGGGAATGGAGGATTCCAGATGGAGATATCTCTTCACCCAGGGATGATAAACTGTGGCCGCCAGAATGGCCACACAGGCCACAACCATGATTCCTTTGAGACCTTTAACGGCAAGCGTTTTTATGGCCTCGTACCGATCCAGGGATAACTGGACAGTAAACTTTGAGTAAACGTAGGCGAGAACATCTACGGGCGTCAACAACACGACCGCTAGCGAATTGAGAGCATTGAAACTGCCATAGTCTTCCGGATTCAGATTCCGCGCGACGATGATCTGAAATAAATAATTAAAGATGTTGGCAACGTTTAAAAGTACAAGAATGACCAGGTTGTCTCGAAAAAATCGCCGCACTATATGTTTTCCTGGGAGAAGTGAATTTCGCCAATGTTGCAGTTCATGGTAAGTAACGCGATTTGAGTCCAAAATTTGGTTTTAACAACTTAACCCAAACCATACCCTTCTAAGGTCCGCGGCATCTTTATTTCAGTTTTGCGGCCGATCCAGAATATAAAACCCATCTTTCTCAAATAAAATCCGATGCGTCTTTATTGCCTGTTCTACAAAACCCTGGAATTTATCACGCAATTCCTTGTCATTGCACTGTCCGTGAACCCAGGGGCAAGCTCGATCTCCAATAAACCAGGGACGCTTAAGGTCCAAAATAACCCTGTCGGAAGTAACAAATCGTTTGATAAATCCCGGAGGACCCCCAAAGGGAAAATCCAGAAAATCCGCATAAGAAAACTCTTTCCAATCTGCCTCGGGATTGGGCTCGAAAACCGTCTGCGGGAAGGCGTAATAATTTCGCCTGTTAAAAAGCCGGGCCCAATTCAAGGTGTTTTGACTGGAAACTACCAGGGGGGCATCTTTAGGAATAAAATTTTCCAGGGAACTTTTGATCATCCGATCCCGTTCGGTTTCAAAATAGACGCTGTAATGATATTCCCATGAATGTCTGGGACTGTCGGGGCCTAACCAGAAATTTCTGGATATGGGTGAGGGTGAAAACCAGATATTCGCAAAAACCATCCCCAAGGCGATCACCCCAATCCATCCCTCTCGGCCCACCCGATACTTTTCTGCAAATGCAAGAAAATGATCCTTTCCTTTTAGAAAAGCGATAACCATGGGAGCCACCAGTCCGGCGGTGTAATGATGGCGGATTCCAAAATAATTTTCGGCGGCAAGCAGGGAAATGGCAAAAATGGGGAGGGCAACGATCAGGTATCCGGGCCGAAACAAGGGAAGAAAACCAAAGGAACCAAAAACCGCGATTAAATAGTATAACTTTTCCCTGCTCCACAAAATTTCTTTTAAAACCGCAAAAGGACTTGTCAGAACATGGTGCATCATCTCAAAAATTCCGCTCCCCAACCAGGAATAGGCCGATGTCCCTAAAACTTCGCTCCCGCCTCCCAGGGAAAAATAGGGGATCAAAACTTTGGTGCACAGCAAAAAATAGACAATGCCCGCCAAGGCGATCAGGGTCCCCGTCCGATACTCCTTCTTGCATATTAGAAGAAATATTCCACAGGCCACCGTTTGAAGTGCGTACGGCTCCTTGACCAGGGCCAGGGTCAGAGCGGGAACCGCGGCAAGGCGATATTGCTTTTTTTCAACCAGCAGGAAAAACCAGAACAGGAGGGGAACAACTAAATGGTCCGTATGAAAATCGAAGAGAGCGTTGTACCAGATCGGGAAATACAGAACCAGGGCCAGAACTCCCAAAATCCCATATTGCCTCGCCAACCAGAACCCCGGCAAAACTAGCATCAAACTTTGCAGGCTCAGAAGTATGTAAGGAGCAAACTCTACCGGGAAGACACCATAAATGAAGGCCCATATCAAGAGAAACGGTTGAACGTGCCCTACAAAGATCCCCTTCCAGATCCCCAATATGGAAATCTGATATAAGTTCGAAAAAAAAACCCCTAAATCATACACGGAGGTGTGTAAGGATCTGTATTTGGAGGTGGCCATGACCACAAGGATCAAACCCGTGACCATCGTTATCCCCCGACCCCCGTTTATCTGAATTCTTTCGTCCATCACTCTTTCAGGCGGATTGAATGGGAAATGATCCCGCTTTTTTGTGTTGAGAAAAGCTTCCCGAATTAGATTTGAAATTAAATTCCCGGTTTTTTGATGGTATCCGATCCGTTCTCATGCAGAGGGATAAACCATGGTGGGGGACAATGCCGCTGACGCAGGCAATTGATTTGAAATTCTTCAGGGGACCGTCTTTTGTGAGGACCGGGTTGTTCTCATCTCTAAAATGAAATAAATCCCAATGAATACAAACGTTGCGACCGTGCTCACCAAACCTAAATAGCTGAATTTCTGGTAGGAATATTCAACTAAAACATGGAGGTCGTAGGTCCCATCCGGGTTCTTTTTATACAAGGGATCCGTCTTCTCATTTAAATCCTCCAAATAGCTCAAATCGAGAAACCATACATTATGAAGGCCGCTCTCATTCCAATGAAAACTTTCCGGCCATTGCACAATTCCATCCGTCCCCAATATCGCTCTTATCAGGCGGGAAACTAAACTCCTGTTCATTTCTCCACTCAATACCCATTCAAAATCGGTGCGGCAATTCTCCCCCCCGCATTCCTCTCTGCCAAGTTTCATCATGAATTCATCAGCACCAAAGGTAATCAAGGGGTGGTCCACACCCGAAGAATGAATGGGGCTTTCTGCACCTTCAACTCCATGCTGGGGAATCAGGTATGCCTTCCAGTCCGGTGAATACCCTTCCTTCAACTGAATATAAAATGAACCTTTGGCGTTCTTGATCGAATACAGAAATTTGGTCGGGTTGATTTTGTGAACGTGAATTTCAGGAAGGCCGATTAATCCCAGGTCTCCATACAGGATCGCGAAAAGATTCCTCATTTGGGTTTCCGCTCCGATCATCTCGAAACCAAAAGATTTCAGTACCAGTTGGGCTAACTGGCATGGCTCGTCACAGGAATTGAACAAAAAAAAACTGGATTTACAAATTCCTTTTTTTCAAACAAACGGTCCATCACCAGATCATTTAAAATCTCCGGTTCAGATTTTCCCGCCGCCCAGCCGTCTCCTGAAACCATCATGGATACGATTAAAAATAAAAACCAAAATCGCAAAAACGGTTTACAAATCGTTAGGGAATGCACGAGGACCTCACAAGGGTTTTGACGGGGTTTCAATGGATGTTCCGATACCTGCCTCTTTCTTCACTTGGCGGCATGAATAATCAATTTTGTAGAAAATAAAATGGTCGTTATCCATTACTTTTGGAAAACAGTTCGAGACTCCAAGTATGGCGGCCCATTTTTTCCATCTTACCGGACCAAAGTGGGGGAGAAGATCCTTATGGAGAAAAATATAATTGTAATTGCCCTTTCCCATCAAAAAAAGGGCCTTGTCCACATTGGTCATCAGAGTATTAATTGTATTTGTTATAAACGCCGAATCAAACTCCGAAGTCGCCCCCAGGCGCAAAGTGGTCATTTGATGCAGAATTTCAGGCATGGCCAATACGGGATACCAAGTGTACCGGGTATAACCGAACAGTTCGGGAAGAATCATCACCCGGGCTTCCGGATCGGAAGCCATCGTCTTTTTCAGGTCGAAATACTCTTGGGGTATTTCAAAGTAGGGAACTCGGGCGCCGGTGGCATGATCGAACCATTCGGCAGTCGCGTACAATCTCCGAGATTCGGGAATTTTATCCACAATAAAATAACCGCAATGGATAAATATTATTGAGATAAAAAAGACAATTCCTCCGGCTTCTACCCATCGTTTCCACCTTTCGCCCCATTTCTGGATCAGAAAATCAACCATCTCCAGCAGAACATACGTGAGGAGAACCGCGGAAAAAAAGGCCATCATCGATACATAGTAGGTTGGATTATTAAAAATCCAAAACCCGGGAATAATGCCTACCAGCAAAGCATAGAAGTCCGATCCAAAAATCAAATTGATGACCCATGAAAAAACAAGCAAGATCCCTATTGCCTGAACACGCTTGTTTTCTCCCTTAACAAAAACCCTCAATAAAGCGAAGGCTATTAAAAGAGGAATGATAAAGGTGAACGGGCGGATGATTTTGTGGGAAAAATAATACTCGTAAATTCTTCCCGGGGTGGAATCGATCAACCTCATCGAACTGAAAATCCCGGTATACCCCCGAAACATGTTGAAAAGGGCAAGCCGGTAATTCAGCGCATCTTCGGTTACCATCAATTCGCGTGAGGAGTGATCCCCGAAAAATACGATCAAGGGCAAAATCATATTCAGGTTAAGCAATAGGGCAATGCCGGCAAAAATGAAAATACCTTTGAATAGATCGGGAAGTTTCAGTAGGTCCTCGTCGCCACGTTTCAGCAAATACCAGGCCACCACATATATTAACGACAAAACAAATCCCAGATAGGGATATCTCGGCATGATGGAGCTAAGAAAAAGGCCTATGGCCATCAAGCAAAGGTAGGATCCCTTGGGAGAAACGAGGTACCGTTGCACCCCGCAAAGAATCATGATGGTTCCGGAAAGTATGAGGTGATACAGGGGAGCAATAAATGTGTGCGGAGGGGCCACCAGAACAAAAAACGCGCCTGATGCAGACATCGCGTATTTCAGGTAACCGGTCAGGTTAAAATTTAAAAAACTATAGGTGGAAAATAAAAGGAGCCACGCCGGAAGGAGCAAAAACAATCGATTCAAAATCCAATCGGGGAGACCGATAAATTTCAAGCCTGCAAAGATTGAATAAAAAAACAACTGCACGGGGAAACGCGGCAAATTCTTCCCCCCAAGCCCATCATCGGTCTGGGCATTCCAGGCGTAGAAATAATCGTCCAACCAGACATCATTAATCTGGAAGCGATATTCGAAATCGCCTATATTCAGGTATTTATCGGGGGTGAAAAAGTCGGGGGACGCATAAATGGCGGGCGCAACAAACAGTAAAAATAAAACCGGGTAAAAATGCTTGTTTTTTCCGCCAACCTGCATTGTACCCTCGCTCATAAGTGGAGCTCCAATAGCATTAATCCTAAGTTGGATGAGATTTTCGAGGACACGGTTTTAGGGATGGGAATTTTCTCGACCGGTTATTGATCAGGGATGCGCGGGTTAAAAAACCTTTGAAGTGTCCAGGGGAGGATTGCAACCACACAAAAACCCTCAGGCGGAATGATCCCTCCTTTTAATGGTTCCCTTAAGGTAATTTCCGAATCACCGAGCGGATTTAACAACCCACCCCAGAAAAGTGAATCTTGATTTAAATATTATTATCGGTATTATAGGAAGCGAAAATGGTCCCACCGGAAATCGGATTCAACCGCGATCGGTTGTTCCGGTTAGTTGAGCCAACCCGAAACTCACATTGAAATCAGTTTCGACAACTCGGGACATTGGGTCCATGGGTCCAAGTTAAAACCCACAGTGCATCGCTATCTAAGAAAATCGAGTTAAAGATTATCCTAATTCCTTTGGGAACGCAACATTATGTTAATTTGCTCAAGGGAAGCGGCCGTTCACCTGAAACCTCTCTTGAAACATAAATAACGCCTCTATTCATTGCTCTTCCCCGATCCGGTTCCGGGTTGGGCACTTCACGGTGGAATCCTGATTTCAGAATTCAAATCAAAATTCACTTCCCTCAATAGAGACTCTATAACAGGGCCGGAACTCCTATGGAAATCGGTAATTTGCATCATCGTACAGGCATGGATCGGTTTGGGTCTGACCGCTGTAGTTTTGGCATTTTCGATTGCTGAAGCTTCCCCCCTCCGTACTTTCCCCTATGAAGACAGCAGGGTTCCTATCTTTTCAAAAGCAGAAAACAAGGATCTGATCGCCCCCGGCACTTATAAGGTTTGGGCCAATTTAAGAGCCAGGCAGGACGAAAAGGATATCCTCTATGAATCCCGCCCTTTGCTATTAAGGGACTCACCAGGAAGTGACAAGAAACCTTATCAGAAAATATGGTTGCCCAATAATGGAGGTCTAACCAAGCTACCCCTGGTTTCTCATCCCGACGATAATAATTTTTACAGCACCAAGGTTTCTGAAGTTCATTTCGACTATGAGGACCTAAACCCCGAAAACCCCACCCGCTTGTATTTCCAGATTGCGGGGTCTCCTAAAAACCCCACAAGAAAGAACACCATCCTGGGAATCAGCGCCACAAAAAGTGAGATCCTTCCCTATCAGGTAATTGATGTGGGCGCGGCTCTCTGGCGAAAAAAGGGACTGAAGTACATTTTGGACCGCGCTTTCAATCTCGATATCGAGGATGGTTCCTGGTATTACACACAGGATCGGATATGGACGGTTATTCAGCGAAGGCTGAACATGGATCTGACGCCCGTAGAAACGATTGATTTTCATTTTGCGGGGACGACCGTAATGCATACCATCAATTTGCGATTGAAGAATATCGGCGGGAAAGGAGAATCGCGAGTCATTGATAAAACCGTCTTTTCGCAGGAGAGGGTAAAAGAATTCAAAGAACCTGTCTGGAGAATTCAGCTTAAGGAATTTTTCAACAAAGTGGGTGCCGGCAAGGGGGTTATTCTCGAGGAAGTCATCGTTTTTGTTCATGGAAGGGCCCTCGATGTCGCCAACCAAAAAGGCCTCAATAAAATTGTATTTAATGCCCTACCCCATTTGGCCGCAATCGGAAAAGGCGTTTCCTCCGGCGCCGAATCGGAAATCCCCGGATTCAGAAAACTGAATGAGCTTCCTACAAAAATCCTTTCGGCCAAAGTCACCTCTCTCTCAACCAAACTGAAGCGGTTCACGGTGGACATAAAAGAGTTATCAGACCAACTCCCCTGGGACCACCGTTTCTTTGGGGCGACCCTGTACGCCAGACCCGAAAAGCTGAGCCAATTTGGAGGCTTTCGTCTGCACAATTCAGAAATGATCAATTACCTTTCCCCTCCCAAAACATATGAGAACCAGACCAATTTTTTCGAAGGCATCCCCACTTACCTTGAGCCCGCGCAAAAATTGATTGCGCGGCTGGGAGGCCCATTTTTACCTCCCAAAATAGAAGAGGAAAAAGTTGAATGGCCTAAAATCAATTTTCAATTCGGATTCAAGAATGTCCCGGAGACAATAGGATACCAGTCGGTTTTTTCAGGTCCTCGCGGCTTAAAACTGACTGGCAAGGAAGGGGGATATTTCAGGGTCAAATCGGAATGGGAAAAACTGGTGGTTGATCTGTTGTTCCTTTCTAAAAAGGGCGTTGTCAATGCCCAGATCATGGACCCCGCTCCAGCAAAATCGGATCAGGAATTTATCTTGACTTATAATCTGGAAGGTCCTTTTAAAATTGAAATCCAAGGTTCCCACAGCATTCTTCCAGACAAACAAATTCTGGTTAAAGTAAAAAGGGGGGACTCATTTCCGCTTATGGCCATCCGGGCCCTTGGCAACCCGGTGCTTTCCCTGGCAAGCAACGATGAAAAAGTTATTTCTAAAAATTTAGAAAAACCCGAAGAGACTGCCCCTTCTACCTCCATGGAATCGTCCACCGGGGAAGCCAACACCGGAAAAAATAAAAAAGTTACTTCTAAGAGTTCAAAAAAACCTGAAGACCCGGGCATTTCAACTTCCCTCGAATCGCGCACCAAGAAAACTTCCTTGCCCCTTGCCAAACAAAATACTTCACAGAACTTTATTACAGGAAATCTGAAAGGGCGAATATCTTTCACTCTTGAAAAAGTAAGAAGCGAAAATGACTCACGACAGATTTTTGACCCCATAGGGTTAAAATCAAACAAGATTTCTTTCGGGAAAATCCGCTACCCCCTGAATATCAGTTATGGACCAAAATTTTTAGACCTGACCTATAAGAATAAATTCGACAGATTCGACCAAAATCAAAAAGGATTGGTGGTCAAGGGGGAAGGAGAATGGCTGGAAATGCATTTTTCAAAAGATATCCAAGTCACCCCGGATACCAAATTCTTTATTGATATTAGCGAGGGGATCCAGGAAATATCCTCGATAGATTTTTTTCCCGTTCATGAGGCCGGCCCCCAGAAGTCTCGAGCCATTTTGCCTCTGAAGGCCAATGAATTGGAGTTGCCAACCGGACGTTTGCTCGGATTTACTCTTCGGTTTAATTTTAAGAATGAATCCTCCACCCTGACCTTAAATGAAATTATTCTATTCACGCCCACTTATATAACCAAGAAGGATGCATTGGACGAGCCTCTTCTGTTCGACGAAAACCTGGTTCTTGAACCCACTACTACCCCGGGTTTAAGCCCGGAGATTGGGATTTCATTCAAAAACAACAACCTTATTGCGGCAGTTAAGTATGACCGGGAGAAAAACAAATTTCCGGCGGTGCATTGGGAAACACCTATCAACGTTCCTTTCAGCAAGGTGTCGGGCCTATGGGTGACCTATAAACTTCCCAAAGATCTCAATTTCGATTCTCCCTGCTGGTTGAAACTCTCCCTGGTCACCGGTTCTGGCTCCAACTCAAACGTCCATTGTAGTATTGTTACGCCAACATGGAACACTCTCGAAAGTAATTTTTACATCCCTTTAAACGAAATCTTTTTTGAACAAATCCATCCCGACGATCAGGTTAAAAAAATTCAATGGTCCGTAGACCTGGGATCCGCATCAGAAAGCTTTATCGAGCACCTGGGCCTCGCAGAATTCAGCATTAAAGCCAAACTCAGCGGGAGTCACTTGTTTTCACCCAGAAAAGATCTGCTCCGACATCATATGGTCCATCTTGAAAACCAGTATATTTACCCCTTGCCCGATTCCTTCAAGAATATTGAAGCCCAAACCCTGTTGGGCAATGGGTTTTGGATCCAGTTGAACGATCTGGACATCAACTATGATGAGACCACAAACAAAACCCGGCTTCATTATTGGGAGCATCCTTTTTTCCGAGTTCAGCAACTCCTCCTTCAAAAATCCGTATCTCTTTCCATCTTTTATTCCGGAAAAGTCAAAGCAACCTCAAAAAACCAATGGGGCTCGGGATCTCCCCCCTCGAATGCGGTGCTCAACCTCCAAATAGTAACGGTTATCGCCTTAATAATCGTTCTTTTGTACCGACTTGGGACATTCAAAATTGCACGTATGTTCACGCAAAAATTTTCCAGGCAATTTGAAACGGCTCGTAACCAACTCAATCGTTGGTATCAATGGGCTCTCCACAACCGAGTCACCCTCAACCGGGCAATCGGTTTTATTGCCCTCGTACCCGGATTGTTGCTGGCGGGAAATTCAAGCGGTAGCATCGTCACCGTTCTCGGGCGGCCCATTCAGGTGGGTTCCACCTTTTTTTGGTCCACCGCGATTTTGGTTTTAGGGGTGGTTTGGCATGAATTCCGCTGGAGGACCGATCCCTCCGAAAGGGGTTTACCCAGAAACAAATTCCTCTTCCCACAAAATCCGGACACGCCCACCGCCCTCTTGATTTTCAGTCTGCTGGTCATCGGATATGTTATGGCGAATCTGGGAGGCGTAACTGGAGCCAAACGGTCTGAAATGATCCTTCCTTTAATTTCACTCGGCTACTTTTATCTTTACTGGAAGAACAACATCATGAATTGGCTCTTCGGCTACCCTGGGCAAACCCTGGTATGGACGGGAATTTCATTTGGGTTGCATGAGTACCACTTTTCAAGAGAACTCGGCCTGGAAGAATCGTTTTTTTCTTTTGCACCGCTTTTCAGTATTTTGGCTTGGCGGAGTTTCGTACTGGCCATACGGGACCGGGTCGACAAATACTGGCCAACCCTCAGTTCGCTGATTTATGAAAAATATGAGACCAAGTACATTCTTGCATTTCCCTTTTCCGTATTCCTGGGTTTCTGGCTGTATGAAATCGGGAAAATCCAGTTGGCGGAGGTATTAGCCGTGGATGGAATATATCTCTTGCTCGTGGGGATCGGGATTCACGTTTGCATGATTCCAAGAAGGACGGAAGGACTTAAACCAAACCCCGAATTAGGACCGGAGAATTTATCTTCTGTTTAAATCCGACTGGAGGGAAAATCCTGTAAATTTCGGGGAAGCAGGTTTATCGGTAAATTGTTTCCAACGTTTCATGGTCTCCGTTGTCGCCTCGTCAAAAATCTGTTCCGCTCTGCAGTAGCTTTTAAATGACCTGAGCCCCTCCAGGCATTTTCCCAGTTCCTCCGTTGAAAGGAGGATTTCCTCCACCGCATTGACAAAGGCCTTCCGATCATACCGGATCACCCTTCCCGCATTGGTTTCTTTTATCACTTCGGACACTTGAGGGGCATCCGTGATAACAATCGGAAGCCCAAGGAGGGCATAAAGTTTCGGCTTCCCAGGGTCCGCAAAATGAGAATTATCATCCGCCCCTCCCGTCCACACCGCCAACCCGATCATACAATGGGACAGAAGGTCATAAACCTCTTCATCGTCCTGTATAAATCCGTGAAAAACAACGCAGTCCTGAACCCCCCTTTCCCGAACCATCATCTGAATATTTTCCCACGCCGGACCGTCCCCAATGATCCTCAATTTGATTTGAGGAATTTTTAATTTCAACTCCGGAAGAGAATCCACAATCAGCTCCAACCCCTGGTTGGACGAAAGGGTGCCCACAAACCCCAGGGTCCACCTCTCCCTCTCCTCAAACGGGCGAAATCTTTCTATCCCCTCTCCGTATCCCAAGGGGACCACAATCGGGTTATACGATTCCAGAGGGATTCGATCAAAATTTTTCCTGGCCTCGCCAATTCGGGAAGTAATGTCCCAGACCATATCGGAATTCTTGATCACCCAGGCATCCACCCGCCGCAGAGCATGGATAAACATATTTGCGAACCAATGAGCCGTGGAAGGAACGGAATAATCAAGACAGTAAAAAATAACACGATCCACACAATTGAATTTTTTCAGGAGAATCCCAAGCACCGTAGAATAGGTGGCCACGCCGATAAAAACCTCGGGCCGGGAAGGAAGCTTGAAAAAACATCGAAAAAACTGGAGCGCCGTCAGAAAAAATGAAATCAGAACCGCAGGGCCGGTGGTTCCCTTATGATTGGGAGTGGAGAAAATACTCAGCGGTTTTTCCCGGACTTTTTCTGCGGAATGGTATTGCGTGAGACGCCCGAACCCTTTCCTGGACATCGGGCTGGAAAATCCAAATACGTAAAGGCCCCCGACCTTCCCCTTTAAATACTCTTCAAGAGTTTCCGTCCGGCTGGTCTTGAGTTGCCCCACGACCAAAACGGTTTTTGATTTCAGAATCTGCAGGAGGTCAGCCATTTTTCAAAGATTGGGCGCCGATTCCGGTTCCCATATATCCTTTCCAGCGAGGGGTATTGCGGTATTTCAGATAATCGAGGAAGATCCTGAATTTCTCCGGGAATTTTTTGCGCATGGAGAGGATCTTCGCGTCCCCAATCTTGCGGAAAGACTGAACCTCTTTTCGGAGGAGCAGGGTTTCTTTCAATCGGTCAAGGTTCCATCGAATTGCCCTTATGCCGGAAACCGCAATCTGAGGACGCCCGACAGCAAGGAAAAACGTCATTTCCATTATCAAAAGAAGGAAATAAACCGGAAGGATAAAAAAGAGGACCCCGGTGGAATAGTTCTTTAACAACGTGCGCAAAGTGTTCCGCTCCGAGATAAACCGCTTCTGCGCCCGATTATGCGTCTTGCCCAAAGTCGCACTAACCCGGTGATAGAGAAACGCCTTCGGTTCCACCACGACTCGGTAACCAGCCAACCAGACTCTCCAGGAAAGGTCGATATCGTCTGCAAGGGTGAGAAAGGAGGGGTCATAACCTCCCGTAATTTCAAGAACGTCTTTCCGGATCATCATGGCGCCGCCAAAGGAAAAACAGACGTTCGTCGAATAGTCCAATTGGCCCCGGTCCTCTTCGTCGATTCCCCGCGAGGCCGGAAACCCGAAAATGTCCAGATCGGCCCCCACGCTATCGATCTCATCGACCAACTGCTCGTCCTTTATTCTCCTCATTTTAACCGTGCAAATCCCGATCCGGGGATCCGATTCGCAACGCGCCACAAGATGATCGACGATATCGGGATCGAATTCCATATCGTTACTGACCCAGAAAATATACTTACCCCGGGCAACGGGGATGGCCACATTGCTCCCCTCGGCGGTACCCAGGTTGATTTCATTGGCAACGATTTTGAACCGAGGATAATGTTCGCGGACGAATTCCACGCTTCCATCCGTGGACCCATTATCAACAATAATCACTTCAAAATTGGAATAATGGAGACCGGCCAGGCTGGGAAGATGTTTTTCAAGAAGACTCCTGCCATTCCAGGTAACGTTTACTATACTGACCAAAGGGGTAACGTTGTTTTCCATATCACCTTTTTCTCCCAGAAAACACCTTCACCGGCTTTTGCCGACCAATTTGACGGGCCGATCAAAAACCCCAGGACTGTTTTGCACCGAAATCCCGAGGGGAAGATAGCGAATTCCATTTCCCAGGGCAACCCGATCCAGAATCCGCCAGCAATCGAAAATCGTCGTGGGTTGGAAACGGAACCATTCGCGGCGCAAATTCCGAAACGCCTTGTCCGGCGTGGCCACCACGCAAATGGGAGAGGACCCCACGCACTCCTCCAGCGAGGTAGAATATCGGACCCGGTCGCCAAAATGGGCCCTGGTATTTTCAAGGGCCACCGGATCATAAACCTCGACCAGCAGGTCCTTGGCCTGAAGCAGTTTTTCAATGATCTTGATGCTGGGAGACTCTTCGATAACAGGGGTATTGGGTTTGTAGCTCAAACCCAGAATGGCAACCGCCGGCTTTTTGTGATTGGGAAGGTCCTGGAGGATTTTCTCGGCCACCCGGTCCACCTGAACCTCATTGACCTCATCGGTGGCCTGGGCCAGAAAGGCGTCCACCCCCGCCTCCCGGGCAAACGCGGAAAACGCCTTATTATCACGGGGGAAACAGGGCCCGCCAAAACTCAAGCCTCCTCTGAGGTAAAAGGGAGAAATGCGCTTGTCCGCTCCCAAAGCCCGCGTGATGTCATCGATGTTGGCGCCGGGAATCCTTTCACAAATATTCGCAAGCGTGTTGGCAAAACTGATTTTCATAGTGACAAACGAATTCAGGCTGATTTTGGTGACTTCCGCACTGGGAATCGACATGCGGGAGATCTGGGGCTTGTTATCGCAAACTTTTTCATAAATCCGGGAAAGCAGATCCCCGGCTTTCGGGTCACTTTCGCCAATCAGTACGAGATCCGGATTCAGAAAATCCGAAATCACGCTTCCCAGGGCAATGAATTCGGGGTTGTAGCAAAAACCAAAATCCTTGTTGACCTTTTTTCCCGAAACCGATGCCACCAGGGGAATCAATTCTCCTTCAATCACCCCGGGGGAAACCGTCGATGTGATGACAAACAGATGATACTTTTTTCTGACTTTCTTTAACGCCGAGGCCAGGTCGGCCAGCGCCTCTTCGACAAAAGCATTGGAAAAATGTCCGTCATCCCTACTGGGGGTGGGCACCACAATAAACGTAACCTCTGAATCCTGGATGGCCCTGTCAAAATCCAGAGTCGCCTCAAGCCGGTCGCCCGCGGCCTGGATCAACTCCTGAAGACGCGGTTCAAATACTGGCGCCTTGCCCGCATTGATCGCGTTTACAGAATCGGCATTGATATCAACCCCGATGGTGGGTATCCCCTTATAAGCGAAACACGCCGCTGTGCACGCACCCAATTTTCCCAAACCGATTACTGAAAGTTTCATTCGCACCACCCTATACGGCAAAAGTATTTTAAGTTAATGGAACGAGCTAACCAAGGATCCCTTAACCAGAAAAGAAACGTGAGAAATGACACCCGGGGATGCCGTACATTACATGAATAGAAACATGTCAAAAAACAGGATCAATCTTTAGAATGACGCCACACTCTTCATCGGAATAAACCCAGAGATTCTTAATGATGGGGAACCGGGTGGCATCCCAAAACGCGCGGGATTAAAGGAATGAGAAATGTGTTATTCTCCCGAATTCAACGTTTTCCTCACCAGGCCGGAGGGTCTCACTTAACTTTTATACAAAGGTCGAGTCACCCCAAGTCAGGTGATTTTTGCTGTCCCGGTGATTACCTCGCAAATTTCCCTCGGACGGTAATCGAAATCTTCCCTACATTCTTTCAAATCAAATTGATAAAACTCCTTCTGAGATGAAAGAAAATTTTGAATCGAGGGGTTACGTAAAATACCCTGGAAAAGTTTTAAGCACGCCAAGGGCATTCTGATTTTCAAGGGTCTGAAGGGATAAATGGTACACCAGTCGATCAATTCTGAAAGGCGGGGACTGCTGGGCCCGGTCACAAAATAGGGATGATTTTTTTTGAAATCGTCAGTTAAAATCGCCTTCACCAGGGTTTGAACCATATCGTCAATATACACGGGCTGTTGAAAGCGGTAATCGAACATGGTTTCAGGAAGAATCAGAACCGGAAATCGGGAAAACAATTTGACGATTTTAACCAGCAAACTGTTCTGGTTATAAATCAGGGGAGAACGGAGAATGATGGAATTCAGGCCGGCTTTGATTACTCGGTCCTCAGCCTGGATTTTTGACTTAATGTAATCATTATGGTGTTCCTCTTTGTAGATCACCCCGACCGCGCTGATGTAAATCAATTTTTTAATATTATGTCTGAGGCATAAATCGAGAACATTCTGCGTTCCAGTAACATTTACCTTGTACTGCTCCTCCTTGTCCATCGTCGACGCTTTGACGGTATGGACGACGATATCGATCCCTTCCATCGCCGGGTCGAGGGAATCCTTATCCGTTAAATCACCATAAAACAACTCAATATTGGGTGCCGTGAGGGAAGAAACGTTGCTGGTTTTCCGGACTAGACACCGGACTCGGTCCGCAAAGCCCAAATTGGCAACTACTTGGCCCCCCAAGTACCCGGTCGCACCCAATAATAAAATTTTCATCGTTCCCCCCTTTTCGAGAACAATTTACCCATTTTCGCCTGAAAGTCAACACAAATGGATCTTTCATCCCCTGCCCGGCGCGCAAGCAACAACACAGGAAACAAATTGGTTTTAAACGGATTATTAGAAATCCGCCCGTACAAAAGAGCCCTGCCCTGCTCCAAAAATTGGAGACGGGTCCAGCGCGGGAAGATTAAAGGGGAACCAAGAGGTGGGTGTTGATATCGCAATCTTTACAGACCGGGATTTCATTAAATTGGTAGTTTTCATGCATTTTCCGGTATTTGCTTAGAACCTCGCCATTCCAAATTTCCAACATCGACTCCTTGAGGATATTGCCGCAGATGGCGTGGGCTTCGTAATCCTGCGGACAAATAACAACATCGCCATTCCAGTTGATTCTCATGCCCTGATACAGGCTGGGACATACAATTTTGATCAGGGTTTCTTTATCGACTGCCTTGATTTTGGAATCCGCCCCGGGCCAGGTGCATATATTGGCGTAAATCGACATCTTGTCGGAATGTGACGAAAACGTTTCGATGAATTTGTGGATTTGGCCTTTGTTCATATAAAAATCCTTATAGCGCAAATCCACCTTAGGCTTGGAAGAACCCTTCTTCAGTTTCAACTCGGCGATATATTCCACACTTGCCCGGATCTTTGCATATCCCTCCTTTTTGTGGATTTCAACGTACGATTCCTCATCCCCGGCATCCACGCTGATGCTGATAATATCCACAAGTTCACGGTCGCAGATTTCCTTCAGGATTTCAGGATTGAATATGGTCCCGTTGCTGACGAGCATCACCTCGCTTGAAATTCCTATGGTCTTAAAATGTTCAAGTTTGCTTACAAGATTTTTGTCCAGAGTGGGCTCGCCAAATCCGCTGATGATAATATGAGGAACGTTTAATTTTTTAATTTCACTTGCGATCCGTTGGAACGTTTCCAGGGACATCATCCCCTTGGGGCGGACATGCTCGGGATTCGGGCAAAAGACACATTCGATGTTACATCCATTGGTGAGTTCGATTTCAACCGCCCAAGGGGCAAAGGAACCGTCAAAGGTTCTTTTCTGAAGCCTTTTGGCTTTCCTCAGGGATAATTTCCTTACAAAATCTCTGAAATAAGGATTTTGGGAAAATATCGGATTTTCCAAAATCCGCCTGACCAGGCGAATCCCAAGATACTTAAAATAAACCTTTTGAGGATTCATGCGATCATGCCTTTAAGCTGGGTTTGGAACTGGATCAGGTGGAAATTGACCGGTGGTCTAGAAGTCTCAATAACCAATGAGCGATTATTTTCACTGAGTGGCTTAACGGTCAAAAGGGCGAGGCAATTGACCCCAAAATCACCTCGTTTACCCCACGATTTTCCAAGCCGGAAAAAACCAGGGACCAAGGGCCGGATCGACTCTTGCGCTAGGCAGTAAAAGTTTACCGTTTGAATCATCAGAGAATCAATAAAAATATCCCCTCGCCCAACTCAAATAAGTTTTAACGGAGAAAGTTTGCAATCCCGGGTTTACGGATCGGAATCGACCGTGGATCATTGGGAAATGCTCCAAATTGGAGAGGAAAAAATATTGGCACTTTATCCCTGTATGAATTAAGCTAAAGACCTTAAGTTTTGGGAAATAAAGGTAGTCTGCCGTTTAATAAATAGTTTAGGAAAAGGGGATTTTGAACGATAATTAAACTAAGGGGGGAATTCATTCTCCTGCAAGATTCTTAGGCCTCTTTTCAAATCGCCATTCTCCGGCCCTATGGCTTTGCCGCAGGGGCTGAAAACGTACGCGAATCATAACTCAATACCTTTAGCCCCCTGAAGAGTCCGTTTGGTTTTATATTGAATTAATTAATCCGGGGTTTCCTTTCTCTTCAGGGATCTTCCAAAACTGCAATTTTTGTATGTATCGGTTCAAGACTCGGGGCTTCATGACCATTTGTCTAACCTCAAAACATCGGCGGCAAAAATTATGAGCGAAATCAGAATTTGCCTGTTTAACCCCATAAATATCCCCTCCTTTCCCCCATTGAACCTGACCTATTTAAGTTCTTATTTGAAGCAGTTTGGAAAGTACCGGTATGAAGTCAAATTGGTGGATGTCTGCTGGTCCAAGGACCCCATCGGAGAAATCCTGGCCTTCAACCCGGATATTGTGGGGTTCACCAGCCTGAGCAGTCAGGTGGTCGCTCTGTATGATCTGGCCCGCGAATTGCGTTCCCGGGCGGGCCGGGATCTGGTCATGGTTTGCGGGGGAGCCCATGCGGCGGTTCAATGGGAACAATTACTGAAAAATTCCTGTTTCGATGTTGTCGTGACGGGCGAAGGAGAAGCAACCTTCAAAGAGCTGGTTGATGGGTTTATTGAAAATGGCAGACAATTAAATACAAAATACCTGTCCTCCATTGAGGGCTTGGCTTTCAAAGATCAGGACAAGGTCATTCAAACCCAACCCCGGAAACTGATCAGCGATCTGGACACCATTCCCCATCCCGACCGGGCTTTGTTAAATTACGATTTCTACAATAAACGGTATTTCGTCATCCGTGGGATGAACTCCTATGGTGTCACGACCATTGCAGGTTCGAGGGGATGTCCTTATACCTGCATCTTCTGTTGCGTGAATTTTTCCACCGATGGGCGCATGAGATTCCATTCACCCCAATACATTGTCGATGAAATGGAAGAGGCCGTCGAAAAATATAACGCCCGGTGGTTCTTTTTTACCGATGATATTTTTTTCGTTAAAAAATCGCACACCGAGGAACTGAGCGAGGAAATCCTCCGCAGAGGTTTGCAAAAGAAAGTTAAATGGGATGTCCAGATTCGGAGCAATCTTGTCAGAGAGAGCGACCGTCCGCTTTTGAAACTGATGAAGCAGGCGGGTTGTTGCGAAATCGACTATGGGTTCGAAAGTGCAAACCAACGCATGCTGACCTTGATCAAGGGCAAAGGAATAACCGCCGAAGATCACCAACGCGCCATCGACCTGACCTGTGAGGCGGGAATCCATGTTCTCGGTACCTTCATCATTGGCACCCCTTCCGAAACCTATGAAGAAATGCTTGAAACCCGAGCCTTCATCGTAAAAAACATTAAGAAACTCTATCGGTTTCAGGTTTCCTGCATGATCCCCTACCCCGGAACCCCGTTATACGAATTGTGCGTGGAAAAAGGCCTGGTGGACCCCGATTACTATAAGGAATTGAAAAAGGAAATCGCGGAAGGCGTGGAGCATGGGCAAAAAGTTTATTCCGACCTGGTGGCGCCGGAAAAAGTCCTTGCATTAAGAGACGAGCTGGACCTTCTTTCCCTGCAAAAAGTGACCACCGTGGAAAAAGTGAAGTGGCTGGCTTATAACTCGTTTTATAAACCCGGGGCGGCCTTCAATGGCGTTAAATGGTTTCTTTCCCGGATGGCCAGAAAAGGGCTCCAATATTTTCCGCAAACGGGTTGAAGAAACCCGGAGGATTCCCCTTAATTCCCAGCGCAGGGGCAACGAAGAAAGGCGGAGATGAACCGATCCCCTTTAGGTAAAACGGACATTCTGGTTTCCCGGCTGGGTATAGGGTCGGGGACAACTGGGTTTTCCGGAACCAACCTCCAATGCGACATGACCGTCAGGGAGTTCAGCGATCTCTTGCTGTATGCTTATGACTTGGGGATCAATCTCTGGGACACCGCCTTCTCTTACCGAACTTACCCCCATTTCAGGGAAGCGCTGAAAAGCGTAAAAAGAGAAGATATTGTCCTCGTTTCCAAAACGAGCGCATGCTCGTGGAAGACCGCCGTCCATGAAGTGGAATCCACACTTAAGGAATTGAAAACCGGCTATGTCGACGTGTTTTTGCTCCATGGGATGAGAAACGCTCTCGATTTTTTTCTCAGAAAAGGCGCCCTAAACGCCTTAATCGATTTAAAAAGGAAAGGCCTTTTGCGCGCCGTCGGATTTTCCTGTCACGGAATTGGGGCAATGGAAACCGGCTCTCGAATGGAGGAATTCGATGTGGTAATGGGTCGGCTGAATTATGATGGAGTCTGCATGGATTCTTACCAGGAAGATTTTCTTTCCAAGGTAGCCAGCATTCCCTTGGCCGTGGAAATGGCCAAGCTTTTAATTCCAAAGGCGGCCCTGCCCTCGGTATCAAAAATGATTGAACCCCATAAACCGGACGAACCTCTACGAAACCAAACCATAAAGATGCTTCAGGAAATGCATCGGGGGGGAAAAGGAATTCTGACCATGAAACTTTTTGGCGCAGGGAAACTGGGACATTCCCCGCAGAAAGCCCTCGCATTTGCATCCAGCGTGAATTATGTGGATTCCTTCGTTATTGGAATGACGGCAAAAAAAGAAATTGAGGAAAATGTTTTGGGTTTCATGAAAGCCCAGTCCCTCACCAGTCCTCTTTGATTTTTAAACTTTCGGATTTCCATAGTCATCGACATCGATTTTATGACGGAAGAATTAAGAAAAGCCGAACGGGAACAAGCCGAAAAATCCAAACACAACCTCGTCAAAGCCAACCTGAGCGGCGGAAACCTTGACCACGCCGACTTCAGCGGAGGAAACCTCAACGAAGCAGACCTCAGTTACGCCAATCTGTTCTTCGCCAACCTGAGCCGGGCCAATCTGGAAAAAGCCGACTTGAGCAAATCCAAGCTCAGCAAATCCAACCTAAGGGAGGCCAACCTTTCCGGAGCCGATATGAATGAAGCGGACATCCGATCCGCCAACCTTTCCGGAGCCAATCTCTCCGGCGCCAACCTGGCCGATGCCGACCTCTCCCTGGCAGATCTTACCTGCGCCAATCTTGCCAACGTCAATCTTGAGGAGGCGGAGCTTAAAGGGGCCGATTTGACGGATGCGGTTGGGTTGACGGACCAACAGATCAATTCCGCCCTGCTCAACAAAGAAACCCGCTTGCCCGCTTACCTTGAGATCACCTGGATCACCGACAAGAAATTCGAGTGCCGGCATAAAAACTGAACCTCAGGAAGCAATGGAAAAATCCAGAATCACAGGGAGATGGTCCGACCCCACTTCGGGACCGATTTGGAATTTATGGATACCGATTTCCGGGGACACCATGCAATGTTCAATGGGAATCCACAAGGGAGGGAACATGCTGGGCCAGGTGGGTTTGATTCCTTGACCAATGCGGGTGTCCATCAGCCCGGTGGATCGGCCAAAGTTTTTCATCAGCGAGGACCACGGTGTCAGGTTAAAATCTCCCAAGACCATCTTCAATCCCTTCTCCCCGTTTAAAACCTCCTGAAGAGCCCCCAATTGCCTGTTCCGATCTTCGGTAAACCGGGGAGTCAATGGGGACATCAGATGGGTCCCGATCACCCGGACCCACTTCGACCCGACCTTCATCCTTCCCAATACCGAGGGAATGTTAGTTTCGCCAATCGGGCCGATCTCGAGGTCTTTTAATTCCAATCGGCTGAACAGCCCGATTCCCATGGCATCCTCTCTGGGTGCTACTTTAGAGTAGGGATAGCCCCCCAACTCCCCTCTTAGCATTTCGGTCCACTTCTCGGTGACTTCCAGGAAAAGAATCACCTCGGGTTCCTGGGTCCGAATCAGTTGCCGGACTTTCCCATACTGATCATTTTCATAGTGATGCAAATTGACCATGAGAACCCGGTGCGCCGGATTTCCCGCCATGGCAGGGGCGGCGCCGAACAAAAAGGGGAGCAGGGGAAACAGGTTAATCCCGGCAAAAAGGAGGGACATCACGGCGGGAACCGGTCTTTTGCGGCTCAGAAACAGAATCGAGATAAGAAGCAAAAGGACCAGATATTGAACCCGAAAATGGCTGGTCAGGTCAGATACCCAATTCCAGGCGGTGACCAGGCTCAAAAGAGTGAAGGCACAGAGAGCGAATAATGTAACATATCCAAGGCGATCGAAAAGATGGCTCATTCAGGTAACCTCAGCCCCACCAATCGACACCCGGTATTATATCCCTATCCCCTTCCAGGGAGAGACTCCATCCGCAAGGACACATTCTTGACAAGGGGCAGGTTTGCTAGGACCAATTGGGTTCCGGAATGACGTTATCCTTGGTGAAAATCGCAAGAAATTTGCAGAACGCATATTTGAGGGTTCGGAAGGACTTGAAATAACTGAAAAGGATTTTGGGCCGCAAATAAAATCGGAGGATGGCCCTTTTCCGGATGCGTTCCAACTCTTCCACCGTCATTCCTTTGGGCGCATATGCAATCCCGTTCTGAACCAGTTTGCTGAAGTCGTAATCGGGAGGGAGTTCACCGTTTGCGATCAATTCATCCGTCGCAGGTGTCGCGGGAAGCGGCTGAAACGCGGTGAAACTGGCTTCCCGGATCGGAAGACTCAAAGCCAGTTGAATGGTCTTCTCGATTTCTTCCCGGGTTTCGCTGGGGAATCCGACGATAAAATACCCGTTGGGTTCGAATCCCATCCGGTCCATAAGAGCTACTTTCTCCCGAATCAAATCGATATCGCTGTCTTTTTTCATTTTATTGAGTATCCGCTCGCTTCCCGACTCAATACCAAGCACGATCCTCTTTTCAAATCCGGCATCCCGCATCTCAAGGAGAAGCTCTTCAGAATACTGGTCAAGCCGCATCCCGACCCCCATGGCAAAAGCCGCCTTGAAACTTTCCTCCTTGACCCGACGGCAGAATTTGGTGAGGAATTTTTCGGCAACTCCCGTCCCTTCGTCTTCGAGAACAAACCGCTTGATTCCATACTCGTTTTGTAAAAGCCGGAACTCCTCGAATATATGATCAAAACCCCGCCATCGAAGAGACCGCCCGGTCACCACGCTGGCCGCGCAAAACGTACAAGGGAATGGACACCCTCTTGACAAAAATATGGGTGCGGTGTCGGGTCCAATTCCAAAAAATTGAAAATATTCCTGGGGTTTAATAAGATCCCAGGCGGGAAATCCGTATTCTTCGATATTCTTTTGAAAATGGGATGGATTTTTCTTTATCATCCCTTCCTCCCGGTAAATCAGGCCCGGAATTTCACCAAAAGTGTGAACCCCCGATTCCAATGCCTTGAGAAGCATGGGCAAAGGAACCTCGCCCTCTCCTTGAATCGCATAATCGACATGGGGGATCACATCGAGAACCTGATCCGGAAGAGAAGACACATGGGGACCACCGAAAATGTTGATGACTTTCGGCCGAGACAAATGGAGGGCTTCCAGCATCTCCTGAACAAGGGGCACCGCAATGGAATACAGATTGTACCCCACCACCTGAGGGTCGAATTTTTCAACGGCCCGGACAAAATCCCCATTATCCCGGCATTCCTTCAGACAATCCAGGATCTGAACCTCGTGTCCGGCGTTCCGGACCGAAGTCGCGAGATAACCCAAACCTATGGGGGGCCAGGATTGGTTGGACAATCCGGCATCTTTGAACGGTTGAACAAGCAGAACTCTCATTGTGAATTATCTTCCTTGTAAAAGGGAAAACAAATAGTCGTCGACAAAGAAACCCGGTTCCTACTGGAACTATAACACATTAAAATTGCCACGCATACGGCTTGTGGTAAATGCTTTTAATCATAAAATAATTTTCCCTTTGAAATCAAAACGAACAATATAAATGTTGATTTTTTTTTATGCTTTGGTTAACTTGGGAACGGTTGAAATTGGCCCGTTTTTCGCCCCGAATCCTTACCGTGTTCCACCGAATACGGCCCTTACCCGTCCCAGTTCTCCTTTTCGGTAAAAGCTGGAGGATACCTTACCCTCAAGTTTTTTGATTTATATTTCGAAATGAGATTATAAGCTTGGGGGGCCCTTTCCTTCCCCTGAATCCAGCCGCGGAATGGATTGGTTTGGACCCGAAATCGCAAACGAAGCTCCCGTTCGAAAAATGTAATTTACGTCAGGTTCCAATCTTGCAGTTTCTTTTAAAAATCAACCCTTCTGTCATCCTCGTTTAAAGGATAACCATGCTGATTCTCGTTACCGGGGCTGGGGGTTTTATCGGCCATTGTCTGGTAAAAAAACTGAAAGCGGACGGGGAAACCGTCATCGCCGCCGACTGGAAATACCCGGAATTTGAACGGAGCCCCGCCGACCGATTTTTCAATGTAGACCTGCGTTATAAGGAGGAAACCGAGGCTATTTTCCGTTCGTGCGGCCAATTTGACGAGGTTTATAATCTTGCCGCCAATATGGGTGGGATGGGGTTCATCGAAAATTACCGGGCCCTGATCATGCGCGACAGCGTTCTCATCTCCACCAATGTGCTGGAAGCCGCGCGAAAATATCAGGCCCGTCGTTTTTTTTACTCCAGTAGCGCTTGCGCTTACAACACGGAATTGCAGAAGGACTTGAACAACCCGGCCTTAAGCGAAGACATGGCATACCCCGCTATGCCCGAAGCGGGATATGGGTGGGAAAAACTCTTCTCGGAACTTCTATGCCAGTATTTTCGTGAGGATTATGGCCTCGTCACCCGGGTGGCCCGGTATCACAATGTATATGGCCCCAATGGGACTTGGCGCGGGGGACGGGAAAAAGCTCCCGCCGCCATGTGCCGGAAAGTGATACTGACCGCCTCCAAAGGAGAAATTGAGATCTGGGGAGATGGAAAACAACAGAGGAGCTTCATGTTTATCGATGACTGTGTCGAGGGGACCCTCAAGATCATGCGGGGGGATTATCCGCATCCTCTGAACCTCGGAAGTGACGAGTTGGTGGAAATCAATCACCTTGCCGATATCGCCATGTCCTTCGAAAAAAAGCATCTGACCAAAAAGTACATCGAAGGCCCGTTGGGAGTCCGCGGGCGAAACAGCGACAATTCCCTGATCCAAAAAGTCCTGGGCTGGAGGCCCTCCATTTCCCTAAACACCGGTCTTGAAAAAACCTACTTCTGGATCAAGGGTGAAATTGAAACATTGCGCGCCCAAGGCGTAGGCCTGGAAGCTTCTTCAGAAATTCCCGAAGTGACCGACAAGAGATATGTCGGCTAAAGGCCCGGTTTTCCATTCCATCCTTGAATCCTGAAACAAAGGGAGATTTAAACCTTGTCCGTCGTGGTGATAACCGGGTCCGCGGGCCTCATCGGGTCCGAAGCCGCCGGATTCTTTTGTGAAAAAGGATATGACGTCGTCGGTATCGACAACAACATGCGTATGGAGTTTTTCGGGAAAGACGCGAATACCGAATGGAACCGCCTTCTCCTCGAAAAAAAATATAAGCGATACCAGCATCACTCGATAGACATCCGGAACGAAAAAGCCATCGAAGACATATTCAGGACCTATGGCAAGGAAACGGTCCTCATCATCCACGCGGCGGGCCAACCCTCGCATGATTGGGCGGCCCGGGACCCTCTGAAGGATTTCAGCGTGAATGCCAATGGAACCCTTGTACTTCTCGAATCCTTCCGCAGATATTGCCCCGAAGCCGTTTTTATTTTCACCTCCACCAACAAGGTATACGGCGACCTGCCCAACTCTCTCCCCCTTCAGGAACAGGAGACCCGCTATGAGTTGGCTCCCGACCACAAATGGCACCGGGGAATCGATGAAACCATGTCCATCGACCAGAACCTGCACAGCCTGTTCGGAGCCTCCAAGGTCGCAGCGGACATCATGACCCAGGAATACGGCCGCTACTTCAACCTCAAAACGGGAACGTTCCGGGGCGGTTGCCTCACCGGTCCGCGCCATTCCGGAACCGAACTTCACGGATTCCTTTCCTACCTGGTTCGCGCCTGCCTTTCCGGAACGCCTTATAAGATTTACGGGTACAAGGGGAAACAGGTCCGCGACAACATCCATTCCCTGGATCTTGTTAACGCTTTCTACCACTTTTTTCAGGCCCCCCGCTCGGGAGAGGTTTACAATATCGGAGGAGCCCGGTTCAGCTACTGCTCCATGCTTGAAGCGGTGGAAATGACCCAGGAGATTGTCGGCAAAAAGCTCCGTTACGAGCACGTTCCGCAAAACCGCCGGGGAGACCACATCTGGTGGATCAGCGACGTTGGCAAATTCAAATCCCACTACCCCGGATGGGACCTCAAGTATCAATGCGCCGATATCATTCGGGAAATCTTTGAAATCCAGAAAACCGTGGTTTAAGGGAGTTTAAGGGAATGGATCCAAAAAACATTCTGGTCACCGGCGGGGCGGGTTTTGTAGGAAGCCACCTCGCGGTTTCCCTGAAGCGCGAATTTCCTCGGTCCGGCGTTTGGGCTCTGGACAACCTGAAACGGCGCGGGTCCGAATTCAATCTGCCCCGCCTGCGCGAAAGCGGGGTAAAGTTCGTTCATGGGGACATCCGGTCCGAGGAAGACCTGGACTTGGCCTTTGACTTGGATCTGATTCTTGAGTGTTCGGCCGAACCCTCCGTCATGGCGGGTTATGGGGTCAACCCGAAATATGTCATTCAGACAAACCTGACTGGCACCGTCAATTGCCTGGAATTGGCCAGGAAAAAGAAGTCGGCTGTGATTTTCCTTTCCACCAGCCGGGTTTACCCCTACGACCTGCTCTCGGCCATTCCAACCCGTGAAACTCCCACCCGCCTGGAATGGGACCTTGGAGGGAACACCTTGCCCGGCCTTTCTTACGACGGCGTGGGACTGGACTTTCCACTCACAGGGCCCAAATCGATGTATGGCGCCACCAAGCTGGCATCGGAATTGTTGATGACCGAATACATGGCCATGTACGGGATCCGGGGTATCGTCAACCGGTGTGGCCTGATTGCCGGTCCCTGGCAGTTCGGTAAAGTGGACCAGGGGGTGGTCACCCTCTGGATGCTGGCCCACTACTTCAAAAAGAAGCTGAACTACATCGGTTTCGGCGGAACGGGAAAACAGGTGCGGGATGTTCTGCATGTCCAGGACCTCTTTGAACTGATTGTCATTCAGATCCGGGAACTCGATGCGCTTTCGGGTGAGATTTTCAACATGGGGGGAGGAATCAAAAATTCCGTCTCCCTTCAGGAACTCTCGGATCTGTGCACCAAGCTGACCGGCAACCGGGTTGAAATCGGCAGGGACCCCAACAACCGCCCTGCCGACATCCCCGTTTTCATCACCGACAATGATAAGGTAACGAAACGGTTGAACTGGAAACCCAAAAGAGATCTGGAAGAAACCCTCGCCAATATCTTTGACTGGGTCAAACAAAACGAATCCGTCACTCATACCCTTTTATGAACCTGCCTCCTGATAAAACCGTGAAACCAATCATCCCATTTGTCGACCTGAAAACTCAGTACCAGAATCTCAAGGAACAGGTCCGCCTCCAGGTCGAAGCCGTCTTCGAAAGCACCTCATTCATACTCGGGCCCCAGGTTACCGAATTTGAAAACCATTTCGCTACCTACTGCAGGGCCAAATACTGCATTGGAGTGGCTTCGGGTACCGACGCCCTCCACCTGGCCCTCAGGGCTCTCGATATCGGCGAAGGAGACGAGGTGATCACCGCCGCAAACACCTTCATCGCCACGGCGCTCGGAATCTCATACACCGGAGCCACTCCCGTATTTGTGGACGCCGATGAAAAAACATTCAACCTGGACCTCCAAAAAATCGAAGAGAAAATAACACCGAGGACCCGTGCCATCATTCCCGTTCACCTGTATGGCCGGGCGGTGGACATGGATACCCTGATGAAGATCGCGCAGGATCACAACTTGAAAGTGGTCGAAGACGCATGCCAGTCGCATGGCGCCAACTGGAATGGCAAGCGGACCGGAACTTTCGGCAACCTGGGATGTTTTTCCTTTTATCCGGGTAAGAATCTCGGGGCGTATGGAGATGGCGGAGCCGTAGTCACTTCCGAGGATTCCCTATATGAGCGCTTGATCCGCCTCAGGAATTATGGGTCCCCAAAAAAATACGTTCACGACATTCTGGGATTCAACAGCCGCCTTGATACCGTCCAGGCCGCCATCCTCAACATAAAACTTCCCCTGCTGGACGGGTGGAACGAATCGAGACGAAAAGTTGCCCATTCGTACAACGCCCATCTTCATGGAGTTGGAGACCTGATTCTTCCGCAAATTCCCGAACGGGAAAACCACGTTTTCCACCTTTACGTGGTGCGCACACAACAAAGAGACGCACTTCTCAAGCACCTCAACGACGAAGGGATCCAATCCGGAATCCATTACCCCCACCCCATTTATGCACAGGGGGTTTATTCTCATTTGAAGATCCCGGGAACCGACAATCCCTTTACGGACAGATCCTGCAAGGAGATATTATCCTTGCCCATGTTTCCAGAGATGACCGGCCATCAGATCGACCGCGTGATCCAAACCATCAAACACTTTTTTGGTTGAGCCATGTTGAACATCGGCATTTTGGGTCTGGGCCACTGGGGCCCCAATTACGTTCGTGTCATGGCCGCTCTCGAGGGAGTGAAAGTGACGTGGGCGTGCGATAAAAACCCCAAACAATTTGACCGCATCAAGAACTATCCCGATATTAGAAAAACCAGCAACATGGACGACCTGATCAACGATGAGACGCTGAACGCCGTTGTCGTCGTAACCCCTGCCGCGACCCATTTTGAACTGGCCAAAACCTTTCTGCTTTCCGGGAAAGATGTGCTCGCCGAAAAACCGCTGGCCACAACAGCCCAGGAGTCTGAAGAACTGTGCCGAATCGCTCAGAAAAAAAACCGTATCCTGATGGTCGCCCACATTTTTCTATACAACGCAGGAATCCAGAAAGTGAAGGAGTTGATCGAGGACGGGGAACTGGGCAAACTCTATTACCTTAAAGCCAATCGGACCCATCTGGGACTGATTCGGGATGACGTTAACGTAGCGTGGGATCTTGCGCCCCACGATATTTCAATCTTTAATTATTTTCTGGGTTCCTCGCCCCAATCGGTTCATGCCATCGGTGCCTGTCATCTCAAGGGAGGAAAAGAGGACGTGGCATTCATCAACCTGACCTATCCCAACAACGTGGTCGCAAACATCCATGTCAGTTGGGAGGATTCCAACAAGGAAAGAACCATCACTCTTGTGGGAAGCCGGGCCCGCGTGGTCTTTAACGATCTGGACAACCTCGAAAAGGTGAAGTTGTTTAAAAAAGGGATTTCGGTCGCCGATGATTATGACGACTTCGGGGAGTTCCAATTGCATCTGCGGGATGGGGACATCATCTCTCCCGTCTTGAAGGAGCACGAGCCTTTGAAGGGAATGTGCTCGCATTTCATTGACTGCATCCGGACCCGCCGGGTTCCCCTGACAGATGGGAAACAGGGCCATGATGTGGTGACCGTTATGCAGGAAATCCAATCCGCCTTGCAGTCACGACCGAAGGAATAAGGTCCGCGGAATTCCCGTGTGGGACCCGCGAAACCAAAATCCCATCGGTGGAAACACTGCGCCGGCCACATGAACCTGGTTCAACCGTTCGGTACTCACTTTGACTCCGCCTGCTAAAAATCTGGTCATCCTGGGAGCAAGGCAACATGCGAAAGTGTTGGTCGCGATCATTCGGGAATGTTATCCGCAGGAGTTCAGGATTGTCGGATATCTGGACGACGACCCCGCTCTGGCGGAATCTTGCGTTCTGGATCTCCCCGTATTGGGGACGATTGAAGATCTGGAGAAAATTTCTCAAATACACAATATTACCCATGTGGTATTGGGAATTTCCAACCGGTTTCTAAAACTGCGTCACGATCTGTTCAACCGGGTAAAAAAACTCGGGTTGGCTCTTCCCTCCCTGATACATAAAACCGCTTTCGTAAGTCCATTTGCCGACATCGGGGAAGGAGTCGTTTTGAATCCGGGAGTGGTCGTCAATGCTTTCGCAAAAATCGGAAACAATGTGGTGGTTTACTCCAATTCCACAATCGAGCACGAGACGTGCCTTGGAAACAACGTTTATATCGGTCCGGGGGTCAACTTCACTTCGAATACAAGTGTCGGAGAAAATACTTTCATCGGGGCGGGATCCAAAATCATCCCGGATATCAAAATCGGCTCAAACGTGATTGTGGGGGCAGGTTCGGTTATCATTGCCGACATCCCCGAAGGGACCACCGTCGCGGGGGTCCCGGCAAAAATTATCAATTCGAGCCGAAAGTCCAAAATTTGAGCTCCGTTTTCGGGAACCTGAAAATGAACAAATTCTCCATTTTCATCCCGACCTATAATGCGGAAGCCTTTCTCGGCCCATGCCTGGAAAGTATTTTCCGTCAGGATTACCCCAGGGAGAAAATTGAAGTGGTGATCGTGGACGGGGGCTCCACGGACCGTACCTATGAAATCGCCATGCAGTTTCCCGTCCGGTTTCTCGAAAATCCCGACCGCCTGGCCCATTATGCGTTTCGGATTTACGGGGAAAACGCGGATGCGGATCTAGTCGTCATGTTCGCGGCAGACAATGAGCTTTATGGGACCGATTGGATGAACACGGCAAACCTCTGCTTCGAAGAGTTCCCCGATCTCGCCGCCCTGTGGGGAAGGCAGGTTTCAGGAGAGCACGACAAACCCGTCAACAAATATTTTGCCCTGATTCAAAGCGAACCGCTTTCCTTTTTCACCAACAAACACCTTGACGGGTATCTGATTGCGGGCCAGTCTTTTTCTGCCGGCAATAAACAAGGAAAGGTGTTCCAAGTCGATTCCCGCCACCCGCTTGTGTGGGGAGCCAATGGGCTTATCCTGAAGCTGGAATATGTCCGTAAATTTTTCGTCGCGGATGATTTTATCGGGGATAACGACATTTTCCAGAACATGATCGAGGAAAACCACAATCGTGTCGCCTTTATTTCCGACCTGCACACCATCCACCACCATGTCCGGTCGGTCGGGGAGTGGGCAGGAAAATTCAGGCGGAATTACGCCAAACATTTTCTGGAGCAGAGAAAAAACCGTAACATGAGGTGGGCGTTTAATCCCGGATTCTTCAGGCGATTCCTGCTCTGGCTGTTTTATGCAAGCATTCCCGTTTTTTCCGGCATCCATGCCTTATGGCTTGCGGTTCGGGAGAAAAATATTTATTGGCTGTATCATCCCGTTTTAAACTTTGTTCAAGTTTTTATTTATACCCAACAGACCCTGTTCAGCGCGGAGGGTAGGAGCTTTCTACAGGAATCGTTGTTCAGAAAATCCAAAATTTCCTGACGACATTATGTTTTGCCATCCCTTCACCCAAGGAAAATTCACATGTATTTCTTAGGAATCAGCGGCGGTGTGTTATCCGGAAACCAGGACGGAGCGGCGGCGCTCATCCACAACGGAGAAATCATTGCCGCGGCCGAAGAAGAACGACTGATCCAAATCAAGCACGCATCCGGGCTTTTGCCGAAAAACGCCATCCGCTTTTGCCTCAAGCAAGCGGGCATTTCGATTCGCGATGTCGCCTCGGTAACCTTTCCCGGAGCCACCTACAAGAATTTCAACGAAATTCTTCACGATTATTTCGATTTCACCTTCGGTTATTCTCCTCCCATCGTCCTGGAAGATCACCACCTGTGCCACGCCGCATCGACCTATTACCTCTGGACCCGTGAGCCCGCTTTGATCCTTACGATGGACTACTCCGGAGACGGGACCAGCACATTTGCCGCTGTTGGGGAAAATCTGGATATCAGGGAACTTTACAGAATTTCCAAACCCAATTCGCTGGGCGTGTTCTACTCTATTCTCACCCAATATCTGGGCTACCAGAAAGACAGCGACGAATACAAGGTCATGGGCCTTGCCTCCTACGGGAAACCCACCCTCGATTTCTCCGAAGTGCTCCATATCCATGGAGAAAAATATCAGTTAAATCCCGCTCATTTGAAATCTGCGGTGTCTCCCGGCCTTCCTGCCCCCTCCAAGCAGGAAAAAATTTACGTGGGGAACCTTTCGCTTCCGCAACCCGCGCGTCTCTCAGGGGAACCCGTAACCGAATACCATATGAACGTTGCGGCCAGCGGTCAAAAATCCCTGGAGACCATGGTCTTGCATCTGGTGGAACGTCTGGTGAAAAAGACCGGAATCCGGCGCCTCTGCCTGGCCGGCGGGGTTTCCCTGAATTGTTCCATGAACCAGAAAATCCGCGAATCGAGTCTGGTGGACGACTTCTTTGTTCCGCCACATGTTTCCGACGCCGGCCTCGCCATAGGGGGGGCCCTGCTCCAAAGCGTCAAAAACAACATTGCTCCCAAACCCCTCAACCACGCTTACCTGGGCCCCGAGTACCGCAATGAGGAAATCCGGCAGGTTTTGGATGATTGCCATTTGAATTACGAATTTCTGGAAAACATCGAAGCCCGGGTAGCAGAGGACCTGGCTCGGGGAATGATCATCGGCTGGTTCCAGGGACGCATGGAATTTGGCCCGCGCGCTTTAGGCAATCGGAGCATCCTGGCCGATCCGAGGGACGAGAGCATGAAGGATAAAATCAACCGTCTGGTCAAATTCCGGGAAGAGTACCGCCCTTTCACCCCTTCCGTTCTGGAGGAAAAACAGGCGGACTATTTCAAGGGCGTCATTGTGTCCCCCTATATGACGATCACCTTCGATGTGATCGAAAGTAAGAAGAGGATCATCCCGGCAGTAACCCATGTCGATGGAACCGCGCGGATTCAATCCGTCAATCCCGTAACTAATCCGAGGTATCACAAACTTATTTCCGAGTTTGAAAAGATCACCGGAGTCCCGGTCGTCCTGAACACCTCGCTTAATGTGATGGGACAACCCATTACCTGCGAACCCCGGTCTGCCCTGCAAACCTACTTCTCGTCCGGATTGGACGGTCTGGCCCTCGGGAATTTTTACCTCAAAAAGAACCCATAGTGCGGCGCAAGGTTGCTTGATATCTTTTAAACCCGCTTTGCAGGCTTTGAAATCCAAAAAATGAAAATCGCAATTCTGATAGACGAATTGGCTCCAGGGAGCACGCCGAAACTCCTCGGTTGGCCCATCCGGAAACTGGTGGAGCAGGGGGTGGAAGCCGAGGCTCTGGTAATTATTGAAAAAGACCATTGGGAAAAACACCGGGAGCACTACGATTACCACATGGGAGGAATCAAGATCCGCTACCTTTTCGAGAATTTTCCCGCGTGGGCGCGGCGGATCAACTTCAAGCTTCCGGGGATGTCATTTTTCTCTCTCCATCACCTCTTGAGTTATTTCTTTGCCCATCGTTCCATCGGGGAAAAAGAATTTGACGTCATCATCGCTTGTTGTCAATACAGTACGTTCGCCACCCGAAACATCGAGAGGCGCCGGGGTATTCCCTTCCTTTTTCTGATGTGGGACCCCTCGACCTACACGGCGAAGAAAATTTATGAAAACCGGTTCGGCTGGAAATTTCCCCTGTTATACCTGGGTGCCCAATGGCTTGACCGTTTCGCGTTGGCAAAATGCCGGGCCGTCATCACCAGCGGTACCTTCCACCATCCCCATTTGAGAAAACTGACCGCCAAGCCGCTCGAAGTTCTTGCACCGGGTTGCTTCGTGAAAGAGACCCTCCCGCCCTTTTCGGACCGGGAGCCAATGTTTCTCACCTTCGACCGCTGGGACATTGGAAACATCCCCAACGTTTTCCTCGACATTCTTGAAAGACTGGATCGCAAGGACGCCATCCTGACCATAGGGGGATTCTGGCATCCTGAGTCGTTGAAAGATGATTTTCTGATGGACCTGAAGAAGCGGGGACTGGAAGGAAGAGTCCGCGTCCTGGGTCCTCTGAACGAAACCATGATCATGGACCTGTGCTCGAAAGCTACGGTACATGTGCATCCAGTCCATGAGGCCTTTGGCATGCAAACCCTGGAGGCCGCCGGGTGCGGATGCCCGGGGATCATCCCGGCGGGTTCCGGCGTAGCGGAACTGTTTGAACACGGCGTGAGCGGGTTTCACCCCCCCATAGGAGACCGGGAAGCCATGATCGGTCATATCAACAAACTGCTGAACAATCCCGATCTCGCAAAAAAGATGGGCGAAGCGGCGTACCGGGTAGCGAAAAATTACACTTGGGAAAACTACGCCAAAACCCTGAAAGGCATCTTGGCGAAATACGTTTAACTCAAACCTTGGAAGCGAGGGAAATGATTCGGCCATGAACCTTTATCAAAACAGTCCGACAAAATTTGAAAGCGGATTGAGGCGGCATATTCCATTCTAGAAAAATGGGCGCAAGGGTTTTGGTTTGAAAAAGACGCAAGGGAGACGATTTCAGGGCGTTTGTGGAGCGGTTAAGGATGCGAAGGAATAGGGTTCACAAACTTTCAGCCGAAAGGCCGTAAAACTATATATAATTCAAGGGAATAGGGCATGGACTACTTCCTTGACACTCTAAATCATTCAGCTAAAATGCCTTCGAAGACTGTAACCGGTAACCGCGGCTCCCATTTTACGTGGCTTTTGACTAGCCCAGAGAAATCTGAAGACAAATATTCAAAGGAAATAAGTTAATAAATTTTATCCAGCGGGCTCATTGGGCTCAGGATTCCGGGCCCGATGCTTCAAGTTGGAAGCATTATTATTTCTGATGATTATTTTGGTTACCGCGGGAGTCTGAATAAAGGCGAAGCGGGAGCTTTT
>Ga0210019_1000828_pt1 | contig 36343 bp, 32 predicted proteins | sample CryGeyCG2114_020_2_FD_183969 | JGI IMG/M metagenome (GOLD analysis project Ga0210019, IMG submission 183969) | Groundwater microbial communities from aquifer - Crystal Geyser CG11_big_fil_rev_8/21/14_0.20 (SPAdes) (version 2) | ecosystem: Environmental > Aquatic > Deep subsurface > Groundwater ...
TTGGAGCTGTCCTCCAATCAAATCGTCGACATCAGCCCCCTGAAGGGCTTGACGAATCTTCAGGATTTGGGGCTGCCCTACAATCAAATCGTCGACATCAGCCCCCTGAAGGGCTTGACGAATCTTCAGGATTTGGGGCTGAGAGACAATGAGAAGATCAGTAACATCACGCCGCTTATTGAAAATACGGGTCTTGGAACAGGTGATGAAGTTTCTTTACAATTTTGCCCGCTAATTTCCGAAACGCAAATCAATGCCCTGAAGGCTAAGGGAGTTAAGGTTGATTGGCCATAACCGGAATGCGAACGTTTGAGATCATTCATGGTATGTCAACGGATACTTGTGGGTAATTGAAAGGTTCGCTAGGCGCTTACTCTGTAAAACCGTCTTCTTTGAGCATTGCGGATCACTACTGTCCGGTTAAATTGGGAATAGTGAGAGCTGGGATGATATAGGTTTGACGCGTCTTTCCTTTGGCGCATCTTCCCAGATGCTTTTCAGTGTTCTATTTGCAAAGAGCGTAACCGTCAAGACCGCCATTATGGCCGGCGTGCCCCAACCAAGCCTCGATCGAAATTTCACCATCACGATCAATAAATACGCGATCAGCGCAATCCATATCTGCGCTTTTACAGCATTGGCGCTTGCGCCTTTGTGGATGATGAGGTTCTTCAAAAAACCATGCTTGCCCAGATTCGTGACGATAAACTCCTAAGATGTTCCCGCGCCAGCCCGTCAGGAGCTGGTGCGCGGGGGATGAATATCCATCCCGCCAACGCCGGCTACTTACGTGGCCGAAAGGCTGGCATAAGATGATGTAAGGCTCGGGATACTCGCCAACATCATCTAACCGGTTGGCGGAAAAACTGAATTATAATCCTTCAAAAATCAAATCCCCCAACAATCGAATACCGCACCATGCCGCCCAACACCCTTCCAATCAAACTTCCCCCCCACACACGCTCTCGCTATTCCCAATTTAACCGGACAGTAGTGGTATCAATTATAAAAATCTGTTCGGATTTCTGGATTTGGGGCCCTGCGCCCTTCTTGTGTCTGTGCCAAATTACGAAAAACAGAACACACACAAGTTCAGATATCCGAACTAAAAATATTGAAACGGGAACGCCTAAAATTAAGTTCATATTTATCAACCTGTTACTATGTTTCCCCCCAAAGATACGATGGCACAAATTTTGCTAGGCGATATGTTCATATGGGCATACTAGAAATATATGATGACACAAAATTTTACCCCGCCGCGGTAGCGCTAGAAGTAACGCTCCGCTGCAACATGCGTTACCTTCACTGCGGCTCCAGCGCCGGCGAGAACAAGGAAGGTCTGGGTATCAGCCACGGCCAATACAAAGAGCTGGTAGAATTCATCTGCGAATCACAAAAGGAAGAACGCGAAGGCCGCATTAGCATCAAAACGATGCCGGCCGATTCTATCGGCTACTGTCATTCGTCCGCAATAGACGTCTGGGACGATCTGGAATGGGGCGGGTGCAACGCCGGAAGATATGTCATTGGCATTCAAAGTAACGGCAACGTTTCGGGGTGTTTATCGCTCCAGCATGACAGTTTCATAGTGGGCAACGTCCGCAAGAGGAATCTGAAAGACATCCGGGAAGATAACGAAGCTTTCTCTTATACCCGCGGCTTTAGGAAAGATAAGCTCTGCGGTTCGTGCAAAGACTGCTCAAAAGGTGATGAGTGTAATTCCGGATGCCTCGCGATGGGATATTCGTCAACGGGCGAACTTTATAACAACCCTTACTGCTATAAAAACATAGTTGAAAATACCGCTCATGGTGAGCCTGTCGAACCATGAGGCTAAGAGCTCATCCTTCGACAAGCTCAGGATGAGCGAGAATATTTATGATAAAATCTCTCAAAAATCTTACGTCATCCGAAAAGTTCGTGACGCTGGCTCTTGCGGCGGAAGAGATATTAGAAGATCAGGCGGTCGTTTTTCATTATTTTGGTCCTGCCAATTTAAAAAAGCTCGCGCGGCTTCTTAAAAAAGAGAAGATAGAAAAGATAATCTCGGAACTTAAAGCCCTTGAAAAGGAGACTCTGGTCCTTAGAAAGAACTACCTTGCGTCGCAGGTCCATTCTTTAAGGTCGTTTCTTGAATACGTAGGGCTTAAGCCTGAAGGTGAAGCTCTTTTGCAGGCGGTAAGGGATGTTATAGGTATCGAGCCTCCTAGGCCTTACAACGTCGGCGAGCTTTCCCATGAACTAAATCAGGTCCTTCTGCGCTACGGTTATCAAAGTTACAAGGAATTTCAGGAAGAATTAAAACTTAGCAAATCTCCGGTTAGCGACTTTGAGCTGGGGAAAATGGCGTTAAGACTTAAAGGTTTTACCAAGGCCGATATCGTGCCAAAACTTCTCTACGGCAAAAAGTTATTGCCCAGACTCGACGGGTCCAAAATAACCTTTGGCTTCGGCGAAAAAGGGTGTCCCGCGTGCTACTATGTGTATGAGGGCTCTTACAATGCCAGGATATGCCTATCAGATCATCACAGAAGGAATAAATTAACGGCGCTCCAGACCCTGATGCATGAACTTTATCCGGGACATCATCTTTATTACTTATACCGCGAAATGCTCTTCGAAGAAGGGCTTCTGGGAGAAGAAGCTACAATCGACCTTCTTTACAGCGCCGAGACCGCCTTGAATGAAGGGATAGCGGAAACGGCGTTCAGGTTCATTAGTTCGTTCGAACCGGAAGAGAAGGCCTATATTGAAATATCGGCCACACGCGAACATTTCTGCAAAAAACTTGCATACAATGTTTGGTACAAAAAGAACGTGGAAAGGACCATAACGCGCAAAGACGGGGAAGAATATCTCCGTGAGTTCGGCCGCATTGACGAGAGCAGGTTCGACGAACTATTCCTTCTAATAGATGACTGGAGGATCTACTATCCATCGTACCCTGCCGGCTTTGATATCGTCGACAAATTCATGAAAGAGGCGGGAGAAAGGTCGCTCTACTCGCTTTACGTACCAAAACCTATCGAAAACTTGAGAAAGGAGATACTATGAAAAAGTTGTACGCACCATATATTGCATGGTTATGTAGATTAAGAGCCCGGGAGGGGCCTTTTTCCGTGGCCTTAAAAAGCTCCCTCCCCTTCTTACTATTTTATGACAAAATTAGGAAAAAATTATTGGCTTTTGTGGAGCGGATACGCCATATCCACGATGGGAACTTATTTAAGTTTCATTATCATAAACCTGTTCATTTATGAGATAACCAAGTCGCCCTTCATGGTGTGACTCTTCTTTCTTTTCCGCCTGATCCCAGCGTTTTTTATGGGTAACATTGCCGGGGTCATGGCCGACAAATACGACAGACGAAAACTGATGATCCTTGCAGATGTGGTCAGGGCCTGCCTTATCTTCTCTGTCGTATTCTTAAGAGAATACCTTTATCCCTTATATTTTATAATATGGGTATGCACTTGACTCTCCCCACCACTATATGTAGTGGTGGGGAGAGTCAAGTGCATACCCATAAAGGTGAATATAGCCTATGTCGTTCAGGCGTGTGCCGTACTCATTATGGTCGGGTGCCTGATACACCTTTTCAGGTGGAAACGTCGCGAGCAGACCGAGGAGGCCCTTAGAGAGCCGGCCTAAAAATCTTTGGTTTGACAATTACCGCCATTAAAGCTAGTTCTCATAAGACCAACAAGGAGAAAATATGAAACACACTTCAAGCGGGGTAGGCCTTCCTGCAAACGCCTACACAACTCTAAAGCCTGGTGAAAAATATGTGCCAACCATAACAGCCGAACAAAATGTTCCGGAAGTAACTCTTCGCTCGGTGTTTTGGGGTCTTTTGTTCGGTATCATCTTTAGTGCGGGCTCCACGTTTCTAACGCTTAAGATAGCACAGGGAATGGAGGCGGCCATACCGGTGGCAATAATTGCCGTCGGTCTTTCCTTCGCTTACGCAAGGAGGAGCTCGCTTCTTGAAAATGTCATTATACAATCGATAGCCTCTGCAGCACCGGCCGCGGCTGCCGGAATAGTCTTTGTTATCCCTGCTCTCTACGTCTTAAAATTAGATGAATATGTCTCGTTCTTTACGGTATTTTTTGCATGTGTCGCGGGCGGACTGCTCGGCATAGTTTACCTGATACCGTTCCGCAAACACTACGTTTCCGAGATGCATGGCAAATACCCGTTCCCAGAGGCGACCGCGGTCACAGAAGTTCTTGTTGCCGGCGAAGAAGGCGGAAGCCACGCCAAGGTCCTGGCATATTCGGTGATCATTGGCGGGGTCTATGATTTTCTATCGATGTCGTTCGGGGCATGGCGAGAGGTCTTTACAACAAAGCTCATACCCAGCTTTGCTTTTTTTACCGACAAGGTAAAGATGGTGTTCGATCTCAACACCGGCGCAGCCGTTATCGGCATGGGCTACATTATCGGCATTAGATATTGCATGATCCTTGCCGCGTCTTCATTTTTCTCGTTCATCGTTCTCGTTCCACTTGTAGCACATTTTGGCGTCGGCATGGTATCCGTTAGCGGGAAGTTGATCGGCGATATGAGCGCCGGCGAAATATTCGGTAATTACGTTCGCTTTATCGGTATTGGGGTCATTGCAATGGCTGCCATAATCGGCGTTTTAAAATCATCCAAAATAATGGTGAAGGCCATCAAGGAAGGCGTGAACGAAATGGTTCATGGACGTCATGCCGACGGGAATGTTCCGCGCACTGAAAAGGATATGAAAATGTCGGTGGTCTTAAGTCTATTTTTAGCTGCGCTGGTTTCCGTATTTATTTATTTTAGATGGGAGACTTTCGGCGGCGTTGGGAATGCAACAATGTTCAGCCTGGTGGCTCTCCTGCTTGTTTCTTTTATAGCCTTCTTGTTCACGACGGTCGCCATTTGGTGCATTGCTGTCACTGCGAGAAACCCGATATCTGGGATGACGATAGTGACTCTCGCAATTGCCAGCCTCTCATTCGTTGCCCTGGGTTTTATTGGTAAACCGGGTATGGCCGCGGTGCTGATAATCGGAACCATCGTTTGCACAGCTTTGGCGGTCTCAGGCCAGTTAATATCCGATCTAAAGGTCGGCTATTGGCTTGGCGCTACACCGAGAAATCAGGAACGTTGGAAGTTCGTTGGAATTGTTGTGGGCGGGCTTGGAATTGCAGCCGTCATAATACTTCTCAATAAGGTCTACGGATTCTCGGCTGACAGGGCAACTGCTCTACCGGCACCTCAGGCGAACGCTATGGCCGCTGTCATGCAGATGGTCATGGGAGATGGTCAGGTTCCATGGCTAATGTATGGTATCGGCGGAATTCTCGCGATCCTATTTGAAATGCTAGGCGTCCCTCCGCTTGCTGCCGGTCTTGGCATGTATCTGCCGATGAACCTTAATATGAGCGTTCTTGTTGGCGGCGCGTTGTCACACTTCATCGGAACTTCCGGGAAGACAAAAGCGATCGCAAAAAAACGCGGCGATAAGGGAACTTTGATCGCATCCGGATTCATCGCCGGCGGTGCAGTTATGGGCGTTGTCGGTGCGATACTTATGTATATTCAACAATCAACGGGTAAGATATTCTTGCCGGACTTCGGCCTTGGCGGAAACGTATTGTCCGGGAATTTCATTTCACTCGCCGGCGTGGCCTTCCTTTGTATCTTCATCCTTTGGGACACGTTCAGGGTTAAGGAGTAGTACTACAGGAACCTCCGATCCTTCAACGGTATGAAAGTGGGGACTTTATGCACAACCTAGACAACCTCAAAAAAATATATGCCAAACATGCACCGTTCGACGTTGATGCAGACTGGTCCTTTCTTGATAAAAACCGAAAAGAAATAATCAAGAGGATGATCAAGGTTGCTGATATTATCGATAACATTTACTGGAAACAATCGGCTCACGACGCCATTGATTGGAGAAAAAGATATTTGAACCCAAAAACTGACGAAGAAAAATTGATACATGACCTCATTGAGATGAATTGCGGCCCTTATGACAGACTTGATTATTACAATGCTTTCATTGGAGATAAGCCAAAGAGATTTGCCGGGGCCGGATTTTATCCGGAAGATCTCACCCAAAAGGAATTTGAAGACCATGTTAAGGCGCACCCGGAAAAGAAAGAGCTTTTTGAGAGCCAGTTTACGGTCATAAAGAGAAAAGGGGGGAAGCTAGAAGCTGTTCAGTATCACGATGAATACAAGGTAGAGGTCACCGAAGCGGCCAAACTTCTTAAAGAGGCTTCCGCTTTCGCAGAAGAGCCAACGCTAAAAACGTATCTTTTGCAGAGAGCCGAAGACCTTCTTACCGACAATTATTACAAGAGCGATTGCGCATGGATAGATCTTAAGGATCCATACATTGATGTGGTCATTGGGCCATATGAGGTCTACGCGGACAACCTAATGGGTGTAAAGGCCGGATACGAAGCGGTTGTCATGATCAAGAATCAGGAGGAAACAAAAAAACTGGACATGTACCTTGACCTTATCGATGAATTTGAACAATGCCTACCAATAGAGGATAAGTACAAGAAAAAGGGCAGCGGCAAAATGGATACTCCAATGATCGTCGTGGACTCCCTCTATCGTGGGGGCGAAGCCAGAAGGGCGATGCAATTTGCAGCCTTCAGCTTACCAAATGATCCTAAGGTGACATCAGAGAAGGGTTCTAAAAAAGTAATGCACAGAAATTTTATGACCGCCAGATTCAACAAGATCATCTCACCTATATCAAAATATTTCTTATCAAATGATTTGCATCAATATTTAGATTCTAACTGTAATACGGACTTTGTGGTCGGCCACGAAATAGCGCATTCCTTGGGACCGAGATTTGTCTATGGGACACATGACACCGTTAACATAGCATTAAAAGACCATTACTCGGCGTTGGAGGAACTTCGCGCTAATGTGCTTTCGGTATACCTTCAAAACTATTTGTTAGACAAGGGATATATAAAGAACAGAACCAGGGAGTCCATGTACACCAGCTTTATGGCTAGCGAGCTTAGGACGTTGCGCATGGGGCACGGCGCATATTCAACGGCCGCCAGAATAAATTTCAATTTTATCAACGAAAAAGGCGGGTTTGTATGGGAGAACGATAGGATAAAAATAAATTTTAAGACATTTGGAGAGGCTCTTAACCAGCTTTCCCGGGAAGTTTCGGTGATTGAGGCAGAGGGCAATTACGAGAGAGCCACGGATCTGGTCAATAAATATAATATCACTACAGAATTCACAGAACCATTAATGCAGGATATCCCAAATATTCCCGCAGATCTGTGGGCGAACTACAAAATATAAAAAGGAGAGATTATGGTCAATAAGGAACGTCTTCTGGATAACTTTATTAAATATGTGAAAATGGACACAAGGTCATCACATGAAAACGCCGAAACTCCCAGCTCGAAAGGTCAATTTGAACTGGCCAAGGTCGTTATTGATGACCTAAAACAGGCCGGATTAAAAGATATCATTCTAACAAAAGATTGTTGTCTGTATGGCACAATACCCGGGAGTATTAAATCTTCGACCAAGATCCCAACCGTTGGATTTGTCGCACATTTTGACACCACCCCTGATGTCCCAGGAGAAAATGTTCAGCCTAATATAATTAATAACTACCAAGGAGAAAAAATAACATTCACTAAGAATTCGGAGTTGTTTCTGGACCCTGCGGAAGAGATCAATCTTAAGAAATGTATCGGAAACACGATCATAACATCTGACGGCACGACATTATTAGGTGCCGATGATAAAGCCGGGATATCAGCCCTGGTTGAACTGGCTCATTACTTTGATGACCATAATGATCAACCACATGGTGATATTAAGATAGGAATAATGCCCGATGAAGAGATCGGTGTCGGCTCTGAAAAATTCAACCTTAAAGAGTTTGGCGCTGATGTTATCTATACGCTCGATGGAAGCTTTGTGGGTGATATCGACATTGAAAGCTTTAATGGATTTAAGGCAAAAGTCACAGTACAAGGAAATGCGGCATTCCCTGGTTATGGTAAAAATATTTATTTAAGTTCATCGCGCATCATATCTGAATTTGTTTCAGAAATGCCGGATGAGCTTTGGCCTGAAAACTGCTCTGACCGTCAGGACATTTTTTGGGCTGACGAAATAAAGGGAGGAGTGGGCAGTTCCGAAATGATTATATTTTTAAGATCCTTTGACTTGAGCGGCATAGAGAATCAAGTGAAGATACTTCATAAAATAAAGGATGATTTGCTAAAGAAATACCCAAAAGCAAAGATCAATATTGAAGTTTCTGAGATGTACAAGAACTATAAGAATGAATTGGATAAAGACAGGCGCGTGGTTGACTATGCTATAGAGGCCATGAAAAAGATCGGAATTACTCCCAACTCGCAGTATGTAAGGGGTGGTAGCGATGCTTGTCATTTCTGCTTTAGTGGTGTCTTGTCAACGAACCTGTTTATCGGTATGCAAAGAATGCACAGCTTTAAAGAATGGGTCTCTCTTGAAGTCGTTGAGAAATCAGCGGAAACAGCCATCAGCATATCCAAGGTATGGGCAGAAAAGTCTATGATCTAAAGATCTCTAGAACGTCTGGTATGGGCTTAGTAATAACAGAGGCGACTCCTAAACGGGTCGCCTCTTTCATTATCTTGGGATCGCCGTGGCTGGCGGTACATAGGTGAATCCTTCCAACTCCTTTATTCTTCAAATGCTGAACAATATCAAGTCCGGTAATATTGCTACCGTCAAAATTATAATCAACTATTGCACCACCTATGGTGCTGTATTCTATAGTATTTCAACTTCTTATTCGTATGCCAGTGCGAATAAGAAGTTAGAAATACTTATAGTTTTTAACAAAGGTATTACTAACCAAAGGTTAAAATACTATATGTTGCTCTTATGAAGCTCCTCGGCGTTTTTCATCTCTATCGGCGCCGGAAGATTGTTCTTCAATATTATTTCGCGCCACTCCTCTCTGAACGATTGAGTGTCGTCGATCACGAGCCACTGATTATTTAAGATTATTGGTTTTCAGTTCACAGGTTAGCAGGTTACCATGTTTACAGGTTGTTCTGCTGACCACATTGGTTCAAATAAGTAATGAACCCGTTAATTATCTTCTCGACTTTTTTTGACTGCTCAAATATTTCATCTTCAACCTGCTAACTTGGGAACTTGCACTTACTAACCTCTTCCCCTAATTCGCGCTCCCCCGGCAGCTCAAAATTAATATCAAGCTCTTTAAGCTTGGAATAAAGCGTCGTTCTTCCTACATCCATCGCATTAGCGGCCTTGGTCCTATCGCCGTTACAGACCGTTAGAATATGCTCTATGTAGACCCTTTCCGCCCTTCTTATATAATCTTTAAATGTTGCGCTTAAAGTAAGTTCCGGCAACATTGGCGAACCGGTAAACTTTCCGTTATCTCCGCACCCATTAAGCGCCCAGTGTGGCAGATTTTTCTCTTCGATAACATTGCCAAGCGTCATAATAGCCACGCTATGAATTACGTTTTCCAGCTCACGAATATTCCCCGGCCAGCTGTAGTTCTGAAGTTTATTTAAAGCGGTGGCGGTCATCTTCTTCACGTTCCCATCCTTAGAGAACTTATCCAAAAAATAGGCAACGAGCATTGCTATGTCCTCTTTTCGATCGCGCAATGGGGGAACAATCAATTGAACTACTCGAAGGCGGTGATAAAGGTCCATCCTGAACTGACTGCGCTCGACCATCGTTGCAAGGTCAACGTTCGTTGCGGCTATGACCCTGAAATCGGTGTGGACGGTCTGATTGCCTCCAACGCGAATGACCTCTTTTTCCTGTAGGACCCTAAGTATCTTTGCCTGAAGGTCCGGTTTTAATGTGCTGATCTCATCCAAGAAAATGTCACCGCCATTAGCGAGCTCAAATTTTCCGATCTTTCTGCCAATAGCCCCGGTAAAAGAGCCCTTTTCGTGGCCGAATAGTTCTGATTCTATCAAATTTTCGGGAATAGCCGCGCAATTTACGGCAATAAACGGCCTTTTTGGCGAATTGCCTTCAAGACTGTGTATATAACGCGCCAAAAGTTCCTTGCCGGTACCACTCTCGCCCAGTATCAAGACGTTCGCCTTGTGGCCCTTCACACGGGATGCCTGAGTTAAAAGTTCGCGGAAGGCCGGGCTTGAACCTAAAAGCCTCGTTCTCGAATCAGATGAGTTAAGATTTTCTACTAGAGCATCATGGCGGTCGCGCATCGCCTTTATCGCCTGAAGTTTTTCCAGGATCGCTATAAGCTCGTCCAGTTCATAGGGCTTTACCAGATAATCGGACGCCCCTTCACGAACGGAGTTAACTATGAACTTTGGATTTTTTTCTGCCGTGACCATCACCACATCAACGTTGGCATATTTAGACTTGATCTTTGTAAGGCCTTCAAGGGTTTTGCTGTCGGGGAGGTTCATGTCCAAAAGAACGCCATCAACATATTCCTCTTTCAATATCTCCATCCCCTCGGCAAGCGTCAGGGCCGTAAAGACATTATACATCTTTTTGAGTTCTAACTTGAGCCCGAACAGATAATCAGCGTCATCGTCTATGCACAGAATGTTGTATGGCACGTTACGCCTCCTATCAAGATGGGGGGGACGACTCGCTTCGCTCCTTTCACCCACCCCCCCCTCGCTCGCACTGGCAGGGCCAGATGCTTGCTCGCTCATTTGGCCTAACCTGTTCGCAATATCCATACCAATTTTCCTTTCTGTTAACTTATCGGAATATGTGGGAAAAAGTTGCTAAGTTTTTTTGAGTCCAGAATTCCGAACGTTTTGCGTTCGGATATTAGAACACGTCCCAATATCCGAATACTGTTTATGCAAAATTTCTGCATAAATGCATAAAATTCCGGAAAATTGAACATGGCCTAAAATAGAGCACCTTATCAACTACTTGGCAAGTTCATTTTTCGAACATCGAAAACAGATGTTTTATCGATGTCACCGGCCACCTGAAAACCGACAATTACCTGATGGGTTCATCTACGCTTACTTTCACCTTTTAGTAAGAGCATTTTCTTCCATTTGAGAGAAGATTCCAAGTGACAAAAAGGTTAACCGCCGCTCACGGAGGAACCGCCGATAATTTGCTTGACAAAATAATGAAAATGGGTTTCATTTCCGCGTCATGCAACAACCCCGCAAAGCAAAACGAAGAGATTCGGTCATCAAGGCCTTTGAGGCCATTGCCGTCAAAGGAAGACATGTGACGGTAGATGAGCTGTTCGACCGGACAAGGAAGATCGATCCCAAGATCGGTTATACAACCGTGTGGCGAACGCTGAAGCTTTTGATGGAGCAGGGTCTTGCCTCGGCGCAAAAGTTCAATGACGGCTTCACAAGATATGAATATACAAAAAAAGAAGAACACCATGACCATATGATCTGCACAAAATGCGGCCGTGTCGAGGAGTTCCTGAACCCCGCCGTGGAAAAACTGCAGGTTCAGGCGGCTGATTCTCACGGTTTTGTGATCACGAACCACAAAATGGAGCTGTATGGCCATTGTAAAAGGTGCAAAAATGACCGCTGAAACCAAAAAAATCGTGCTCGTGGGCCAGCCCAACGTCGGCAAGAGCGTTGTATTTGGATGCCTGACCGGAAGATACGCCACCGTTTCCAATTATCCGGGAACGACGGTCGAGGTCTCGCGCGGAAACGCAAAAACAGGAGATCATACCTGCGAAATAGTTGACACCCCCGGACTTTACAGCATATTTCCGATAACCGAAGAAGAGCGTGTAAGCCTTAGGGTGATAGAGAACGAATATCCAGACCTTATCGTGCATGTTATCGATGCAAAGAACCTTGAGAGGATGTTGCCGCTGACGTTCCAGCTTAAACTGACGGGGATACCGGTCGTGGTCGCCATAAATATGTTCGATGAGGCGCTCGCAATGGGGATGACGATCGATACCTCCTTACTTTCGGACAGGCTAGAGTGCCCCGTAATAGCCACGGTCGCAATAACCAATCAGGGAATAAATCAGCTGATACACACCATTTCGGAATATACAAAACATAAGGCCCAAACGGCAAACCATGAATGGCCGCCATTTTCAGAGCATCTAATGAAAGAATGGTATAAAAGATCGCTTGATATCTGCGGCCTTGTGATAAAAAAGAGGGAAAAGCCAAGAGGGCTCTCGCGTATCGACAAGATAATCATATCGCCTTTTACCGGGAGCGTCATCCTCGCCCTCATACTTTACTTGGGGCTCTATAAATTCGTCGGTGTCTTCGGTGCCGGTGTGGTCGTCAACTTTCTGGAAGGGATCTTTCTGGATCACATCAATCCGTGGCTCTTAAATATGGCCGAAAGTTACGTTCCGTGGCCGGCGGTACAGCAGCTCTTGGTCGGCGAATACGGAATATTAACTCTTGGGATAAGATACGCGACCGCGATCATCCTTCCTATAGTAGGGCTATTCTTCTTTGTCTTTGCCATCATCGAGGACTCCGGTTATCTGCCGCGGCTCTCGTTTCTGCTTGATCGGGTCTTTAAAAAGATAGGGCTCTCCGGCAAGGCCGTTATTCCGATGGTCCTGGGGCTTGGGTGCGACACGATGGCCACAATGGTCACGCGCACGCTCCCGACAAGGCGTGAACGCCTGATCGCAATTCTTCTGCTCTCTCTGTGCATCCCCTGCTCCGCCCAGATAGGCGTGATCTTGGGACTTTTGGGCGGCACACCGTACGTTCTTGTGACGTGGTTCGTGATAATAGTCCTTATCTTCGGCTTTGTGGGCGCACTGCTTTCATGGCTCGTTCCCGGTGCAAAACCTTCGTTCATTGTTGAGATACCGCCGATGAGGGTCCCTCAAATCGCTAACGTCCTCGCCAAGACCTTTGCCAGGATGAAGTGGTATTTTAAGGAGATCGTTCCGCTTTTCGTCCTTGCAAGTTTTCTGATATGGCTCGGCCAGCTGACGGGGATATTCGATAAATTGGTAAAAGCGGTCTCCTATCCGCTTCTGATGATGGGGCTTCCGGCCAGCGCCTCGCCCGCGTTCATATTCGGTTTTTTCAGGCGCGATTACGGCGCGGCGGGGCTGTACGATCTCCACAAACAAGGCGTGTTCACTAATAATCAACTTTTGATAGCCGTTGTTGTGCTGACGCTCTTCCTTCCATGCATCACGCAGTTCTTAATAACGATCAAAGAACGTGGCTTAAAGGCCGGCTTCGGAATATCGCTCTTTGTGTTATTATTTGCCTTTCTGACGGGCATTTTACTAAATTTTACATTGATAAATGCGGGCATCAATTTTTAAGGAGGACCTATCTATGATATTCAGCGAATCTGCAGAAGAGGTGTTGGAAGCGCTTTGGACAGAGATGGAAAATAAGCCGACCGATTGCGTGAAACTGTCAAAGCTGCGCGCCATGCCGGACACCAAAACGTTGAAGGAATTGCTCGACAACGGGATACTTGAACACTGCGCGCCGGACGAGATAAAGATCACAAAGAACGGTCTTGCCTATGCCAGAGACGCCGTAAGGCGCCACCGCCTGGCGGAGAGGCTTCTCACAGACGTATTGGCCGTAAAAAGCTCCCTTATCCACGATACCGCCTGCAAGTTCGAACATCATCTTCACAGAGGCATAGACGAGAACGTCTGCACGCTCCTTGGCCATCCCAGATCGTGCCCGCATGGCAGGCCTATTCCCATGGGCAAGTGTTGCGAAGATATGGCGAAGACCTACGCCCCCGCTGTTTCAACTCTCGCGGGGATAAGGCCGGGCGAAGGAGGACGTGTTGCCTACCTTCACACCCGTGACCCAAAACGCGCCCAGATGCTTATCTCAATGGGAGTGGTACCAGGCACCGAAATAAGGCTTCTGGCAGGATTCCCATCCTACCTCTTTCAATTAGGCGAGGGCCAGTTCGCGGTCGACTCCACACTTGCTTCAGAGATATACGTAAGGGTGTCAAAATAGTCATAAATCCTTGCAATTTGGGCCCCGGTGGACTAAAACCCGTCGAACGAAACCGATGCTGGAAAATTATTTGGACATATCGCTTATAGAACCCGCCCTTAAGGCGGCGACAAAGGAAGGTATCTTGGAAGAGATATCCTCGCTAGTACACAAAAGGTATCCATCTATAAGCAAAGAGACGATAGATACGGCGCTTTTGGAGCGCGAACATATCGATTCGACCGGCATTGAAAAGGGAATAGCCATTCCACACGCCAAGATAGAAGGAATGGAAAGGCTCGCGATATCGATAAGTATCGCAAGGGACGGAATAGACTTCAACTCTCACGACAAGGCCCTCACTTTCCTATTTTTCACCCTCCTCGCCCCCAAAAACGAGGTGGTGGACCATATAAAGGTGCTGGCAAGGCTTGCAAAGCTTTTGCGTGACGAATCTTTAAGGAAAAAACTGACAGGTGCAAGAACGGCCGAAGAGATATATAACACGATGATTGAGGCGGATAAGAGATCATGTTAGCGATACCTGTAATCAAAATATTTCGCGATACTGAAGAGGGCCTGAGGCTCACCCTTATAAAGGGAAAGGCCGGCCTTTCCAAGAAGGTCCTTATCCCCTTCATCCAGAAACCGGGACTTGCCCTTGCCGGCGACATGTCCAACCTTTACCATGGTCGCATTCAGGTCCTTGGCAAACAGGAGATCAAGTTCTTCGCATCTCTTCCCAAAGACAAGAGAAAAGAGATAGCAAAGGCGATAGCAAAGGTCGACGTCACCTGTTTCATGGTCACCTGCGATAACGAGATACCCAAAGACCTGATCGATGCATGCGAGGCCGGCAAGATACCGTTATTCAAGACCCCGCTTCTGACATCCACCTTCATAAACAGGATAACCCGCTATCTTGAAGATTCGCTCATGGCATCGACCACCATCCACGGCGTACTGATGGACGTGTTCGGCGTCGGCGTGCTCATAGTCGGAAAGAGCGGAATAGGTAAGAGCGAACTGGCCCTGGACCTCCTTCTTCGCGGCCACAGGCTCGTGGCGGACGATATCGTCAATATAAAGAAAAAACCGCCCTCCACCCTTTACGGCTCGGGTTCCGAGATCATTAGATATCACATGGAGATAAGGGGCCTTGGCATCATTAACATAAGGGACCTCTTCGGCATATCAGCCGTTCGCGACCGCAAGGCCATTGAACTTGTGATGGAGCTCCACGACTGGGACCCCAATGCTGAATACGACAGATTGGGGGTCGACGACAAGCGCTACACCCTTCTTGATGTGAGGCTTCCGTTCATACAGATACCGGTAAGACCCGGCAGAAACCTTGCCGCCATAGTCGAAGTAGCCTCGCGCAACCATCTTCTCAAACAGGGTGGGCACCACTCGGCAAGGGAATTTCAGGACAAACTCAACCGTGAGATAATCACCCAGGGAAAGAAGAAGAAGGAGATCTGGGAGATGATAGAATAGAGGATTACAATGATAGGAATAGTCGTAGTTTCACATGATAATATCGCTCAGGAGATGGTGGATGTGACAAAAAAGATCCTCCGTGACGTTCATGGAATAGTTGCCGTCAACATCAATTCGAACGCACCGGTCGAATCCAACCGCCATGAAATATCCTCTGCCATAACCGAGGTCGATTCAGGCAAAGGGGTCCTTCTCCTTTCGGACATGTTCGGAGGAACTCCTTCGAACCTTTGCCTCTCGTTCCTTGGAAGAAAACGCCTGGAAGTGATAAGCGGCATCAATCTGCCTATGCTCATAAAACTTGCGGGTGACAGAGGGAAAAAGACCTTTGAAGAGTTGACAGAATTCATACGAGACTACGGGCGAAAGAACATAGTCATCGCGAGCAAGATACTAGAGGGAAAGATAAACTAAAATGACAAATACCCAATGATAAATGAATGTCAAATTGCCAATATCAAATCGGAGTGATTGGAACTTGAAGATTGATCATTGAAGAAAGAGGGAAGATGATATCAAAGACATTTGTAATATCCAACGAACTGGGCCTGCACGCAAGGGCCGCGGCCTCTTTTGTAAAGATAGCCAACAGGTTCCGTTCGAACATAACGGTAAAGAAGGATTCCGTATCGGTCAACGGCAAGAGCATCATGGGAGTTCTTATGCTCGCCGCAGCAAAGGGGATGAAAATAACGGTCGATGCTGACGGGGCCGACGAATCCGAGGCAATAAACGAACTTGGCACGCTGATAAACGCAAAGTTCGGCGAAGAATGAGCAAGGTCATAAACATAAAACATGAAGGCGCCTCGAGAGGAATAGCGATAGGCCGCGCCCACATACTTACCTCTATTGGACAGTCGTCCCCTAAATACTGGATAGCGGACAAAGAGATAACGCAGGAGATGACCCGCTTTAAGAACGCCATCCAAAAATCAAAGCAGCAGCTCGCAAAGACCAAGGAAAAACTCTGCCGCTTCCACGGAAAAGATCAGATCCAGATAATAGATACCCACCAGATGCTATTGCAGGACGAAATGCTCGTTACTCACGCGATAAAGAACATAGCGAACGGCAAAATAAACGCGGAATGGGCAATAGATAAGGCCGCGAACAGACTTAAAATGGCCTTCGTGGACGCACATGACGAATATTTCAGGCAGAGAAAGTATGATATAGATTATATCTGCCAGAGAATAATAAAGAATCTTATCGGCGTAATCGAGATATCCCTTTATGAAATAAAAGAGAAAAATATAATTCTGATAGCCACCGATCTTTCTCCTGCCGACATCGTCAACCTTCCTAAAGAAAAGGTAAAAGGTTTCATAACGTCCGTCGGCGGCAACACCTCCCACTCCGCAATAATCGCGAGGTCGCTTGAGATACCGGCCATGGTCGGCGTCGAAGACATATTGAAGAAGGCAAACGAGAACGACCTTGTCGTAATAGACGGTCTGAACGGATCCATAACCATAAATCCTGGCCGTAAAGAGATCACAAAATATAAAAAGGAACAGGCCAAGTTCGAAAAAGTCAAAAAAATTCTCCTTAAGGACGCCCATTTGCCGGCCGAAACCCGGGACGGCGGCAAATTAAAGCTCGTGGCCAATATCGAACTTGTGGAGGAGATAGGGCCTGCTCTTGATCACGGAGCCGAAGGCGTGGGCCTTTTTCGCACCGAATACCTTTATGCAAACAGGATGGATTATCCTTCCGAAGAGGAACAGTTCGAAAGTTATAAGACAGCGCTGGAGGAGATGAACGGACGCCCTGTCACGATAAGAACGCTCGACCTTGGCGGTGACAAGCTCTTTGCCGGAAGCGAATATGCCGACCATCTGAATCCGGCGCTCGGCCTGCGCGCGATAAGGTTCTGCCTCATTGAAAAGGACCTTTTTAGGACACAGTTAAGGGCCATGCTTAGGGCGAGCGTTCACGGGAATCTTCGCATGCTCCTCCCCATGATATCCGGCATCGACGAGCTAAGGACCGCAAAGGGTATAATAGAAGGCGTAAAGAACGAGCTAAAAAAGGAGAAGAAAAAGGTCTCATCTAAAATAGAACTTGGAATAATGATAGAGATACCCTCCGCCGTCATGAGCGCCGACGCGCTGGCAAGTGAGGTCGACTTTTTCTCCATAGGAACGAACGATCTCATACAATACGCGCTTGCGGTGGACAGAACGAACGACCACGTTGCCTATCTATATAACCTGCTCGACCCGGCGGTCATCGCCATGCTCAAAAAGACGGTCGAGGCGGCCAAAAAGGCCGGAATAGACGTAACGGTCTGCGGAGAGTCGGCCGGAGACCCTCTTTATATACTTTTGTTCTTGGGCCTCGGCATGGACGCTCTCTCGATGAACCCTATTTCCATTCCACGGGTCAAGAAAATGCTCAGGACCGTCACTTGTAACGAAGCGAAAGAATTGATAAAAAAGGTGCTTGCGCTAAGATCAACCTCCGAAATAGAAAAGCTCGTAAAAAACGAGATGTCCCGACACTTGAGGATATTTGAGGAGCCAAAAACAGCAAAGCCATAAACTTATTGACTTATATGCCCAAAAAGGACTACAAACGGCGCCTTAAAATTAAAAGCAAAAAGAAAGGGGTAACAATGAAGTCAACACAGAACTATCCGTTCACGTCAGAGTCGATAACCGAGGGCCACCCGGATAAGGTGTCCGATCAGATATCTGATGCGGTGCTCGATGCTATCCTTAAAGAGGACCCGAAGGGCCGCGTTGCCTGCGAGACGCTCTGCACAACAGGGCTTGTGCTCATCGCCGGCGAAATAACCACCAACATCAACGTCGATTATCAGACGCTGGCAAGAGAAACCATCAGAGAGATCGGTTATACAGAAGCCGGTATCGGATTCGATGCCGACAGCTGCTCCGTTCTCACCGCCATACACAAGCAGTCTCCCGATATTGCACGGGGCGTTAACACGGGCGAAGGCCTCTTCAAAGAGCAGGGAGCTGGAGACCAGGGTCTCATGTTCGGATATGCCTGCACGGATACAGAAGAGCTTATGCCGATGCCCATCACCCTTGCACATAATCTTACTTTAAAGCTTGCCGAGCTCCGCAAAAAGGGGACCCTCCCCTTCTTACGGCCGGACGGCAAGTCTCAGGTCACGATAAGATACGAGAACGGCAAACCGGCGCACGCGGATACGGTTATTATTTCGACCCAGCATTCACCGGATATTGAATACGCAGAATTAAGAGAGACCATCATCAACCAGATAATCAAGAATGTCGTCCCTGCGAACCTTTTTGACAAAGATACACAGCTCTTCGTTAACCCGACCGGAAGATTCGTTGTTGGCGGACCGCACGGTGACACAGGGCTTACCGGCAGAAAGATCATCGCCGACACCTATGGCGGAATGGGAAGCCACGGCGGCGGGGCCTTCTCGGGCAAAGATCCTTCAAAGGTCGACAGAAGCGCATCCTACGCGGCACGCTATATCGCAAAGAACGTGGTCGCCTCGGGCGTTGCAGACCGTTGTGAGGTTCAGCTCGCATACGCCATCGGTTACCCCGATCCCGTATCAGTACTTGTCAACTGTCACGGAACGGCAAAGATAGACCCAGTAAAGATCGGCGCGGCGGTCAGAGAGATATTCCCGATGAAACCGGCAGATATCATCAACCAGCTTAAGCTCCTAAGACCCATTTACAAGAAAACCGCTTCGTACGGTCATTTCGGCAGGAACGACCCCGACTTCACATGGGAAAGGACCGACAAGGCCGCGGCGCTGAAGAACTTGCTGAACATTTAATGGCAATTAGAGATCGGAGGTCAGAGGTCAGAGGTCAGAAATCGGATTTCAGACTTCGGGCATCCGACTTCTAGATTTTAATACTATGAACTTCGATATCAAAGACAGATCACTTGCGGAAAAGGGTAAGCTTCGTATCGAATGGGCGGCGCAGGATATGCCCGTTCTAAAACAGATCAAGGCGCGTTTTGAAAAAGAGCAGCCTCTCAAAGGCCAGCGGATCGCCGCATGTCTTCATGTGACGACCGAGACCGCAAGCCTCATGGAAACCCTCAAGGCCGGCGGAGCCGAAGTTGTCCTCTGCGCCTCCAACCCCCTTTCAACACAGGATGATGTCGCATCGTCTCTTGTCGTTAACTCCGGCATTTCGGTGCATGCCATCAAGGGCGAAGATAATAACACCTACTACAAGCACATAAATTCAGCCCTCGACCTCAAGCCTACGATAACGATGGACGACGGAGCCGACCTTGTCTCTACGATACTCAAAGACAGACACGACCTTATCCCGACGCTTATCGGAGGAACGGAAGAGACGACCACCGGCGTCATAAGGCTTAGAAGCATGGCAAACGACGGCGTCCTAAAGTTCCCCGTCATCGCGGTGAACGACGCCCAGACAAAACATTTCTTCGATAATCGTTACGGCACCGGCCAGAGCACGATAGACGGCATCATAAGGGCCACCAACAGGCTCCTCGCAGGATCCACATTTGTCATCGCAGGTTACGGATGGTGCGGACGCGGCCTTGCAATGAGGGCCGAGGGAGAAGGCGCCAAGGTGGTGGTGACCGAGATCGATCCGCTAAAGGCCATCGAAGCTGTCATGGACGGCTACACAGTGTTACCCATGAACGAAGCGGTAAAGGACGGCGACATTTTCTGCACCGTTACCGGGAATAAAGATGTCGTCCGCCGCGAACACTTTGAGGCCATGAAGAGCGGCGCGATCGTCTGCAACTCCGGACATTTCAACGTAGAGATAGCGCTTGAAGAACTTGCAAAGATCTCCACAAAAAGAAGACACGTTCGCGAGTTCGTGGAAGAGTTCACGCTCAAGAACGGTAATGTCGTCAATATCCTGGGCGACGGAAGACTGATAAACCTCGCGGCGGCCGAAGGACATCCTTCGTGCGTCATGGACATGAGCTTTGCCAACCAGTCCCTTTCGGCCGAACACCTCGCAAAGAACTACAAGAGCCTCGACAAAAAGGTATACTCTGTCCCCGAGGCCATCGACAGAAAGATCGCCGAATTAAAACTTGCCGCAATGAAGGTGGATATTGACAAATTGACCCCAGAGCAGGAAAAATATCTCTCAAGCTGGCAAGAGGGGACATAATTCGCATCCCGCTCATCCTGCGCTTGTCGAAGGGTGAAGATCGATATTCATGGTTCGACAGGCATGTCCTGAGCTTGTCGAAGGGCTCACCATGAGCGGGCATTTGCATAGATTATGACCGAACTCAAACGAGTCTTGATCCTTGAAGAGAACACCGATCACCTTCAGCTTTTAACTTCGCTCCTTGAATGCCACTTCTCCCCTATCGATATCCATACGGTTGAAACAGTTGAAGATTGCCTCGATTTTCTGGAACAGACCCCCTACGACATTATCATGTCGGGATGCTATATCCACAACGCATGTATAACGGAGAGGCTCACCGATATTGTGGCCGGTTCAAATGGCGCACCCATAATAATCATCTCCGGAAGCGGCGATGAGAACATAGCGGCCCAGACCATCAAGCTCGGTGCCAGTGAATATATCGTTAAAACAAAGAAGTCGCTCGATAAGATCCCTCAGATCCTCACAAAATATTTTAAGCTGTCTCAGAGAACAAAGGGCAAAAAATATCCTCAGCCTGGTACGGTTGAAACGACCGGAAGGCTGATACGCGAGATCGACCATCTCATGCAAAAGGCCAGGTTCCTGACCACCGATATCGCCTCCAGATCAAAACCTGACGACCAGGATGCCCTCGATTCCCTCTTTTCTCAGATAAGCCGCCTCAGAAAGCTCATCCAAGACCAGAAATGACCGAAGTCTGTCATTGCGAGGGAGCGTAGTGACCGAAGCAATCTCCATAAATCAAGTGTTTGCTTAGAGATTGCCGCGCCCCTTCGGGGCTCGCAATGACAGAACAAGCAGGTTTTTAGAGGCACCCTAAAGATAAACAGTTCCATAAGTGGGGAATTTAGGCCCCGAAAACCCCGTAACTTGTAACTCGTGACTTGTGACCTGTGAATACGCGCACAATGATATCACATTGAAATTATTATATTTTTACAAGTTACAAGTCGCGAATCACAAGTTACGCGAGTTGGCACGCGGATTGCTTATCTCTACCGTAGGAGAGTTATGTATGACTACTATCAATAGACATAGACCGGAAGAAATAAGGGAAGACGCCAAAGCCACCTCAACCGGCGATATTCAAAAGGAAAAGACCGCCGGCATCGACAAGGAAGAGGCGATAAAAAGGCTTCGTGAACAGGAATTAAAACTTAATTATGTCGTAAATAAAGGGCTTACTAACGTTGAAGTAGAAAAGATAAAGAACGAATTATCGACATTGATCAAAGAATTAGAGGCAATATAAATGTCTAAAACAAATTTTGATCCAAGAGCAAAGGCGTTCATAATAGGCAAAGATCAGGCCGAGCCTCCAAAAGAAACCCGCGAAGAAGGCCCTTCCGTCGGCAAATCGACCTATGAATCTCGCGGTGCTTCAAAGTGGAAAGCAGTAATAGCTGCGGACGATCCTCTTATAGATCCGAACAGCAGCCCGCTTTCGGATATGAGCGATATAGCATCGGTTCTCGGAAACAGCCTTGGAAGGGCAAAGGACCTGGGCATCTTAGGCGGAGCCGATCCCATGAGATTCAGGCCGGTAAGCAAGTGGGACATGCAGATCTGGACCCCGAGAAAGAACGAGTCCTATAATTATTTCGAACCCGTTGAGCTCCCTCCGAGCTTCTCCGAGACCAAGGCCCTCTTCCCCGATGAATTTGACAAGATCAACATGAAGTCTTCTATCGATCAGGCCAGGACATATTACGAAGAGAATCTGATGCTCCTTAACGAAAGAAAGGCAAGCATCGAAAATATATTGTCCGGCGGCGGTGCCGGTTTTGACGGATTTGACGCCGCAGTGGCGAGACAGTTCATATCCAAGCTCGAGAAGGGTATCATATATACCCAGAGGCAAATGGATGAACTGTCGGAATATGAAAAAGAGCAAGGGATAGGAACTATATGATAAACAAAGTGAACTTTAAGGCGTATGAGGCGCCGGAATTCAAATCGAACATCGAGAACGAGAACCAGACCTCGGTGAACGAGGATTCGTTCGGAAGCCCCGATGTCGGCGAGGACCTTAACAATACCGCCAACTCCATATTCGGCAACACATCGACCGACGCTTCGAGCGCCGCCAATCCCTTCGATATGCAGGTGGGCTCGGAGGTCATGCCCGGAACCTATGTGGACCAGGCCACCGGCCAGCTCGTGACCGACCCGACCACGACCCCTTACTATGTGAAGAGCATAGAAGAATATATGAGCGATTCAAGGGTCGAAGGAATGAGTATCTCTCTCGAAGATTACGACAAGCTTAAAGAGACCTATAAACAGGGGGCCGAGGACCTGAACGCCACAAAGGCAGAGATAATATCCCAGATCGAGGACGGAATGGTCCCCGCAGGCGATTATAAAAAGGCCCTTTATGTTGTTAAGCGCATTGAATCGTCGATCGTAAAAGCGCAGGACGCCGTCCTCAAGATCGACCAGTATAAGGCAGAGGCAAAGGCGCTCTATCAGGAAGAGATGAATACTTTATATGAAGTCGCAAAGACATGTTACGATCAGTTCAATAAGGCAAAGAACACCGTTGAACGTTCTGCGATAATCGAGAGCAAATTTATGGTAGTGGATAAGAATCTTGATGGCTGGATAGGCGAGCCCGAAAAGGGCCTGAGGATAGACAGCGACCTGGAATTCGCCGACGGGACAAAGGGTTCGGCCCTTTACGACCCCGAAAGCGCAAAATATCTTTCAAAGTTCACGGCCGAGGGAAAACCCGTTACGCAGAAATGGTACGACCCGAACCAGGACTGGGTGGTATCGACACACGGTCTCAAAAAAGTGGATGGCGGCAGCAATAAGGAGGACCTTGTCCTTCAAACGACCGGCGCAACCGCAACGGAAACGAACAACCATTTTAATGCAAAAGTGGATTTTGCCATCCCCGATTATATAACCGTTCAGGCCGATCCATCGGGGAACGCCCTCATCAATGCAAATTCAACCAAGACACGTTACATGCCAGCCGCGTTCGTTCAGGACGCCAAAGGGATCCATCAGCCCCCCATAAGCGCGGACCAGGCACAATACTATGTTCAGATGAGGGTGGATAAAGTGGTGATCAAGTCCGAAAAGAGGGCCGACGGAAGCTACGACAACATCTATAAGTTCATGGGGAGCGGAGGAACCGTAACTCTTGCAGAATTCAGGGTGCTAAAGGGCGCGGAGGTGGGGAACGCGATCAACGGCGACCAAAGGACGATATCGGTGATAATTGACGCCTCTGAACAAAAGAGCCTGTTCCGGCACGCCATGTATTCGAAAACTTTAGACGAAATAGAGACCTATTACGGCGTTAACCTCGACCTCCCGGACACCGACCAGGGCGCGAGCGCTACAAATAAATTCAGAGAAACAATGGACAGGTTCACAATCAATTCTCAAAAAGTAGCGGAAGATTCAGACCTGGCAACGGGCCTAATGGTGGACTTCAGGGAGATCGAAAGCGGCACGTACATAGAAGGCTCTTCGGCTAACAACATCACCCTCTTTGGCGACCCCTCAAAACAGCAGGAGATAAACCCCTACGACGGTAGCGACGAGATAAACGGATTTTATTCGAACGGCTTTAAGGGCCAAAGCGGAGCCTCAAGGAACGCCGTCTTTCAGAAAGGCGGCGGGGACCTTTATGCCGAAGAAGTTACGCTTGCATGGAGAGAAAGTAACGATGATGATGCCGTAACAGCGATAAGCGTCAAGGCAACTCTTGGGACGGAAGAATATAAAGAGGACGGCGAGACAAAGACAAGGTCAACTTCCGCCCCCACGTTCCTCTATCTTGGCGGTTCGGGCGACAAATATGTTGATAACGCCGTAGAAAAAAATACCAAGAAGGTAAAGCCCGGAACAAAGGTGGAGCAGAACAAAGGCGATGACTTCTGGTACGGAGAGAGGATACAATATACAGTGTCCAACGTAAAAGATGATGGAGACATAGGAGACCTTGATGCAACATCCGTTGATAATATAGATACGCCGGAAGGTTTCCCCAGCGGACTTGGTGATGTTGAAAGCGATATAATAAAAAGGCTGGGCGACCTGACCAATGAGGAAGATGACCCGTATTCAGGTCTAATGTCGGATGATCTCGGCGGATACTATTACAGCGAAAGCTACAATGAAATGAGGTCGGCCTTCGACGACCTGGCAACGGGACTCAACTTTAAGAACAACGGCAGCTGGCTAGAAGAAGAGGACGATGGCGGTGAGGACCTCGCTAGCAGTCTTGACAGCAAGGTAAACGGGGCATCATAAATATTTAAAGAGGCAAACTATGGCGATTTCAAACATCAGTTTTAAGGCGACCGAGGGGCCGTCCACAGAAGCGGCGCTTGAGATGAAAGCAAAGCTCAAAGCGGCCGTCAAACAGATAGATGAGGCCGAAGGCTATAGTAGCTACCTTACGGTAGGCGAAAAGGCGGAGCTGGAAAAATCGAAGGCTCTCCTTATGTCCGACCTTGCGGCGACCGACTATTTCCTGAAGACCGGGGAATGGTTAGGGCCCGTCCTTCCTGCAGGCGCCACGAATCAGCAGAGCCTTATCGACATGAACAGCCTTGAAGAGGGTTTCTGGCTCTTAAATCCCGGTGAAACGGTCCCCACAAAGCTGACCGATATCGACGGAGATATATTCGTAGAGAATAACAAGGTATCCGACGGCCAGGGCGGTTACATAAAGCCCAAGGTCTGGTATGTGGCCGGCGAAGATGTCACTGAAATAACGGGCAGAAACGTTGGAAAAGATATAGAGCTCGAGATAACTCACGAGGACGGAACGGTAGAGACCAAGCTCTTCAAGAACGGCGCAACAGGGGACTATCAGCTCTGCATCAACGGCCTCAAGAGCAAATATGACATGCTGATAGACATGTCGCATGTCGCCATCCTAGACCCCGCCACAGGTAAAAAAGGCGGCATGGTGATAATCGGCGGCAAGGGTGATGACACGATATACGGCACGCTTGGAACGGACAATATAAGCGGCGCCGGCGGTGACGATGCGATAGTCGGCATGGGCGGCGGAGACTCCGTCTATGGTTATGCCAGCACCGATCCCTTTGTGAATGTGGCGGGAACATACGGTGCGGCCGACCTTGGGGCAGACGGGAACGACGACATCTATGACATTTACGGGACCGATATTATCGATGCAGGCCCCGGGGCGCAGGACGTTGTACACAGAGGTTATACCACGAACACAACATCGATTCCGGCCGCCCGCGAAGAGGGCGGCGAGCCGGTGTTTGACCCTGACTCACCCGGCGACATCGAGAGCTGGTTCGCTGGTTCAGAGGGCTGGAAGGTCAACGCCGACGGCGAGAACGAGCTCGTACTCACGAAAAAAGACGGGGCAACCGATTCAAAAGTGATCATGGACGTGATAGGCGCGGGAGAAGAAGGCTACATGGTCACAGGCCAGCGCGACGGCACAACTAACGACCTAATTCTCACTGCGGTCAAGGTCGACGGCGGCGAACCGAGATATTACAGGGTAAGGGTAAGGGACTATTTCTCCAGTGATTCGAAGCTCACCATCAATAATTCGGTCACCGACCTCGGCGAGCTCAATAAGGACCTGGACGGCGTAGGCACAAAGGCCGTGACCTTGAACGGTACCGGCCTGGAAGGCGACATACTCATCGCCCCCAAGACCGTGTTCGATGACTACGCAGTTGAGATAGAAAACCTTGGAATAAGCACGAACGACAAGAGCCAGCTTGAGGAGCTGCTGAAACTGCAGAAGGAAGACCCCACATCAATCTAGAAAGATGCCACCATTAAAAATTCGGCCGAAAACGGGGACTACATCGAGCTCAATGCAAGCGGCAAGAATGAGATAGACATTCCTCCTGAACTTGGCGGCGTCGCCTTCGTCCAGAAGGACGGCAACATATGGACCATCACCGTTGCGAGCAACAGCAGCTATTCGTCTGAAAGGGTCGTGATAAAGCTCACGAACGTTCCCGCCGGCGCAACGATCAAGCTCGGCGGAAGCACGCAAAATGTCTATGTGACCGACAAGAACGCGACCGGCGTTATCATCAATACCGAAAGCGGGACGGACCTTGCCGCAGGATACAAGTTCGGGACCAATTTCGGCGATGCCGCAAGCGACGAGATTATGGAGACCAAGTTCAAGCTCGACAGCCACGGCAAGGGCGTGAGCACGGCACAGACGGTGGACCAGCTGAAGGACAAGATAACCGCCTGCACAACGTTCGACCTTCTCGACGAATATCAGGATATGGTCGACAAATATTCCAGTTCGAACCCTGAAAAGGCGAACCTGCAGACGAAGGTAAATAATAAGAGGCGGGAACTTATCCTCGCCAGGATAAACGGTACGATCCTCACGGACATGAAGTCAGCGATGGATAAGGCAACCGATGAAGAGCAAACGACGAAGAAAAAGGCCCTTGAAGACGCGATAAAGAAAGTAACAACCCAAATAGAAAAGCTGAAAAACAAGAACGGCTCCTATTCAGACCTACCGGATTCATGGGAGATCAAATTAACAGCCCTTGGTTACAAATCCGACGGAACGCCAGTTTAATAGAAGACCTCAACCAGATACAATCCACAGGCCGGGGCAGTGACCCCGGCCTTTTTCCTATCCCTAGACTCCAATATCCTTTTGGGGTCAGGCTTGACTTCTTGACTCTGGCAAAATCCAACCAGCGTCCCCACGATATTCCGCACCATATATTTAAGAAAGCCATTGCCAATGATATCAATTGCTATGATCTCGGATGTCATTGCGAGCGTTGCAAAGCAACCCCCCGCGAGAAATGTAGGAGATTGCCGCGCCCCTTTGGGGCTCGCAATGACATGAACTTTAATGCTCTCGATAGTTCTCACCCTCCCCTTGTTCGTATCTCCGCTGGCGCAAAAGGCGCTGAAATCGTGCTCGCCGACGAGCGCCTGCGCCGTTGTTTGCATGGTCGTTGCATCGAGCTTTGCCCCTTTTATGAACCATGCTCTATTCCTCATGATCGCCGGCCTCGCCGCGCCCGTCATTATCAAATATCTGTAATGCTTCCCCTTGGAATCTCTCTTTGCATGAAAATCCGGCGCGACCTCGCAGGCATCTTTTATGGAAATATCGTCCGGCAGCAGCGAATTGAGCCCGTCCATAAAACTTTGACAGGTGATCTTTGAGGCGGTCCTGAAATTCCCGACCTGCGCGAACGCGTGGACTCCTGCGTCGGTGCGGCTCGCCCCCTGAAGCATCACCTTCTCGCCGGCCATCTTTCTAAGCGCATTTTGGATGAGCTCCTGCACGGTACGCACGCGCAACTGCACCTGCCAGCCGGAAAAGCGCGAGCCGTCATATTCAATTATTAGCTTGATGTTTCTCATTTGGGGTCAGGCTTGACTTCTTGACTTTAGCAAATCTGCCGCCTTCTCCGCCTTCTTCTTTAATGAAGTCCTGCCCATTTTAACCAGCCTTGTGATCATGGCGGGATCCCGTCTTAGTTCCAGGGCTATCTCCTTATTCTTTTTTCCCAGATCCGCACATAGAATTGCAAAGACCGCCCTAGCCGATACAATTTCTTCAGCCCGGCCGCTTCCTAAAAGCTCGGCCTTGGTGACGTTAAATAGTCTTTCCACGACTTTCCAGACGTTGCAAAAATCACAGGCCATTTCTTTAGGATCGACCGGATCAGCAGCGGGCATTGTGCCGATCTCCTTTACAAATTCTTCGCTACCCAGAAATCTTTGGTCGACAACAGCGTAGAACCTGTCATTTTGAGACATATCAGCCCCATCGGCGATAAATCTCTTATATTTCTCCAACGCGATCTTTCGGTTAGAGGCAAAAATTGCAAGCGCCGGCCCAATGTCAACAAAACCGGCGGCTCCGACTAAATAATCAGCGTGACCGCTCCATTGATATTCGTCCGGACTTTCCGCAAGACCGGCCCGCACGGGATTAAGATGCAAATACCTGATCAGCTCTAAAAGATATTCATCCTTTTGGCATAATATCGCCTTGTATCTGCCCTGAAAAAGATGTCCGACCTTTTTATATTTCAGATTAAAATACTGAGTATAACTTTGGATCAGGCCCTGCATTATTTTTGAAAGGCCGATATCGCGCGTCTCTATTAAAAGATGAAAATGATTATCCATCAGAACATATGCATAAATCATAAAACCGTATTCTTTTTTATATTCGGCCAGCCTTTTAATGAAGAGGCTGAAATCGGATTCATCCAGAAATATCTTCTGCTTTTGGTTACCCCTGCTGTAAACATGATACAGCGCACCGGGAAACTCGATCCTGGGTTTTCTTGGCATAACGGCTACCGCTTATAGTTAAAGATCTACGATGTAAAGTCTAAAGTCAAGAAGTCAAGCCTGACCCCAAAAGGTCAGAATTCGAAGAGGAGGCCGGCGCTGTAGGTCATGCCGGAAAGGTCCAGCCCCTTCTTGCCAAAACTGTTCACCCAGCCGTAACGCGCCTCCATCGTAAAGAACATCTTCTTGATGGCGTCGCTGTCGCCGTCAACGAACGGAAGATATATCTGAACGCCGCCTATCCCGTGCAGTCCGGTCTTGAGCCCGTTTATCGTCTTACCTCTGTCCCCTTCCCTGTAATATACATAATCGAACCCGAACTTTGTGTAAGGAACGACCCACTGTTTTTCGGCGTAGTCTATCCTCCAGACGGCGTTCGTCTCCATCGGAAGCAGGAACATATTGAAGGTGTCGCCCGAAGGCTCGCCTGTAATGGCACCGAGCGCGGGCCTGTCCTTGCTCATGACGCCGACGCCGATCTCGGCGCCGTAGCGCCCCTTGTATAAAAGCCCGCCTTCGACCGTAGTTACAATGTTGCAGCACTTGTTAAAGAACTTTTTGGTGGTCGAGCCGGTCGGCATCCAGAAGCCCACCTTTAGCTCCATCGACCACCAGACCGGTTTTGGAGAATCTTCCGCTTTATCATCGGCATGAGACAGAGGCATACCAAACGATAAAAAAAACATAATAATCAACAATACGTCATTGCGAGTGAAACGAAGCAATCTCCTGTAACCACCTGTTTTCTGGAGATTGCCACGCCTCCTTCGGATGCTCGCAATGACAAGAAGGCCCAGAATGATCACCGCTCCCATCATCCATCGTCCCTCGTCCATCGTCCATCGGCTCTCGCCCCTAGTCCGCACAAGCGCACATCCCCCAGTCTCCCCCGAAAGTCCTGCGGGGCCGACCGTCTCCTGCGGCATGGCCGACGCAGAGGTCCCGTTAAGAAGATACGCCCTTGGGCCTACGTTACCGCCGGCGTCTACCCCTTCAACCGCCAGATAATATGTGGTGCCGTTCGTAAGGCCGTCCATATGGCCCGTAACGGAAGAACCGGCGCTTACCTGCGAGACCGTGGCCGAGACGTCGGTCTTTGTCTGCACGGCGGTGGCGTCGGTGTCCGAATAAAGATTATAATGGCTGATATCGTTCGCGGTAAGCCTGCCAAAGGTTATATAGGCACGCTCGTTGCCAAAGCCTGTGGAGCTTATGGTTATTTCTCCCGGCGGCGTATCTACCGTCACCGTGTCGGCCGAGCGGCCTTTAAGGTTCGTGTTGTCGCTCGAGGTCACGAAGATATAGACCGTGTTATCGCCCTCTTCAAAGGCGCTTGAGTTGTCGTCATAATTGAACGTGAAAATAGTGTCCGTATCAGCAGTTACCGAACCGCCGGAAGCCCCGTTAGTATCGATAACGCCCGTCCCCGTCTTTTCCACCGTACCGCCGACCATCACCGTGTAGTCGCCGGTGGTATCGGACTGAAAGGTCATGGCACAGCTCCCGCCCTGCTGCAGCGCCGTCGCCGCGGCTCCAGTGGAATCGGTATAGGAAATATCCGATATGTCGATCCACGGGTTGTCCGTTATCACGAGAACGTTGCCGCTCCCCGCAAGATAAATGTAATTGTCACCTGAAGCTATCATGGGTCCCGAGGTGCTCGATGTGGCAATGGGATCGCATGTAGAGGTGCAGGCGTTAGATGTATCCACATCTATGAACTGATTATTGGTCGTATTAAAGACGCTAACACCTTTACTTCCGGAGACGAATCCGTAAACGGGCGCCAATCCTCCATGAACGCTCATCGTCACCATGCTGGTGAAGGCGGTGTTCTCGCTATTCACCAGCTGCATCGGACTTGCCACTTCCTGATGTGTTGATGTAGAAACCACATATATGGTGGGATAGGCGTCGGGAGAGGGGGGAAGCTGCGCACCCGTTGCGGCATAGATCTTTGATCCGTTAGGGGTTACGGCCAGCGCCCCGATATCGGCCGCCTTGGTATCATCAAGGACGAAATCGTTGGGATTGCCTATGTTGTCTGTGGAAAAATAAGCCACTATGCCCACGTCGGTGGCAACGTATACCTCGTTCGTTTCGGGGGCAAAGAGAATATCAAGAACATTGAAGGCCGTGGCTACATTGGTAAGGTCCGGCGCCAATTTAAGATCGACCGTGGCGTTCAATTCGCTCTTTCCGGCCTGCCAGACATAGACCAAGCTGTTGGCATTATCAACTATGTAGAGCGTAGCGGCAGAAGATGTGTCAATGGCAACCGGGCCCAGTTTTTTTCCTTCGAGAGCCGTGACCTTCGTTACGGTCGGCGTGGCGGTGATATTGCTGACAAAGAACGTGAGAATATGACCGTTATCCTGCACCGCATAGATATAAGAATTATCAGGAGAGTATACTATCCCTTCTATATTTCCCGAGGTCCCATCGTCCGAAGTTAGCGCCGGGGGCTGGTTCGCCGCAAGGCCCCAAAGACCAAGGTCGATATCATTAAGGACGTCCGAATAGGATGCAAAGAGGTCGTTATTGTTGCTTGTGATGGCAAGACCGGTAACGATAGAGCCCAGGCCTAAGTTAAGCGTTGCCTTCACCTCATTTGGATAGGCGTTGACAACGACGCTCAGCGAAGAGAGAAGAAGAAAAACGAACATGGCGAACAATCTTTTCATATCAATGGCCCTTTTGGGGTCAGGCTTGACTTCTTGACTTTAAGCTAAAGTCAAGAAGTCAAGCCTGACCCCAAAAGTTCGGCGATCTGTACCGCGTTGGTGGCTGCGCCCTTTCTTAGATTGTCGGAAACTATCCAGCACTCGATACCATTGGGGATGGAGATATCCTCTCTTATCCTTCCAACAAATGCCTCGTCCCTGTCTTCGCAATCAACGGGCATCGGGTATCTGCCTTTTGAAGGATCATCTATGACAATGACACCGGGCGCATTCTTAAGGATATTTCGCGCGTCCTCGGCGGTGAGCTTTTTCTCGGTTTCGATATTAACGGATTCGGAGTGGCTGACCCTTACCGGCACGCGCACGGCCGTGCAGGTAACATTTACGGAACTGTCGCCCAATATCTTTCTGGTCTCGTTCACCACCTTCATCTCTTCCTTTGTATAACCGTTGTCGGTGAAGACATCTATTTGCGGAATGCAGTTGAACGCAAAGGGTCTTTCGCCGGCATCGAGCTTTTCAAGGGCCTCTTTTCCCGCGCCGGAAACCGACTGATAAGTGGAGACCACAACGCGCTTGATCTTCGCCGCATCGTGGATCGGTTTTAGGACGCATACGAGCTGGATGGTCGAGCAGTTGGGATTTGCTATTATGAAACCTTTCTTGTCATTGCGAGGAGCCCTTTGGGCGACGTGGCAATCTCTTTTACAGGGGATTGCCTCGCCTTTCAGGCTCGCAATGACATGGCCATTCACCTCCGGCACCACCAAGGGCACATCCGGATCCATCCTGAACGCGGCGGTGTTATCTATGACGATGGCTCCGGCCTTTGCGGCAATGGGCGCATATTCAAGGCTCACATCCCCGCCTGCCGAAAAGAGCGCAAGGTCGATATCTTTGAAAGAATCTTTGCGCAGCTTTTCCACGGTTATCTCCACGCCGCGAAACCTTATCTTTTTGCCGTGCGAAGCCTCGCTCGCCAACGGCAGGAGCCTTCCAACGGGAAACTTGCGTTCCTCGAGGACCTTTATCATCCGCTCCCCCACAAGCCCCGTGGCGCCGACGACTGCCATGTTATATAATTTCATTGAACATCTCCAATTTAAGGGCACCTCTATAAACTACTCACGCTGTCATTGCGAGCCCCGAAGGGGCGCGGCAATCCCCCATAAACACTTGATTTATGGAGATTGCTTCGTCGCTGGACGCTCCTCGCAATGACATAACAATGGGTTTATAGAGGTGCCCTTAAAATGTCTACTCATACAACTCATTCCCCAACTTTTCCATCAGATGCGCGGCATGCTCATTTCCACGCGGAACAAATCGATACAGATCCAGATACAATTGCAAATTGGAAACAACATCAACTCCCCTTAAGACCCTCGCTTTATAATAAGCCGACGCCTTATAATAAGGTTTTATAAAATGTATGTTCCCGCCGCTCGCAAGACGTTTTAAAATGATGTTTGCGCTTAGCTCTTCGGCCAATTTATTTATATTTTCAATATCAACGTATATGTGATGCTCTTCTCCGGAAAAATAATTGGTTAAAAGGTTGGCCCCACAATGAAGCGTAAGCGCGTGGTGAATCCCTTTGCTCTTTAAAAAAGAAATGATCTTTTTGGGTGCAGCTTCATCGGGCGAATAAAAACTTGTGACCTTATTAAGCGAAAAATCATATTGCGTCGTCCATATCTCCAAAAGACGGCCGACATCTTTTAATGTGGTAAATCCGGAACGTCCGCGCCCTCCTCCTTCGATAAGCCCTAATTGGTTCAATAAACCGAGCACCCTTGATACCAGCCCAATGCTGGTACCGGAAGCTGCCGCAAGCTCTCTGACAGACCACCGCTTATTCTCCTTTCTCATCATCTCACGAATAATGAGGGTGGCCCTGTCTTTAAAAATCGCTGATACCGGCCTTAAAGAAATGTTCATTGTGCAGTGAACATTAGATAATATTGAACATTTAGTCAAGAAAAAGGTCATCATGTGTGATATGTTTCAAGACTGTGAAAAGGTTTTTTGTGAACGATTTAATAGATAAAATAGTGTTTACTGCCCGCAAGTGTCAAGAAATAGGTTTACCTAGTAGTACCTTTATCATATATCTACATCCTGTGAAGGCGGTGATACTCATAAATTTCGGCGGTCCAAGGTCCGGCGACGAGATAAGGCCGTTCCTAAAGGATATCTTTAAAGACGTCCTTCCATGGCCCCTTAAACCAATGGCTCCACTCTTGGCCTGGCTTCGTGAAGGGAAGGCATCACACATGTATGCCGCCATAGGGGGTGCCTCGCCTGTGGTAAGCTGGACAAGGTGGCAGGCGGTTGAGCTGGAGAAGCGACTCAACACCTGTCATTGCGAGCCAAGCGAAGCAATCCAGCTCATAAAGCAGAATACGGGGGATTGCCGCGTCGCCCAGATGGCTCCTCGCAATGACAAAGAGTTCAAAGTATATATCGGCATGAAATACGGCTCCCCTTCTATTGAAGACGCTATGGCCGAGGCAAGGGAGGATGGCGCCGATAAGATAATCACCCTTCCCCTCTTCCCGTATCATTCAAAGTATACTTACATGCCGGGTAGTCCTTTAACAGGCTCAGGACGAACGGGTCCGGCATTTTCCTGGCATGACCACCCTCTCTATATCGATGCGATAGTATCTACGATCAGGGCCGAGCTGTCAAAACAGCCCAACGTTCCGCCCATAAAAATGAACCTTATCTTTAGTGTTCACGCGATCCCTGTAAAAGACGCCAAGGTGGAACCTTATGTGCGGGAGGTAGAAGAGAGCGTTTCGCTCATCATGCGCCACTTTACCGGGTGTAACTATCAGATAGCCTATCAGAGCGCCACCGGCCCCATAAGGTGGACCAAACCTTCGACTAAAAGTGCTCTCAAAAAGTTCATCCTTCGACAAGCTCAGGATGAGCGGGATAAGAACTCGCTCATGGTGAGCCCGTCGAACCATGAGCGATCAGTGCTTGTCATTCCTCTTGGATTTAACTGTGAGAACATCGAAACACTATACGAGATAGATAAGCTATATATACCCATGCTTCTCGACTCGACCGCCAAAGGCGGTCTCGCTCGAAAGATAATTACACGAACCCCGGCCCTTAACAATAATCCGCAATTTATTGACTTGGCTTACGAATTGGTTTTAGATGCCTTTCATGAATGAAAGGATGGTCATCTTAGGCGCCGGCATTGCGGGGTTAACGACCGCATGGCGCCTTCATCAGGCGGGCATTCCAGTTACCATCCTTGAACAATCATCTCACGCCGGCGGTTGCATAAGGACCATGCGCGAATCCGGCTACACGCTGGAACTGGGCCCGAACACATTTCTCAACTCTTCAAAAGAGCTCTGGGACCTTGCGGGCTCGGCGGGGCTTGCGAATGAAAAGATCGAAACGCCCAGGGAGATAGGCAAGACCCGCTATATATTCAAAGATGAAAAGCTCATAAAGGTCCCGGCGGGGCCGAACATATTATTTTCCGGCGTCCTTTCGATTAAAGGTCGCCTACGATTGCTAAGAGAACCTTTTATTAAGCCGTTAGTTTTGCAAAATCCATCCTTCGACAGGCTCAGGATGAGCGAGCGGACAGGCAGGATGAACGGGCTCGACGAGTCGCTTGCCTCTTTCATTACAAGGCGCTTGGGCCCCGAAGTGCTCGACACGCTGGTAACGCCTTTCGTGTCCGGCATCTATGCCGGCGACCCGGAAAAATTGAGCATCAAGGCCATCTTCCCGAAACTTATTGATATTGAAAGAAAGTTCGGTAGCATAATGAAGGGGATGAAAGAGCTTAAAGGCGACATAAAGTCGACGGGCCTCGGCTCGTTCATAGGTGGCATCGGGAGCCTTTCACAGACGCTGGAATCAAAGCTTAAAGATTCCATTATCTACAACGCCCGCGCCTTGAGCATAGAAAAGCTTAACGGAACATATCAGATAAAATATGAGGATGACGGCGAACCCAAGACCGTACTCGCGCCTAATCTCATATGCGCCCTCCCCGCCTATGCCGCAAGTAACGCCTTTTCTACCCTTTCCGATGTCTTGAAAGAGAACCTCTCTTTAATAGAATATGCGCCCATCGCCGTGGTCCATACCGGCTACAAAAAGAAGGATATCGAAAGGCCGCTCGACGGTTTCGGGTTCCTTGTCCCCAGAAAACAAAAGGTGAGGATACTCGGAAGCCTCTGGTCATCCGCCCTCTTTGGCGGTAGGGCACCGGAAGGCCACGCTCTCATGACCAGCTTCATTGGCGGCATACTCGACCCCGAGGCGCTGGACCTTACCAACGACGACATGATGAGAACGGTGCAAAAGGACCTCCTAAAGGTGCTCGGCATAAAGGCAAAGCCCGCCTTTGCCTGCATCACCCGCTACACTCACGCTATACCCCAATATAATATCGGACACGTTAAAAAGATAGAGAGGATAACCGCAACGCTCGAACATCTCCCCGGGCTTTTTATGACCGGAAGCTATTTTGACGGGATATCGGTTGCGGCCACCATTGAACATGCGAACGTTACCGCTGAAAAGGCGATAAGACATATAACCAAGGCTCTTTGACATACTGTCCAATATGCGACCGGTTTTTCAGGAGCGGGTGAGGTATTCGAGCGACCGGTGTCCAGCTTCGCTCACATGCCGCGAAGCTGGCACCTCGGCGCTCGGGCACGGCGTTTATGGAA